>Ga0335072_10006822_pt1 | contig 16665 bp, 14 predicted proteins | sample Lox_Sample_21_FD_206725 | JGI IMG/M metagenome (GOLD analysis project Ga0335072, IMG submission 206725) | Soil microbial communities from Loxahatchee National Wildlife Refuge, Florida, United States - Lox_Sample_2.1 | ecosystem: Environmental > Terrestrial > Soil > Wetlands | place: USA...
CATCAGCTTCATGCTCGCCGGGGATTGCGGCTACTCACCGGATCTCTCGGGCGGCATCAACGACCGTGCGATGATGCATATCGACAACTGCTACTTCCTGGAGCAGATCGCGATCCTGTCGCACCGGTGCAAGACCAATACGGTCTCCAACACGGCCTTTCGCGGCTTCGGCGGCCCGCAGGGCATCATGGGTATCGAATATGTCCTCGACGAGATCGCGCGGCACCTGAGGCGCGACCCGCTCGAGGTCCGGCGCCGGAATTTCTACGGCATCCATCAGCGCAATGTCACGCCCTATGGGATGATTGTCGAAGACAACATCATCGGCGAGCTGGTGGATGATCTTGCCGCCACGACCGATTACGCCGCGCGGCTGGGAGAGGTCGCGGCGTTCAATGCCGGGAGCGACTGGATCAAGCGGGGCCTCGCGCTCATTCCTGTGAAATTCGGCATCTCTTTCACCGCCATTCACCTCAATCAGGCAGGCGCGCTGGTCCAGCTCTATACCGACGGCAGCGTGTTGCTGAATCATGGCGGCACCGAGATGGGCCAGGGCCTGTTCATCAAGGTGGCGCAGGTCGTCGCGGAGGAATTCGGCCTTCCGGTGCAGCGGGTGCGGGTCACCGCCACCAATACCGCAAAGGTGCCGAATACCTCGCCCACCGCCGCCTCCGCTGGAACCGACCTCAACGCCAAGGCGGCACAGGCGGCCGCGCATACCGTCAAGCAGCGGCTCGCCCATGTGGCGGCGGCCGAATTCGGCGTCCCCTCCACAGCCGTGATCTTCGCGAATAGCGAGGTGATCGGCGGCCGGCGGCGCATGGCCTTCGCCGACCTCGCCAAGCTCGCGCGGATGCAGCGTGTCTCCTTGTCCTCCACGGGCTTCTACGCCACGCCGAAGATCCATTTCGACCCGGTAACCCAGACCGGCCGGCCCTTCTACTACTTCGCCTACGGCGCCGCCCTGGCGGAGGTGGAGGTCGACGGGCTGACCGGCGAATACCGGCAACGGCGCGTCGACATCCTGCATGACTGCGGCAAGTCCCTGAATCCCGCGATCGATCTCGGCCAGATCGAGGGCGGCTTCGTACAGGGCGCAGGATGGCTCACAAGCGAGGAACTGTGGTGGGATGCCTCCGGTCGGTTGCGAACCCACGCGCCCTCGACCTACAAGGTCCCGACGATCGGCGACATGCCAACACATTTCGAGACACGCATCTACGAGTCCGGCCGCAACCGCGAGAATGCGATCTTCCGTTCCAAGGCCGTGGGGGAGCCCCCGCTCAACCTCGGCATCGCCGTCTTCCAGGCAATCAAGGACGCGGTGGCGGCCTTCGGCCCCGCCGGTCTCTCCCCAAAGCTCGACGCGCCGGCCACGCCTGAGCGGGTGCTGATGGCGATCGAGCGGCTGCGAGACGGGGCGCCGCGGCCGGCCGGTCGTCTGCCGATCGGTGGCGATGCCAAAGCGTCTCGGCGTGTCGCGGAAACCGAGGCGGCGGAGTGATGCCCGTCTGGCTCGATGCGCTGGCGGCCCTCGACCGGAGCGACGAGCCCTGCGTGCTCGTGAGCGTGATCGCCGCCCGCGGCTCGGCTCCGCGGGAGGCCGGTTCCAAGATGGTCGTCTCGGCGACGCGGAGCTGGGATACGATCGGCGGCGGCAATCTCGAATACCAGAGCATTCTGGAGGCGCGTGCGATCCTGCGCGGGGATGGCGCGGCTCCGACACAGCGGGATTTTCCGCTGGGTCCAGCACTCGGGCAATGCTGCGGGGGCGCAACGACGGTTCTGTTCGAGCCGATCCGCCCTCCGAACTGGACCGTGGCATTGTTCGGGGCCGGGCATGTCGGCCGGGCGGTGGCGAAGCTTCTCGGGGATCTGCCTTGCCGGCTGCTCTGGTTCGATGCGCGGCCAGATGTGTTTCCGGAAACGGCCGGCTCCAACACCCGCCTGCGGCACTCCACCGAGCCCAGCGACATAGCAGGGCTGCCGGCGGGCGCCAGCGTGCTCATCATGACCCATGATCACGGCACCGATTTCGCGCTCAGCGAAGCGGCCCTGCGCCGCGGAGACCTCCATTTCGTCGGCATGATCGGCTCGGACACCAAGCGGGCGCGGTTCCTCAGCCGACTGCGGCATGCGGGGCTTGCGGAGCCGGCGCTTGAGCGCTTGCATTGCCCCATCGGGCTGCCCGGCGTGGGCACCAAGCTGCCGGCCGAGATTGCCATCGCGGTCGCAGCCCAGATCCTGGCGGCGCGTCAGGCGCCGAGCCCGGCGCCCCGTGCGACGGTTGGCGCTACCAGCAAGGACGTCATCGGCCTTGCCGGCTGTGGCGCGCCCGGCTGCGATGCGCACTGCGGTGAAACGGTAGCGCCGGCAAACGCCCGCTTCACGTCTGTCATTTAATTTTTGTTCCGCAACTTTATGAGCTAGCTTCGCCGTAATGTCGGAGGTAGCGGGCGATGAGTCAGATCTTTGCGGTACCGGACGAAGCCAATCTCGATCATCTCATGTTCAGCGACGACCCGGTCACCAGCGCCTTCGCGCGGTGGCTGGTGCTGGAGGCGAGGCCCGATGACTGGCATCTGGTGGCTGACGGCTGGAACTGGGACAAGGGCGAGGACCCATTGTGGTGGATCGTCACCCGTCCCGACTGTGACAAGGCAACCGCGCTCATTATCTTTTGGGGAACGAAGCCGCATCACTACCTCGGGCTCCCCGGCTGGGAGACGATTGATGTAGAGGAGCACGACCTCTACCACGCGATCCGCGCCCGTTGGGCGGCTGGCTTCTACACCCGCTCGGAACTCGCCTTCGACTTGGCGCACGACGGCTATCCGATCGATCTCGCCGCCTATCGGCGCCGCTTCGGCCAGGACGTTGATGCCGCGATGCCGCCTGACATGCGGCATCTGAGCGGCCGCCGCCTCATCAGCACGGGTTTCATTGAGGGAATTCCAGCCCGGTTCTGGGAGGCGGAGGAGGCTTTCGACGAGGACGACGAAGACGCCTGACGCCGCTTATCGACGCGCGTGGCGGAGGACGAAGAGGCCCTGCTCGCCGAACAGGTTCGCGAGCTTTGGAAAACGCCGCCAAGGCGCCCGATGCCCCTCGTCGTCCAGCGCCAGCCATTGCTCCACGACATAGCCTTCGGCCATGCAGAGGTCGAAAAAGTCCTGAATCGTACAAGGATGGATGTTGGGTGTTTCGTACCACATCCGGTTCCAGCTTTTGGTCATCGGCATGCGGCCGTTCAGCAGCAGCTGAGCGCGCAGATACCAGTGACCGAAATTCGGAAAGCTCACGATCGCCCGGCCGCTGATGCGCAGCATCTGGCGCAACACCTCGCGTGGCCGCTCAACCGCCTGCAGCGTGCGCGACAGCACCACATAATCGAATGCCTGATCAGGGTAGTGCACCAGGTCAGTATCGGCGTCGCCCTGCATGACGGGGAGGCCATGGGCGACAGCACGCGTGACGAGCGCCATGTCGAGTTCGATGCCCCGTGCGTCGCAGCCTTGCGTTCGGAACAGATGGCCGATCAAGGCGCCGTCCCCGCAACCGATGTCGAGCACCCGCGCCCCCGGCGTCACTAGCCCGGCGATGAGCTGGAGATCGACCCGCATCCCCCTCGTGGCATCGGGGGGGCGCTGCGTCCCATCCGGCATCAGGCGCGCCCTCCGGGCCGGAGGCCGCGATGCTCGGCGCAACCGCAGATGAAGCCTGCAATGGTGCGATGAAAATCCGGCTCGTCGAGCAGGAAGGCGTCATGCCCCTTGTCGCTCGCGATCTCGACGAAGCTCACATTGGCGGCGACCCGGATCAGGGCGTTGACGACGTCTCGGCTGGCAGCGGTGGGGAACAGCCAGTCCGAGGTGAAGGAGACGAGGCAGAAACGCGTGCGCGCGCCGAGGAAGGCGCGGGACAGGTCGCCACCATGCTCCGCCGCGAGGTCGAAAAAATCCATCGCCCGGGTGATGCTGAGATAGGAATTGGCGTCGAAGCGGCGGACGAAGGCGCTGCCCTGGTACTGCAGGTAGCTCTCGACCTCGAAGCGGTCGTCAAGCAGGGTGAGGCTGCTGGCATCGCGCAGGCGCCGGCCGAACTTCCGCGTGAGCGCTTGTTCGCTGAGATAGGTGATATGGGCGACCATGCGGGCGACCGCGAGGCCGCGGGCCGGCGTCGCGCCCCGCCGCCAATATTCGCCGCCATGCCAATCGGGGTCGGCAAAGACCGCCTGGCGGCCGACCTCGTTGAAGGCGATGTTCTGCGCCGAATGATGCGCCGCAGTGGCGATCGGCAGGGCAGCGAACACCGCCTCGGGATAAGTCGCCGCCCATTCCAGCACCTGCATGCCGCCCATCGAGCCACCGATGACTGCGAAGAGTTGCCGGATCCCGAGATGGTCGACGAGCTTCTTCTGGGCTCGGACCATGTCCCGGATGGTGACGGGCGGGAAATCATGGCCCCAGGGCTCGCCGGGCTTCTCGTCATGTTGGGTGCGGGGGCCGGTGGTGCCCATGCATCCGCCCAGGACATTGGCACAGATGACGAAGAAGCGGTCGGTATCGATCGGTAGGCCCGGGCCGACAAGGCTGGACCACCAGCCCTGCCGGGCGGTCAGCGGGTGGGTCTCCGCGACGTATTGGTCACCGGTCAGGGCGTGGCAGATGAGGATGGCGTTGCCGGCCACCGCGTCGAGCGTGCCGTAGGTGCGATAGGCGACGGTCAAGGTCCGCAGGCTGCGGCCGCAATCGAGCGTCAATCCTTCCGGGAAGACGATCGACTGATGAGCGATCTCGGCTAGGGGCTCGAGTTGGTCCATCGCGGACTGATAAGCCCGGCGCGGCTCCCCGGCAATCCGGGCACAGGCGCGGCTGCCCTTTTCATTTGGCGGTGTAGCCCCCATCCAGGACGAGGCAGGACCCAACGGCGAAACTGCTGTCGTCGCTGGCGAGGAACAGCGCGCCCTGGGCGATCTCCCGAGCCTCGGCAACCCGATTGATGGGTGCCCAGGTTGCCTGGGCGGCCGCGGTGGCGGCAGGGTTGAGGCTGTTATCGACTTCAGCCTGCAGCAGCGGAGTCCGGGTTATGCCGGGGCAGAGCGCATTCACCCGGATGTTATGCCGGATGAGATCGATCGCGATGGATTTGGTAAACATGATCACCGCGCCCTTGCTCGCGTTATAGGCAGGGGACTCGGGCACCGCGACGATTCCCATCTCGGAGCCGAGAGTGACGATCCTGCCGCCGCCCCGCGCGATCATGGGCGCGATGGCGTGCTTAACCAGGGTGAACATGCCTTTGACGTTCGTGCCGAGAACGGCGTCCCACTCCGCTTCCTCCAACTGCTCGATCGGCATGACGCTGGTGATGCCGGCGTTGCAGACGAGGATATCCAGGCCGCCTTGCCGCGAAACGGCAGCCGCGACCATCTGCCCGGCATCCGCCATCGAGCGGACGTCGCCGGTGACGCCGGAGACAGGGCCGAGCGGCGTCAACTCCGCCACGGTCTGCGCCAGGAGGCTGGCATTGATATCCGCGATCGTGACGGCGGCGCCTTGTTCAAGAAACAGCCGCGCGATCTCGCGGCCGATACCGGAGGCGCCTCCGCTGACGAGCGCGCTTTTACCCTGGAGCTTCAGCATCACATGACCCTGTCGCGAAGATGAGCGGCGCGGCGGAGAAAAGGCCCGGGCCAAGCTGTCTGTCTAGCTGACGGTTCAGTCCCGGCCAAGCTCTGTTGCAGGGCCGCGCAGAGCCGAGATCGAACCTGCCTCGTCCTCGCCGCCGCGGCGCGCGAAAGGGCCTTCATCGGTTGCGATATTACAATCAAATCTCAATAAAACTTTGAGGTACTTCACCGGCGAATTCAAGGCCACGAAGAACGCGTAATATGCAACGACCGTTGTTAGCGCATCGTTATTGCACTTATTAAGGGTGAGCAATCTATGACACCCCCATGATGCTTTCGTGTCGAGTTCGGTAAATCCGTGATTGTCGTGTGGCAATTGCGCGCAGCATGTTGCACCGCAACCACAACCTCTCTAAGCGGGCGTGCATCGGGGATTGGCCCGCGCACTGATGAGCAGCGCCGACGGCCAGTCATCCAGATTCAAGAGGAACTCATGATTCGAAGTTTGCTGTTGGGTTGTGCCGCGACGTTTGCCGGCATGATCGGCTATGCGGCCACCGACGCCGCATCCGCGCAGACGGCGCCGTCGGCTTCGCCCGGCACGGTCACAGTGCGGCTGAATGGCCGTGTCAACTGGTATGCCGGCATCGAGGCCTCGTCGCTCGACGATGACACTGCAACGGGCACGAAAACCAGCACGGACAATTTCCTCGGCTATCTCCGTTTGTATCCAGGCTTCGATGGTGTCGCCGCCAACGGGATGCACTACGGCGCCGCTGCCGAAATCCGCATCAATGGTGGTCAAAGCGCCAACGACGAGACCTTGTTCGTACACCAGGCCTATGGCTATTTCGGCCTGCCGCAATATGGCCAGCTGAGCTTCGGCCAGGAGAACGGGCCTTCCGTCATCTTCCAGACCGGGACCTTCGAGGGCTTCAACGACGGCGGATGGGACGGCGACATCGAGGACATGATCCCGGAAGCCGCCAACGCGATCTACCCCTTCGCCGACGGCAATTCCAACTACAATGAGTCGACAAGCAAGATCGTCTATCTCTCGCCGGTGCTCGCGGGCTTCCAGTTCGGCATCGGCTTCACGCCGAACCAGACCGCGTCGAACTTCACTGATGCCGTCACGTCGACGCCGACCCCCATCACCGGCGGCCAGCCGCGCAACATCATCGACATCGGCGGTCAATACACCAAGACCTTCGGGCCGGTCGGCGTGCAGGTTGGAGTCGACTATACGAACTCCGGCCGGGTCAACTTCACCGGCGGCGGGACGACGCAGCCCGCGAACTACCACGACCTGAGCATCTTTCAGGGCGGTGCGACCGTGACCGTTGGCGGCTTTACCGTTGGCGGCAATTCTGTTTACGGCGCCTACAATGTTGCCGACAGCTATCTGATCAGCCTTGAGCCCGATGGGGGAACCAACGCCCTTGGCTGGCTGCTCGGCGCACAATACGCCATGGGTCCGGTGGTCGTCGGTGCAAGTTTCTTCCGCTTCAACCAGACCGGTGACATCCCGGGCGGTATCGATGCCGGAAGCGGCGCCACCATCACCCCGGCCGGCCTCACCACCGGGCAGCAGCAGAACGACGGCGTCGCGGCCGGCGCCACCTACACGCTGGTGCCGGGCGTCAGCCTCTTCGTCGACTACCTCTACGGCATGCGCGAGCAGGGCGGCTACAACTTCGAGACCGGCAATGCCGGCACCGCCAACAACTACGTGCAGTCGCAGCTCTTCGGGGTCGGCACGCAGATCCAGTGGTAGCTTTCTAAACCCGCCAGCCACCTCGCTTGCGCTCGAAGGCCGCCGCCGCACGGCGCAAGCGAGGAGAGCTACGGCGGCACCACATCGCCTCGGATGATCGTCCGGCGTCCCCGCGGATCGTCTTTGGCCACAGCCATTTTGCGGATCGGGTCACGCATCCGCCTTATATCGCTTTGGCAGTTTTGATGAGGCGGGACGGGCAACGGAGCCTCCGAACTGCGGATCGACTGAGACTCCGGTTAGCGTGTCTACTTCAGTTGCGCGATCAGAAGATCGTCGTCTTTCTGCACGGCGGCCGCCATGGCCCCGGAGAACACGCTGATGATTTATGCGCCACCGCGTACCGTACCTGACCTGCCGCCGATACGCATCAACCTCTTCTCCGATACCCAAACGAAACCCACGGCGGCGATGCGCGCCACCATGATGGAGGCCGAGGTCGGTGACGAACAGAGCGGTCTCGATCCCACGATCGGAGCCCTCTGTGAGCGCGTAGCGATGCTCATGGGCAAGGAAGCGGCCGTCTTCCTGCCCACCGGCACCATGTGCAACCAAGTCGCGATCCTCACCCACTGCCGTCCGGGTGACGCGGTTCTCGCACATGAAACCGCCCATATCCTGACCGCCGAGGGGGGTGCGGCCGGCGCGCTGGCCGGTGTCCAGATCACGCCCCTCAGCGGGTCGAACGGGCAGTTCGACGCGGAGACCGTGACTCAGGCGCTCCTCCCGCGCTCCCGCTACGCCATGCCGCAGACGCTGCTGTCAGTGGAGCAGACCGCCAATCTCGGCGGCGGCACCGTTTGGCCGGTCAGCGCCCTCGACACCGTCGCCGACATCGCCCACGGCCACGGTATGGCAACCCATATGGACGGCGCGCGGCTGATGAACGCCGTCGTCGCCGCGGGCATTCCGGCCGCCCGCATGGCTGCAGAATATGACAGCGTCTGGCTCGACTTTACCAAGGGCCTCGGCGCCCCGCTCGGGGCCGCGCTCTGCGGCTCCGCCAGCTTCATCGCGACGGCCTGGCGCTGGAAACAGCGGCTCGGCGGGGCGCTCCGCCAGGGCGGCATCTGCGCCGCCGGCTGCCTCTACGCCCTCGATCACCATATCGACCGGCTGGCCGATGATCACGCGACGGCCCGTCTGCTGGCCCAGGGGCTCAGCAGGATCCCCGGCCTCACGGTCCAGGCCCCGCAGACGAACCTCGTGTTCATCGATTGCGCCGCCACCGGCTCGACCGCCGAAACGATCGCCCATGGGCTGCGCGCCGAGGGCGTGCTCATCTCCGTGATGGGACGGACGCGGCTGCGTGCCTGCACGCATCTCGACGTGTCGTCCGCCGATATCGAAGAGACGATCGACATCATGCGCAACCTGCGGCTCGGCTGACCCTGCCTAACGGCCGGCGCTGTTTGCTTCGACGGGCGGTTACGGTATCAGTCGTCGCCCTGTAAACGACCGGTCAGCCATCGATGTCGAGTTCTGCCGAAGCCGCTCCCGGCGCGGATCACACGTCTTTTCCCATCGAGGATGGCCTGCCCGCCCTCCGCCAGGCGCTGGACGTGCTGGATGACCGTATCCTCGGCCTCCTCATGCAGCGCGCCGCGATCGTCGAGCGGGTCGCGACCACGAAGAAGGGAGGCCCGCTGCGGCCGGGGCGGGAAGCCGCCATCATCCGTCGCCTGCTCGGTCAACACGAAGGCGCCCTGCCCCGCTACGCGATCGCGCGCATCTGGCGGGAGATTTTCGCCTCCTCCGTCGCCCAGCAGCAGAATGTGCTCGTAGCCGTCTGCGACCCCGCCATGGATGGCCGCTTCGCCGCGACCGCGCGGGAGCATCTCGGGGCGCTGACGCCGCTTCGGGTTTATCGCAGCGCCGCCCAGGCGATCGGCGAAGTGCTGGAAGGCCGCGCCGGCGTCGCTATTCTGCCACTGCCGGGCGAAGGTGCGGCCGAGGGCGCCACCGGTCCCGAATGGTGGCCCGGGCTTCTGCAGCAGCACCATAAGGGCCGCATTCATGTGGTTGCCCGCCTGCCCTTCTGGCGAAGCCGCCCGGAAGGTGCGCCTGCCGTCCAGGCGCTTGTCATCGCCAGCTCCCCCGCCGACCCCTCCGGCGACGACATCTCCCTCATCGCACTGGAGATGGAGGCGCAGATCAGCCGGGTCAGCCTCGCCCAAACCCTCACCACCGCAGGTTTCAAGCCGCTCTCCATCCTCCTCAACCGCCCGCCGGGAGCGCCGGTCGCGCAGCTGCTGGTCGAGGTCGAGGGATTCGTGGCGCTCGACGATCCGCGCCTCGCCCGCATCGGCGGGTTGCAGGCGCCACCGCTCGTCGTCGGCGCCTATGCAATCGGGATCACTGAAGATAACCCCGCCCCATGAGAACATCCCGCCGGCCACAGCCGCGAGCTGAGATCATGGCCATCGCCCCTTATGTCGGTGGCGAATCGCATCTGCCCGGCGTCACCCGCGTCATCAAGCTCTCCTCCAACGAGGGCGCCTTCGGAGCGCCGCCGGCTGCGCGCGCCGCGATCGCGCACAGCGCCGACAGCATGAGCCGCTACCCGGACGGGAGCGCCCGCGCCATGCGGGAGGCCATCGGCGCGTATTTCGGTCTCGATCCGGCCCGGATCGTATGCGGCAACGGCTCGGACGAGATCATCAACCTGCTCATCCAAGCCTATGGCGGCCCGGGCACCGAATTGCTGATGTCCGCCCACGGCTTTTCCATCTACGCGATCTTCGGCACGCTGGCGGGCGGCACCGTCGTCAAGCTGCCCGAGCGCGATCTGGTCGCCGATGTCGACGCCTTCCTGGCGGCGGTGACGGAGCGAACGCGGCTCGTCTTTCTTGCCAATCCCAACAACCCGACCGGCTCGCTCGTGCCGCTGCCGGAGTTGCGCCGGCTACGAGACGGGTTGCCGTCCGACGTGCTTCTGGTGCTGGACGGTGCCTATGCCGAGTATGTCGAGCGTGCCGATTTCGACGCCGGGCTGAGCCTCGTCGAGGCCGGCGAGAACACGGTGATGACACGCACCTTCAGCAAGATCTGGGGTCTGGGCGGCGCGCGCCTTGGCTGGGGCTACGGGCCCGCCGCGATCATGGATGTGCTCAACCGGCTTCGGCCGCCCTTCAATATCAGCAACGCCGCCGTGGCCGCCGGCATTGCGGCACTCTCCGAGCCGGGCTGGGAGGCTCGGTCCCGCGCCCATAATCAGGCCGCCCGCGCGCGTGTCACCGCTTCGCTGCGGGCGAGCGGCCTCCGCGTTTGGCCCAGCGAGGCAAACTTTGTCCTCGCCGATTTCGACACGGCAGAGCGCGCCCGTGCGGCCGATGGCTTTCTGCGCGGACAGGGAATCATCGTGCGGAGTGTCGCCTCGTACGGGCTGCCGCACTGCCTGCGCGTCACGATCGGCACGGACGATGAGTGTGCCGCGGTGATCGAGGCTCTCCGTCAATTCACCATGCAGAACGCACCCTGGACCCTGGAAGGTGTCTGAGCCACCCGCAGCCGGGCCGCCCGTCTTCGCGCGGCTGACGCTGATCGGCATCGGGCTGATCGGCAGTTCGGTCGCCCGGGCCGCGCGGGAAACCGGGGCTGCCGCCGAAATCATCGCCTGTGATGGCAGCGCGGCGGTCTGCGCCCGCGTGGCGGAGCTGGGTATCGCCGATGTCGTGGAGCCGGATGTGCGGCTGGCGGTGGCCGGAGCCGATTGCGTCATGCTCTGCGTGCCGGTCGGCGCCATGGCGGAGATCGCGGCCACCATAGCGCCGTGTCTTGCGCCCGGCGCGGTCCTCACGGATGTCGGCTCGACGAAGATTTCGGTGATGCGCGATGTTGGGCCGCTGGTGCCGGCCGGGGTGCATTTCGTGCCCGGCCATCCGCTGGCGGGGACCGAGTTCTCCGGTCCCGACTCCGGCTTCGCCTCGCTATTCGAGGGCCGCTGGACTCTGGTCGTGCCGCCGGCCGGCACCGACCGTGATGCCGTCGACCGCGTTTCGGCACTTTGGCAGCGATTCGGCGCCATGGTGGAGGTGATGGAGCCCGCGCATCATGACCGCGTGCTCGCGATTGTCAGCCATCTGCCGCACTTGCTCGCCTTCACCATCTGCGGCACGGCCGACGATCTGGCGGATGAGACCCGGCAGGAGGTTTTGCGCTTTGCAGCCTCCGGCTTCCGGGATTTTACCCGCATCGCGGCTTCGGATCCCACGATGTGGCGGGACATCTTCCTCAACAACCGCGAGGCGCTGCTGGAGATGCTGGCACGGTTCACGGAGGATGCGCAGGCCATGGCGCGGGCCATCCGCTGGGGTGACGCGGCGTATATCGAGGACAAGGTCATGCGCGGACGGAAGATTCGCCGCAGCCTGATCGATCTGAAGCAGGCCTAGCTACTGACCGCCCGACTGGGCACCGGCCGTCGCCGCCTGCTTCGCCACCCATTGCGCAGGCGTCATTCCGGCCGTCTGCGCTGCCTGAGCAATCGACGACGCCTGCGCCCCCGTAACCGTCGCGGTGATCAGCGCCCCCGTCCCGCCCGGCAGCGGAGTCGTCGTCGCCAGAATCTGCCCGACCCGGCGGTTGAACTGGAGGAGGTGGTCGGACTTTTCGCTCCCGCTGAGCTGCGCGTTGTTGGCAACCGCCGGGCAGTATGCCGCATACATCGCATTCGCGATTTCGGTGACGCCCGCATCCGGGTTGTCCGTCCGCAACTGCTGGATCACGCCCGTGATGCGGTTCAATAGATCGCCATCGGTCGCGCCGGCCAAAAGATCGGCCTCGGCGGCTGTCGCAAGCGTACCGCCGATGAGCGAGGGCCCGACCTTCGGGCAATTTCGGTTGCGGGCCGCATTCGTCCCCGCCGCCCCCGTGACGACAGGTCCTGCGATCGAGCGCAGGCTCGCCACCAGAGCCGGTGTCGCGTTCGCAGAGGCCGCATTGCCCCAGGCGGTGCGGGCGTAGTTGGCGATAGCCGCCATCTCGGCGTTGGAGAGCGCGCCCGCGAAGCTCGGCATCGCGCCGTAACTCCCGCCGCCCGGCAGACCGTTGATCATCGGCGCGATCAGGCTGTTTGGCAGGGAGGCCACGACCGCCGCATTGCCCGCAAGGTTCGGAATGGCATTGGGCACGCCACCACCATTGGCTTGGTGGCATTGCGCGCAGTTGCCGTCGTAGAGCGCACGGCCGGCAGCGAACTCCGCGGGCTGGATCGCGATGGGGGCCGCCGTGTCGGGCCGCTTCTCGGCGCCCACCAGATAGGTGGCGATGGCGGTAAGATCAGCGTCCGTCATATGGCGCGTACTCTCCTGCACGACCTCGGCCATGGGGCCGAAGGCGACGCCGAGATGAGGCTCCGCCCCGGTGCGGAGGAACTGCTTGATCTGGTCGGTGGTGCGGGCACCGATACCCGCGACCGGATCGGCGGAGATATTGGGTGCGTAATAATTATCGACGATGCCGCCCGACAGGGATCGACCGAGCAGCATGGCGCCGAGAAAGTTGCGTGGGCTATGGCATTCACCGCAATGGCCAGGACCCTGGACGAGATAAGCGCCGCGATTCCACACCGCCGATTGCGCCGGGTCGTCCTGATAGGTGCCGGCCTGGAAGAACATGATCCGCCAGCCGAGCAGCGAGAGGCGGATATTGAAGGGAAAGGTGAGCTGGTTCACATCCCGCTGGGCGACAACCGGCTTCAGCGAGAACAGATACGCCTTGATGTCGAGCACATCCTGCCGCGTCATCTTGGTGTAAGAGGTGAAGCTCATGGTCGGGTAGATGAACTTGCCGCCGGGAGCGACGCCGTCATGGAGCACCCGGTAGAACTGCTGGTCCGTCCAGAGGCCGATACCGGTCCTTCTGTCAGGCGTTATGTTCGGCGAGACCATCAGGCCGAAGGGCGTGTTGAGCGGCAGGCCGCCGGAGAATGCCGGCTGCCCTGGCCCCGTGTGGCAGGGCATGCAGTCGGAGGCATGGACGAGGTATTGCCCATGGCCGACGGGGTCGGAGGGGCCGGGATCATTCGGAACCACGGCATCGCTCGTACCCGCGAGCGCGAGGCCCGTACCGGCCACGGCAAGGGACAAGGCGAGGATCGCGCCTATGACACCCCGCTTGACCGACCATCCGCGCATCGCGACCGCCTTTCGAAAGCCGAGGGTCAGGGCGCGTCGCCGACGCATCCGCACGCCTACGCTTCGGCTTTATACCGATCCGGCTCCGATTTGAAGGTGCCGCAACGGCCGCAGCCCGCGCGGCATCTCGGTGCCGCCAGTTTCACGATCGTGATCTCCGGGCCGATGCCGGGGTAACCTTTGAGCGCCTATGGATGAATGCCGGTTGCGATAGAAGGACCGAGAAACCTGTGATGGAGCATGCAGAGCGACGGTCGTGGTCTCTGACCCGTCGGCTGCCCGAGACCGAGGCGCAGGCCCTATCGCCGATCTATGCGCCGATCGCGCGTGGACCTTTCGTGCTCGGCCAGCTCGGCCAGTCCCTGGATGGGCGGATCGCGACACCCACCGGACATTCCCGGACCATCAGCGGCGCGGGCGGCATCTCGCACCTGCACCGGCTGCGCGCTTTGGCCGATGCGGTGGTTGTCGGTATCGGCACCGTGCTTGCCGACGATCCGCAGCTGACCGTGCGCGAGGTGGCAGGTCGCAACCCGGCCCGCGTGGTGATCGACCCCAATGGCCGGCTGGCCGGCTGCGCGCGCCTGCTGGCTGACGATGGCGCCCCATGCATCGTGGTGCAGATGACCGAGCGGCCGCGCCCGGAACGCGTGACGGCGCTGACGTTGCCGGCGGTGGACGGGCAGGTCGACCCGCATGCGGTGGTGGCGGCCCTGGCCGCGCTCGGCCTCCGGCGAGTGCTGGTCGAAGGCGGCGGCCAGACTGTTTCGCGGTTTCTCGCCGCCGGGGCGCTCACGCGGCTGCATGTCTGCGTAACGCCCGTGGTGATCGGCTCCGGGCCGACCGGCCTCTGCCTGCCCCCCATCGCCCGGATGGAGGAGGCCATGCGCCCGCGCTGCCGCACGCATCTGCTCGGCGAGGAGGTGCTCTTCGATATCGCGCTCGATGGCGCCTCAGCCGAGGCGGCCGAGTAGCTCCACGACCGCCGAGACGGTGGCGTCCCAGCGCGGCAGCCGTGCCGCCGCCCGCAGCGCGGCCGCCGAGGCGATGTCCCGCGCCGCGGGATCGGTCAGCAGGCGCGCGATCGCGGCGGCGAGGGCAGCCGGATCGTCGGGTGGCACCAGTGCCCCAGCCTCGGGCGGTACGACTGACGGCACGGCGCCGGCCGACGTGCCGATCACCGGCAGGCCGCGCGCCAGAGCTTCGGCGAAGGCCATCCCGAACCCCTCGTGCCGGCTGGCCAAAACGAAGAGATCGGCGCTCGCGTAAAGCGCAGTGGCATCCTCCACTTCGCCGGCAAGCGCGATCCGGTCCGCGAGTCCCGCGGCATCGATCTGCAGGCGAAGCTGCGCGACGGTGTCGGGCGCACGGGCGAGGCTGCCCGCGATGGTGCAGCCCCAGGGCAGGTCCGTGATCCGGCTGAGCGCCGCGACCAGTACGTCATGCCCCTTGCGGGGCGTCACGGAGCCGAGCGACAGGATGTGGCACCCCGTGCGGGCAGCCGGCGGCGCCGGATCGGTGCCGGGCGGCGCCACCAGCAGCCGCTCGACCGGAACGTCATACTCGCGTCGCAAGGTCTCGGCCGTCGTTTCACTCGTGGCGATTACGCCGGTCGCCTGTCGCAGCGCCCGCCGCTCCGCCGCCGCGAGGCTCGACGGCGCCCCGGTTTCCAGCGCCAGCGGATGGTGTACCAGCGCGACCAGCCGCAAGCGACGACCCTCGGCCTCGGCGAGATCCGGTATCGCGCCGTATGCAAGCCCGTCGACAATGACGATGCGGCCGTCCGGCAGCTCGGAGAGAGAGCGCGCGGCGGCCGCCAACTCGGCGGCGGTCGGGGTGGGAAAACCGTCCGGCCAGGCGAGCGGGTGGATCGCAAGCCCACGGGCACGGAGACCGGCGATCAACCGGCGATCATAGGCGTAGCCACCGGTGCGGGTGGTGATCGGGCCGGGAATGGCGAAGGCTACGGCCTCAATCGACATCGGCCTCGTACCAGCCGCGCGCGACATGGGATTCGCTGAGCGTCACACGCATGCGGCTGACGCCGTCGGCATGCGGCCCAAGCCAACCGTCCCGCCGCGCCGCGGCCATCCGATCGAAGATCGTCTTGGCGAGGAATTCCGTCGTTGTCACCTGCCCCGCCAATGCCGGATCGTCATCGAGATTGGCGTAGTTGAGCGGCGCCAGCGCCTTCTTCAGCGCCTCCAACGCCCGGCCGATATCCACGACGATATTGTCCGGCGACAGCGCCGGCCGAAAGAAGGCCACATCGACGACGAAGGTCGCGCCGTGCAGCCTCTGGGCCGGGCCAAAGACCTCCCCCGGCAGGCTGTGGGCGATCATGATGTGGTCGCGGACTTCGACTGCGAACATCGGCTTTACTCCGTCTCATAGGTGACGCGATGGAACAGGGCGCCCGGCCGTCCGAGGATCGTTGCCAGCGCCTTGGGCAGATCGTCAAAGGGAGTCGCCGCCTGCACCAGCACGTCAAGGCGCGGATCGGCGGCAAGCGACAGAGCAAGGCCGAGCCGCCTTGCATGGCTCCAGCGGGCACGACGGGCGGGGGCGACAGCGCCCACCTGGGACGCGCGCAGGCTGAGCCTCTGGCTATGGAAGGCGCCGCCCAGCGGCACCGTCACCGCCGCGTCGCCATACCAGCTGAGTTCGATGACCTCGCCCTCGAAGCCCGCCAACGAGAGCGAGAGCGCGAGCCCCTCGACAGTGCCGGAGGCGTGGAAGACGAGATCGCAGTCGCCTGGCGCTTGCGCGGGCGTGGCGAGGGCAACCCCGAGCGCCGCTGCGACCGTCGCGCGGGCGGGGTCGAGGTCGATGAGTGTCACCTCCGTCCCCGGCAGCCGGGCGCAAAGCCAGGCGGTGAGGCAACCGATCGCGCCGCCGCCCACGACAGCGACGCGGTCGCCGATACGGGGCGCGGCATCCCAGTTCGCGTTCAGCGCCGTCTCGATCTGCGCGGCGAGCACAGCGCGCCGGGTCGGAATTGCGTCGGGCACCGGGATGGCGGCGACTTCAGGCAGGGTAAACCGTGTCTGATGCGGGTAAAGGCAGAACACACGCTGGCCGATCCGCTCGGCCGGCCCATCCTCGACGATGCCGACCGC
>Ga0335072_10006823_pt1 | contig 16665 bp, 17 predicted proteins | sample Lox_Sample_21_FD_206725 | JGI IMG/M metagenome (GOLD analysis project Ga0335072, IMG submission 206725) | Soil microbial communities from Loxahatchee National Wildlife Refuge, Florida, United States - Lox_Sample_2.1 | ecosystem: Environmental > Terrestrial > Soil > Wetlands | place: USA...
CGCGCGTGCGATCCCACACGCAGTCGCCCGCGCCTTCGAGCCGCAGGTTGGGCGAAAGATGCCGCACGCGCTCGATCACGCCGTCCGCCGCGAGCCGGCGGAACAGGCGCTCGAACCGATCCTCTTCGCGCTGTCGCTCGGGATGGCGGAAGCGCGCGAGAAGCGCGGTGCCGTCCATCACCACGGCGGCATTGGCGGTGAAGACGAGGTCCGGCAGACCCGGCGCCGGCGGAACGAGATGGATCGCGGCGCCGAACCGCTTCAATTTGTCGTGGTAGGCGCGCCATTCCGCTTGCGCGGTGGCGGCGAGCGCCTTGGCGTCGGTCGCCCAGCTCGCCGGGTCCATCCACGGATTGATGACGTAGTCGACCCCGAAGAAATCGGGCCGGCACATCAGGATACGTGGCTTGTCGGTCATGCTACACACTCCATCTGAGGCCGCGGCCGAGCCGTACGGCCTACGATTTCGTCCAAAACATCTGCAAACTGGTCGAGCCCCCAATCGAGGTCGGCGCGCCCGATGACAAGCGGCGGCGCGATCCGGACCACGGTTTCATGGGTCTCCTTCGTCAGCACGCCGCGAGCGACGAGGCGCTCGCACACGGTGCGCGCGGAGGCATAGGCGGGATCGATCTCGGCACCGATCCACAGACCCTTGCCGCGCACATCGCGAAGCGCGGGATGCCGCAGCGCCGCGAGTCGTGACAGCGCGTGCGCGCCAAGCTCACGCGAGCGCTCCACCAACCCCTCCTCCTCCAGCACCAGAAGCGCTTCGAGCGCGACCGCGGCCGCAAGCGCGTTGCCGCCAAAGGTCGAACCGTGCGAGCCCGGGGTGAACACATCCATGACCTCGCGCGTGCCGACGAATGCCGACACCGGCAGCATGCCGCCGCCAAGCGCCTTGCCCACAACCAGGCCGTCGGGCCGCGCGTCCTCGTGCTGGAACGCGAACCAGGCGCCCGTGCGGCCCAATCCCGACTGCACTTCGTCGAAGATCAGCAGCACGTGCGCCGCATCGCATATACGGCGCAATCCCGCGAGATATCCCTTGGGCGGGACGATGATCCCCGCCTCGCCCTGGATCGGCTCGATCAGGATGGCGGCGGTCTCGCCGGTGATGGCGCGCTCGACCGCGGCGAGATCGCCAAACGGCACGGAATCGAAGCCCGGCGCGAAGGGGCCAAACCCATCGCGATAGTCTGGCTCGGACGAGAACCCGACAATGGTCGTGGTGCGGCCGTGGAAATTGCCGTCCGCGACGATGATGCGGGCGCGGTCCGGCGCGATGCCCTTCACCTTGTAGCCCCACCGGCGCGCGGCCTTGATCGCGGTCTCCACCGCCTCGGCGCCGGTATTCATCGGCAGCGCAGCGTCGAGCCCGGAAAGCGCGCACAGCTTCGCAAGGAACGGCCCCAGCCGATCGTTGTGGAAGGCGCGCGACGGCACGGCGAGCCGACGCGCCTGCGCCTCGAGCGCGGCGAGGATGCGCGGATGGCCATGGCCGTGGCTCACGGCGGAATAAGCGCTCATCATGTCGAGATAGCGGCGACCGTCCGTATCCCAGAGATAGGCCCCTTGCCCGCGGGTCAGCACGACCGGGAGCGGGTGATAATTGTTGGCGGCGAAGCGGGCCTCGAGCGCGATCGGGTCCATGGGGTGCATCCTTATTTCGAGATGCTTAATATGGATCGAACAGCGCGCCGCTCCTGTCAAAGAGAGGCGACCCAACAGCCGTTTCTGTCGTTTTGATGCCGAGCCGCACCCCTTGTCGGCTGCGAAATGGAAAAGAAAGGTTAACGGTTCCCGCGAGTCGGATTTGCGACCGGCGCTCAGGGGCGGCTTCGGGGCGCAAGGAGTGCCGCCGGATATCCCGAAAAGCGGCGCACCGGGCGCAGCACGACGTGGCTCACGATGCGGCCGACCCCAAGGACCGACTCGTTCAGGAGCCCGGCTGTCAGCGTCTCGTAGCGCGCGAGGTCGGCGCACACGATGCGGGCGACATAGTCGAACGCGCCGCTGACCTCCCAGCATTCGACGAGCTCATCGATCTGGCGCAAGCGTCGTTCCACCTGGTCGCGGCGCGCCTGGCTCTCGAGCGCGATCTCGGAAATGACGGTGATCGGTCGCGAGATCTGCTCGATATCGATCGTCGCCTGATAGCCCAGGATGATGCCGGACGCTTCGAGCCTCCGCACCCGCTCGAGGCAGGGCCTCGCGGTGAGGCCGACCCGGGTGCTGAGCTTGGCCATTGTCATGCGGCCGTCACGCTGCAACGCGGCCAGAATCCTTACATCGATTGCATCGAGACCCCGGGGTGGCTTGTCGGGCATCGGCGCCTCGGAGAGGAAGTCGCGGAAACGCTAGCGGATCGGCGCGCCAGGACATAGATGCGCACCGCGTGGCTGCATACTATACCGGCCGCAGGAAGGGAAACCGCGCATGGCCGACAGCGTCAGCATCCGGGCGATGACCGCGCAGGATTTCGACGAGGCGGATCGCGTCCGGCGCCTCGCCTTCGGAACCTATTTCCAGGTCCCCGAACCGATGCAGTTCGGCGGCGACCGGTCGCTTCAATCGCGCTGGAACGCCTATCCCGGCGGCGGCGTGGTCGCCGTTTCGGGTGACCGGATCGTCGGCATGGCGTTCGCAAGCGAACTTGGCAGCTTCGGCATGCTCGGGCCCGTCGCGGTGCTGCCGGAATTCTGGCGACAGGGCGTCGCACGGCAGCTGATGGCGGCCGTCGTCGCGATCATCGATCGCTGGCAATGCCGATTGGCGGGGCTCTTCACCTTTCCGCAAAGCGCTCAGCACATCCGGCTTTACCAGCAGTTCGGATTCTGGCCACGCCATCTGACGCCGGTGATGGCAAAACCGGTGGCAGCCAAGGCCGAGATCGCAGGCACGATGCGCGTGAGCGGCGATGCCGACCGCACCGTGCTCATGGCTCGATGCGGCGCGCTCGCGGGCGCCATCTTCCCAGGGCTCGATCTCGGCCGCGAGATGGAGGCGGTGGCGGATGGCAAGCAAGGCGACGTGATCGTGCTGACCGAGGGATCGTCGGTCGCCGCCTTCGCCATTTGCCATTGCGGCCCCGGCAGCGAAGGCGGCTCTGCCCATTGCTATGTCAAATTCGCCTTCGCGCGCCCGGGCACCACAGGCTCGGACCGGCTCGAGCGTCTCATCCAGGCATGCGAGAGCTATGCCGCGGCGCGCGGCGCGCAATCGATGAGCGCGGGCACATCGACAGGGCGGCATTTCGCCTATCGCTTGTTGGTCGGGATGGGCTTTCGCACCCAGCTCACCGGGATTCAGATGCACCGGCCCTGGATCGAAGCCTATGACCGGGCGGACGTGTTCGCGCTCGACGATTGGCGTTAGGGCGACGCGAGTGCCGGCCGGCGCGACCGCCAGGCCATCGCGCGCTCGTAGGCGTGCGCGGCGCGGAACAGCGTCGGCTCGGCAAACGGCTTCGCCACAAGCTGCATCGCGAGTGGCAGGCCGCTTTCGCTATAGCCGGTGCAGACCGAGAGTGCCGGCACGCCCGCCACGTTGAAGACCGATGTGAAATTGGGCTGCTCGACGATGCCCCATTTCGGAATCCGGTCGATCCGCGGCGCCTCGGCCGGCACCGTGGCGGTCAGCAACACGTCGCACGAGTCGAGGACGCGCGCCAACGCCGTGTTGAGCTCGCGCCGGCGACGTTGCGCCTGCACATAGTCGGGGCCGCCGATGAGCGCGCCAAGCGCGAGCCGGTCGCGCAGCAGCTCGCCATAGGCTTCGGGCCGCGTGCGCATCCAGTGGGCGTGAACCGCAAATCCCTCAACCAACATGATCACGAGGCCCGCAGCGCGCCAATCGACCAGCGGCGGCAGAGTCACGTCGTGCAATTCGGCGCCGTCGCGCCGATAAAAGTCGATGGCAGCATCGAGCGCAGACCGCGTCGCTTCGTTGACCGGGTTGTCGCGCTCGTGGAAATGGCGGATGACGCCGATGCGCAGTCCCTTGGCGCCCTTGTCGAGACCGGCGGAGAAATCCGGCACCGCGCGGTCGGCGCTCGCGGGGTCGGCCGGATCGTGGCCGGCGATCGCTTGCAGCAGCAGCGCGCAATCCTCGACCGTCCAGGCCATCGGCCCCGCGTGATCGAGCGAATAGGCGAGCGGCAGCACGCCCCAACGCGAGACCAGCCCATAGGTCGGCTTGAGCCCGGCGAGGCCACAGAACGCCGCCGGCAGGCGGATCGATCCGCCCGTGTCCGAGCCCAGGCCGCCCAACACCAGCCCCGCCGCGACCGCGGCGCCCGTGCCGCTCGACGAGCCGCCGGTGAAATGGTCGGGGTTCCAGGGATTGCGCGCGGGCGGCCACGGCAGGTCGAAAGACGGGCCGCCGAACGCGAATTCATGTGTCGCAAGCTTGCCGAGCAGGACCGTCCCGGCTTCGGCGAGAAGCCGGGTGCAGGTCGCGTCCTCGCGCGGCCGGTTGCCTTCGAGCTGGCGCGAATGGGCCGTCGTCGGCATGTCCTTGGTGTTGTAGATGTCCTTGAGACCGATCGGGATACCGTGCAGCGGCCCACGCCGCTCGCCGCGAGCGAGAGCCGCCTCGGCGGCGCGCGCCGACGCCAGCGCGCGCTCGTCGTCGCGATGGAGGAAGGCGTGGAGCGTACCGTCGAGCCGATCGATGCGATCAAGACACGCGCGCGTCAGCTCGACCGGCGAGAGCCGCTTCGACGCGATGAGGCGGGACGCCTCGGCAATGGTCGGGATAGTGCTCATGGCGCCTCGCCATCGAGCGTGAAGATCACCGCCGGTTCGGCCTCGAGCGGAAGCGGCTCGTTGATGCGGGCGAGCAGCGTTTCGAGGCTCGCATAAGCCCGATAGAGCTCATCGGCCTTGGTGTCATCGAAAGTGAGGCCGGCGCGGCGCACGAGCGCATCGAAATCAGCGCGGGAAAGGCGCGAGGGTTCAGCCATTCAATGAAGCTCCTGGACCGAGCCGTCGTCGCGGCGGCCCTGCGCATGGTAGTGCCCGATCTTGTCGAGCAGGGACGCGTCCGACACGGCGTAAAGGATGGCATCGCCGGCGCCCCTGTTGGCGTGGCGGCGCCACAGAAAATTCGGCACCACGAAGAAATCGTTCTCCTCCCATTCGAGGCGCGTGCCCGCGACCTCGGTCGTTCCGCTGCCGGCGATCGCGCAATAGAGCGTGCTCGCGGTCTCGCGCTTCCACCGCGTCGTCTCCCCGGGACGCAAGAGCTGCGCCGAATAGTCGAGCGTGGCGAAAACGGGCGCGCCGGTCGCGGGATTGACGAAGCGCAGCCGGATACCCTCATGCGGATCGCCCGCTTCGTTCCGCAAGGCGGTCAGAGCGGCCATGATGTCGGCGCCGCGATAATGGAGCAGCGGGGTCGAGCCTGGGGTCGTGGCGGAAAAGCTCGGCACCATCCCGCCGCCGCCGTAAAGATGCCGCGAGCGGCCCGCCTCGTGGAGCACCGCCTGCGCCCGCGCGTTGCCGGCAAGCGCGCCCGGGAACGCGTCATCGAGCCAGACGCAATCGAGATATTCCAAGAGGGGCCAATCGAGGATGTCGGCCCAGATCACGGGCTCTCCGTCCTCGTTGCCATGATCGTGCCACGTGCCATGCGGCGTCAGGACGAGATCGCCACGCTCGGCCACGCAGCGCTCGCCGTCGATGGTGGTATAGCCGCCTTTGCGCGACAGGATCGTGCGCGAAGCATTCGGCGAGTGGCGGTGGACCGGCGCCACATCGCCCGGAACATAGATGGACAAGGCGCAGCGGATGACGCTCGACACCTGAAGCCGCCCGCCCAGCCCGGGATTGGTGAGAAGAAACTGCTGCCGATCGGCGAACGCGATGGGCGGCACGTCCGACGTGCGCGCGATCTCGCCGATGCGATCGAGATAGGGGCCGATCTCGCGCCAGCGCCAGAGATGCGGCACGGCCTTCATCTGTCCCGCCGCGACCCGGCCCTGCGCCAGGCTTCCTTCGTCCTCGAGATCGGTATCCCGGAACCACGGACGCTGCGCCGGCGCGTTCGCCTGGGTCCGGAGCCAGATGTGGAGATGCCGCGCCTCTTCGTTGAGACGCTCCATCGCCTGAAGCGCGGCGGGCGGCAGCGCCGGTCGGAGCTTTGCGTCGTCAGCCACCCGAGACCTCGCCGAGAATGACGCGGTCAATCTATCCGATCATCCGCACGCCGTCACTTGCCGGCATAGGCGGGCCGCACCAGCAGCGGATAGAGCACAAGCCCGGCCAAGAACCCGCCGACATGCGCGACCCAAGCGACCGGTACGCCCTCGCTGCCGACGCCGGCGATGCCCGTCACGGCGTTGAGGACGAGCCAGGCAGCGACAAGGGTCCAGAACGTGCGACGGAACGCGCCAAAGCGCAGGATCGCGCCAAAGAGGCCGCTGATCGAAGCCGAGGCGCCGATCATCAGATCGGTCGAGTGCGGATCGATCGCGAGTTCGGCGAAGGCGCCGATCACGCCGCACACGAGATAGAAGGCGAGAAACCGCCACGGTCCGAGGCGCTGCTCGACGCCGGCGCCGAACGCCACGAGCCCGAGCATGTTGACGGCGATGTGTTCGATGCCGCCATGCAGGAACTGATAGGTGATGGGATCGAACAAGGCGGCAAGATGGAAGCCGCCATGGTATCGCGCGGACGAGAACCCCAACACGCCGACGATCGCGTCGCTCGTCGCGTCGGGCAAAGTCGCCGTCACGGCGAAGATCGCTACATTGGCGACCAGCAGCCACTTCGTGACAGTCGGCACGTTGAACATGCGTTGGCGTGGCGCTTCCTGGGCGCTCATCACTTGAACCTTTCACGGCGTTAAGAATGTTCGCGCGCCGACAACCGCATCCTCGCCGCCGAGTAAGGGTCGGTCAATGATTGGCGCCTAGGCTTCGCGTACGTTTTGACCTCCTTTCCATGAAGCCACCCGCCATCACGATCGAGGGCAGCCTAGAGCCCGCGTCGGCCCTCGAACGGCGCCGTCATCCACGCGTCGGCGTCACCTTCATGGCGGTGTTCCGCACGCCGCACGGGTTCTATGGCTGCCTCGTCGTGGATCTGTCGCGGGGCGGCGCGAAATTGTCGTTCGACGAGACGCCGCTCGTGATGGCCGGCGATCCGGTCACCCTCCTCATCGAGCCGTTCGGCGAGTTCCGCGCCGAGACGATGTGGCATCGCGGCGAGTTTGCCGGCATCCGCTTCCTCGATCCGCCGGCAAAGATCGCCGCGGCCTTCCACCACGTATTGGCGGCCTGACCCCATTTTTCGCGACGGAATTGTGCTAAATCCCCGACGCAACGCGTGGGAGCGGGATCATGAGGGTTTTAGGGGTGGCGATTGCGGCAATGATGCTTTGGAGCGCAGCGGCGCGGACGGCCGAGCCGCTCGACATCCGCATCGCGTGGGCCGCCGTGCCGGGGCAACTCCCCGCGGTGCTGTATCAGAACCACAGCATCCTGAAGCATTATGGGCAGAGCTATACGGTCGACGCCGTCTACAACCGCGGTAGCGGGACACAGATCACGGCGCTCGCCGCGGGCGAACTGCAAGTCGTGCTCTACGCGCCGTCGGCCCTCGCGCTCACGATCGAGAACGCGCATATGGACGATATCCGCATCATCGGCGACGCGACGCGCGATGGTTACGATGACTATTTTTCGCGGCAATACATGGTCCGCGCCGACAGTCCGATCCACGGGATCGAAGACCTCAAAGGCAAGGTGCTGGCGATCAACAGCATCACCGGCGCCATGGACATGGCGCTTCGCGCCGCGCTCCGACAGCATGGCATGGAGGACAAGCGCGATGTCCGCATCGTCGAGATCGATTTTCCTCACATGTTCGCGGAGCTGACGAGCGGCAAGGTCGATTTGGGCTCTTTCACCACGCCCTGGTCGTTCGAAGCGAAGAAGTCGGGGCAGACCCGGACCCTCTTCACCATGAAGGACCTGGTCGGCGAGCAGGACATCACGATCATGGCCGCGCGCGCCCCCTTCATCGCCCAGAATCGCGCGGCGCTCGTCGATTTCTTCGAGGATTCCCAGCGCGCGATGCGGTGGTTCTACGACCCCGCCAACCGCGACGCGGTGCTGAACATCATTTCAACCTTCACGAAGCAGCCGAAATCGCTTTACGCCGATTGGCTCTTCACCAAGCGGGACGATTATCGCGACCCCGACCTTCGGCCCAATCTCGACGCGGTTCAGCGCGACATCGACCGCGAGGCCGATATGGGATTCCTGAAATCGCGGTTCGACGTCGGCAAATACGCCGATCTGTCACTCGTCGACGAGGCGGCCAAACGGCTCGCCGCGCACTGATCTTCTCAGAGCGGAGACGCGACCCCGAGCGGCGCCGCGGCAGCATGCGCCTTCGCGCCAGCGGCCGTGTCGAAATTGCCGGAGATCGTGGTGCCGGGATATTTCTCCTTGAGCCGCGGATAGACTTCGCGCGCGAACATGCGGATGCCGTGCACGGTGTCGTCGTGCTCGAGAAATCCCGCCTGCCCCATGATCAACAGGTGCCCAAAGCCGCCGACCGTGTCGTAGAAGGTCTCAATCTGCTTGAACACCTGATCCGGCGTCCCGCAGAACAGGATGCCGCGCTCGAGCGCGGTCTCGACCTTCATGCCGCGGCCGAAATTGGCGTGATCGCCCGTCGTGCGCGAGCCCGCGCCCTTGAGCATAGTGACCTCGGCCTGCAGCCCGGCATAGCCCGGCGGCTGCTGGAAATGCGGCGGCACCTTGTTGGCGTTGAGGTACCAGAGCAGCTTGTCGGCCCCGTCATAGGCCCTCGCCTCGGTTTCGCCGACATAGACGAGCGCGGCATAGGCCAGCCGGCTGATCGGCACGTCCTGGCCACGCCCCGCCTCGCGCCAGCCGCGGCGGTAGGATTCATAGACCGCACGCGTGCCTTCGAAGCCGGTGAGGAAGGTCGCGTTGACGAAGCCGTTCGAGCCGCACCGCCGCGCGCCCGAAGGGCTCGTCGTGCTGACCCAGACCGGCGGATGTGGCTCCTGCATGGGCCGCGGCCAGATATTGATCGCGCGATAGTTGAAATAGCGGCCCTCGTGGCTGAACGGTCCGTCATGGTGAGTCCACGCCTTGACGATCAGGTCGAGCGCCTCCCAATGACGCTCATTCATGCGCATGGGGTTGCTGTTCGCGGGCAGCACCTCATAGGGTACGCCGCGCACGAATCCCGCCTCGAGCCGCCCGTGCGACAGGATGTCGATCATCGCCATCTCTTCGGCGATGCGCACCGGCTGATGCCGGTTGGCGATCGGATTGCCGAGGATGAGGAGCCGCGCCTTCGACGTCACGCGCGACAGCGCGGCCAGCATCAAGGGCGCGGCCGGATCGACGCAGGTCGCCGTCTGATGATGCTCGTTGAGCATGATCTCGACGCCTTCCTCTTCGGCGATCTGCCACTCCTTGATATAGCGGTCATAGAGTGCCGCGCCCTTCGCCGGATCGTAGACACGGTTCGGCAGATTGACGCGGATCGACTCATAAGTGTCGGCGGGCGGCAGGAAAGGGTAAGCCGTCTCGGTGAAATGCCAAGCCTGCATGGCGCTTCTCTCTCTCTTCTTCGGAAATCCGGGTCAGGCGTCGAGGAATCCCAGCACCTTCTGGGCGAAGGCGGCGGGTTGCTCTACCTGGGCGGCGTGGCCGGCCTCTGGGATGGTCTCGATCCGCGCGTTGGGCAGAAGCCGCGCGAACCGCGCGACATACTCTGCGGTGACGAGCCCGTCGCTCGCGCCGCGCAGGAACAAAGTCGGCACGTCGACCCGGTGCAGACGGCGCGTGAGCTTGGGATCGTGCATCCACGGCTCCCACGCCAGCAAGGCGAGCGTCTCGCGGTTGCGCGCGATCACCGTCAGTTCGTCATCGGACAGCTTCGTGGGATCGAATTGGAATTTCGCCGGGTCGTGGAACAGGAGCCCATTCACCTTGGCCTGCGGCATCGCATAGATATCGGGGATATCGAACTGGTCGGACGGGCCGGTCTTCACCCCGACCGGGCTGACCAGCACCATCTTGCGCACGCGCGCCGGCGCCTTCACCGCCATCTCGGCCGCGATCCATCCACCGAGCGAGCTGCCGACCAGATCGACCTTGTCGAGGCGCAGCCGGTCCATCAGCTCGAGATAGAGGTACGAGATATCGTCCACCGTATCGAGCCAATCGGGCAGGGCCGAATGGCCGAACCCCGGATGGGATGGTGCGATGAGCCGCCGCGCCTTCGCAAGCATGCCGACATAGGGCTGGCTCGGAACGAAGCCCTGCGCGCTATGCAGAAGAAGGATCGGCGCGCCCTCACCGGTCTCATGCAATTCGATCTCGACGCCGGCAAGGGTGATCATGTCCCGTTTCACTGCGGCCGCTCCTCCCGTCGCGCGTAAGGGAAATCCTTTGGCATGAAGGCACTATTTCACCCTTGGCCGGCGCGTGCAAGACTGACCCCATGCCTCGAAAGCGCATCTATCGCGCGTCTATCGCGGTGCTCGCGCTGTTCGCGGCAGCTTTTGGCGGCCCGTGGGCCGACGCCGACACCATTACCGTGGGATCGAAGATCGACACGGAAGGCGCGCTCCTGGGCACTATGATCATGTTGGTGCTGGAGCACGCGGGGCTTCACGTCGCGAGCAAGATCGGCCTTGGCCCCACCAACATCGTCCGTGCCGCGATCCTTGCGGGCGAGATCGACATCTATCCCGAATATACCGGCAACGGCGCGGAGTTCTTCAAGCGCGAGGACGACCCCGCCTGGAAGAACGCGCGCGCCGGCTATGAATTGGTGAAGGCGCTCGACCAGGCGCAGAACGGGCTGATATGGCTCGCGCCCGCACCCGCCAACAATACTTGGGCGATCGCGGTCCGCGCCGATCTGGCGCGGCAATGCGGCACGACGCTCGAAGGCTTTTCGCGCTGCGTCGACGAGGGACACCAGGTGCGTCTTGCCGGCTCGGCCGAATTCGTCGAAAGCCCCGGCGGACTGCCCGCGTTCGAGAAGCTCTACGGCTTCAATCTGACACAGAGCCAGATGCTGGTGTTGGCCGGCGGCAATACGGCGGCAACGATGCGTGCGGCCTCCGAGGGGATTTCCGGCGTCAACGCGGGCATGGCCTATGCCACTGACGGCGCGGTCGCGGCGCTCCATCTCGTGGTTCTCGCCGACGATCGCGGTGCAGAGATCGTTTACGAGCCGGCGCCGGTGGTGCGCGCGGTCGTGCTCGCCGCTCATCCGGAGATCGCGCAGCGGCTCGATCCCGTCTTCGCCACGCTCACGCTCGAACGGCTGCAGCACCTCAATGCGCAAATCGCCGTCGACGGCATCGATGCGCAAAAAGTGGCGGCCGACTATCTGGCGACGCTGGGTTCGGCACAGTGACGCCGCGCGCAAACGCGGTGCTGCTCATGCTCATTGCGGTCGGCGCGCTTGCGGTCGGGACCACCGGCTTTGTGACGCATGCGCCGAACCGGCTTGTGACAGGCATCTCGATCCCGTTGTGGCGCGCCGCGGAACCGCAAGCGGGTGCGATTGCGGCGATGGGCGCGACTTTGCTGGCGACCGCGTTCCTGCCCGCGCGGGGCTGGGCGGCGCGGCTCGCGCTCATCGCTGCTTCGGCGTTGATGCTCCTGTCGCTCGACGCTGCCGGCGCCGCGGCCCGCACCCTTGCCCTGGGCGCGCCCGAAGCGGCACGCACGTTGCTCGGGCCGGCGTTCTGGATCCTGCTGCTGTGCGCCGCGCTGTCGATCCTCGACGCGCTGCAGCGGCTTGAAGCGCGCGCGGCGGCGCGGCTTGGCGTCGTGACCGGTCTTGCCGCCCTGGTCGCGGCCCTCATCTTCACGGGCCGGCTTGACCAGATCTCGCTCGCGCGCGAGTTCGCGGGACGGCGCGACGCGTTCGTAAGCGAGTTCGTGCGGCACTGCGCGCTGGTCGCCGGCACGCTCGGTCCCGCCCTTCTGATCGGCGTGCCGTTGGGCCTTCTCGCGGCACGGCGGCCGCGGTCGCGCGCGCCTCTTTATGCGGTACTCAACGGCGTGCAGACGGTGCCGTCGATTGCGCTCTTCGGTCTTTTGGTCGGGCCGCTTGCGGCGCTTGCGTCGGCGGTGCCGTTCTTCGCCGCGGTCGGCGTCCACGGCGTCGGCCCCGCGCCGGCGCTTATCGCGCTGGTGCTCTACGCGCTTTTGCCGGTGGCGCGCAACACGGAAGCGGGCTTGCGCCAGGTCGACCCGGCGGCGGTCGAGGCCGCGTTTGCGATGGGCATGAGCCACAGCCAGGTCTTTTGGCAGGTCGAGCTGCCGCTGGGCCTGCCGGTATTTCTCGCGGGCGTCCGGGTCGTGACGGTGCAGACGATCGGACTCGTGGCGGTGGCGGCGCTCGTCGGCGCGGGCGGGCTCGGCACGTTCGTGTTCCAAGGGATCGGCCAATACGCGGTCGACCTCGTCCTTATCGGCGCGGTGCCGACCATCTTGCTGGCGCTCGCAGCCGACTTCTTGCTGTCCATTCTGATCGAGAGGCTGGGACGATGATCGAGATCGAGGGTGTGACGAGGATCGAGGGCGGGCGACCGATCGTCGATCGCGTGACCTTTTCCGTCGCGGCCGGCCAATTCTGTGCGCTCGTTGGATCCTCCGGCGCCGGCAAATCGACGACGCTCAAGATGATCAACCGGATGGTCGCCAAAAGCGCGGGCACGATCCGGATCGGGGGCGCGGACGTCTCCACGCTTGATCCGCAGTCACTGCGCCGCCGCATCGGGTATGTCATCCAGTCGATCGGACTGTTCCCGCACTGGACGGTCGCGGAGAATATCGCCACCGTGCCGCGGCTTCTGGGCTGGGACAAGGCGCGCATCAGGGCCCGTGTCGACGAGCTCATCGACCTGGTTCGGCTCGACCGCGACCATGCGGGGCGCTACCCGCATCTTCTCTCGGGCGGTCAGCAGCAGCGGGTCGGCGTGGCGCGCGCGCTTGCCGCCGACCCCGATCTCTTGCTGATGGACGAGCCGTTCGGCGCGCTCGACCCGATCACGCGAGAGGCGCTCGCCGACGAGCTTGCGCTCATTCACCATAGGACCGGCAAGACCATCCTCTTCGTCACGCACGATCTCGACATGGCGCTGCGGCTTGCCGACCGCATCGCGATCATGGATGGCGGGCGGCTCATCCAATTCGCGCCGCCGATCGAGATTCTCGAGGCGCCCGCCAACGCGTTCGTGCGCGACCTCGTGGGGCGATCGGCGCTCGGGCTGAAGCTGCTGGCGATCCGGCGCGTCGGCGATCGCGTCCGGCCGGGCCTCGCCGCAGCAGGCGAGCCGTTGGCGTCGTCCGCGTCTCTTGCCGACGCCTTGTCCGAGATGGTGGTGCGGCGTACCGATCGGCTCCCGGTGGCGGATTCGGGCGGCGCGATCCTCTTGTCCGACATCGTGGCATGATGTCGCTGATCGCGGTGGCCGCGGCCTTTTTCGCGCTGCTCTTCGGCATGCCGGCCTTTGCGCCGCTGGTCGCGCGCGCCTTTCCCGACGTGGTGCCGCCGATCTATGGCTTCGCCTCGTTTCCCGCGATGCTGCTCTCCCATGCCGAGATCGTCGCGGTGGCCGCGCTCGCCGCCGTCGCGTCGGCGCTCGCGTCGGGCGTGTTCGTCACGCGCGAGGCCGGGCGACAATTTCGCCCGATCCTTGGCGCTGTCGCGACGATCGGCCAGACCTTCCCGCCAGTCGCGGTGCTGGCGATCGCGGTGCCGGCGCTGGGCTATGGCGAAGGCCCGACCTTCGTCGCGCTCGCTTTGTCCGGATTCCTGCCGATTGTGGCGAACGTCATCGCGGGGATCGAGACGGTGCCGCAAGCGGTGCGCGAGGCGGCCCTAGGGATGGGTCTTTCGCCGCTTCAGGTCCTCGTGCAGGTGGAGTTGCCGCTCGCGGCGCCCGTCATGCTTGCCGGCATCCGCACCGCGGTCGCCATCATGATCGGCACGGCGACGATCGGCTCGACCGTCGGCGCGGTGACGTTGGGGACGCCGATCATCGACGGGCTCGTGGGCGACAAGCTGCCCTATGTCATCGAAGGCGCGTCGGTCGTCGCGCTTTTCGCCATTCTGGTCGACATGGCGCTCGACCGGATCGAGCGGCGCCTCGGTGCGCGCACGTCCCGACCCATGCCCGCCCGCCGCCCTTGACCATAAAGGCGCCTCCTGGCAGCTCCGTGGTATTGAATCGGCTTCCGCGCCGACATTCAGCGCGGCGCCATCGCCAGAAGCTGCCGCAAGACGCGGACGCAGGCGGCCGCGTCAACCGTCTCGTCCCACGTCTGCTGCAGCACAATGCCTTGAAAGGCGGCGATCAAGAGACGGGCCGTCGGTTCCGGCGCGAGGTGGCGCGCAAGCTCGCCTCGCCGTTGCGCCTTGCGCAGGAGATCCATCAGCATCTGCACCGGCCGGTCCACCCCGTCGCGGACCACCTTCAGCAACGCCGCATCGTGAAGGCTCTCGCCCCAAAGCTGGACGGCGAGCCTTCGCCACAAGCGATCCTCGTGCCGCGCGGGCGACGGAAGGAACGCGTCCGCGAGCATCGTCAAGGCCTCATCAAGCGTCTTGGCGTCGAACGCATGCTCAAGGATCGCGGCGTCGGCGCGATGCCGCGCCTCGACCACCGCATGGAGGATCTCTTCCTTGCTCGTGAAATGGGAATAGATCGACCCCGGGCTGAGGCCGGATTCCCGCACCACGTCCTGCATAGTGGCATCGTGAAACCCGCGCTCGGCAAAGGCCGCGAGCGCCGCATCCATGATCTGCCGGCGCTTCAGCGCGGCGCGTTCGGGGCTAAGCCGCGGCATGGCCGCGAACGGCGACAAGCGCCGCGCGATAGAACGAATAGCCGCGCCAGGAACCGCTCGCGCGGCGCCAATAGCGCGAGCGATATTCATCGGCGCCCAGATCCTCGATCAGCGTAAGGCCGAGCCCGTCGAGCCGCCGCGCCAAAGTGGCCGGGTCGATCCCATAGGTCCAGGCCTCGCCGGCTTCCGCGACCGAAGCGAGGATCCGTTCCGCACCTTCGAATGAGCGCGGATTGGTAAGGACCCCGGCATGGACATAGGTGAAGGCGAGAATGCTGCCGTCACCAAGCGCGCCCGCCCAGCGCAAGACCGCGTCGACGGCGTCCGCGGTCAGGTAGTTGGTGACCCCCTCCCAGACCACCGCGGTGCGATGGCGCCGGTTGAAACCGGCCTCCGCGAGCGTCCGCTCCAGCGGATCGCGATCGAAATCGAGCGGCACCTGCGTGATCCGTGATGGATCGAGGCCCGCCTCGACGAGCCGTCGGCGCTTTTCCAGCGATGTCGCGGCCTGATCGACCTCGAAGACGGGGACATTTGCGAGCGCAGGCAGCCGCCACGCCCGGCTGTCGAAGCCGGCGCCCAGGATCACGATTTGCGAAGCGCCGTCACGGATCGCCTCCGCCAGCCAATCGTCGATGAGGCGGGTCCGCGCGATCCCGGATGTGCGCGCGCCGGGCCAGCGGCGGTCGATCGCGGCCGTAATCACGCGCCTCAGCACGGGAACCCTCGAAAGCGATACCAGAGCTCGGAAAAAGTCCGGGAGAACGCTTGCCGCGAAACCGTCGCACACGAGCCGGACAGAGTTGGAACGCGCGCTTTCCTGTGCCCGAAAGAACGCCATCGCCTGCGCCGTTCGGCTGAAACGGTTGGAGTCCATGCGTGCACCAAACAGAATCGATATTCTGTTTGCGCCCTCCGGCGCCCGAAGTCAAGAGACTCCGGTGAGAGGGGCTTTTCAGGCTTTTGCCGCGCGCGCCGCCGAAGCGCCGGCAATCCGGCCGAAGACCGCGCCCGACGTCAGACCCGAGCCGCCGGGATAGTTGAAATAGAACAACCCGCCGACGAGCTCGCCGGCGGCGTAAAGGCCGGAAATAGGCTTGAAGTCGAGGTCGACCACCTCGGCCTCCTGGGTGATGCGCAGGCCGCCGAATGTGAAGGTGAGGCCGCACGTGACGCCGTACCCCTCGAAAGGTGGCTCGTCGATCGTGTTGGCCCAGTTCGATTTCGGCACCGCAAGCCCTTCGGCGCGGCGGCCGTCCTTGATGTTGGGATTGAACGGGATGTCGGTGCGCACGGCCTTGTTATAGGCGGCGATGGTCTTGAGGAACTGCGCCGCGTCGACGCCGTCGAGCTTTTGTGCAAGCTCCTCGATCGTGTTCGCGGTGACCTTGGTGATGCGGCGGATATTGTATTCGTCGCGCTGCAGATGCTTCACCTTCTTGTCCCAGATCTGCCATGCGAACTGGTTTGGCTGTTCGAGGATGACGCGGCCATATTTGGCATAGGTGTAATTGCGGAAGTCGGCCCCTTCGTCGACGAAGCGTTCGCCCTTGGCGTTCACCATGACCGCGAAGGGATAAGAGTGCTTCTGGAACTGATCGCCGACGGCGAGGTCGCCGAACTCCGGCGCGTTCATGTCCCATCCTACGGCGTGGCAGCCCGACCAGTTGCCGCACGGGCTGGCTCCGATCGCGAGCGCCATGCGGATGCCGTCGCCGGCGTTGAAGCGTGTCCCCCGCACTTTGGCGAGGTCCCATCCGGGGCCGAGATAGCGCGTGCGCCACTCGGGATTG
>Ga0335072_10006824_pt1 | contig 16662 bp, 10 predicted proteins | sample Lox_Sample_21_FD_206725 | JGI IMG/M metagenome (GOLD analysis project Ga0335072, IMG submission 206725) | Soil microbial communities from Loxahatchee National Wildlife Refuge, Florida, United States - Lox_Sample_2.1 | ecosystem: Environmental > Terrestrial > Soil > Wetlands | place: USA...
CCTCTGTACCTGGGTTGCTTCAGCTATCGGCGTGACCTGATCAACGGCCGTCCGCCCAGCCGGGAGGTGTGGGGCTTCGCCAACCCCAGGCACATCGGCGCAATAGCAGCCGCAACCCGAGCAGCGTTCCGCCGATAGCTCCAAGGGTGATACGAGTCCGGAGCTCATTGTGGTTTCGTAGCCGAACCATTGAACTTGGGTGCCCCAGGTCTCGCTTTTGAGACCTGGGAAATTACGAAATCATACGGTCACCGTATTAGCGGCGTCTTCGGCCCTCTGAAGCCTACCCTTTCACAAAACCGGACCACACGAACGAATCGCCGGCGATGAGACAGGGCGCATTTTTTTGTACGCGAAAGGCAGCGCAAAAATGCAGCCGCAGGCGTGCATGGCGGTTCTCGCCGGCCCGGGCCATGAAAAGGCGAACGCGGATCCTCCTTCGTCGGGATGACACCTCGGCAGGTGGGAGAGTTTTGCGAATCGGCTGAAACTTCCAGGGCAGATCCCTCGGCCGCGCTCGGGAGGACAGCCGCCTTCGCAGTGGTTGGCGTGCGGCCGCTCCGCTTTGCACCGGTTGCGAACCGCTGTAGTCAAATGGAGCCACTGCCAGATGGTCCCATCCCAAGCATTCCCGTCGACTCGCGGCCTGCGCAGGTTGGGCGCGGCCGCGCTGGTACACTGCCACCGAAGCGCAGCGGCGCGGTGGCACTGCAGCCAAGTCTGACGGGGGACGATCATGCGGATCAAGCGCACCATCGAGAGGATTCCCGGTGGGATGATGGTGGTGCCGCTTACGTGCGGCGCGGTCATCACCACGCTTGTGCCGGGCGCGCCGAGGCTCTTCGGGTCGTTTACGGGAGCGCTGTTCACGAGCGCCATCCCCATTATCGCCGTCTTCTTCGTCTGCCTGGGCGCCACCATCCCGGTGCGGGCGCTGCCGCGAGTGGTCCGGCGCGGGGGCGCGCTGCTCGGGACCAAGATCGGCTTGGGCGTGGCGGCGGGGTTCGTGCTCGGGCGCACCCTCGGCATGTTGCCCATCGCGCATGGATGGCTGGCAGGCGTATCGACGCTGGCGGTGGTGGCGGCCTTCAGCGATACCAACGGCGGGCTCTACATGGCGCTGATGGAGTACTTCGGGCGGCCCGAGGACGCGGGCGCTTACTGCGTGATGTCGATCGAGACGGGGCCGTTCTTCACCATGGTCATCCTGGGAGCGGCGGGGCTGGCGGGGTTCCCGTGGCAGACGATGGTGGGCGCGCTTCTGCCGCTGTTCGTGGGCATGGCGCTGGGCAACCTGGACCCCGAGATGCGCGAGTTTCTGGCGCGCGCCGCGCCGGCGCTGATTCCGTTCTTCGCCTTCGGACTGGGCGCGAGCCTGAACCTGAAAGACGTTTGGCGTGCGGGGCTGCTGGGGTTTCTGCTGGGGATTGCGGTGACCGCGATCTCGGGATTCTTTCTGGTGGTGGTGGACCGGCTGACAGGCGGGACGGGCGTGGCGGGGATGGCGGCATCGACGACCGCGGGCAACGCGGCGGCGGTGCCTGCGCTGGTGGCCGCGGCCAATCCCAGGTATGCGCCGGCGGCCGGGCCGGCCACGGCGCTGGTGGCCTCAAGCGTGATTGTGACGGCGTTTCTGGCGCCGTTCCTGACGGCCTGGTGGGACCGGCGGACCAAACGCGGGCTCGGCGTCGCCGCGCAAAGCGGGGGTGAGTGAGGTGGCGCGCTGGCTGGTGATTGCGGACGACCTGACCGGCGCTGCCGATTGTGCCGTGGCCTGGGCGGGGCATGGGCTGCGCAGCATGGTGGTGCTCGGGACCGCTGGCTGCGTGGACGGCGATGCGGAGGTGGCGGCCGCGGAGGTGGCGGCCGCGGAGGTGGCGGCCGCGGAGGTGGCGGCCGCGGAGGTTCTGGCCGTTGACGCGAACACGCGCCTGATGGGGTCCGGCCAGGCCGCGGCTGAGACTGCGCGGCTGATGCGCGCGGGCGCGCTCGGCGAGACGGCACTGGTTTACAAGAAGATCGATTCCACACTGCGTGGGAATGTGGCCGTGGAACTGGCGGCGGCACTCGATGCGCGGAGGGCGACGGCGGCAGACGGCGAGCGCATCGTGGTGGTGCTGGCGCCGGCCTTTCCGGCCAATGGCCGCACCACCGTGAACGGGCTGCAACTGGTGCGCGGCCGGAGGCTGGAAGAGACCGGGCTCTGGCAGTTTGAGGCCACGCCGGCGCGGTCGTCGATTGCGGAGCTGCTGGGCGAGGCGCGGCTGCGCACTGCGCTGGTGGAGCTGGAGACGGTCCGCAGTGGCGATGAGGCGCTGCAAAGCGCGATGACGCGGACGGCGCAGGAGGCCGATGTGCTGGTCTGCGACGCGGAGACGGACACTGATCTGTATGCCATCGCGTGCGCGTCGATGTCGCTGGGACCGGGGACTATCTGGGCCGGCTCGGCGGGACTGGCGTACCAGCTGCCGCGCGCGGTCGAGGGGGCGCGTGAGCGGGCGCAGTGGGCACGCAGCCGGCTGGCGGAGGGACCGGCTCTGTTTGTGGCAGGCAGCGGTTCGAGCATCTCACGGGAGCAGGTGCGGGTGCTGGAGTCGTGGTCGAATGCGTTTGTGGCGCGGATAGCGCCGGCGGCGTTGCTGGCCCGGGAAGCGTCGGCGGAGTGGGGCGCCCATCGGTCGGCGCTGGAGCGTGCGTTGAGCGCGGGCCGGGAAGCGGTGGTGATGCCCGAGGCCGAGCCGGTGCTCGAGGGGCAAGGGCCTCGATTGGCCGCGGCGCTGGCCGAGCTGGTGCGGCCCCTGGCGGAGCGCGTGGGTGCGCTGGTGGCTACCGGCGGCGAGACGGCGCGGGCGGTCTTCGAGGCCTGGGGCATCGGCGCGCTGCGCATCATGGGCGAAGTGGAGCCGGGGCTGCCGTACTCCGTTGCGGCCGGATGGCGCAGGGCGCTGCCGGTGCTCACCAAGGCTGGCGGATTCGGACGGGCCGAGACATTTTTGCACTGCCGGCAGTTTCTGCATGGGCTGAATCGCGGCGGCGCATAGCCTATGCTCAAAAAGAGAGGTGGATTTGCCGGGAACCCCATCGATGGAGCGGCCAATCATCGCGATCACCATGGGAGACGCCGCCGGCGTCGGTCCCGAAGTTATTGTGAAGGCCCTGGCTCATGCAGAGCTCTACGAGCGGTGCCGGCCGCTGGTGATCGGCGACGGGGAGCGGCTGTGGGAGGCGGTACGGATCGTAGGTGCGCGCCTGGCCGTGCGCGAACTGGCCGTCGACGGGATCGATGGCGCGGTGTTCGAGCCGGGCACGATCGACTGCATCGACTTGAAGTTGATTCCGCGCGACCTGGCGTGGGGCAAGCTCTCGGCCGTGGCCGGCGATGCCGCCTACCGCTACGTGGAGCTGGCGGTGAAGCTGGCGCTCGAGGGCAAGGTGGGAGCCATCTGTACCGCGCCGCTCAACAAGGAGGCGCTGCGGATGGGCGGGCACAGGTTTCCGGGCCACACGGAGCTGCTGGCGCACCTGACCGGTACAAAGGAAGTCTCGATGATGCTGAGCACGCCGAAGATGCGCGTGCTCCATGTGACGACGCACATCGGCCTGATCGACGCCATCAGCAAAATTGAGCCGGGGCTGGTGGAGCGCACCATCGCCCGTGGCCACGAGGCGCTGGTACGTGCGGGCGTTGCCAACCCGAAGATCGCCGTGTGCGGCATCAATCCCCATGCCGGCGAGAACGGGCTGTTCGGCTACGGCGAGGAGGAGACCAAGATTGCGCCGGCCATCGCGGCCTGCCGTGCGAAGGGATGGAACGTGGAGGGTCCGCTGCCGGCCGACACACTCTTCTTCCGCGCCCAGCGCGGCGACTTCGACCTGGTGGTGGCGATGTATCACGACCAGGGGCACGGGCCGGTGAAGGCGCTGGGGCTTGAATCGGGCGTGAACATCACGATTGGCCTGCCGGTGATCCGGACCTCGGTGGATCATGGGACGGCGTTTGATATTGCGGGCACGGGCAAGGCCGACGAGCGCAGCATGATGGAGGCGCTGCGGCTGGCGATCGAGCTGGCGCCGCATCGCGTGAGCGCCTGACGCGGACGGGCTGCGAACGGGGGCGTTCACGCCCTCACGGCGTTGGAGCGGGGGCGCGGTGTGTGGTATATTTTTCAAGGCGAAGGAGCGCTCAGGCGCCCTCCGCAGCCGCGCGGGAGAGTGCGCTGACAGCTTTCCCCGACCCCATGGACGCGTAGCTCAACTGGCAGAGCATTCGGCTCTTAACCGACAGGTTGTAGGTTCGATTCCTACCGCGTCCACCAACAGATCAGGCACTTGCAGCAACCTCCCCATCAGACTTCGCCGAATTGCATTCGGACCTTCAGGATTTCTCCCTCTGCCCTTCAGCGCATCCATCGAAATCTGCCCTCTATCCAGCGCTGCATCCGTCCGCCAGTTCACGGCCTGAACCACGCTCTCATCGATCTTCTGCATGTACACATCACCCGCCGTCTCGATGCTCGCGCGATAGCTCGCACACTGGTGAAGCAATGCCGGGCGATCGAGTAAGAGTAGCCTTTCTCTGTCAGATTGTTCAGCTATCTTGGCTCCGCCGCGTGCACGCCGATGCCGAACCGGGGCGGTACGCGTGCGTAGGTCCCCCCGTGTGTATTCAGGAACGTAACGTTCGATACGGCGCCGGTCACTTGAGTTGCAAGCCGGAGAGTGGCTTCCTCGGAGTTCGCGAGGGGCCTGCACGCGGCGGAGCAATGCGTGCTTCGGCCTCGGCTGAAACCCGGATCGGTTGACTCATTTTTTTTTGAAACCCTCGCCACGGAACGATCACTATTCCAATGAAGAGACTGACAGCAGGCAACGGAATCGTCACAGCGCCTGGTTCAGAACAACATCCCGGCGGGACAAGCGGGAAGGAGCACAGAGATGGCGAACGGATGGAATCATAACGATCTGACTTCTGCAAGCGGCGCTCCATTGGAGGCTGGCGATCCGTGGAGCTACCTGTTCGCACAGCAGGGATCACAACACGTCAACTACTGCGGCAACGGCAGCCATGTTTGCGAACTGTGGTGGGACTCTTCCGGCTGGCATTTCAACGATCTGAGCAACGCGGCGAGCGCGCCGGCTACGTCAAGCAACCCGCGCAGCTATATGTTCGCCGCGCAGGGAACCCAGCACGTCAATTATCTCGGCCCCGACTCTCATGTGCACGAGTTATGGTGGGACTCGTCCGGTTGGCATCATAATGACCTGACGATTGCTGCCGGCGCGCCCAACGCCGTGGGTAATCCCGGCGGTTACATCTTCGATTCACAGGGCACGCAGCATGTGAATTACCTCGGTTCCGATGCGCACATTCACGAGCTCTGGTGGGACTCTTCGGGCTGGCATCACAATGACTTGTCCGCGGCGGCCGGCGCGCCCAGCGCCGCCGGTGATCCATATGGCTACGTCTTCGCCGCGCAGGGCACGCAGCATGTCAACTACCGCGGAACCGACAATCACATCCATGAGTTGTGGTGGGACTCTTCCGGCTGGCACCATAACGACCTCACCAACGCGGCAGGAGCTCCGAGCGCTGCCGGCGATCCATTCGGCTACGTGTTTGACTCGCAGGGGACGCAGCACGTCGATTACCGCGGGACCGACAATCACATCCACGAGTTGTGGTGGGACTCTTCCGGCTGGCACCATAACGACCTCACCAACGCGGCAGGAGCTCCGGATGCAGCCGGCAATCCGCGCGCATACATGTTCGATGGTCAGTACACACAACATGTGAACTACCGCGGCACGGATAGCCATATTCACGAGCTGTGGTGGGATGCTTCGGGTTGGCATCATAACGATCTGACTGTTGCGGCGGGCGCGCCTGACAGCATCGGAAATCCGCATGGATACATGTTCTATGGCCAGACGACGCAACATGTGAATTACTGGGGCGTCGACGGCCACATCCATGAGCTGTGGTGGTCTACATCGTGCTCGCGCTATCTCGGATTGAATGAGCAGCATCAGCAGCAGACGGAGTGGTGCTGGGCCGCCACCACGGTGAGCATCTCCCTGTTCTACAACCCCGCCAGTACGTGGACCCAATGTTCGCTGGTCAACCAGGCCTTTGGACAAACCACCTGCTGCTCGAATGGCGGCAGCAGCCAGTGCAATCAGCCGTGGTATCCCGACAAGGCGCTGCCCATCACCGGTAACCTGAGCTCCTACACGTCTTCGTCGGCATCGCTGGCCACGGTGATGAGTGAGATCAACTCGGGCAGGCCGATCTCCATCGCCATCTACTGGTACGGCGGCGGCGGTCACAATCCGGCAATCGACGGGTACGACAACTGCGATGCTTCATCGCCGACCATCGATATCCAGGATCCGTGGTATGGGCCCTCGACTCAGGATTTCAACAGTTTTCCGTCGACTTACAATGGCGGGGCAAACTGGGGAAATACCTACTTTACAAAGTAGCCAAAGGAAAGGACACCATGTCGATACGATTTGCTCCGGGACCGCAGAATGGATTGACGACCGTCCGTGCTGGATTGGACAGACTGGCGGCCCGCCAGGGCCCGCTCGCCCCCCCACAGCCGGCGACCGGCGCCTCGACCATTGAACCGCCGCATGCCGTTTACGACCTGCGAGCTGACGAAATCTCGAATGGCGGTGGACTGGAGTCCGCTCACCTCACCGCATTTCGTTACCTCATCAAGTCGGCGGGTGCGGCGGTCGCCGCCGCGGAAGTGTCGGCCAACATCCCAGGTAACGCCTCGCTGCTTGCGAACGTCAATTATGGCCCCTACGTTGCCGCCAGCGCACAGGCGCTCGATGAACTTTCCGCACCGGCCACCATGCTTGTCGGCTCTTATGAAGCGCGCCTGCTGCGCTTTTCGGCGATTTACCTTGTGGCGCTTTGGCTCAAGGCCGACCCCGGCGGCTCGGACGTTGTCGTTCCGCTCGCTCCGGCGCCGGGCAGTATTCAGGCCGGACGTCGCTACACCGTGCCGGAGTTCCTCGACGCGATTACTCCGCTGGCCAGGAATCGGACCCAGAAAACCAGTGGCGATCCGCTGCCGTAAGGCATTCCTCTTTCACCTGGAGTCCTTTGTGGCAGACCTCAGGATGCTACAGCAGCTTCGCATACTGTGTAAGGGCATCTGCGGGATCCAAGCCTGAGCGGCAGAAATAGGAGATCTTATCTCCGCCGGCAGGCAGCAGAAAACAGCAGGGCCTCAAGTGTGTGCGCAAGAGGCCGGATTCCAGTGGGTGCTCGCAGCCAAAAGGCCCGCGGCTGAAGCCGCATCCCGATCTTGGGCCGCATTCGGCAGCCCGTAGACTGCTGCCCCCTGCGATTTGCAGATGCCAGGTGCGCCGAAGCGAGTTCTCACGCAGGTACTAAACCCTCAAATCTTGCATGTCTCGGCGCCGCTGAAGCCATCCCAACCGGCAAAACCGGCCTGTTGGGGCCCCCGGCAAAGTCGCGCCCTGATGAGTCGTGCCCTGATGCGCAACATAACCGGCGGGATTTGCGGCGGACCCCGCTCGACAGTCGAGTGCCGCACATTGCGATAAGACTGGACGACCCAGTACTGTAGGTCAGGAGCACAGATTGGTCTCGGCGAGGTGAGCATGGCGCGTTCCGTCTCGGAAAACCAGGCGGCGCTGGCGGTGAAGACAGGCAATTCCGACAAGAAGCGCAAAGCGATTCTCAAGGCTGCAATGAGCGTCTTTTTGAAGAGCGGATACCTGGGCGCGAGCATGGACGAGATTGCCGCCCTGGCGAAAGTATCGAAGCAAACCGTCTACAAGCAGTTCTCGAACAAAGAGTCATTATTCGTGGAAATTGTCACCGGCATGACGGATACGGCCGGCGACAGGGTACACAACAACGTGCCGCAACTTGCGGAAAACAGCGAGATCTCGGAATACCTTCAGATGTACGCTCTTCGGCAGCTGACTGTGGTTCTTACGCCGCCCATGATGCAGTTGCGCCGTCTGGTGATCGGCGAGGTGAGCCGCTTCCCGGAACTGGCGCGAATTCTCTACGAGCGCGGACCCCAGCGCGCGATCGCAACTTTTGCCAAAGTCCTTGAACAGCTCGCGGCGCGCAACCTGCTATCGACAGCCGACCCGAACACGGCGGCTTCTCACTTCAATTGGCTGGTGATGTCCGACCCTCTGAACAAGGCCATGTTGCTCGGTGACGAAGCGATTCCGGGACCCGCGGATCTCCGCCGTCATGCTGCCGAATGTGTGCGTGTCTTTCTTGCCGCATATGGGAACCTGCCGGTTGGCCGCACGCTTCGCAGGTAAGCCAGCGAAGTCCTCACTGCCGCAGGTCACCGCTTGGATGTGATCCGTTCTGCTCAACTACTGGACCCTCTATGCAAAGAAGGCCGCCAGGTGCTCCCTGCCGGCAGGCGGCGCTGCCCTCACCGCGTTTGCATCGGCAACCGGCGCCGCCGTGGCATTGTCGGCGACCGGCATCGGGGTGATTGCGGGCGGGCTTGCATTGACGATCGGCGCCTCGCTGCTTTCAGGAATCGCGGCGGTGAAGTCTTACGACCATCGCGATGCCCTCATCAAGCTCTATCAGAAACGCAATTAAAATCCGTACGGCGCCCCCCCGTCCTTCAGGCTGCAATCCCTGGCACGGGAGCGGGTTACTTTGGCTGGGCCTGGAGGGGGGCTTTGAGGGTGATGCGTGTGGAGTCGGTGGGGATGGAGATGGGGATGCCATCTTCGAGGTAGGGGTCGAGGACTTCGGGACGGGACCAGGCAAGAGTCCAGCCCTGCTGGATGGCTACGAGGATGTAGTTGCCGGCGGGAACGTGGGGGAAGTCGAAGCTGCCGTCGGAGTCGGACTGGTTGGGAAGCCAGGCATTGCGGCCGGCGCCGGGGCTGGCGGGGACGAGGAGAACGAAGACGCCGGGGGCGGGTTTGCCGCCGATCTGGACCTTGCCGTAGATCGAGGCGTTGGCCGGAGCAGCGTCTACGGTGAGCGTGACCCGGGCGCTGCCGATCTGGAGGACGCGGCCCTGGACGGAGGCGCCGGTGGCGGCGAGGCGGGTCACGTCGAGGGGCGGGCCGCCGCCGTTGTAGAAGTCGATTTCGTAGCTGCCCGGATGGACGGAGTCGATATGAAAGCTACCGTCGGGGTCGACGTGGGCGAAGAGGTTGCCGCTGTTGTCCTGGCCGGCGTTCTGGGAGACGAGCACCAGGCCGAAGCCGCGGGGAATGCCGCCGGGGAGGACGACCTTGCCGGAGAGCGCGGGCAGGACGGCGAGCGAGGAGGCGTCGAGGTGGATGTCGCCCGAGGCTGCGTCGATGGTGGTGGTGCGGGTGGTCTGGCCGGATGAGGCGTTGGAGGTGAGATCGAACTGGTACTGGCCGGGCGCGATGCCGCCGACCTCGACGGTGGCGGTTGCTCCGGGATCCTGCGGATTGCCTTGGGATTCGAAGGTGAAGCCGGACTGCACGAAGTCCGAATTGCCGAATACTTCCTGATGCAGCTGGGGCAAGTCGAAGCCGCGCCCGGGGACGGGAGCGGGGATCTGGAAGAAGAGGTGCACGGCGGCGACGGGGTGCATGACGAGATCGATGGGGAGGCGGTCGCCGGGGTTGAGGACGATGGGCTGGGCGCCGGAGGGGTCTGTGCCGTCGGGGTAGCAGGAGACGGGGTAGGCCAGATCGAGGGCGGAGGACGGGGAGCCGGCGGATCTGCGGTCCACGCTGCCCGGCAGGGACTGGGAGTACCACGGCGTGCCGGTGGCGCAGAGGTAGTATGTGCCGGGCGCGAGGTGGTCGATGTCGAAATGGCCCATCTCGCCGGCGTAGGCAACACCCGCGATGGTCAGCCGGCCGGTGGCGCCACGGCCTTCGGGGGCGTGGTAGAGGGACAGGTGGGCGCGGGGGACGGGGTCGCCGGAGTCTTCGGTGATGGCGCCGTAGAGGGCGCAGTCGGGCGGGAGGGTGAGCTGGAGGCCGGTGTTTTCGATGCCGGGGCCGGCAACGATGGCGGTGGAGATGCCGCCTTCGTGCTCCTGATAGGCGGATTCGATGTAGCCGCGATGCGAGGCGGAGAGCTGGAAGCGGCCGTCGGGGAGATGGCTGAACTGGAAGCCGCCGTCGCTGCCGGTGACGGCTTGGGCGATGATCTCGTAGTCGCGGGTGCCGCGGAGGGTGACGGTGGCCTGGGCGATGGGCTGGCCGGAGAGGCCGCCGAGGACAACCCCGGAGATGAGGTTCTCGCCCGCGGGACCGGAGCGGGAAGACTGGGCGCGGAGGCGGACGGGCGAGAGCAGCAGAACGGAAAGCAGCAGGACCGCAAGCGGCAAAAGAAGGATGGCGGGCAGCGGGCGGGCGCTCGGAGGGCGGTTCATTGCCTCGCCTCCGCGGGATCGGTCTCCGAAGCGCCGGCTTGCGGCGTGTCGGTCATGAGTTTGTCCACTTGCACGGACGTGGTTTGACCGGGCTGGATGGTTACTTTCTGGCCTTCGGCGGTCAGGCGGGATATTTCGGCGGGATCGTCGAGATCGAATTGACGCCGGGAGCGGGAGGCGACGAGGAGATAATCGCCGGGTGGAAAGGGAATCGGATAGGCTGCCCCCTCCTGAGAACATCCGATATCTTGAGGGATGCTCTGGACGGTGGGGAAGAGTGGAACGGCGCTGACCACGACGCGGTCGATGACGCCGGCGGGCGCGTTTGGGCCGGAGGCTGAGGACAAGGGCGGAGCCAGGGCGCAGGCCAGCCGCCCCATGTCGTTGCGCAGGGTGACTTCGATGGGGTAGGACGCGCCGCCGGGGCCGATGACCAGGGGCTGGCGAGCGAGATCGGCGCCCCCGCTGGTGATGGAGCTGACGTAGTAGGAGCCGAATTCATAGACGCGGATCCAGAAGCGGCCCTGGCCGGTGACATCCCATTCGAAGAGATCGCCGGAGGGGGAGTTGGGGTCGCGGCGGAGGTTGCCGCCGAACTGGCCCGCCGTGGAGTCGCCGACGGGGATCAGGGATATGTTGAGGCCGGGGCCATCGTCGTCGGGTGGCGTGCCTTCGGCAAAAAAGCCGGCGCCGGGCTGCTGGTTGGGATTGGGGTTGGCGGTGAAGTCGCGATGGATCTCGACGGAGATGGGCTGGATGGGAAGGGGGACGAGGGTAACGGTGGGCAGGGGCGCGCCGGCGACGGTGAAGTCGACGCGGCCGTAGCGGAGGGAGCCGGGGCCGCGGCCGGTATGGACTTCGGCGTAGTAGCTGCCGTTGGGCAGGTGAAAGGTTTCGGTTCCGCCAGGGGTGGAGAGGTGAGGGATGAAGCCCATGGGCTGGCCGTCCTGGCTGTAGACCTGGACGAAGGGGCGGGGTTGCTGACCGGCGCCGGCGACGGCGATGGAGACGGGATAGAAGAGCTGGCGGGTGAGACCGGCTTCGAGCTCGGCGTGCTGGCCGGGCGCGAGGACCAGGGGCGAGGCGACGGCGGAGGCGAAATCGGTGCCGCCGGGAAAGCAGGTGCTGGGGTAGCCGTAGACGGCGGCGGCGGGAGCGGATACGCCGGGCTGGTCGGGAGCCGCCATGCTGCAAAGGACGTAAAGGCCGGGAGCGTGGAGGGATGTGAAGCGGACGAGGCCCTGGCTGTCGGAGCTGGCCTGTCCCTGTTGTCCCCAGCGGACGTGGCCGTCGACGATGCTGCGGCTCAAGAGCCTGAAGTTGATTCCGTCGGGCTCGTCGCCGGTGGAGAGCTCGACGTGGGCGGCCAGAGAGGCTGCCGGGGCAAGATAAAGGGTGATGGGCGCCATGCCGGAGGCGATGCGGACCATCTGGACGGCGAATGGGGTGGTGGATTCGCTGGCCGCGTAGCCCGGGCGCTGCAGGCGGATGGACGTTGTGCCCTCGGGGAGATGGAGCTCGAAGCGGCCTTCGGAGTCGGTGAGGAGGGCGTCGGAGGGACCGGCGACGAGTACACGGGCGATGGGCTGGTCGGTGAGTGAGTTTAGGACGACGCCGCCGACGGGGTACGTGGGCTGGTTCTGGGCGCGCGCCGGCCAAAGGAGGATGCAGAACGCCGCCAGGCAGGCCGTGGCTGCGATGGGGATGGATCGCTTGGGGAGACCGTGAATGAGCACCGCAGCAGCCCTCCGGTGGGGCTCGCATGTGAGCCCTTGCAGGAGAAACGAAGAACTGGAAATCGACCGAAGCGAGGGAGTACCCCCATGATAGACGGATGGAGCGGGAGATTGGGCGCGCTGAAGTTCTCTCCGGGACCGCGAACGCCTGGCCAAGGCTCCGGCGAACCAGTGTCCCGAGTCTAAAGTTCGCATCAAAAATAGACTGTCGTCCTGACCGCAGCCAAGGATCTGCGGCTGTTCTTAGCGATGCCTCTTCGCCCGGAGACGCGCTCTGTCCCGATTGCCGGTCGTACGCCCGGCATTGACGCGTTTTGAAAGGGCACGGCTTCAGCCGTGCCGCAACAGCCGCAAAAACTCTCCGGGCTTCAGCCCCTGAGGGCTGTCTTCGGGGGAGTCTCCGGTTAGGCGGTCAACCGCCCAGGACCCGCGAATCCGGAGACTCCGACCTGCCGTGGCTGGGATCAACGCGTGAGTTGGCGATTTGGCGTAAATCCAGAAATGCTCAGGGACACTGCGGCGTTTCCCAGGACCCATCCCAACTTCGTGAAAGGCATGTTTAATTCAGCATAGAGGCCTTAGGTGCGTTTTCGCCGGCACAACCAATAGAAGGACCGTTGAATGCGATCCCAAGCTAACTGGGCTGTTGCACTACCTCAATCGCGAGGACGTCATGGAGGGCGACGTCTTTCCATTCTGCCCGCAAAGCTTGCCACGGCGGTGGCGGAGACGCATGCAGCAAGCCCCGTTTTAGAGGCAGCTAAACAGCGTCATTTGTGCCGCAAAGCGATCATCGGCTCGACTCGTGCCGCCCAGCGCGCGGGAATATAGCAGGCGAACAGGGCGACGGCACAAAGCAGAAGGGTGACGGCGGAAAACGTCAGCGCATCGGTGTTGGTAACACCCAGGAGTAGGCTCTTCAGAAACCGTGTCAGAAGGTAGGACAGAGCGAGGCCCAGACCTATTCCTGCGAGCGTCATCCTCAACCCCTGTCCCATCACCAGGCGCAACACGTCTCGACTGGTTGCGCCGAGCGCGAAGCGGATGCCGATTTCGTGCGTTCTCTGACGCGTGGTGAAGGCAATCACGCCATAAATCCCGATAGCGGCCAGGACCAGAGCGAGCAGGCCGAAGGCCCCGACGAAGGTTCCTGCCACACGCTGTCCGAAGCTGGAAAACTGGTCCATCGATTCGACTGTCGTCTCATTGAAGATCAACACGCCGGGATTGAGCTCGTGCACCGCATTCTCAACTATCCTGGCCGACGCCAGGGGGTCGCCTGCCGTGCGCGCATTGATGATCATTTGGGGCCGGTAGATCTGCGACACCGGCAAATACAAAAACGGCATGGGATTTTCATTCAGGCCCGTTTCTTTGCAATCGCGCGCGACGCCGACAACGGTATACCACAGGTGGGTCAGGTCAGAATTGAGCTTCTTGCCCACGGCTTCCTGCCCTGGCCAGTAATGATTTGCAAATGCCTCGCTCACAATCGCGACTGGCTGCGATTCCTTCGTATCCTGGGCCGCAAAGTCCCGTCCTTTCACGAGAGGAATCTGCATGGTGTGAAGATAATTGGGCGTAACGATGGCGACCTGGGTCTCCGTTGACTCGTTCGGCGGAGAGACATACCCCTCGGGCTTCACGGCGGTTGAAGCACCCGCGAACGTGAGCGGCACACGGTCAGAAAGGGCGACGGACTGGATGCCCGGCAAAGTCCCCAGCTTGGCAAGGATCTGGCGATGAAATTCTGTGCCGGTCGCTTCTGTGTATCCGGCTGGGAACAAATCATAAGACGCGATCAGCACATGATGTGGATTGAAACCGGGATCGATATTTTGCGCGCTCCTGAAGCTGCGAATCAACAACCCTGCGCAGATGAGCAGCAGCAAGGAGAGCGAAATCTGCGCCACGACCAACCCGCTCGCCAGACGTGCCTTGCCCAACCCGCCCGACAAGCTCCCAGCCTCTTCTTTCACCACCTCCGCCGGAGCGATGCCAGACGCACGCAGCGCGGGCAGGATGCCAAAAATCACCCCGGTCAGCACCGAAATGCAGAGCGTGGCGAAGAGTACGGTCCTGTCGGTTTCAACGTGGAGCGACAGCGGGATGTCCTGCGTCACCGGGAGGAATGCCATGAGCGCTCCCTGCGTCCACTGGGTGAACAGCAGGGCAACCGCGCCTCCTGCGAGAGAGAGCACCAGGCTTTCGATCAGCAGTTGCCGCACCAGCCGCCACCGGTTCGCACCCAGGGAGATGCGGATCGCGATCTCGTGCCGCCGGCCCACCGAGCGGACCAGCATGAGATTGGCCACATTTGCGCACGCGAGCAGCAGCACCAGCGACGCGATGCACATCAGCAGCGGCAACAGGGTCGCCATGAAAAAGTTCAAGCCGAACGGATTCCGCCATAGCGGGTACACGGTTACGGAGGTGTGCCCCTTGTGCTCTTCGGGATACTTTTCCACCTCCCGTTTCATCCGCCGCGTCATCTCCTCCTGCGCCTGCGAAAGAGAAACACCCGGCTTCAATCGCCCAAAGGCAAGCAACCAGAAGTAGTGATGATCATGCAGCAGGTCGCCCGCAGGATTAAACTGCGCTTCCATCATGATGGGGACCCAGATGTCCGTCCGCACGCCAGTCTGGCTGCCCTGAAACGCCGCCGGAGTCACGCCAACAATGGAATACGGGCGCTGGTTGAGTTCGACCGTCCGGCCAACAATGTTGGGATCCGCAGCAAAGTGCGTTTGCCAGAGGCGATAACTGATGACCGCCACGGGCGCGCCGCCTGGCTTCTCATCTTCAGCGGGAAGAAAGCCGCGCCCCAGAAATGGCCGCACACCGAGAACGTCAAAATAGTTTGCCGAGGCCACCATTGCCGAAAGACGCACAGGCTTGCCTTTTCCGGTCAGACTGATTGACGCGAAGGTGCAGGCGGCAATGCCGGTGAAACTCTGCTGTCCATCGCGCATCGCTTGCACGTCGGGATACGTGAACAGGAAGGGATTCTCGCCGGGCTTGCTCAACGTGAGCGATACGACTTCGTTCGGATTGGTGAGTCCGGGAACCGGATTCAGCAGCGTTGCATTGATCCAACTGAAAATTGTGGTGTTGGCGCCGATTCCCAAGGCGACGGTGAGGATGACAAGCAGCGCAAACCCGGGATTCTTGCCCAGCGTCCGCAGCCCGTATTTCAGGTCTTGTAAGAAGCTCATTGACCGGCCTCCTCGATTGCCATAACCCATATCGGGGGATCCGAATCGTAGGCCCGTTCCAGATTTGCTGTCTTGGTTTCCGCCGTGTTAAAGAGCACGTATGCTTCCAATCGTTCGAGATTGTATCCCAGTGTAGAACCTGAGCTTAAGTTCTTGGCGGACAGGTTCGAACCAACGCCAGATGTCCGTCTGTGCCTCCGGCCGTCCGAAAATGAACAGAGGGGCCAGGTTTTTGGGCCGCATTTGAAGCGCCTCTGCGGAGACACCGCCGGCCCCACTGGCCCGTAGCCACAGTAATTGCTTTCCCGCGCAGTTTGCTTGTGGAACCTGAACAAAACACGCGAGATCTAGGTCATCGACCAAGATCACTCCCGGCAAGTCGGCATGGCGACTGGAATCCGGCGGCCCGGCGTACCGTGTCGGATCGGCGTTGCCTGCGGCGATTACGGGGACGCATTCCTGATTCAGCGAGGAAAGCGGTCTGGATGAGTGACTTGGCCTTCTGCTGCGGCGCTAAGGGACACTACGTCGCTATCGTAGGTTGGCAGATGCCCTGATCACGTTGCAGCTTTGGTCTGGTTGCCCCTGTTCCAGCCGTTCCGGGTCTATTCCGGGATGCCCGCAGCGAACCAGGCTTGATTTCCCGCCGCGTTCCGGATAAGGAGTACAGGCGTCTCACAGGGATTCGGCGGCTGCGCGGAAAGAACATCGTCAATGGTGAAGTCTCCATTAGCCTCGAGAGTTACGCCAGTCTGGGTTGAATTGGAGGCACTGGCGCTGGCGGCAGGCCCGCAAAAGAGTGTGGCAAAAACGTTCAGCCCAGCGCTCGTTCCGATGCCATTACCGCCGCCCAGAAGCAGCCCGCGTCCACGAACACGGATATGCCCATCGGTACTAACATCGGCATCGAGGCCGGTGATGACCCAGATCTGGCCGGCTGGAGAAATACCCCGTACGATGTTCGCGGTGGCTGTCGTAACCGGCGGCATTGCCGTGCTGACGACGACATTGGAGACAGGAATCACACCGATGCCGCCCTTGAATGTCACGAGAGAGTTTTCCGACCTGCCGTCTGCCGAGGTTGACAGAGGGGCGAAAACTAAGAACAAGAGCCCGAGGCCTAACAGGTATTTCATGACACCTCCTCAGAGGAGGCCTTCCGATTACAACTTCCGAGGAAGCTCGGACCGGCCCCCAGGGCAGAAATTATGCGCTTCTGGTACCCAGAGCGCAAGCACATTCCAGGCCCTGGTCAAATTGGGAAGTTACCACCTCTTCGTCTCGGTTTATGCGAATCGTCGAGGCGCTCATCGAGGC
>Ga0335072_10006825_pt1 | contig 16662 bp, 17 predicted proteins | sample Lox_Sample_21_FD_206725 | JGI IMG/M metagenome (GOLD analysis project Ga0335072, IMG submission 206725) | Soil microbial communities from Loxahatchee National Wildlife Refuge, Florida, United States - Lox_Sample_2.1 | ecosystem: Environmental > Terrestrial > Soil > Wetlands | place: USA...
GGGGTCCGTCGGGGTCATCCCGTAGTCGAACAGAAGGGTGCGACCCTGATCCCGGACGACCAGGCCGAGCGACCCGATCTCGGAAGCGCCGCCGAGGAACTGAAGCTCCATCGTCCGGCCGAGCGGCGACCCCAGATAACGTCATGCCGACGAGCCGCCGCCGCCGCCGTGAAGAAGGCGTCTTTAGCGTGCCGTACGTCCGCCGCCCCGTGCCCCGCGCCTCGGCTGCCGACCTGGAAGTGCTGTACCGGATCAGCGTCGCGGTCCACCGCGTCGTCCGGGACGCGCGCAGCTCGCCGCATCGCGCCGACGTGGTCGCGATGGGGGCGGACGGCACCCCGACCGAGGAGCTCGATCGGCTCGCCGAGGGCGAGATCCTCCGGACCCTCGACGCCGAGGGGGTCGACTGGGACCTGCTCAGCGAGGAGATCGGCCACGTCGCGCGCGGAGGGGACCGCACGCTCGTCGTCGACCCGATCGACGGCAGCCACAACGCCTTGCGCAACCTTCCGTACTTCACCGTCTCGCTGGCGCTTGGGAAGAAGGACCTCGGGGGAGTCGAGGCGGGGTTGATTCGCGATCTCCATCACGGCACGACCTGGTGGGCGACCCGCGGCGGGGGGGCGTTCTGCGACGGTCGACCGATCCGCACACGCCCATGGAACCTGCGCACCGAAACCGTGTACGTCAACCTCGGCCGCAACGCGACGGAGCGCAGCATCCGCCTCGCGGGGCGAGCGCGTCGGGTCCGCTCGCTCGGCTGCGCCTCCCAGGAGCTCCTCATGGTCGCCCAGGGTAGCGCCGACGCCTTCCTCTTCGAGAACGACGCCGAGTCGCGGAACCTGCGAGCAACCGACGTGGCGGCCGCCTATCGGATCCTCCGGGAGGCCGGTGGGGGCCTCTCCGACGCGAAAGGGGGGGCGCTCGAGTCGTTCCCGCTCCATCTCGAACGGCGGACGAGCATCTTCGCCTGGGGCGATCCCGAGTTCAAGAAGGCGGCGGAGGAATACCGCGCGTGAAGATCGGACTGACGGCGCACCCGGAGAAACCGAAGGCGCTGGATCTCGCCTCCGAACTGATCCGGCTCGTCGGCCACCGGGCCGAGGTCCTGCTGAGCGACGAGGCGGCCCGGGCCGATCCCGGGGCACCCCACACTCCGCTCGAGTCGATCGACTGCGACGTCCTCGTCGCGATCGGCGGCGATGGGACGTTCCTGCATGCCTTGCGCCGTTCCAACGCGCCGCTCCTTCCGATCAACGCGGGGACGGTCGGGGTGCTGGCCGAGATCGAAACGCGTCGGCCGAAGGAATTCGAGTGGGCCGTCGAGCGGCTGTTGAAGGGGTTCTACTTCCTCGAAGAGCGAATGAAGCTCGCGGCGCAGATCGGTTCCCGCTCCCTGCCCGACGCGACCAACGAGTTCGTCGTGCATTCGGCGGCGGTCGCGAAGATGGGCCTTTTCGAGCTCGCGTTCGACGGTCACGTCGCGGGGCGTCTACGCGCCGACGGCCTCATCGTGGCGAGCCCGACGGGTTCGACCGCGTACTCGCTGAGCTCCCGGGGCCCGATCGTCGACAGCTCCATCGACGCGATCGTGCTCGCCGCGATCGCGCCGTTCCGCACGGATCCCCGGGCCCTCGTGCTCGAACCGATGCGAACGGTGCGACTTCGCCCGGTGGAGCCGAAGCCGGGCGCCGTGGTCGTCGCGGACGGTGAAGAGGAGTATCCGCTCACCCCGTCGGAGCCGGTGACGATCTACCGCTCGCCGCGCCGCGCGGTCCTCGTGCGATTCGGATCCCGATTCTTCCAGCGGCTCCGCGGGAAGCGGATCCTCCCGTGGTCCGAGGAGTTCGCGGAGGAGGGACCGTCGCTTGCCGATCTTTCGCCCCCATCGTAGGCGGCCGGAGGGCGGACCGCGCCTCGGAGACACGCCGAGCGCGATCACCCGGCGGGCCCTCGAAAGCGCCCTCGCGAGCGCCCACTCGGCCTATCCGAACGAGTTCGGCGGCGTGTTGCGGGCCGAGCCGCCGGGCGTGATCAGCGAGCTGCTCTTGCTTCCGGGAACGACCGCGGGCCGGCGGCACGCCAACTTCCAGCTCTGGATGCTGCACGCGGATCTCTCCGTCGCGGGCACGGTGCACTCCCACCCTTCGGGAGCGCTCCACCCGTCCGACGCGGACCTTCGGCTGTTCCGCAGCTGGGGCCGCCGCCACCTCATCCTCGGCGCCCCGTTCGGGCCCGGGGCGTGGCGGGCCTACGACGGGAACGGCCGGGAGACCCATCTGGACGTGATCGAGAACGCCGGCGCCGCGCGCGTCGGCGCGCCGGGTCGGTACCACCGGCCCGCGCCGCTGCCCTCGGAGTCGACGCCGCCGGCCCCCGATGAATTTCCCGAGGACGAGGCGTAGCCCGCTATTCGCGCACGGGGATCGTCGGCAACGGCAGCCGGTCGGGGTACCGGTTCGGGTCGACGATGTCGCGACCGCGGCGCTGGGACGGGTTGTACAGTCCGTGCATCCGCGCGAGCCCCTGCAGGAATCCGATGAAGCCGCGGAACGTCGAGCGGTAGAGCCGGGTGTGGTTCCCTTCCCAGTCGAAGAAGTCGTTGAGCAGGGTCGGGGCCTGGCGCAGCCCGTGCGTCAGGGCCCGCTTCAAGAGCTCCTCCTGGAGCGGGGAGAGCCGGTCCCGGCGGAACCAGTCGCGGCTCTTCAGGTGCCCCAGGGGGACGAAGAACATCGGTACGAGGATCGCCTTGAAGTCCCACAGGTCGTCGATCAGGTCGATCGTCTTCGCGACGTCGTCCTCGGTCTCCTGCGGCAATCCGACGATGAACGTGCAGGCCGGATAGACCTTGTTGTCGTTCATCAGGCCCGCCGCCTGGACCACGAGCTCGGGCCACTGCGACGCCTTGAACGGCGCGACCTTGCCGGGCATCGCCGCGGTGATCATCCGCGGGGAACCGGTCTCCACGCCGACCTCGACGCCCCACCACTTCTGCTTCTCGTCGAGGAGAACCTCGCCGCACTTCTGCAGGAGCTTCGGCTTGGTCATCAACGAGGCGATCGCGACGTGGCTCCAGCCGACCTGCTCGTAGTACTTCTTCGCGAGCCGGAGGAGCGGGATCAGCTTCTCCTCGTGGGGCATGACGTTCGGGCTGCCGTAGAAGTAGACGTCGTCCGAGTGTAGGAGTCCCTTCCGGACCCCGATCTTCGCGTTGACCTTGAGCTCCTCCTCGATCTTGTCGAGGGGATACCAGCGCGTGGGCCGGGTCGTGACCGAGCAGAACGAGCAGCCGCGGCAGCAGCCGCGCCCGATCTCGATGAGACCGTTGACGCTCGGGAACCGGATGGAAGAGATCTGGTCGACCCGCGGCGCGTCCTTCGGGGTCATGACGACGTGCGGGGGAAGGAACTCGTCGCGCAGGGCCTTCGCGACGATCTCGCGGACGAACAGGTCCGCTTCCCCCTCCACGACGGTGTCGATCCCGCCGATCGAGTCGAGGAACTCCTGGATGAACGGGAGTTTCATGCGGGTCGCGGGCGACAGCTGCCAGGCGCACGGCCCCCCCGCGATGATCTTCAACCCCTGCTTGCGCGCCTCGACCACCGCCGGTTGGCTCAGCATCCGCTTGAAATTCACCGAGTTGAGCGGTTCCTTCTTCATCACGCCGCCGAACGTCGAGCTCGGCGGATTGAGGCCGAAGTAGTCGTGGCCCGACACGAGGAGTACCTTCGCCTGGCCGGGCATGTACTTCGAGAGGTGGCTCGGGTGGACGATCCGGGCGTCGAATCCAGCGTCCATGAGGGACGCCTCGATCTTCCGCATCCCGTACGGCGCCATCCGGGGGTAGCCGTTCTCGTCGCACGGCATCTTCGGGTAGAACATCGCCTGGTAGGCGGCCTCGGGCAGGATGTACGCGGGAGTGGTGGTGCCGAACCCCAGGAACTCCTTCCCGTGGTGGTGGCTCATCATGGTCCAGTCGCAGGTGATCACGACTTCGGGCATGGAGCGTCCCTGTAGTTGGTGCCTCGAGGGCTAGGGTCGAGCACGAGGCCCCCCTTCTTATCGGTTGCGATTCGCGAGTCGCGACAACCCTCGGCGGGAGTGGCGTCCGGGTTACTCGAAGTCGGCTTCGTCGTCGTCGCGGGGGAGGACGCCATCCAGGGAGTCGCTCCCCTCATCGCTGGGTTCCGCCCCCTCGCTCGACTCCCGGAACGCCGGGTCGCGCTGGAGGAGGTGGATCCGGACGCAGTCCCGATGCGCGGGGCTCCCGTTCCACGAACTCGTCTCCTCGGGCAGTCCGAGCGGTTCCTTGCAGAGCGTGCAGATCTCGGGGGGCGGGCTGATCCACGAGATCCGGCGGCCGGGGGAGTCCATGGTCGACCGGGAAGAGGCGGGACGTCTCCTTTACCTTTCGGTCGTGCCGGCCCGGGCGTTCGCTCCCGAAGCGCCATAACCCGCGGGGGCGGTCGGGGGGGTGGGACGATGGACACGTTCGCCGAGATCCGCAAGCGGCGGATCGCGCTCGGGATCTCGCTCGGGGAGCTGGCCCGGGCGGTGGGACGCAGCGACGCGACGTTGTCGCGCATCGAACGAGGTCGCATCCGGCCCTCCTACGACCTCGTCCAGCGGATCCTTTCCTACCTCGAAGACCGAGAGGGCCGCGCCGCCCCCCAGATGACCGTCTCCGACGTCATGAACCGTCAACTGGTGACCATCGAGTCGTCCGCGACGCTCGTCACGGCCGCGCAGCGAATGGAAGGCGGGGCGTTCTCGCAGCTTCCGGTCGTCGACGCCGGCCGGGTCGTCGGGGCGCTGTCCGAGACGGCGCTCTTGCGAGCCCTGGGGGACCCGGCGACGCGGCGGACTCGGGTGCGGGACGTGCTCGAACCCGCGTATCCGGTGGTCGACGCGGGCTTTCCGGCGGATCTCCTGCCCGCGCTCCTCGGTCGATATCCGGCCGTGTTGGTCGCGACGCGCGGAGAGCTCAACGGCATCGTGACGAAGGCCGATCTGATCCGCGGCCTGCGCGGGACCCCGCTTCGCCGTCCGCCGACCCCCTAGCGGGGAAGGCGATTCGCCGTTCGGACCGCCCCGAGCAGGGCGAGGACCGCCAGTCGGGAGGCTTCCAGCCCGAGTCGGTCGGCCGACTCGCCCGGACGCGAGTCCGCGCGCGGCCGCAGCCGTTCGGTCGATGCGGCGAAGAGGACGTCGCCGTCCGTCGAACTGTGGAACGGTCGGATCGCCGCGGAAAGCCCGGCGTGAACGATCGCCGCCAACCGGGCGAGGTTCGGCCGGTCGAGCGTAGCTTCCGTGACGACGATCGCGAGGGTGGTCCCTCGCGAACCGCTCCGGCCGACGGTCGCCGCCCCCGGTGGAACGAGCCGGCCCCCGCGTCCTCGAGCGGCGGCGACCCAGTGGCCCGTCGCGGGATCCCGGACCGCGCCGACCGCGTTGACCGCGACGAGCACGCCGAGCGCGCCGAATCCCGGGAGCCGCACCCCCGCGCTCCCTGTCCCGCCCCGCATCGCGTGAGCCCGGCCGAGGTACTTGCCCACGGTCGCCCCCGCACCGGCGCCGACGCGACCGGTCCGCACCGGTGCGCGGCTCGCGACGCGGGCCGCTTCGTACCCGAGGGGTAGGTAATCCGGCAAGCCGCCCCGGGTCATCGGAAGGTCGAAAAGGGCGGCTCCGGTGATCGGAACGACGGGGTTCGGGTTCTCGAACGCTCGGTGGCCGCCCCCCATCTCGAGGATCCGCGTCCGCACGCCGCGTGCGGCGTCGAGCCCGTAGAGACTCCCGCCCGAAAGGAAGATCGCCCATCGGCGCCCGAAGGTCGCGTCGAGCGAGAGGGAGGCCGTGTCGTACGTGGCGGATGCGCCCCCTCGCACGTCGACAACGGTCGGCGCCGGCGTGTCGAACAGCACTGCGGTGACGCCGCTCGATCCGTCCGGCGTCTCGGCCTGTCCGACCCGCACCCCCCGGACCACGGTCAGGGTTCGATTGGCGATCGGCATCGAAGGGGACAGGCGACCCGTGCGAAAAGCCGTGGCGGTGGGGCCGGGGCGGATGATAAACTGCGAGCTTTATCTTGCGTCGCTGCTCCCTTTCTCCGTAGGATGCCGGTCCACAAGGTGCAGCCGAAGGAGCCCGGGGATCCGCCCGGTTTCCGCGTCGCCCGGGAGATGCCGCCGGGCCGCCACCCGCTCCTGGCAGTGTTCCCCGACCTCGATCGCCTTCCTCCCGCGAAGCGGATGGAGCCGGATCCGGCCAAACGAGCGAAGCTGTTCGACGAGACGTGCGTCGAGCTCGTGGACGCGGACATGTGGATGTACGTGGCCCCCCACGAAGTTCCCCCGACCGCGCGCGGGCGGTGGAAACCGGTCGTCGCACCGAACTCCGACTGCATCGTCGTCGGCCTCGCCCACTTGCGCGAGAGCCCGGCCCTCATGCTGTTCATGGACATCTATCACGAACTCTGCCACGTCCAGCAGCGGGCCGGCGGGGCCGACCTCTGGCCGCCAGGGGTGAGCTACGTCAAGCGCTGGACCGAAGTGGAAGCGTACCGGTTCGTGGTCGAGGAGGCCCGGTCGCTCGGGGTGCCGAACGAGTTCCTCCGCGACTATCTGAAGGTCGAGTGGATCTCGAAAGCCGAGCATCGAGAGCTGCTCGACGAACTCCAGGTCCCTGCGAAATAGGCGTCTCCGCCCTCGGCCGGTCCGCTCCCGGCGTCCGGCGGTTCCACAAGAACGCCGGCTTTATCCTCCGCCCCCCGGAATCTGACGGCCACCCCGGGGTGGCGCGCGCTCGAGTATGGACATCAAGGCGCACGCCAAGATCCGGCCATCGACCAACGATCTCTGGTTCCTCGCCTACCTCCCGCTCGCGATCTCCGACGGGATCGCGGCGCCCCTGATCCCCCTGCTGGCGCTTCAGAAGTTCTCGGCCTCGGCGTTCGCCGTCACCATCATCATCGCGGCGTCGGCGATGAGCCAAGTGCCGTTCACGATCCTCTGGGGGAACCTCTCCGACCGCGTCGCCCATCGGAAGTTCTTCCTGGTCGGCTCTTTCCTCGCGACCGGCATCTCGATCATCGCGATTGCCCTGGCCCAGAACATCCTCACGTACTTTTGGCTCAACATCGTCGAGGGCCTCGCTTCGGCCGCGAGCGCGCCGATCGGGACGATGCTCCTGCTCGAGACCCGCCACAAGCGCTGGTGGCCGACGGACATCGGCCTCTTCGGGCTGATCTCGGGACTCGGCACGACGATCGGGCTCGGTCTCGGCTTCGTGTGGCTGTTCGTCCTCGGCGTGAACGAAGGCGTGATCCAAGGGATGACCGCCCTGCTGATCCTCTCCGGCGGTCTCGCCCTCCTGTCCGCCGGTATCGCCTGGGCCTGGATCGAGGAGCCGAACGGACGGATCGACCGTCGGGGCGTCTCGGATCTCCTCCACCTCCATCGGAGCGTGAACGAGCGGGTCCGCCAGTTGAGGAGCCGCGTGGTCGGCGTGATCGACCTGACCCGCTCGAGCGCCGAGAAGCTCCCCGGCAAGGAGTACCTGTTCCTCGCCGCCCTCGGCGTCATGAGCGTGGGGTTCGACATCTTCTACGGACCGTTCCCCGTGTTCCTGTGGCAGGACGCCCAGTTCACCGATGCCGGCGTCTTCATCGTCTACCTCGGCGCCGCCGCCGCTTCGACGGCGCTGTTCTTCCACTCGGGTCGGGCGGTCGACCGACATTCGCCGAAGGGGATCTTCATGGAGTCCCTCGGGGCGCGGGTGCTCCTGATGCTCCTCTTCCTGTGGGGGCCGCTCTACATCCTCTTCGGCCTCGGCAGCCCGGCACTCCTCGGATGGCTCACGCTCCTGAACGCGCTCCTGGGCGTCAGCTGGGCGTTCATCAGCACCGCGAGCACGCTCTTCCTGGTCCGGCTCGTCGGCCGCTCGGCCCGCGGTCGGGCCCTCGGGCTCTACAGCGCGGTCGCCGGAGCGGGGAGCCTCATCGGCACGCTCGTGGGGGGGTACATGTACGCGACCTACGGCGTCGATCTGACGTACACGATCGCCGCCGGCGTTGTGGTCGTCGGAGGACTGCTCCTCGCCCCGATCCCGTACCACATCTTCCAGGTCGCCCATCCGAGCGGCCATCGGCACCCCCTGGCGCGGAGCACGCGGGCGACCGTTCCCCACCCCCCGCGAGCGATCCGCCCCCCGCCGTGACCGTTCAGGCGAAGATCATCTCCCAGGCCAGGGTCCGGATGACGTAGCCGAGCGCGAGGTTGGCGAGGAACGGCTCGAGCTCGGGCGGGTAGTCGTTGATCGTGCAGGACCGGAAACCGAGCTGCCCGACGCCGACCGGCTCGGTGCCGCGGAGGATCGCGAAGCGGCCCGTCAGCCGCTCGTTGATGACGTACTTCACGCCGTTGTAGTCGATCGTCATCGGCCCGAAGGCGGTGGACGTCGTCCGCCACGACTGATCGCCCACGTGGATGCGGATCTCGTCGTTCTTCCGGTGGTACGTGACCGTGGAATGGACCACGTCCCGGAGCGGGGGGACGAACGTGTGGTAGTCTTGGGAGAACAGGGCGGCGATCCGGCTCCCCAGCCCCTCCTGGCTCGCCTGGACGGGCCGGCACTCCCAGAGCGTCTCACCGACCCGGATCTCGATGACGTTCTTCAGCACGCGGGCCGTCGCCTGGATCATCGGCGGTGCTCCGAGGCGGACCACCCCCCCTTCTATTAATCATGCCTCGAGTGAGCGCGGACGTGCCGATCGACCGGTGGCAGCCCCCGGCGGCCGACCGCACGCTCGGCCTCGAGTTCTACGCGAGCGCGACGCCCGGGGTCGCCGGCCAGTTGAAGACCTCCCCCGAGGAGTTTCGCGTCCAGGAAGTATCGAGCTATCCGCTCCCTGACCCCGACGGGGCGTTCGTGGTCCTGCGCGTGGAGAGCCGGGATTGGGAGCAGCACGAGCTCGCCGCGGCGATCGGCCGGACGCTCGGTCTCCCGCCGCACGCGCTCCAGTGGTCCGGCACGAAGGATCGGAGGGCGATCGCCGAGCGGCTGTTCTCCTATCGAGGCCCGCTCCCGCCCGCCACCCTCCCGCTGCGCGACGTGCGGCTCGTGGAAGCGTATCGGGCCCGCGACGGTCTGGTGCTCGGGCACCACTACGGGAACGTCTTCGACCTCACCGTCGGCGAGCTCGACCGACCCGTCGGCGACGCGCTGGCCGGGTTTCAAGCGGTCGACGCCGATCTCCGACAGGGATCCGGGATCCCGAATTTCTTCGGGCCGCAGCGGTTCGGGGAGGTCCGTCCGATCACCCACGAGGTCGGCCGCTGGCTCGTTCGTGGGGACCTCGCGCGCGCGGTCGACGTCTACCTGGCGGACCGCCCCGCGGAGGGGACCCCCGGCAGCGGGGACCTCGCTCGACGGGCGTACGCGGAGCACCATGATCCCGAGCGGGCGCTCCGGGAGTTCCCGCGGGAGTACCGGTTCGAGCGGACGTTGCTCGAGCACCTGGCCCGGGGCCATCCTCCGGAGCGGGCCTTCCGGGCCCTCTCCCGCGATCTGCGGACGTTGTTCGTCCACGCGTACCAATCGTGGCTGTTCAATCGATGGGTGAGCGCCCGGCATCGCGAAGGGGCGCCGGGGAACTCCCCCGAGCCGGGGGACCGGATCGTGCGGCTCGCGCGGGATGGCACGGTCCGGGGGCCAGAGTCCGTGCCGGTCGGTCCCGACAATCTCCCGGAATGCCGCGAGCTCGTCGAGCGGGGTCGCGCCATGGTCGCGGGGCCGCTCGTCGGCTACGACACCCCCCCGTCCGAAGGTGGTCCGGGGGCCACCCTCGACCGACTCCTCGAGGCCGAAGCGGTCGATCGGGCGATGTTCCGCATCCCGGCGCATCCCGAGATCGCGAGCCGGGGCGCGTGGAGGCCCATCCTGCTGCCGACCCCCCCGATCGCGCTCGCGGCGGAATCGGAACGCGTTCGGTTCCGCTTCGCCCTTCCGAAGGGCGCGTATGCGACGGTCGTTTTGAGAGAATTTCTCAAGTCCGGCGCGACCTCCGTCGCGGACGAAGGCACCTCGAAACGAGGCTTCTAATACCTCGCCACGGGCTCGAACCCCCGGGTGCGAGTTCCGCGATCATGGCGACGGAATCTCCACGCCCGTTCTATTTCCCGGCGGCGACGTCCCGCCCGTTGCGTCCGCCCGAGCTGACGGACCAGCCGGCCCGGGTCCCGACGGGCGTGCCGGATTTTGACTACCTGACCGGGGGACTTCCGGCCGGATCGGTCGTGCTGCTCTTCGGCGCCGCGGGCGCCGGGCACCAGGAGTTCGCGCTGACCTCCGCCGTCCACCTCATGCTACGGTTCGACGACCCCCGGCTGCACCAGTTCTACTTGGGGAATGCGAAGGGGCCGTTCGTCTTTCCCGACGCGGTGGAGTACGTCAGCACGAGCCGATCTCGGGAGCAGGTGATGAGCGAGCTCCGCGGCGCCTTCGACGGGACCTACCCGAGCGTCCTGAGCCGCCACCTCACGTTCCGCGACGTCTCGCCGGCGTACTTCGCCGACACTCCGGTACCCCCGTCGTGGTCGTCGGTGCCGAGCGCCCTCCTTTCGGGCGCCCCGGCCCAGACGAGTCCGGCCGAGGATCCCCTGCGGGCCGTCGCCGACGCCGTGGAGGCGTGCGGCGACAATCACCTCGTCATCCTGGACTCGCTGACGGACCTCCTCGTCCGACGCGGAGTCGACGACGCCGACGTGCTGACGCTCACGAAGGGACTGCGCCGGCGGGCGAAGGAGTGGGGCGGGATCGTCTACCTGATCCTTTCCGAGGGCGTCGCCCCGCCGCACGTCGAGCAGGCCGTGATCGACTCGGTGGACGGCGTGCTCCACTTCAACTGGATGTCGAGCCCGACCCACTCCCACCGGCAGCGGGCGATGCTGATCGAGAAGTTCATGCCGGTGCTGTCGCGGCTCCCCGCCGAGCACCAGGGACGCTTCGTGATCCGGGTCAATGCGAAGAACGGGCTGGTGACGACGCAGTATGAGCGGGTCTGAGACGAACCGGCCCAAGGTTCCGACCGGGATCCCCGGGCTCGACGAGATGCTCGGGGGCGGCTTTCCCGAGGGGCACGTGGTGCTGGTCACGGGATTGCCGGGGACCGGGAAGACGTGCTTCGGGCTCCAGTTCCTGCTCGCGGGCGCCGCCGCGGGGGAGAAGGGGGTCTTCCTCTCGCTCGAGGAGGACACCCCGCAGCTGCTCGAGAGCGCCCGCCAGTTCCACTGGCCCGTCGACGCCGCCGTGGAGAAGGGGTCGCTCAAGGTCGTGCGACTCGATCCCCGCGAGACACGGCAGAGCCTGCATCGCGTCCAGGGCGAGCTCGGAAAGGAACTCGCCTCGATGGGGGCGAAGCGGATCGTCGTCGACTCGGTGTCCCTGCTCAACATGCTCAGCGACGACGAGCCGAACCGGCGCGCGACGCTCTTCGCCCTGGCCGGCGCGTGCCGGCAGGCCGGCGCGACCACCGTGCTGACGGCCGAGGCGGACCCGCTGCACCCCGAGGTGAGCCGCGACGGACTCTCCGAGTACGTCTCCGACGGAGTGCTGCTCCTGGGGTACAGCTCCGGCCCCGACGGGCACCGCGTCGGGCTCTCACTGCGCATCCTGAAGATGCGCCGGACCGCCCATGCCCGCACCGTCCAGCCGTACGCCATCGGTCCGACCGGGCTCGTGGTCGACGCCAAAGCGGTCGACTTCGGCGGGGCCTGACCGCGCGGAAAACCCAAGTCGCTCGATCGTCTCCGTCCGGCGAGGCGGGCCGGATGCACGTCACCATCTACGTCGATCTCGACGCCTACTACGTCTCGTGCGAGTTGCGGGAACGGCCCGAGCTCGTCGGCCGGCCCGTGATCGTCGGTCCCCCGCCTCAGGAAGGACCCACGCGGGGGGTCGTGCTCTCCGCGAGCTACGAGGCGCGCAAGTTCGGCATCCACAGCGCCCAGCCGGCCGGGCAGGCGGCGCGCCTCTGCCCCGATGCGATCTGGATCCGGCCCGATCACGCGAAGTACGCGCGGGTGGCCGAGGAGGTCCGCTCGCTCCTCGCCTCCTTCTCGTCCGAGGTGATCCCGCTCTCGATCGACGAGGCGGCGATCGGCGCGGACGTGGAACGACTCGACGACGCCCGCGCGCTCGCCGAACGGGTGCAGGCGGGGCTGCGCTCGACCCTCTCCCTACCGGCCTCGATCGGGGTCGCCACGACCCGGACGGTCGCGAAGATCGCGACGGACCGGGCGAAGCCGGGGGGAATCGTCGTGGTCCCTCCCGGCAGTGAAGCCGCGTTCCTGGCCCCGCTCCCCGTCCGCGCGATCCCCGGGGTCGGGCCGAAGACGGAGGAACTGTTCGCGCGTGCCGGAGTCCGCACGATCGGGGAGCTGGCGGCGCGCAAGGCGTCCGAGCTGGCCCGGACGGTGGGGCCGTCCGCCCGATACTGGATCCAGATCGCCCGGGGAGAGGGCCGGGACCCGGTCGAGGTGGATCCGGGACCCCGATCCCGCTCCACCGATCGCACCTTCGAGCGCGACGTGGACAGCGCGGAGGAACTCGAGCGCGCGATCCGCGGCCTCGCGGCGGACCTCGCCGAGAGCCTCGACCGCGAGGAGCTCCGCTACGCGACCGTCGGCGTGGCGTTCCGGTGGGCCGACTTCACGCGCACCCAGCGAAGTCGGTCGTTGGGCGCGGCCACGGAAGGGGTCGCTCCCCTCGAGTCGGCCGCGCTCCGACTCGGTCGGGAATTGCTGGAGGGCGAGCGCTCGGGTCGGGGTCGGGCCGTTCGTACGGTTTCGGTGCGGGTCGAGCGGCTCATCCCGCGCAGCCAGCGGCAGGTCTCGCTGGATGAGTTTCCGGGCCCACCGGAGCGCGGCCGTCCGGGAGTTCAATAGGTCCGCCGCCGTCCGGTCGACGAACGATGTCCGAGTTCCGTAGGGACCCGTTCACCGGCCGATGGCGGATCCTCGCCGAAGGTCGGGCCGCTCGTCCGAACCAGTACGGGGGACCTCCCGCCGCCCAGGCGACCGCGGAAGACTGCCCGTTCTGCGAAGGCCACGAAGACCGCACCCCGCCCGAGGAGGCGGCGGTTCGCCCCGCGGGCCTCCCCCCGAACGGACCCGGCTGGACCGTGCGGTCGTTCCCCAACAAGTTTCCCTCGGTCGCCCCGGAGACCCGGCTCGAGGGTCCCGCGGTGGTCCCACCGTTCGAACGCGGCCCCGGGAGGGGCTTCCACGAGGTCATCGTCGAGGCTCCGGCCCATGCCCCCGATCTCCCGTACCTGTCCGACGAGCAGGCGCACACGCTCTTTCGATTCCTCCGCGACCGAGTACGCGCTCTCTCGGCCCGTCCCGGGATCGGGAACGTCTTGCTGTTCGAGAACCGGGGACCCGAGTCCGGGGGCACGCTGCCGCACCCGCACGCGCAGATCATGGCGACCGAGCCGCGACCCGCCCTGATCGACGAGGAAGTGGAGGCGTTCCGTCGGGGCAACCTCTTCGGAGGCGACGGCTGTCGCCTCGAAGCGGTCGTGGACGCGGAGCGGAGGCAACGGTCCCGGATCGTCGGGGAGGGCCCCGAGTTCGTCGCGTTCGCTCCGTTCGCCTCCGAGTACCCCTACGAGGTCTGGTTCGTCCCCCGTCGGCACGCCCGGTCCTTCGTGGACGCGAGCGACCGAGAGGTCGACGCGCTCGCCCGATGCCTGCCCGCCGTGCTGCGCGCGATCGACCGCCAGCGCGGGATCGTCTCCTACAATTGGTTCGTCCACGGCCATCTCCCCACGCCCGGCTCCTGGGATCGGTTCCACTGGCATCTCGAGGTCGCGCCGCGACTCGTCCGGGCCGACGGCTACGAACTCGGTTCGGGCGTCGCGGTGAACCCGGTGGCGCCGGAGCGGGTCGCCGAGGAGCTCCGCCCTCTCGTGGCGACGGCGTTCGGCGGCCAGCAACCCTAAAGGTTCGGTTCCCGTCGTACAGCCGTGTCCGAGCTCCGCGAGCCGATCGTCTCGCTCCTGGGTCACGTCGACCACGGGAAGACGACGCTCCTCGACCGCATCGCCGGGAGCGTCCGGGCTTCGAAGGAAGCCGGCGGGATCACCCAGCATATCGGCGCCATCGAGGTGCCGGGTCCGACGGTGCGACGCCTCTGCGAGGGGATCCTCTCGTCCGGTCAGCTCGCCGTGCCGGGCCTCCTGTTCGTCGACACGCCCGGCCACCGCTCGTTCGAGACGCTCCGACGCCGGGGCGGTGCCCTCGCGGACCTCGCCGTCCTCGTCGTCGACGTCCGCGAGGGGATGATGCCGCAGACGCGCGAGTCGATCCAGATCCTGCGGCACGAAAAGACCCCGTTCGCGGTCGCGCTCACGAAGATCGATCTGCTGAGCGGATGGAGGAAGCCGTCGAGCCCGCTCCCGGTGCTCGAGCAGATCGCCCGCTCGGCACCGGAATTCGGCCGGGCCCTCGATCAGCATCTCTACTCCGTCGCCGAGGAGCTGGTGCAGGTCGGGTTCTCGGCGGAGCGATTCGATCGCGTGAGCGATTTCACCCGAAACGTCGGGATCGTACCCGTCTCGGCCAAGACCGGAGTGGGGGTTCCCGAACTCATCGCGCTGCTCGTGGGGCTCTCGCAGCGGTTCCTACGGGAGGAGCTCGCCCTCGTCACGGAGGGCGGCGAGGCGACGATCCTCGAACGGAGCGACCAGAAGGGGATCGGCCCCGTGGGGAACGTCATCGTCTACCGCGGACGACTCAAGGTCGGCGACGAGATCGTCGCGACCGGCCGCAGCGAGCCGTTCACGACGCGGGTCCGAGGCATCTACCGACCGATCCCGCTCAAGCCCGGGACCGGCTCGAAGCAGGTGAAGCTCACCGCGTTCGACGAGGTGCTCGCCGCGGCGGGGGTGTATCTTTCCGCCCCCGGCATCGAGGACGCGATGCCGGGCGGCCTGCTCAGGGTCGTGCGCACGCCCGACGAGGTCGAGCGGGTGCGGGTCGAGCTGGCGCGCGAGGCCCAACCCGTGGCGGAGCTCGCCGAGAGCGGGGTGGCGATCCTGGCGGATGCGCTGGGAGGTCTCGAAGCGCTGGCGTTCGAGTGCCGGGAGAACAAGATCCCGATCCACGAGGCGACGGTCGGGCCCGTCGGCCGCTCGACGATCATCCGGATGGCAACGGTGAAGGACCCGTCGCATCGCGCCGTGCTCGCGTTCAACGTCCCCGTGCTGCCCGACGCCCAGCCCGAGGGGGACGCCGGACCGGTGCGGATCCTGCGGAGCGACGTGATGTACCGCCTGATCGAGGAGTACGTCACCTGGCGCGACCAGCGCCTGCGCGCGCTCGACGCGCAACGGCGGCTCGAGCTGGTCCACCCCGCGAAGCTCGAGGTGCTCGAGGGGTTCGTCTTCCGCGCCTCGAAGCCGGCGATCGTCGGCGTAAAGGTGCTGGGCGGCACCCTGCGACCGGGCGTGCGACTCATGCGCACCGACGGCACCGAGGTCGGAGTGCTGAAGGCCCTCCAGAAGGACGGCGCATCGGTCTCCGCCGCGGAGGAGTCGAGCGAGCTCGCCGCGTCGATCGACGGGGCGGTGATCGGGCGCAATCTCAAGGAAGGAGACCAGTTGCTCGTCGCGATCCCGGAGTCGGCGGCGCGCCGACTCCGCAAGCAGACCCTCACTCCGCGCGAGTCCGAGATCCTCGAGGAAGTCGCCCGACTCCATCGGCCCGCGCACCCGTTCTGGGGCCAGTGAGATCGGGGATTCAGTCCGCTCCGCCGCCCTCGGGGGGCGGGGGTTCCTCCTCGTCGTCGAACTCGTCGAGCTCGGGATCGTCGAACTCGGCCGGCGGCCCGCGGGCCCCCGAGTAGATCCCCTGGGGGAGGAAGATCCCGAGAAAGATCCCGACCCCCCCGATCGCGATCAGGACCACGGCTCCGAGCACCGGAAGGAAGAACCCCCAGGTGGGATCGCTCAGGGCGCTCGTCGTGTACGTTTCGATCAGCGAGCCCGAGAACGTGGCCGGGGTCGCGTTGGGGTTCGTGATGTTCAGGAACAGCGGGAACGAGAGCGGGCCGCTCGCCGACCAGCTGCCCGAGCTCTCCCACCAGGACGCGATCGCGTGGCCGCTCGCGCACGACTTGGTGGTGCTGCCCGGACAAGGCACGGAGGGGAACACGGTGACGAGCAGCGACGTCGTCGCGGACCAGACGAGATGCGTGCTCGCCGAGGAATCGTTCGTCCCCGCGAGCTGCGGAGTGTACGAGGAGTGGCCGGCGAGGTTGGAGACCGCGATCGGGTCGAAGTTCATGCGCGTCGGGCCCGTCGAGAAGGTGAACGACGCGATCAGCACGCCGGCGCCGACGATCGCCACCGCGGTACCGACGGCAAAGAGGCCCGCCCGCACGGCGCGGACCTACCCGACACCCGAGAAATAGGTTTACCGACAACGGGTGCGTTTGTCGCCCGACTGGTCTTGGACGAAAACTCATAAACTGGTGAGGCCCCCGGTATAGCCGTGACAGACCCTGTCACGCGGGGCGCTCCGGGAGCGCTCGAGGCGGCACCGAAGGGGCCGGCGTGCCCCATGTGCGGGAGCGCCCACCGCATCGTCGACCCGATTCGCT
>Ga0335072_10006827_pt1 | contig 16662 bp, 14 predicted proteins | sample Lox_Sample_21_FD_206725 | JGI IMG/M metagenome (GOLD analysis project Ga0335072, IMG submission 206725) | Soil microbial communities from Loxahatchee National Wildlife Refuge, Florida, United States - Lox_Sample_2.1 | ecosystem: Environmental > Terrestrial > Soil > Wetlands | place: USA...
CGAATTCCAGTTGCGATCGTCGATTCGGGGTTGTCGCCGAAGATCGTCGCGCCCTGGGTTCGCTCCGAGATCAGCCAGCTCGACCCGACGGTACCGGTCGAGATCGAGACCGTAGCCCAGGACGTGAGCAGGCTCGCCGATCGCCCTCGTTTTGAAACCGCGCTGCTCGGATTCTTCGCCTTTTGCGGACTGCTGATGGCAGTGATTGGACTCTATGGCGTCGTCGCGTTTGTGGCCGCGCAGCGCACGCAGGAGATCGGCGTGCGCATGGCTCTGGGTGCCACGCGGTTCCATATCCTGCGCCTGATCGCCAGCGAAGGTACGAGGCTCATTCTGCTGGGTGAGGGCGTGGGATTGCTCGTTGCCCTCAGCCTTGCCCGATTGCTGAAGAGTTTGCTTTACAACGTTGGACCGCGCGATCCCATGACCTATTGTGCTGTCGTGCTCCTGCTGGCCGTTGTCGCGCTTGCGGCAACATTGTTCCCCGCGCGAGCGGCCATGAAGACCGAGCCCATCGCAGCGTTGCGCCACGAGTAACGGAGGCCTCAGCATGATCGCCGAATTCTTCTCCCGGGTGCGCTTCCTTATTTCCCGCCGGCGTCCGCGCGATCTGGACGAGGAGCTGGCATTTCACGTGGAGCAATCGACGCAGCGAAATATCGCTGGCGGCATGGCGCCGGAGGAAGCACGCCGGCAGGCGATGGTGGAGTTCGGCGGCGTGGAACGCGCACGCGAAGAGTGCCACGAGCAGAGGCCCGGCTGGTGGCTGGGGACGGTCGCGCAGGATATACGCTACGCGCTGCGCGGCTTCCGGCGCAATCCTGTTTTCACGCTCACAGTGTTGGCGACGCTTACGCTGGGCATTGGCGTTACCACAGCCGTCTTTTCGGTCGTCGACCGTATTCTTTTCCGCCCGCTGCCCTATGCGCACGACGACCGTCTCGTCTCGGTCGGCCTGACCGCCCCCATCATCCCCGAGGAATTTATGCTGGGCGGGTCGTATTACGTGTGGCGCGACAACCAGAAGCCATTCGAGGCTTTCACTTCCGAGACGGGCGTGAGCCCGTGCGATCTTACCGAGCACAATCCGGCGCGCCTGAGCTGCGCCGGCGTCGAGTCGAGCTTTCTGCCGACGCTCGGCGTTACGCCGATCCTGGGCCGAAATTTCTCGGCCGACGAGGATCGCCCCAACGGGCCGAAGGTCGCGCTCATTTCGTATGGCCTGTGGCAATCGCATTATGCGCGCGATCCGGCCATCGTGAATCGGCTCATCGATCTCGATGGCAACCCGGTGCGCGTCGTCGGGGTCCTTCCCGCAAGCTTTGAAATGCCAACCCTCGAAGCTGCGGACATGGTTCTGCCGCAGGCTCTGAATGAAGCCGAGCAGCGGCGGGCCGATCCCGGCCGCGTGATGTATGCCTTTGCGCGGCTCCGGCGCGGCATCACGATCGCACAGGCGCAGGCCATGCTCGACCCGGTCTTTCAATACTCGTTGAGCCTGGCGCCGGAACGCTTCCGCAAAGAAGTCCACTTGCGCGTGCGGTCCATACGCGACCGCGAGGTGCACGATTTGCGTCTCATCGCCTGGGTCCTCTTCGGCGCGGTTCTCTCGGTGCTGCTGATCGCCTGCGCTAACGTGGCAAGCCTGTTGATGGCGCAAGCTGCTGCGCGCAGGCGCGAGCTGGCCGTGCGCGCAGTGCTGGGCGCCAGCCGCGGCCGGCTGATGCGCCAGGCGCTCACCGAAACGTTGCTGCTTTCGCTCGCGGGCGCTGTTTGCGGTTGCATGCTGGCGGAGATTCTGCTTCACCTCTTTATCGCCATCGCGCCGGCTGGCATTCCGTTTCTCCTCAAGGCAAACCTCGACCTCCGCATCGCCGCGTTCACCCTGCTGCTCTCGCTATTGTGCGGAACGGCGTTCGGCATTCTGCCGGCGCTGGAGCGGCCGCGCGCGAGTGCGCTGGCTGCGCATCCCGCGGGGTCGCGTTCCCACGCCGGACTGCGCCGCTGCCTTGTGATATGCCAGATGGCCGCCAGCATGGTGTTGCTCACCGGGGCGGCACTGCTAGTGCGCAGCTTCCGCAATCTCGAGCAGCAGAGCATCGGCGTGGCGACCCGAGGGGTAATGACCGCGCACATTGAGCTGCCGCGCTATCGCTACACCACGCAACAAAAGCAGATGGATTTCTTTCTACAGGCCGAAGAGGCTTTACGCCGTCTGCCGGGAGTTGAACGCGTGGCCATGAGCGATTCACTTCCGCCGGGCGGACATCACGGGGAACAGATCTACAGCGTCATCAATGTTGATGGCCGCACGCGCGCGACCGGAGGAACCGGGGGAATGGTGGCGTGGCGATGGGTCACGCCCGCCTATTTCAACACTCTGGGCATCTCTATCGTTCGCGGGCAGGCGTTCACCGAGGCGCAGCGCAGCGACAGCCAGCGTCCCCTGATTCTGAGCAGCCTGCTCGCATCGCGGCTTTTCCCGAATGAAGACCCCGTCGGCCGCCACATACAACTTGTCCCGGACGGACCATGGTGCACCGTGCTGGGCGTGGCCGCCGACGTGAAGAATGCGGGACTGAATGGCGCCGACGAGCCCGAATACTACCGTCTGCGGGGGAACGTGGCTGACGACTGGAACTGGAATGCCACGCTGATTCTGAAGACATCGCTTCCGCCAGCGGCGGTTGAGCCGTGGGTGCGTGCGCAGATTGCACAAATCGATCCAACACTTCCGGTAACCGTGGAAACACTCAGCCGGGACGTAAGCGCTCTTGCGGACCAGCCGCGCTTTGAAACCGGGCTCGTGGTTTTCTTTGCGTTCTGCGGACTGGCAATGGCTCTGATCGGACTCTATGGCGTGATTGCGTTTCTCGCCGCGCAACGGACGCAGGAGATCGGCGTGCGGATGGCGCTCGGCGCATCGCGGGGGGCGATCCTGCGGCTGATTGCCGGGGAAGGAGCGCGGCTGATCGTAATTGGCGGCGTACTCGGCCTTGGCGGAGCGTTCGCTGCGACGCGGATGCTTAGGAGCATGCTTTTCCATGTTGACGCGCACGATCCGGCGAGCTTTGCCGCCGTCGCACTGCTGCTCGGAATCGTGGCCTTGGCGGCGGCGCTGATTCCTGCGCGCGCGGCCATGAAGGTAGAGCCTGTGGAAGCGCTGCGCTATGAGTGACTCGGCGCTTCCGCCGCGAGCTCGTTGCGGCGCAGCCAGAAGAACACGGCGAAAGCGCATGCCGTCAGGGCCAGGCCGGCGCCGAACTCGGTCGTGATGTACAGAGCGCGGCCAACGGGTGCAGTCATGCGATCGAGGACGGCCTGAATGAAGAGATTGTGGCTGGCATGCATCAGCGCGCAGGGCCACAGGCTGCCCGATTTGAGGCGCAGCCAACCCATCACAAACGCCATGGCGATGACCATCACCGTGAAACAGGCGAGGGCGTAGCGCGGATCGGTGCCGGCGTTGTAGTCGGCGCCAAGCAGAACGGGATAGTGCCAGACGGCCCAGATGCATCCCGAGAGGAGGCAGCCGGCGGTGAATCCGAACTGGCCAGTGAGGCGAGGAAGCAGAAAGCCGCGCCAGCCGGTCTCTTCGCCGAGTGCTCGGGCCAAGCTGCCAATCATGCCGGCGACGGCCAGCATGGGGATCTCAAGCCCGAAGGTAGCCAGGTGCGGGTGGTCTGTGAGGCCGAGCGATGCTGCGGCAGCTGTCTCGAATGCGCTCAACGCCAACGACCCGCGTACTGCGATCCAGCAAACGATGTACACCGGCAGCGCGTAGAGGAGCGGGACGAAGTACCCGTAGGCCTCATATTTTGCCGGACGCCAATTCCAGCCTAATGTAGCCAGGTCGATGCGATGGAGCGCGCAGGTTGCGAAGGCCGCGAAAGCCGGACACCACATGAGCAAGGAGACGGGCAGCCCGCCGCCGGCAGCGACGTGCCCTGTGTGGATCATGATCGCCCACGGCAGGCTGCTGAAGCCGAACGCGAGCGCGAGGAAGGTGACAATCTCTCGAAGGCGGGGTTGCATGATGCGGCCGATTCTATCAGCGGAACAGCCAAGCCGGGCAGGATTGTGAGACGAAGGGTGCGCTTGGCGCGTAATCGCGGTCCAAGTTATACTTAAGGTTGGAACAGGAGCTCAGAACCTCGTTATGGCACAGATTTGCGACATTTGCGGCAAAGGGCCGCAGTTTGGCAACAACATCTCTCACGCGCACAATGTTACGCGCCGGCGCTGGAATGTGAACCTCCAGGCGGTGAAGGCGCTGGTGAACGGCGCTCCCAAGCGCATCCGTGTGTGCACCAGCTGCATCAAGGCCGGCAAGATTGCCAAGGCCTGATGACCGGCTCGCCGCCTGGCGGAATTCAGGACAGGTTTATCGTTTGTGACCACAAACCCCGTCCCGCGTGGACGGGGTTTTGCTGTGAACAGGCGTGCGCAGAGCGGCTGCGCCTATCGCACAGGCGCGGGCTGAACCGGCAGCAGCGGATTCTCCCAATTGAATGCCGCGGGATCGAGACCGCGGGGCGACCAGCGATCGATAATCGCCTTGGCCAGCTTGCCCAGCGTCTGCTCGCCCTCGTTGTCGCCATTCCAGCGCTGATCGGCGTTATCCCAGGTAAAAGCGGCAATCACCACGGGCCCATTCCTGGCGGCGACCAACGCCACGTCGTTGCGCACCTGGTCGAGCGCGCCGATTTTGTCGCCGATCGCCGAGCCATGCTCGCTGGTGTCGAGGAATTCGATGTAGCGCGGGATGCTGTCACGGTCCTGCTGCGCGCGAAGCATGTGCAACATGGCGCCGCAGATGGGGCCGTCTGACGCGGCCGGAGCAGCCCCGTCGAGAGCCAGCCTGCACTCGGCGATCCGTTCCATGATCGAGGCCATCTCGCGTGCCGTCGTCTTGCCCAGCCCGAACTTCGGCTGGTCGGCGGGCATGGGGCCTTCGGCCGGTTTGTAGACTTTTTTGTAGAGGACGGTCTGCTTCAGACCGGCGGAACGCAGCGTGGCATTGATGTGATCGAGGCCGAGCCGGTCAATCGCGATGTTGGTTGCGGTGTTGTCGCTGACGATCACCATCAGCGTAAGCACGTCGCGCAGAGTGAGCGCCAGCGGTGTGTCGAGTTGCGTGAGGACGCCCGAGCCGGGCACCTGGTTTTCTTTCGTCAGCGTCAGTTTCTCGTCGAGCGAGGCCTTGCCCTCGCGAATCTGCTCGGCCGCGTCGAGGAGAATGCCCATCTTGATGGTCGACGCAGTCTTCACCGGCTCATCGGCGTCGACCGATGTGGTCTGGCCGGTCCTCAAAAGGCGCGCGAACACGGCGACGCGGCCGTGGTGCGCCTGCGCGATGGCCTTCAGTTGTGTATCGAGCGCTGCGTCGTCCTGTGCAACGAGAGGCAATACGCCCGAACTGATGGCGAACCCGAGAACCAGCAATCTGTGGAAGCTCATGCAGCCAGCTTATCGCGGCGCCCGCGTCAGCCTTGCTGCTCCTTCTCGAAGATCAGCGACGCCGAGTTGATGCAATAGCGCAGGCCGGTGGGGCGGGGACCGTCGGGGAAGACGTGGCCCAGATGGCCGCCGCAGCGGGAGCAGGTGACTTCAATGCGTCGCATGCCGAAGCTGTGGTCTTCGTGCTCGTCGATGGCTCTTGAATCCGCGGGAATCATGAAGCTGGGCCAGCCGCAGCCGGAATCGAACTTGGCGCCGCTCAAAAACAGGAGCGCGCCGCAGCCGGCACAGTGGTAGTTGCCGGTCTCGTGGTTTTCGGTCAGGGCACCGGTAAATGCGCGCTCCGTGCCCTTTTCGCGCAGCACGCGATACTGCTCCGGGGTGAGGGCCTGGCGCCACTCAGCGTCGGTGCGGACGACTTTTTCAGGGGAAGAAGTGGTCACTTTGTTCTCAGTTAATTCGCTCATACCGGATTAGATCGCCGAGGAATTGCTTGGGTTTCAGGCGCCACGCAATCAAACCTCGGCCACGACGTCGATCTCGACCAGGGCGTCTTTGGGCAGTCGTGAAACCTCGACCGTGGTGCGCGCCGGAGGCGTGGCGCCTTCGGGCATCAGGTATTTGGCGTATTCGGCGTTCATTGCCGCGAAGTCATTCATGTCTTTGAGGTAGACCGTTGTCTTAACGACCTTGCCGAGGTCAGAGCCGGCGGCCTGGAGAATGGCTTTCAGGTTCTCGAGGACCCGTTGCGTTTGCTCGGTGATCGTGCCGGCGAGAATCGTCTGGTGAACAGGATCGAGCGCCACCTGGCCGGCAGTAAAGATCAGCTTACCGGTCTGCACGCCCTGGGAATAGGGGCCAATGGCCGCGGGCGCGCCTTCGGTCACGATCGCTTTCTTCGAGTTTGCTGCGCTTCTGCTCATGCCGCCATTGTAGCGGGAGGGAGCCACGCTGGATCCCAGGGCCTATTGCATTTCGGCTTCAGATGTACCGCGGAAGGTGAGCCGCCGAGCGGCGATTTTCTCAAAAAATCGGCGCCTTCTTGGAAACTCGTCCGGGCTACACCTGAAGGAGAAACGCCTTAGCGCCAGCCGGCGAGAATTCCACCGGAAACCACCAGCCCGGCAAGCCAGTAGCCGCCGTTGATGGCGAAGAGCCGGAACGGCCGGCCTTCGTAAATGCCCTGCGGAATGTTGGGGCAGGCGATAAAGCCGGCCCAGACGATGAAGCCTGCCAGCGCGCCCTCGCCGAAGCCTTCCGATCCCGACCACAGGATCACATGCGCCAGGATGAAGGTGAGAATCAGGTCGCAGATGAGCGACGAAACCATGCCAGTGACCAGGCTTTTGGGCTTGTCCTCGGGCGTGCGCCAGACCATGGCGCTCCACGGCTTGGCGAACAGAGGTGGCGAATACCACAGCGCGCCGAGCACCCACTGAAACAGCGCCGCGACAATAATAGCCCAGTGATTGAAGTGAAGATGTTGCATGGTCGGCCTCCAGCTGATCGGGCTCAGCCTCGATCCGGGAACGAAATCGTTTCTGAGCGGAGTTTGGCGAGATTGTACGCTATGCGGGGCGAGAGATTCTGCAATTGTTGGAAGAGCTGCCCGTCACGTCGATGCCCAAAGTCACTTGCGCTTGAGTGCCTCCAATTCCTCGAGGGTCCGCGGCCAGTCGGAGCCGAGCAGCCGCGAAAGGCTGCGATCAGCCAGGACGCGGCCGCCGGTCTGGCAACGGGCGCAGTAGTTGATCTCGTTGTCGGCATAGCGGATGCGCTGGACCTTTTCTCCGCAGCGCGGGCAGGGCTGGCCAAATTTGCCGTGGACGGCAAACTCGGGCCGGAACGCCGTCACCTTCTCGGGAAAGTTGTTCAAGGCTTCGGCTCGCAGGCGTGCGATCCAGAGCGTGAGCGTCTCGCGCGTGGCGGCGAAGAGACGCTCCCATTCCTCGGGCTTGAGTTTTTGGGTTTGCGTGATGGGCGAAAGCTGGGCCTCATGGAGAATCTCGTCGGAATAGGCATTGCCAACGCCGCTGATCAGGCGCGGGTCGGTCAGGGCACGCTTCAGCGTACGATTTTCGAGCGAGAGAGCGGCGCGGAAGCCGGCGAGATCGGTCTCGAAAACCTCGACGCCTCCAGGGTTCGCCGCACGCAAGGCTTCGCCGTCCAGCACGTGCAGCGACGCGCGGCGCTTCGAGCCGCCTTCAGTGAGAGTCATGGTTCCGGACGAAAAATCAAACGCACCGAGGTTCCGGCGTCCGGCAAGTTTCGCGCCAGCGGGTTTCCAGTGGAGGCGGCCGGCGATCATGAGATGGATGACAAGCCAGACGTCGCCATCGACGCCGATGGCAACGCGCTTGCCGACGCGACGGATCTCGCGGACGGTCTTTCCTTCCGCATTGGCCAGCGGCGGGTCGACGGTGCGCAGGAGGAAGACGCTGCCCAGGCGCACGCGGTCGAGCGTCTGGCCCAGGATGCGGGCTTCGAGCGCCGTGATGTACGCAGAGATGTCGGGCAGCTCGGGCATTTGCTAACAGATTGAGGCTAGAACCCCGGGCGGGACAACGTGTATTTCACGGAGACTAATCCGATGCCTTGGGCTGGGTTCACGAGAGCCATGAAAGAACTCCTCCTCGGTCTGCCCGCAGGCGCGCGCTGATTTCCCACGTCACTTTTGGGCCGGAGCCTCGAAGCTGAAGGCTGAGAGCTTATAGGCAATGAGCTGTTCTCACACCTTTTGCGACCTCTGCACCATGCGCACTCCGGGGACGCGGCGGAGGCCGAGAACCATGCGGTTCAGGTGGTGCAGATCTTCGGTTTCTATCACGAACTCGACGATTGCTTCGCCGTTCTCCTCGCGCTTGACTTCGACCCCGCGGATGTTCGTGTCGTCCTCGGAGATGACGGCGGTCATCTCCTTCAACAGGCCGGTGCGGTCGTCGCAATAGACGGTGATTTTGACCGGGTAGCGCTGGATTCGGCCGTCGGGCGACTTGTCGCCGCTGCGCGACCACTCGACGGCAATGCGGCGGTCGCTCTCGTAAAGCAGATTCTGCACATTAGGACAGTTGCGCGCGTGGACGGCCACTCCTTTGCCGCGCGTAATATAGCCCACGATTTCCTCGCCGCGAATGGGGTTGCAACAGCGGGCGCGATACACGAGCAGGTCGCTCTGGCCCTCCACCTCAAGCGCATCCGAGCCAGTGAGGTGCAGCTTACGCACCGCGTCGGTCATACCCGCTTCCGTGCCCGGGATGGCATCAGTTTCGGGCTCTGCCTCGCCCTGCGCGAGGATTCCCGGCGCCAGCTTGCCCAGCACCTGGTGCGCCGAGTGCTTGCCCTGCCCCAGCGTGGCCAGCAGGTCGGCGGCCGTGGCCACACCGTATTCACCCGCGATACGCGCCAGATCGCGGTCGTCGATCTGGCTGAGCGGCACCTTGAAGCGGCGCGCTTCGCGCTCGAGCGCCTTGCGGCCGCTCTCGACGTTGCGAAGACGCTGGTCTTCGTTCAGCCAGTGCTTGATCTTATTGCGAGCGCGCGGGCTTTTGACAAACGTGAGCCAGTCGCGGCTGGGCTTGTGATCTTTCTGCGTGACGATCTCCACAATGTCGCCCGTGCGCAGCTTGGTGCGCAGCGGCACCATGCGGCCGTTCACCTTGGCGCCCACGCAGGTGTGGCCAACCTCAGTATGGATGGTGTAGGCAAAATCGACTGGCGTGGCGTCAGCCGGAACCACAACGACCTTTCCCTTGGGCGTGAAGGTGTAGACCTCGTCGGGATAGAGATCCATCTTCAGGCTGGAAAGGAACTCGTTGGGGTCGGTCATCTCTTTCTGCCATTCGACAAGCTGCCGAATCCAATTCAGGCGCTCCTCGTCGCGCGCGGTCACGGCGGATTCGCCGGCCTTGTACTTCCAGTGCGCGGCAATGCCTTCTTCGGCGATGCGGTGCATCTCTTCGGTGCGGATCTGGACCTCGAATTGATGGCCGCCCTCGCCCATCACCGTGGTGTGCAGGGACTGATACCGGTTGGCGCGAGGGATGGCGATGAAGTCCTTGATGCGGCCCGGAACGGGACGCCACAAGGTGTGGATGAGGCCGAAGACAGCGTAACAGGAGGCGACGTCCTGGGTGATAACGCGGACAGCCAGCAGATCGTAGACCTGGTCGAACGTCACCTTGGAGCGCTGCTGCTTCTGGAAGACGGAATAGAGGCGCTTGATGCGCCACTCCACTCGCGCCTGGATGCTGTTTTCGCGCAGCTGCTCGACCAGCGTGTCCTCGACGCCTCGAAGGAACTGCTCGCCTTCGATGCGGCGCGACTCCACCGCCGCCGAAACCTGCTCCCAGCTCACGGGGTCGGTGTAGCGGAAGGCCAGGTCTTCAAGTTCCCCGCGGACCTTGCCCATGCCCAGCCGGTGAGCCAACGGAGCGTAAATGTCAAGCGTCTCGCGGGCAATGGCCTCCTGGCGGTCGGGCTTGAGGTGCTGGAGGGTGCGCATATTGTGCAGCCGGTCGGCCAGCTTGATGAGCACCACGCGCACGTCGGTGACCATGGCCAGCAGCATCTTGCGGACGTTCTCAGCCTGGCGGTCTTCGCGGTTGGCAAACTGGATCTTGTCGATCTTGGTTACGCCCTCGACGATGTGGGCCACCTGATCGCCGAAGGACGAATCGATCTCGTCGCTGGTGGCGGGCGTATCTTCGACGGCGTCATGCAGCAGCCCGGCGGCGATGGCAGTGGCGTCGAGCTTCATCTCGGCCAGCACTTCGGCCACTTCGAGAGGGTGGATGATGTAGGGCTCGCCGGACGCGCGGAGCTGCCCTGCGTGGTGCCCGACGCAAAACTCCCAGGCCTTTCGAATCAACGAGATATCTTCACTGGGGCGGTTCGTGCGAACGCGTTTGAGCAGGGCTTCGAATCGTTCGTTGGCGCTGGCCATCTTTTGCGGATCGATCGTGCGTAGGTTTCTCTCCGCTTCGATCACTGAGGCCGTCAACTTCTCCGCCGAGGATGGCGGCGATGAACTCTCTGGAACGGCCTGCCGTAGGGTCGCCATGCTTTATTATAGGCCGCTTGAGTTCGGCCGTCATGAATCCGCGGATTACAGGGAATGCGACGGAATGCCATCAGTTTGCCGGGGCCGACGGCCTTAAATAAACCGCTTTAGCTCTTTGCGGATGCTTTTCACCGGTTGCGTACAGTTTTGCAAAAAGCGCAATCATGCGGGACCCCTCGGGTTCGCCTTAGGGTCTTTTGCCGATAGATCCGCATACGTTTCTCTTTCCATATCGGATGGAAGAAGCCCATCGTCGAACGGACACAATTCACAACTCATCCGTCGGGAGTATTCCTTTCACGCGCCACTTACTCCATAAGTTGCAGCGAATTCGGGATCGTTGGCAAAGCGAGCGACAGAGTACTCTCTCACCCTAAGTTCTGCTGTTGCGAAAGGGGAGAACTCTGGCCATTCGTCTTAGATTCTCGTTGATGCAATATATGCAACCACTTATCGGGACGGAACCCTTGGATTCTACGGCCTATGCCTTTGAATCTTAGCTTTTCCTATCATGGTACGTCGGTGCTCAAAGATTCCTTGTTATGTGTTCGTCGTCACAGCCTGGACAGTATAGGGCAGAGGTAAAGTCGCCTACGGACTGAATGAAGTGCCAGGGTATCAGCGCCTGGATAAGTTCCGGATAAGGATGCCTTTCTCGGGCATGGCTGCGGAGACTTTGTCGGGAAGCACCTTCCCTGGAAACGCGAAAGATAGTCCAGAACCGAGGAAGTTATGTTGAACCGTCTATTAGTTACAGCCATGACCGCGATGGTAGCGGCGGGAATGGCGTATGCTAGCCAGGAGAACGGAAGGGTGACGCTTCCGATCAATAAGACGTCGCCGACAAGCGGCCAGCAGATGTATGCCAACTATTGCGCTCCATGCCACGGAATCGACGGCAAAGGGCACGGTCCAGTGGCGCCGGCGTTGAAGCTTCAGCCCACTGACCTTACCGTCCTGAGCCGGAACAATCGCGGGAAGTACCCCGATTCGCACATCGTGACCGTGCTCCAGAACGGATCGGAGCTGCCTGCCCATGGGACAGCGATCATGCCGGTATGGGGGCCGATTCTTGGTAAGATGAACGCGAGCAATCCTCAGGACCGGATGCTCAGAATCAGCAACCTGAGCCGCTACCTGGAGACTTTGCAGGTGAAGTAGAGCCGGCCAAGATTGCCACTTCTGGCTCCGGCCGGGTGGCTTGACCGGAGCCAATGACAAATCCGCGGAAACCACAATCGGAACAACCTCAAAAGGCGCCCAAGGCAGAAAGGCCTGCGGCGCCTTTTGTCCGCAATCGTCCGGCGCGCGATCGGGGCCGTGTTGCGAAAAGCGGCGGCAATCGCGCCGCGAGGTCTGATGTGTCTCCAGCGGATCGCGCTCCGAAAGAGGGCTTGGCCGGCGATGCATGCGGAGCAGTGATCAGCAGGCGCGCGGCCAGCCGCCTGCGCGCTGGGCATGTTTGGGTCTACGCCTCAGACATCGAGTCGGTGAACCTGGCGGATGCAGCGGAAATGGACGCTTCGAGGCTGGTGCACGTAGCCGACGAGCGCGGCATACTGCTGGGCACGGCGCTGTACAGTCCGGCCTCGCAGATTACGCTGCGCATGGTTTCGCACGAGGCTCTCGCCGAGCCGGCATGGCTGCGCCTGCTCGAGTCGCGGCTGCACGCCGCCATCGAGCGGCGGGTTTCGCTGCCAAGGGACAGCGGAGTTGCAACCGACTCCTGCCGGCTGTGCTTCAGCGAGGCCGACGAGCTGCCCGGGCTCGTCGTGGACAAGTACGCTGGGCTTGTCGTGGTGCAGTTGCTTGTGCACGGGCTCGACACCGCAGCCGTGCGCCAGACGTGCGTGAACGTTTTGCGCGGCGTGCTCTCTCCTGCGGCGATTGTGGAGCGCCCCGATCCGCGGATTCGCGAACTCGAAGGTCTGAAAGCGCCTGGAGCGGCGCCGCTCTGGGTGCGCGAGGGTATGCAATCGCCAACTCGAGTGCAGTTCCAGCTGAATGGCCTCGAATTTCATTTCGACGCGGACGCCGGCCAGAAGACCGGCGCGTTTCTCGACCAGCGAACGAACTATTCCGCCGCACAGGCATGGACAGAGAAGCTTGGCACATCCGGCCGAGCCCTCGACGTGTGCTGCTACCAGGGCGGTTTTGCGCTGCATCTCGCGCGCGTGTGCACACGGGTGACCGGGATCGATACGTCGCGCGCCTCGCTGGAAGTTGCGGAACGGAATCTCGAAGCTAACCGCGACAGGTTGAGCGCCGACGTCGACTGGGTGGAGGGCGACGGGTTCGCAGTGTTGCGCGACTGGTCCGATGCGGGCGAAAAGTTCGACACCATCATTCTCGATCCGCCGGCTTTTGCCAAGACGCAGCGTGCCGTCGAGGGTGCGCTTCGCGGGTACAAAGAGCTCAACCTGCGGGCGATGAAGATGCTGCGGCCTGGCGGCCTTCTGGTGACCTGCACCTGCTCGCACCACGTGGGCTGGGCGGAGTTCGAAGCGGCAGTTGTTTCAGCTGCGGCCGATGCTCACCGGCAGGTGCGGCTGCTCGAACGCCGTGGCGCCGCTCCGGATCACCCGGTCGTGCTGAATATTCCGGAGACGGAGTATCTGAAGTGCCTGGTGCTGGAAATCAACTGACGGCTCACGGCTGTCAGCGCTCAGCTGTCAGCGCTCAGCTCCCGCTGTTGGCTGCTATGCATTCGCACGGTTCTCTGTTTCGTGTGAGGCGGCACGCTGATCGCCTCGGCTGCGCGGCCAGATCTGCGTAACACGCCCGAAGAGGGACGGCTTTTCGATGGCCGGCGCCTTCTTCTCTGCCGGATCCGGCGCCCGCATCCGCGCCAATGTTTCCTTAACCTGCGCGCGCAGGCTTTCGACTTCCAGCGTGCAGGAGCGCAGATACTCCGAAACGGTGAGACCTGATTCGGCCGCACGTGCTTTGAGCCGGGCGCACTCCGCCACGCTGAGACGAATTGTGATACTGGCACGCTTGAGATTCCTCGCGGCGTCTTGCCGTGCTGTTTTGACTTCAAAGATCGTCAGCTCTTCCGTGCCCGGTGCAACCGCCGACCTCTTCCAGCGAGGATTGCGCTCGGAGCGTGGTGGCTTTCGCTGCGGCGCGTTCGCGGCGACCGAATCCGCGTCTGGAATCTCACTCGCGACGCTTTGGCCTGCCAGGCCGCGACTCTTCATCGCGCTCTCAGGACGGATGTGAGCGACATCATCCTCGAGTCCGTCGTCCAAGAGCACTCCTTTGCCCATCGCAGCCGCATTTCCCGCGACGAGTGAAGAAGCCAGAAAGGTGGAAAAGCCGGGAGTTCGCGCGGCTGTCGATGGCTGCGCCATGGGAGGCAGGATACCGCCCCTGGCGTGAAAACTTGAGTGCATTTCCGGAGTGGTAGTCACCGCGTTTCCCAATTTGAATTCTCCGAGCGATGGAGTTCCCAGGGTGGTGCGGCCGCCACAACTCGTTGCATGCATGGCCTGAGAAGGGGGGAAGATTTCCCTCAGGAGCTAAAGCCCCAATGTTTATGCGGCTTTTACGTCGCGGCTGAAGCCGAGCCCCTTCAAAGCATTCTTTATGCAGCCGGTTCTACGGCCGCTGATTAGGCTTTCCAGAATTCACTGACATCGGTCGCGAAGCGAATCCGCAGATCCTTGCGCATTGCTGTCCGAAGCCCGCCGACCAGAGCACTTTGGCGGGGACACGGGCAGATCCGGAAGCGAGTTCTGGGATACAAGAACAGCGCGAGGAAGAAGACTGCATACATATTTGCATGCCCGGCGCGCGGGGCGTAGCCGCTTTACAGGCGCCCGGCACGCTCGTCGCCTGCCCGAGGCGCCAGCGGCACCATCGCAGGGTTCTGGCTTCTGCTGAGGGTGCGAGGGGCGCTGTGACCGCCCGAACAACCGTTAGGCCGCGCCTAAGTTCCCTCCGATGCGTAAGGAGCTTTGAGACGGGCACAGGCCCTGCAGCCGCTTGGTCAGGGACCAGACCCGGGTCGAGGTGCGAGAGATTGCGGTCTCGAATCGACAGTGATCCTAACCAAGTGAAGTCCCTTCCCGTCGAAAGCCTGTCGGATCGTACGGGAGGAGAGAAGATGGCTGGCAGAGCTTTAACCGTTGTTGGAATACTGGTCGGCGTCGTGCTTGTCAGCTCCGCCCCCCGCACAATCCGAAGCGCTCTATCGCCGGCGATCGTACTTGCGCAAACGACGCAGGTTGCCAGTTCAGCACAAGCTGACGGCTCTGACCCTGGCGCCGCAATCGCGAAACCGGCGTACTCCAACGCCAGCCTGAAAGGAACATACGCGTTTTCCGCGACGAACCCAAGTGACGAAAACTTCACCACATTTATCGGGAGCTACACGGCTGACGGGCTTGGCCACATCACCGCGGGGGCGATTAAGGTCTCGACGGCGTTCGGAGAGAAAAACCCAGTTTGCACGGCGAACATCTCGCGGGGAACCTACTCGGTAGAAGCCAACGGCAGCGGCAGGATGACGCTGATCATTAGCCAGGCGCCCGACCCATGTGGAGGGTACGGGGTATTCTTCTGTGCGAATGGAACCTACCTGATTCAGGTTGCGCAGCAAGGCGCTGCAATGGCGGTCGCAGGCAACAACGAAGGATGTCAGCTTGTTGGAGGCAGCAGCAGCGTTGAGGCCTCCAATTCTGTCGTTTTCAACAGCTTCAGGGAATAGGGCGTCTCACATGTTCGCCTGGCCGGCGCGCATGGCTTCGTTGAACTGCGGCTTGGTGAAGTTGAGCGCGGCTTCGAGGCGCGATTGGTATTCGCCGGCTCGCTCCATAAGCGCCGGAGTGGCCGCGGCGAACTCGCCATTGAGCTTCAGCAATCCTTCGCCGGCTTCGTGACCGGCCATGCGCAACAGGTCGGCCTCCGCCGTGTTGAGATATTGCGCGTCGCGCGGGTCGGCGATCCACACCGGCCGACCCTCGCCCAGCACGCCCGAGAGCCAGTAGGCTTTGCAGAGCAGGTAGCTCAGACGCTCCTCGTCGCTGGTTTCGGTGAAGACGAACTTCTTCTGCCAGCGGCTGTAGTAGCGCGTGGTGACGGGCACCGGCTGGCGGTTGCCGCTCTTGACGAACTCCAGCTGGCCCAGGTCGATGGTTTTCCGGATGGCGTTGTAGATGAAGGTCTCGGCGTAGGGCTGTTCCATGGCCGGGACGATCTCGGCGAAGGTCACTGTAACCGAGGCCGCGACCTTGGCGTGCAAGTTGTGCGCACCGCCATCGGCCAGGTGGATTTCGCCGTGGACGATGTAGGTGTCCGCGCCGGACGTGGACCGATGGAACGGCCACTGGAACTTCCCGAATGCTACCGGCAGGCCGTCAAGCGTGACGTAGCAGTCGGGCCGCGGGTTGCGCAGGCGCTTCGCCTCGGCCGCGAGATACTCCTTCATCTCCGGGAGCAGGCCTGGATTGTTGAAATCGAATCCTTTGCTCAGCTCGAGCTGGAAGGTGTGGCCGTTCGCATCCGCATCGGCCGGGCCGAGCTGAAATACCGCCGTCGGTTCGCCTTGCGGTCCGCTGCCCTGCGTTACGGATTGGAGTGCTAGGTCGGACTGCGCTGCGGCAGCCTGCAAAGAGCTGGCGAGAGATGTGTTCGATTCTTTGGTCATTGTCGGGGAATCCTGCAAGAGGGTTATGCACCACCATTTTAAAGCACCGCAAAGGCCGCTTCGCGCCTGCTACACTGTGCCCACCTGTGGACACGACGATGAAAACCCTGACAATCGCCTCAGCAGCGATCGCGGTAATCCTCGCGACCGTCGCTTTGAACGCCCAATCTCCGGCCTCTCCCAACGCAGCGAAGCCCGCGCCGCCGCTCGATGCCGCAACCAGCTCCGCCGTGATCCGGCTGGGCGGCGAGCTCATGGTTGCCGGCAAGGCCTACGAATATGACCGCATTCTCGCCGACGAAATCGGTCCGCGCCTGACCGGCTCGCCCAACTACGTGAAGGCGGCCGACTGGGTGCTCTCGGAGTTCAAGCGCCTCGGGCTCAGTAACGCCCACCAGGAGCCGTGGGAGATGGCGGCGACCTGGGAGCCGGAAACGTGGGCAACGGCGCGCATACTCACGCCGCACGAGCAGCGTCTGCACCTCGAAAGCGA
>Ga0335072_10006828_pt1:2500-16661 | contig 16661 bp, 15 predicted proteins | sample Lox_Sample_21_FD_206725 | JGI IMG/M metagenome (GOLD analysis project Ga0335072, IMG submission 206725) | Soil microbial communities from Loxahatchee National Wildlife Refuge, Florida, United States - Lox_Sample_2.1 | ecosystem: Environmental > Terrestrial > Soil > Wetlands | place...
TGCTGCTGCTGCTGCTGCTGTTGGTGTTGTTGCGCAGCCTGCAGCTGTGCATTCTGAAGATTTTGCATTTGCTGCGGCGCCATCTGATTAGGTTGACCGGCATTGCTGTTTGCCTGTGCAGCAGCATTCGCTTGCATTGCCATTTGCTGGGCCATCAATTGCTGCTGATGCTATCTTAGTAAGACATGGTCATGGACTTGAAAGAGATGGGATTGAAATATTGAGTTACCTGCTGCTGTTGCTGTGCTTGCTCTTGAGCTATCGCGCCAAGCTGTGCTTGTTGCTGTGCTTGTTGCTGTTGTTGCTGAAGATGCTGGGGAAGGGCTACAGGTCGCATATTTGGACCACCCCTCATTGCTGCGAACTGTGCTGCATTTATCTGCGGAGGAATCCCATTGGGCATACCCATCGGCATACCACTATTGAACTGTTGTGCCATGATAGCGCTTCTAGCTGCTGCAGCTCGTTGCGCTTGCTGGTGTAGCAGTGCTTGCTGCTGCTGGTGTTGAATTTGCATTTGAGGGGTGCCATCTAGTGAAAACATTAGTATAATAGTTAAAAGTCATCTATTAAAAAAAAGCCTTGCTTGAAGGGAGGACTAGGATATGTTTCACATACAAGCCATTTGCGCCTGCTGCTGTTGATACATCTGGGCCTGGTTAGGATTCAAGTGCTGCAATGCGTGCGCACTTGGAACGCCGGGCCCAGTGACTCCGGGTGGCATTGCAAGCATTGCTCCAGGCTGTGTCACTTGAGGCCCAGGACCAGATACGCCCATGTGTATCTGTTGCGGCATCCCAGGTCCAGCTTGTCCGCCACCTTGTTGGGGATGACCTGGCCCCATAGGATGACCCGGCCCTACACCTGGATGCTGAAGTCCAGCAGGGTGTGGAGAGTAGGCCTGAGCCATGCTAGCCATCATTCTGCTGTAGAGCCACGGCGCGGATACCGAGGTGCACCCTGCACGTGCTCACAGCTTAATCCACCTCCACCTTCGTCAAGGTGAGATAACGTGCCTCCCGTGCAATCACGATATCTCTAGATCTTACAGGGTGGCAATGTATCCGATCCTGCCAAGTCTCATGCAGCGGCTAATCGCGTGAGTCGCAATTATTACGAAGTTCCAATCCGGAGGAGGCAGAAGCTGAGTAGGAAAGAGCAAGACTCTTCAGCAAACTCCGTATTTGGGCGTGTGTGACGACCAATATAGCCGTTGAGTCGGGAGAATATAATCACTGTCAGGGAGCGGCAAGTACCGCATCGACGTGAGATGGTGAGGTCGGTGGAGAGAGATGTGTAGCAGTGCAAAGGGTCGTTATCAGGTGTGTTCTGAACGATGGAGAGGCCTCTGAGGGGATATATCCTAAGTCGCGCGGCGTAAATGCCCACAAGCAGCTAATGCGTGAGGCGCGATGAACTTTTTGCGACAGATACTGAGGCAATTGGGAAACGAGCGGAGGGACGACGCAACATGAAGGAGGCGTTGTCGACGACAGAAGTCTTGCAGTAGAGGATGACAGAATATCAGAACGAGGTTCTGGTCGTGCTTGTCGTCGGTGTTGCTGTCGCTGCGGGAATTTGTCCTTGGTGGTCGGTCTCCTCAGTCGCGCAGAAAGATAGGCCGGGAGTTATGGGCCTGCTGTGGTGCGGCGTCCATCCAGAAAAGCTTGGGGGGAATCAGATCGCTGATCCTTTTCGGTTCGGCAGCCTCCTCCATTACAACTGGCTGTTAGCCGAAGTCACGTGAAGAGGCGGACTACCGGCCTAGCGACTGAACTTCGACTTCGCTTTGAAACTTTTCACTTTGCTTCTCCCAAACATCTCTTTTACCATTTGGGGATGTTTCAACAATACATTTAACTGTATACAGGTACAGAGGCTAATGTACTATGGATGGCCCAATCTACATGCAAAATTGGGCCGGGCAATACCACAAGGAAAGTAGTCATCAAACTTGTGAGTCTCACATCCCAACTTTTTCAATCTTCCTCACCCCTCATCTGGAATGATGACAACTATATGAAAGTCTTCTTTCCCCATCCGATTCGACCTTGAGGAGTCTTATTCGGGTCTTCCACATAGTTGACCTGCTACTTGCCAGTACACGCTGTCTGACCCAGATCATCAAGTCCTTGTTCTCATATCCACACTGTCCTATAGCATATTTGCTGACAAGAGGCCTCGTAGCACTATCCATTCAACGACCCAGCCGCACAAATCGCGTGCAAGATTCCCAGAGAGTCGAACTATCTCCGCCCCCATTCTGACATTCATACTACGAAATATTGCTATATATAACTTTTGTATAAGGCTCTCACGCACAGCACTCTAAAGAAAATTGCATGACACTTCACAGCTCTCACTTATGGTAGCAGCTCTTTTCTCTCAATCTAACCGTGCATCCCAACAAACGGTCAGTTCGCTTCCATCTCTTTTTATCACTACAATCCACCTCAGCCTCACGCTTACCGTGCATGCGATGATGAAACACATACCACATTCGCAGTTTTCACTCGAGCTCCACCTAGAACCTATTTCGGAGCAGATGAGGGCCAAAATTCCTTGGATGTCCGAGCATGCACATTCAAACTTTTTTCTTCCCTTCAACCGACTACTCTGCTTAGTATCTTATGATCAGATGGGCTAACAGGCTTTTGAAGATTAGGTTTTTTGGTTCCTATAAGACTATGCTATTATGGTTGAAGGATATATAGGCATCATCTCAATTGGTCGGAGACTTAGATGGCATATGATGAATAGTATATTGTACAAGAGCTGTGCTTGATACTGTACTGTACTGTACTCCAGTATCGTAATCTATAACGAGGCTTTCTCTAGACAGCAGCCACCCTTGACTCGATCGTCCCGATCGTTACATTTTACCTTTCCTATTGACCTTGCCATGCATAAACGCCAGCCCGATGCTCACATGAAGTTGCTCTCGCGTTTCCCAGCGCGTCCATGACCGCCCAAACACCATTCCACCCAATGCTGACCGAGTACAAATCCCATCACGCTTACAGCATACTCGCACCGCCATCACCATCACCACCAGGTCCCCTAACCTTCGCACCAACCAAACCCCTCCTGTTCCTCCCCATCCTTCCCCTCCCAAGCCAATTGAGCTTCAAACTCCGACACAGCTCCTCCATCTTCCGCTGACTATCTTCATCATACCACTCCCCTGCGGTACCCGCCCCACCAACCCCTCCGACACTACCCACACTAGCCAACACGCTCATACACTGTAACATCCTGCCTACCGTCTCTGTGATATGCTTACTCTCAATAGCATTGACTTCCCTCTCGCGCTCACTACGTTCGCGTTCCAGCGCTCTGATGCCGCCGACGCCTGCCCCTACGCCTAGGCCTGCAGTGTTATTGAGACCCAGTCCTGCGCCTAGAGAGCCAGGATGCGAAGAGCTAGGCGTAAACGGCCTCGTAGGCGGAGTCATGCTCGCATCTCCACCGCCAACACTGCGAAGGGGCCCGTCAGAGCCATAGCTGACGTTGCTGATTGCTCGGCTCCTGGCGCCTGAGGATTCTGCGCCTCCGAGGAGGGTTGTGGATTGGGAGTTGTAGGAGCCTAAGGAAGGGTCGAGTGACATGGCTGTACTGGGACGGTTGAAGGAGTCTGGGGAGGAAGAGAGATTCTCACTGAGAGGCGGAGGCGGGGGAAGATGGGGGAGGTTGATTGATTCGAGGCTGAGTCGCGAGAAGAGTGTTTTGAGGGTCTCGAAGCGTGTGAGGATCACGGTATCGCGGTACGCGGTTAGGACGATACGGCGGACTTCGAGGACATGACCCGCTGGGACAATTGCTGCCGCGCTATTCTGGTTGGTTTTGGGATTTGAGGCTGAATTCAAAGGAAGGGCGCCCCAGAAAGAGAGGGCTTGGTCGGGTGTCATGATGGGGCCGTGGCCGGAGAATTCGAGGTCGAGGGGGAGAAAGACGGCTTGCATATAAGGCAAGATGGAGGTGAAGGTAAAGAGCCACAATTCCACAAGGTGTGGGATTAGTCGGTCATCGGAGGTGCGGCGGAGTGTTTGGTCAAGGTAGCTGAATCCAGTGGTGAGCAGGTCTCGGAGATCTTCGACTATTAGATTTGGGGCCCGCTTCTGGATACAGCGTTGAAGATGGGTGCTATCCAAGTCAATAAACATTGCGCAACTGTAGAAAGCGGGGGTCTTACGTTACAAGCCTATTGAAGTCCTCCACAGGTAATCTCAGGTCTTCGCCTTCGAAAATAATCAATAGTCTGGCTTTCAAAAACGGCCACGCATCATCAGCTGTCATATTGTTAAGCCCGTACTTCGTAAGCTCTTGAGGATCCGCCCCGTAGATATTGCCCGATGGTCCAAAGAAGGCCGCTCCGCCTACTGACCCCAGACTTGAGGGTCCTTCGCTTTGCCACTGGTGTATTCCCTCATCTGCTCGTAGATTCAATTCTGAACCAGCAGCCTTCTCTTCTTTCTTCTTCTCTCTTAGGGCTCTACCACCATGTCTTAAATCCAGTCCACTCATTGACTTTGCAAAGCTTGTCGTTGTAGGTCCAGGACTAGGCGGAAGGCTGAAGTTATATAAACTAGAAGGCGCACTTGGATCTGCCGGCCTCGAATTTGATGCCGCAGATGATAGTGGCAGATGATGATCATCCTTACTAGTCAGTTTATGCTTCTGTCTTGATAGGAAATGATGTTTCTTCTCCCTGTCTTTTTCCTTCTCTTTTTCAAGAGGTGCATCCACGGGCCTTATAGTGGCACTCGAGGAGTTTGCCAGGCTGTACATGCTCGAATTCCCAGACATGATTGAATCAGATAAACTGGCTGTACTCATATTACTCTTCTGCAGCAACCCTAGCCTATTGGGGCTCGGCAGTGGCTTCTCCTTCGTGTCCTTCGTACTAATCTTTCCTGGCCGCGAAAACAACTTGACCTTTGACGACTTCTCTAACTTGGCAGGCTTTTCTGGATCCCGGCTGACTGGGGAGTGGTCTGAGGGCGGCAGGACCGGAGATGTCTGTGGACTCCGTTGAAACACAACGCTGGCTGCTGTTGCTGCTGCGCTTTGAGTGCTTCCAAGCAATCCATTTCGGTATATCTGCCCTCCTTGCCCAGACACGCTGCCAAATCCATTCTGCCTCTCCCCCGAAGCCTCCGTCAGGCTCAGCATCGGTGGACTTGCTGGCCCACGCCTCGGTCTTGGCTGGACATGAGGAGTATTGTCCGTAGGGAGAGTCTGAGACCTCTGCCTCATGTGTTGGCCCTGATGCTGCATCGCCGCCTGTGCGGCGATCTGACTCGCCGTCAGATTAGGATTCGGCATGGCGCCACCAGTATTCCCAATACTAGGCTTTATAGTCGCAGCAGTGGGTAAAGTAGGCTCAAAGAAGCCTTGCGAATTTGAATGTTTCCGGCTGTGACCCTTGTTGAATTCCACACCTAACGCCTTCGTAGGCGCGATCGTCACGGGAGATGCAGCCCGTCGAGGTGAATCACTGGATGCGTAGGTAGTTGTTGGTCGAGAGAAGTTCTGCAAGCTGGTCGTACTGGAGTTCGGATGCGAGGTTGTAAGGGCACCAGGGGACCGTTGCGGCTGCACATTCTGGGTGCGATTGGTGGCCGACTGAGGAGACTCCGAGTCACTGTAGGAGGAATCGATCCGCCGTAGGCTTGGTCTCTGGGTCGTGCTCTGCGTTGTCGTTGTTATTAAGGGAGAAAAGGACCCTGGAGCGCGATGCTCCGTGCCTGGCGGAGGAGGCATTGTCGTGCATAAATATTTATGAACCGAGTAAAAACACAGTACGTCTACGCGGGGTAGAGTGACAAGACGAGGAGGGGATCCGCAAAAGTCATCTTGAACAGACTTCTGGTTGAAAATATCGAACAAAAAGCATACTTGCAATCAGACTCATGTTTATGCATATACGTAAGTAAAGCTTAGAACCTCCCAGGCCTTGACGTTGTGGATTGAGTACAAGCGCATACCTCTTGGCCGGAAGTAGATCTAGAGCCAAGCTTTCCTTGCAAATCCAACAACCGCAAAACCACAAGTCGCTTCTATCTCACTCATGTGCCGCTCCCACGGAATCAGCTCGGCGCAATCCCACCCACGGCCACGGCACAACGATGTCTTCCTCATGTACGTCAGCCGATGATCACGCAACGGCGCCTTCGCCCCAGCTCCTAACTGCAACATATGATTCCCCCACCAACGCCGCATTCTCCTACCGCCACCCGCTGCCCGCGCAAGCAACATCCGACACTGCCGGCAGAGTGGCTTATCTGGGTGCATTGCGCAAGGCCACTGCTGAGCTACAGGAGCGCATTAATGCGGAGCTCACGCAACGAATGGAAGAGGACAAGGCACGGGATGCTAATGGCGCGGCTGAGAACGAGATGAAGAATGGTGCTGTGGATGAGGGCAAGGAGGAGGAGAACTATGGGGAAGAAGTTGTGGAGGACGAATAATTGATTCTCGATATGACGAGCATATGATATGGTTCTACGGCTATAGGACATGTCCACAACTCCTTCGCTATGTGTCAAGTGCAGGAAATGGACATTCATTATGGGCCATACTGCCCAGAACCTCTTGCGTGACTCAGACATCCATAGTGCACGACAGAGTTGTCTGGTAGTACGGCAATGACGCTTCCTCCGAGTCGCTTGTGGCAGACTCCACAGACTCTATCCTCTGCCACCACCACCCGCCTGTTACGTCCTCCTGCTTCTCCGGGAATGCCATCGCCAAGCAACAACATGGCCTGCGCTCTGAAAACTTCAGCTTTCCGGAGGCCCGTTACCACTCTGGATTCATTTACAATAGAATTAGCAGCGCGGATGCGGCCTCTGAAGTAGGGCTCGAGTTCTGCCACGGGAAGAGTTGCGGGAATGAGATTGAGTGTTGACGCCGCAGGAAGTCGTGAACCATGCTTCGAGAGAAGCGAGAGAGCTGGAGGCCAGTTTGGTTGATGCGGTAAAGGAGGCGTAAGGTAAAGTGACAGGAGAGTGTGGTATATTGGTGGTAGTGGGTCGTCAGGTTCGGAAGTCGAGGCGCGGCGTGACTGAACTGGCGAGGATATTGGTGATGTTTCGGTCAGATGGACTCGATTACAATATCTTCAAGGGTTAGTCGAGCATGGTTTGATAATGATACTGGACTTACTCTTCTGCTTTCTCGAAATCCTTTATTTTAAAGACATAAATCTCCAACGCCTGCTTATGCTGACCCATGTTACTCAAAACTACAGCTTGAGCTTCATAAAAATCCGGATCTAGCATAATAGTCAGAGCTTTATTCCAATAGGGTATAAAGAAAACGTACCTTCCCTGGGTATCAATCCAAACGCCTTTGAAGGTGAGTATTGTTTACTAGAACGCAGAAACGAAAGTAGCCTATCCATTAACTCACGCCATGTCGCGGCCTTGTGGTCCTTGCGGCCTCTAAGATCCTCGATATACGAGGCAACGAGCCAGTTATGAAAGTCGGGCGTTAGATCATTGAGCTCATTAATGATGTGCTCCAGATACCTGACGGCAAGATTTAAGTCGATACGCTGCAAGAATCTGGCGACTTCGTCCCTAGGCAAAGTCTCTGCGTTCTCTGTATCAGCAAGGAAGATCTCCATACCCAGGTTTGGGTCTGCTCTGAGGGGCCATTCGGCAAACTCTAGGATGAGACCAATCATCTCAGGAGGCAGGTTTTGAAGATATCCAACTGTCCTTTGCGGGCCATGAAGTGTGGGTGCTGTCTCGTCTGCGTCGTTCGCTTCACCAAATCGTTTCAGTAAGTTTAGAGCGGGCCGATGAAGCTTCTTGCCGTGGAAGAAGTCGACGAGATCATTATAGCGGCCGTTCTCTAGGAGCTTCTCGTTGACGACATCTGGTTCACAAAAGTTCGGTATGCGAAATAGAGAGCCTGCTAATGAAGGCCGTACAAGCATATACGCTTTGAAAAGGGTAGTATCTACCAGCTTAGCAATCCGGACGAGTTCCTCTTCTCGGTCGACTTCAGTTTTGGAATCGGGCAAAGGTGTAAGGAGTAAAGAGTCAAAAGCTTTCTTTGCTTTCTCCTGCTCTTCTCTGTCATCCGAAATCGGCTTAAGTTTACCAGTCTCGGGATCCAAGTATGGTAGGAGTCTCCTGGCTCGTGTGTCTACAAGAAATCCGTTCAGCTCGAGTACAGCAGTTGCCAAATCTTTACCCTCAAGAGGTCCATCTTCAGTAGGCTTTGCAGTTATACTGGCAGTTTCGCTACCATCTGTATGACCCTTCATAAAGGACTTTATTGATCCAGCATCGGATCGGGATTTCTTATGTCCCTTTTGGGCGTTTATAAGCTGGCTCAGAGCTGCAGGTTTCGGTGACCCAACTAGAAGCTCCGGCGCAGGGTCCTCTAAAGCGCCATGTAGCTCACCATTGCCATTCTGCTTGTTGCTTTCGCCTTCAACATTCCCATCATCAGGTCTGCCATCAAGGGTGGATAAGTTGCCAGCGATGACACTCGGGTATAATCTAATCACGCGCTCGGGAGGTGCTTTCACTTCCGTAAAGAGGTCAAGGGCGGGCCGATACTTGCGTTGCTCGAATAATAGTTGTGCTTTCTGCATCTTGATTTCTTTCGTGCGTTCCTCCTTATTTCGTAGTAGAGCATCCTCAAGCATATCTAAGAGACCGATAGCCTCATCATAATGCCCGCCGTCAACAAGCTGGTCAACTTGCGAATCATAATCAGTTGCTTCCATTCGCCATACCGACCGGTCGCTTACGACATGAAACCCTTTTCCAGCGTGAGCTAAACTGACCGTTGGAGGGGGGAAGTGCAACTGGCTTGCATTTGGTAATGATATAGTCTGGAGGACAGTCAGAGTTTTTGGATTTCGTACTTCCAATGCTCCCTTTGCGGCGGATTGTAAAGCTAAGAGATAAGGGTACGAATAACCGATAGACTCCGGAGCCTGTTGCCATGGGACCTGTCTCTTTTCTAGCGGCTTTCCTTTTGAGTCGATAAAGAGGGAGTTGATGTCCTTGGCAAGCAGAAGCTCTCCATCACCATCTCCCTCTCCTAATCTCGTGATCAACGGTTTAGGGGTATATCCTCCAAGCCCCATGTAACCCATGCTAGCAGATCCAACTCCACCAAAACGGCTGCCCTCCGTGCCTGCGGCTCCGCCGATAGCCCCTGGGCCAACAATATCCTGGATATCCTGTGTAATAACATCAACTATGACATATCCCGAGCTCATCCCGCAGATAATAGTTGTTGCTGAAGCCCAAACCAACGTCCGAATAGATGCCGCCAAGGTGATCTCAGTTACATCCGTAGAGAGCTCTGACTCGTGCCATGACCATAACAAAAGTCTCCGCTTGACAGCCACAGCCAGTCTTGATATGATCTCTGGGATCCCGGTAGCTGGGTCGTTCACAATATTTGACGTAACTCCAAAAGTAGTCGCATTTTTTGTCTTCGACAGCTGCTCTTGAAGGGTATATGACGAGAGGTCATGTATTGAGACGTAGGCATTCGATAGAGATATAAGGATATTCGCTTCTTTGATGATCGCCAATTGTTCTATAGCCCGCGAGGAGAATTTCTCGAGCTCTCGAAGCAGATCAACCGGCTTTTTCACAGAGGAGGAACCTGGTCGGGATGGAGGCTTGTCGTCAACCTTTGCGGCGCCATTTTGCTTCCCTTCATCAGCGGGAAGCTCGTTGACTCGGTATATACGAAGACTTCCAGTATTCAGACCGACAAGTAATCTATCTCCTACAAAACATCAGCGCTGAATTAATTAGCAGAGCTGGGACAGTAGGCAGCTACCATAGGCAAGGATAGATTCGATTTTAAATTTGTCCCGCTGTCTGAGCTCAACAATAGGTCGAGCGGTGAATGCGGAGAGCATAACGAAAGCTTGCCAGCTGCCACGAGTATCGCGCAAGTGCACGCTCGCACAATCATCGGCCCCAGGTAGATGTTGAAGACGCCTTCGCACTCATTGCGTGTATCCTGCTGATCGGCGCATTAGAAGCTTGACACATGGAGTTTGGCGCGCTTTGCAGCGGAATGACGATGTCTGAGGCAGAGCCGAGACGGCAAGGCGGCAGTTCCGCTTCGACCCCGACTGTTTGCAACCACCTTCATCACCTGCACCATACTTAAGCAGGCCAAAGCATGAAAATGATTGCCAGTGACCATTCTTCTCAGAATGGACATTACTTGGTATAAAAATTCTCCATATCCTCATTAAACTCATCGAGGTTTCAAGTAGACTACTTCTACAAGCCCACCACAAAGCCCTAGATATCACATTTTACTATGATACAGACGCCAGGATTTCATGTTATATTCTCAATGCGTATCTCTTTTAATTTTCAATACTTTTTGATCTAAGCCAAGCTGTCATCGAAATGGAACGACCTGCCAACCGCCACAAATCCTACCACTCACTTTATATAATTGTTTCAGAGGCCTATTTCATATGTCGTGCTCTTTTAGTATCTTTTTTCTATATATCACTTTTCAGTCTGAGTTAAGATGGGATTTCCGGTAATTCCGATCCCTACAAGCACTTTCGAATGGGGAATTTTCATTTAATCTCTTCAATAGCAACACCCTTGCCATTCCTACTGTACATGTTACTTTATGCTTTACCCAAATTTCAATTATATACTCAATTGGCATTTCTTTTACATATAGTATTCAGATTTGTGGAAACCGGGAGGCTTCAAGGTTGCGGAATAAGCCTGTGCTATTTGCGAGATAGAATTGCTCTGTCCCTCTCCAAGAGTCATCGAGGCACTTAGCAGCGCTCGGAAGTAGCTACAAGCCCGCCAGCGCAAGTTAACATCTATTCATCATCTCCGAAGTCCTCACTGTCACCCAGCCCCTCCGTCTCCTCAATCTTATAGACAAATTTCTTCCCCCTCGACTCTCCCGCCTTCAACATCTGCAAGCCCTTCTCCACGCCCCCCAGTCCGCCTGCCACAACGGTATACGGGTGGCCCTCAAAAGTCCCCTTCGCCAACAGCCTCGACACATACCGAAAGAACACATACGCAAACTCAACCGCGCTCTCCACCGCCTCCTTATCAGCTGGCTGCTTCGGCATTGTCGGCACGTACGCCCCATAGTGCGCCGTGCCCACATACACATACTTGATCCTCACCCCCTCCGGGATGTCCGCTTCATCATACGCATTCGCACCACTGACTACGCTTACCTCCCCCCCATTCGGGCTCACCATCTGCGCAAGCGGCACCCATGTCCCTCTGCTGGAGATAGCGTCCAACGCATGGAACGCTACCAATGGCCCCAGAGCTTCTTTAACAGCAGCTTTCATAGCTTCGACGCCAGGCCGGTAGTCGATAACCGTATCTCCTTTGGAAGGGTCGAGAAGAGTGGAAACGTATGACGAGCTGGAACCGCAGATGGCGATGATGGGGTGGATGTTTGAGGCCCGAGCGAGCTTGATGGCGAAGCAGCCGAGGGAGGAGGAGGCGCCGTAGATTATTAGTGGGAGGGGAGGCGCAGTGGAGGTATTAGGAGACCAGGGTAGTGGAAGGGCTTGGCAACGATAAAGGGCTGTGCCGGCTGTCATGACTACGAGGGGAATAGTTGCTGCTTCTGAGGGGTGGTGTTAGTGGGGACTTCAGATTTGCGTTCGAAAGGGCCTTGCCTTCGAAGGATATGTTTGTGGGTAGATGGAAGACGGTGTGTGCAGGAGCAACTGCATATTCCGCATATGCGCCTCCTGGGGTCAGCATTGGGTGGAAAGCAGCGACGCGGTCGCCGATGTGGAATTCTCCAGTGGCTTCCGCGTTCTTGCCTAACGCGTGAACTGTGCCGGCAATGTCATCCCCGCTGTTGACGGATATCTTTTTAGCAGTGATATGAGCCCAGTCTGACGATTTAATCAGCCTTGCATTAAAAGAAGAGGCTTCACCGTGTTGACTTACCTTTTACATTGCTGCCGGCCACCGCAACCTTAATGATCACCTGATCAGACTCTGGGACTGGAATAGGTACATCACGAATCTCAGTTCTAAGCGTAGGAAGGGGGTGGACAATGACTTCCTTCATAATGAAAATATGACAATAGGTTGTCTTCGTAAATGAGCTTTGTGTATGGCGTGATAATCGGACGAAGTTTTACATAAGAAAACTTGAAGGAAATATCGCGATACTTATACCCATAGTATCTCGTACACTATTTAGCCGCAGATTAATGTTTGAAGCCACTTATATTATCGCATCATGAGATGTCACTAATGATTGCATTACTAAGGAATTTTAGATGCGCGACTCTGCATACAAAGGGCGCCAGGGCGTGGAAAGGCTTGCGCTTTGATTGGCCGCTGCTAGCGCGCTAACCTTATTCAATTGACGGCATTGCGATGCAACTTCTGCAAGCAGCTTCTCTTCTTTCTTATTCATCTTGTGAGTATTTTCTGCCAGGGGAAAAGCTCTTTTTTTGCTAAATCATACACCATGCCAAGCTGTTAAACAACGAGCCTGCTTGCATCCATAGAGCCTCCACTACTACACAAAGCATATGGCGGGAATAAATGCCTACCGATTCGGGTTGTCACCTCCATAGTTTAGGTGCGGTAGTTAATTCCTTGACACAGAGGTGCTTGTGTATCTAGGAGGGGTTATCAGACCGACATAATCCTGCACATTATATCTTTGGAAATTGACGCCACCTTTCACATTTGACCTCGACTGCCTTATCTCACAAGAGTGGCCAAGAAAGATTCGAGACGCGAATTGGTTTGGACTTGCACGTTGGACCGCATCCTTCGGTTCATCCTATGCTGAGGCATTTGAACATCTGCTCTAATAGTCTACCAGAGCTCCGTTGATCACCAGCTTACGGACCAGACGACGGCTAGGCAATAACAGTGCTGCTCTAGTGTGCTCTGGTGTTACCAATAGACTAGTACTATTAGTAATGGATCCGTTTCTAGAATAATCTAGAGAAGCACTTTAGATGATTGACTGAATTCACGAGCCATTGTGTGCTCCATGCCACGAATACTAAACATGCTCGCCATCAAGTATGGTGGTGATAGTCTTCTGCTTTTTGATATCTGGTCCTGACAGGCTTCCCAAGCATATCCGCCCTAGATAAAGGAATTGTATGAGCACTTCGAAACTTTGGACCGAAACGACGTCATCCATCTCCGTCAGCGATGATGTCTGGCTCTGGAAGTTCCCCTCGAAAGCTGCTTTGAAGCACGAAGACTGCTTGCAAATTAGGTCTCTTGAGTATATATGTCTGGTTGGCGGGCATTGTGCGAACTTTTACTTGAGGGCCTGAGTAACGCGGTATCCATCTATTGGAAGATGTCAAATTAAAGGATGTAAAAATGGGGATCCGCATACTTAGATGAGAATTCTTTGTAAGGCACCTCAAGAGGTGAATTGTAACTCATCATCCTCAGTATTTGGTTTATCAGCGAAGTAATTGTTATAAACATAGGCAAGCCTCCATTTTCATCGCCATCTCTCTGAAAATTTCGGTCCAGAAAATCCTGGCAGGTCTCAACATGAAACACGGCCTAGAAAGGAGCCATTACTTTCTTTCATTTGAACAAGGCCATTTCATCCATTATCGTCTTGTCGCACGAAGATACAAGAAAGCGCATACCATGTTTAAGCCATAGCTCAAGCTGAGCACAGGCTTTAGGCAAAACATTGATATATTACACTTTCAAACACAAGAAATCCCTGTAGTCGATGACTGCCTATACTTGAATTTCGTTAAAAACTACTCGTACTGTTGGCTAGCTAAGTGACGGTACCTTAAATGAAAATTATGGAATAAGGTTCGTGTGTGTTGTTTCATGATAACAGCCTTCACATACTCCCTTTGGTAGGAATCTTTGTTGATGCAGTAGTGGAGTTTGGGAAGCCATGGCTTAGGAGAGCTGACTCAACACAGATAATCTACACGCTGGAGTTGAATGGCCGAGAGCGCTCCAACAGTTCTCAGATCTAAATTCTATTACCATCACACAGAAACTCGAATCACGATAAGACGCAGCCTGGCAAACCCCTATCCTACCCAGGACCAGGAAACGAATGAGAATGGCAATAGCAGAAGAGCAGATCGATCTTTTGGAGAATGTTACAGGCAACTGGTCTCCCCGTCGAGTGA
>Ga0335072_10006829_pt1 | contig 16661 bp, 10 predicted proteins | sample Lox_Sample_21_FD_206725 | JGI IMG/M metagenome (GOLD analysis project Ga0335072, IMG submission 206725) | Soil microbial communities from Loxahatchee National Wildlife Refuge, Florida, United States - Lox_Sample_2.1 | ecosystem: Environmental > Terrestrial > Soil > Wetlands | place: USA...
AAGGGCCATGGTTCAGGGAGATAGAACTGCTGAGCCAGGGAGGCGCCACGACTTCGTTCCCGATGGCGCCGAAGATGCTGCGAGCGCCCTGCTGCAAAATCAGGCTCACGCCCCATGTAGCCAGCAGGGTATCGAGCGGCCTCCCGTAAAGCCATCGGATGACCGTGACTTCCAGCAGGGCGCCGAGCAGGGCCGATCCTGCAAATGCAACCAGCAACGCCAGCAAAAAAGCATACGGACTATGGACGATTCTGCAGGTGAGATAGGTCAGGTAGCCACCGACCATCAGCATTTCACCATGAGCCATGTTGATGACATGCATCAACCCGAAGCTCAAAGCAAGGCCCAGCGCCGTCAACAAAAGGATGGAGGCGACGCTGACGCCGTTGAAGATCTGACCAACCACGATTGCGGAATTTCCCATAATCTATTCGCCCGTTTCTGGTTGCATTTACCGCGATATTCTCTACTTGATCACGCAGCTCTTGCCCGGGAAGGCGAGCGCGTCATACGGTTCCGGACGCAGGGGCCCTTTGGATTGCCACAGAATTGCAAACTGCCCGTTCGGCTGGAGCTGGCCTACATACGCTGTCTGATACAGACTCTGATTCTCCGCAAACTTCACCGTGCCCATTGCCGAATCGAGGCTCAGTTGCACCGCGGCTTTCTTGACTGCCAACGGATCGAATGTGCCTGCCTTCTTGACGGCGGCTGCCCAAATCAGAACATCGATATACCCATGCACCATAGGATCATCGATGACCGAGTTAGCGCCAAACTTCGCGTCGTAGGCAGCGATAAACTTCGCATTCGCCGGATTCTTCAGCGACTGAAAGTAATTCCACGCTGCATAGCTGCCATTGACCAGGGACGGGCCCATTGCCTTTGCTTCCTGCTCAGCGATGCTGAACGACATCACCGGCAACTGGGCCTGCGTGATGCCTGCGGCCTGCAGTTGCTTGAAGAAGGAAACGTTGCTGTCTCCATTCAGAGTACTGAAAATAACTTGCGGGTGGGCAATTTTAATTTTCGTAATGATGGAGCTGAAATCTGTTCCGCCGAGCGGAACATACTCCTCGCCGGCCACCGTTCCGCCGTCGTGCATGATGTGCTTTTTCAAAATCAGGTTTGCCGTGCGCGGAAACACATAGTCCGATCCCAGCAGAAACACTCGCTTCTTGCCCTTTTCGAAGGCCCAGTCGAGCGCCGGCAAAATCTGCTGATTCGGCTGCGCTCCAGAGTACATGATGTTCGGCGAGCATTCGTTGCCCTCGAACTGCACCGGATACCAGAGCAACCCGTGAAAACGCTCGAAGACCGGCAGCATGGCTTTTCTGCTGGCCGAAGTCCAACCGCCAAATACCGTAACTACCTTGTCCTGCTGCACGAGTTTTTGTGCCTTCTGCGCGAAAATCGCCGGATCCGAGCCTCCGTCTTCCACGATCGGCTCAATCTTTTTTCCCAGCACGCCGCCGGACGCGTTCACCTGGTCAATGGCCAGCATGGTCGCGTTCTTCACCGTAACCTCGCTGATCGCCATGGTTCCTGACAGCGAGTGCAGCACACCCACCTTGACCGTCGCGTTCTGGGCCAGCATCGGAGCCACGAGCGGCCCCGCGCCCACCACGGAAAATGTAACTGCCATCGTGGTCATGGCAGTGCCGATAGCTTTCATGCGTGAAAGCGTTCTACCCGTTGCTGCAAGCTTCATAATTTTCTCCTTGATGTCTCTCTGTGATTGAAAAGCCAGGCATCCGCCTCGAACTTCACCTGCTGCTCAAACTGAATGTTTTGGAAATCTGGAGCTGCAGGCCAACACCCGCCTGCCAGTCGTTTGGGTTCACAGCGTTATAGCTGGCGTGCCGATAGAAACTCATGATGCGAGCGTCGAACTGCTTGATGATGTAGTTGAAGTTCACCTCGCCGGTATTCTGGCGATAGCTGGATGGGCCAGATAATCTGCCCGTGTACTCCGCAATCGCGTATTTCCCGAGGATCTGAAATTTCCCCATCCCCACCGGCTTGGGAAACAGGTAGGAGGCGAGACCATACGCGCCCTCGCTCTTTGGGTAGTTTGCGTCGTAACCGCCGAGCCTGTTGTAACGGGAGTACTCGCTTTCAATGGTGAAGGCGCCGCCTATGGGAGCCTTTTTCTCCATCAGGAAGTCGACGGTGGTTGCCGTTTTGCCCGCCTGCACCTGGCTGGCGCCGGAGATCGCCAGCAGATTTTTGTCACCATAATAGGTGCTATTGAGGTAATAGCCGTTTTCCGGATCCCATAAATCAATCTGGACGCGGCCTGCCCAGATGAGGCTGTTGTCTTTATCAACAGGCGAGCCCTCGAATGCACCCGTCGATGCTTTGATTTTGGCTGCGCCCAGCTTGAAGTCGCCCCAATAGGCCACACCGTTGTCGCGGCCCTGATAGACCGCTGGGTAGCCGTCCTGAATGCCGTCGCTGTAGACATTCCACTCGTTGGCGTAGAACGGGCCGGTTAAATTGTCGCGATCGCTGGGTGGCAGAAAGCGGCCGAACCAGACATTCGCTTTCGGCGAAAAGTGAAACTGCCCGACCCCATCGAGTACTTGCATCTCGTTGGTGCTGCTCTGGTAGTCGGTGTTCACCATGGCGCTGATGTGCTCGTTCACATCACCGTTGAAATAAAGCCGGAGATGGTCCAGCGGAAACTGGTTGATTCCATCGGACCCGTCAGTTTTCGAGTAGTCGTAATTGGTTTGTATTCCTGCTCCGACTGAAAAAGTGGGCTTGAAGGTTTGTGCATGCAGGGGCGAAATAGTGAAGATCAGCGCCCAGAACGGCACAGATCGCATGAGCGATTTTGCGGCTCTGAGATGAGCTTTCCGGACTATCGCGGAATACAGCTCTGCCATCGGGATAGACATGGCGCTCCTTGAAGTTGAATGCATTGAAAAAACACGTTGCCTTTTACGTCAGGTGTCCTGACGCAAACGGGTCCTGCTGAGGCCCGATTGCAAAGTGGATCGCTGAGACACAGCTCTCCCCTTGACTCCAAATGGATAGCTTGCTTGTACAGAGAGGCGTCGGGGCCTGCTAGCAGAAAGGCTTCATGGCCTTACTGAAACTGGATACACTTCAACCGCAGGGAATGTGAATGAAAAGGCGACCGCTTAACTTTGAGGCCGTCTCTCTTCACACAACCCCTGCTAAAGCAGCTACCCGGGCGACGGGGCCAGATAGATGTGCAGTTCCGGGGTGGGTGTTACGGTATACAAGAGAGTATCCATATGATTCCCGCGTGTAAAGTATTTTTTTCTGGCGCCACTCTCACCGACTGGCGCGACGGCTATCGCAACGGATCTCTGCTCCTGATTCATCTCTTCGAGACATTCGGACCTGACGCTGACGATGCTGCCAGGAACGATCCGGCGTGGATCACTCGACTCGATGAAGGCAGGTTCAACCTTCAGCTTCGCGACCTGGCCGCGTGGCTCGAGGCTGCCGGGGGCGACACCGAAAAATTTCCGCTCTACGGCATTCCGTTCGCCGTCAAGGACAACATTGATGTTGCCGGCTGGCCCACGACTGCCGGATGCCCGCAGTTCTCCTACATTGCGCGCGAGGACGCCACAACAGTGCGTCGTCTGCGCCAGGCTGGCGCAATCGTCGTAGGAAAAACGAATCTCGATCAATTTGCCACCGGCCTCGCCGGCGTTCGTTCTCCGTACGGAGTGGTGCCGAACACGTTTCGTCCTGAATACATCTGTGGCGGTTCCAGTTCAGGCTCCTCTTCCGTGGTCGCGCGTGGCATCGTTCCTTTTGCGTTGGGAACCGATACCGCCGGTTCCGGGCGTGTACCTGCCGCCATGAATAACATCGTGGGGTTGAAACCCACGCGAGGCTGGTTGTCGGCAACAGGAGTTGTTCCCGCCTGCCGCACGCTGGATTGCGTTTCCGTCCTCGCGCTCACTGTCGAAGACGCGGAAGTGGTCGCTAACATCGCGGGCGGTTTTGATTCCGCTGATGCCTACTCCCGCATGCCCTCCGCGTCCGCACCGGCGGCCCTGTCCGATCAGCCGCGCTTCGGGGTGCCGCAGGATCCGGAATTTTTCGGGGATATGGAAGCCGCTGCGATGTATGAACGCGCGCTTGGCATGGCACGTTCCCTCGGCGCGGAACTGGTACGCATTGACTTCTCGCCTTTTCTGGAGCTTTCTGCGCTGCTCTATGAAGGTTCATGGGTGGCAGAACGATTCGTCACCCTGGAGCCGCTTTTGCGATCCAACCCAGACACGGTTCATCCGACCGTGCGTGCCCTTGTGGAACGGGCAGCCAACTTCACCGCCGCCGACACTTTTCGGGCGGAGTACCAGCGCGCCAGACTCGCCAGCCTCATCGAAAAGGCCATGGACCATCTCGATGGTCTGCTGGTCCCGAGTGTGCCGACCACATTCATGATCGATGAAATTCTTAGAGACCCGATCGCGCTGAACGCGAAACTAGGCATCTATTCCAGTTTCGCCAACTTTGCCGACCTGTGCGCGCTGGCTCTTCCCGCGGGTATACGTGCAGATGGACTACCCGCGGGCATCACCCTTCTAGCTCGCGCCTGGCACGACCGTGCGTTGGCCGGCTTTGGCTTGCGCTGGCAGCGCTGCAGCGCAGCTACGATCGATGCGACCCTGGGGGCTACGGGGCAGCGCTACCACGCGCCGCGCAAGGGTGCGCGTCCGCCTGCAGCCAATACGATTCGCATCGCCGTTGTCGGCGCACATCTCACGGGAATGCCCCTGAACCATCAGTTGACGTCTCGGGGAGCTGCCTTTGTGGAAGCAACGGAAACCGCCGGCGATTATCGGCTTTTCGCGCTCGCTGACAGCTTGCCGCCCAAACCAGGCCTGGTGCGGGCTGCTGCAGGCGAGCGCGGAGCCCCGATCCAGCTCGAGCTTTGGGATGTGCCGACGGCTCTCTTCGGTTCCTTCACCGCGGAAATACCGCCTCCGCTCGGAATCGGCAATGTCATACTAAGGGACGGCCGCATCGTAAAAGGCTTCATCTGCGAACAGTATGGACTGACGGGCGCGCGGGAGATTACTTCCTTCGGTGGCTGGCGCGCCTATCTCGCCAGCCTGCCACGCCAGCCCTGAGGCTCCGGAGGTTGCTCCATCTTCTCTACCGTCCTGATCGCCAATCGCGGAGAAATTGCGGTCCGCGCCACGCGGACCCTGCGACGGATGGGCATGCGAAGCGTTGCCGTCTATGCAGACGCGGATCGCGACTCCCTGCATGTGCGCACTGCCGATAAAGCCGTCAGCCTGGGCGGCGTGCACCCCGCGGAAAACTACCTGCGCATCGATAAGATGATCGACGCTTGTCGCGCCTCGGGCGCGCAAGCTGTTTTCCCCGGCTACGGCTTTCTCTCTGAGAACGCGGAGTTTGCCGAAGCCTGTGAGTCGGCGGGGATCGTCTTCATAGGTCCGACGCCCGCGCAAATGCGGGCATTCGGACTGAAACACCAGTCTTGCCAGCTTGCTGCCGAGGCCGGCGTGCCCCTTGTACCTGGTACCGCGCTCCTCGCCCATCTGGACGATGCCCTCTATGCTGCGGACCTGCTCGGCTACCCACTCATGCTGAAGAGCACTGCCGGCGGCGGCGGCATCGGTCTGGCTCGTTGCACCACGCCGCAGGATCTGGCAGCGGCCTTTGAGAGCGCGCGGCGGCTCGGGCTTCAATTTTTCGGAAATGGTGGGGTATTTCTTGAGCGTTCGATCGACCACGCCCGGCACATCGAAGTACAGATCTTCGGCGATGGCGAAGGCAACGTGCTTGCGCTGGGTGAACGCGATTGCTCCATCCAGCGGCGTTATCAGAAGGTCCTTGAGGAAACTCCCGCACCGCATCTGGACGATGCAACTCGTGCCGCTCTGCTCGATGCCGCGGTCAGACTCGGCAAATCCGTCAACTACCGGTCGGCCGGCACAGTCGAGTTCCTCTACGACATGTCCGACCAGAATTTCTACTTTCTGGAAGTCAACACGCGTCTGCAGGTAGAGCATCCAGTGACCGAGATGGTCACCGGCCACGACCTCGTGGAGTGCATGGTGCGCCTGGCGGCTCATCAACCTCTCGACTGGGAAGCACTCGAACGAAAACCGGTTGGCGCGGCCATGGAGGTGAGGCTTTATGCCGAAGACCCTGCCAGAAACTTCCAACCCTCTCCTGGCATCCTGACTGAGGTTGATTTTCCTGAGAGCGCCCGTGTCGATGGCTGGGTCGAGACGGGCACCACCGTCTCGCCTTATTACGACGGGATGCTGGCCAAGCTAATCGTTCATGGCGCCACGCGCGACGAAGCGCGAGCCAGGCTTGCCGCGGCGCTCGATGCGACTCGACTGCACGGCATTGAAACAAATCTCGAGTGGCTACGCCAGATCGTCTCGGACGCCGGCTTTGCCGGCGGCAACATATCCACGCGCTTTCTCGATGGCTTTACGTTTCACGCTCTCGCGATCGAGGTGGTGGAACCCGGCACCTACACCACCGTGCAGGACTATCCCGGTCGCACAGGCTACTGGGACGTTGGCGTTCCTCCCTCCGGTCCGATGGATGACTATGCATTCCGCCTGGCGAACCGCATCGTCGGCAACCTCAGCCACGCCGCTGGAATGGAATGCACCCTCAAAGGTCCCGCGCTGCGTTTTCACCACGACGCCATCGTTGCAGTGACGGGTGCCGAGACCACGGCCACGTTGGATGGGGAACCAGTCGCCATGTGGGCGCCCGTCTATGTACGCGCCGGGCAGATTCTCACGGTGGGCGACGCCACCAGGGGTTGCCGCACCTATATCGCTGTGCGCAACGGGCTGGATGTCCCTGTCTATCTCGGTAGCCGTTCCACATTCGTGCTCGGCCAATTCGGCGGTCACGCTGGACGCCCCCTGCGCGCAGGAGACATGGTGCGCATCGGCAATCCTCGGCTCACTCGGGCCGCATCGTCGCAGATGGATGATCCGCGCGCGGTGCCCACGGAACTCGTTCCGAGCTATCCCAGCCACTGGCAGATTGGCGTACTCAACGGGCCGCACGGCGCCCCCGATTATTTCACTCGCGAATCCATGAATCTGTTTTTTGCCACCGACTGGGAGATACATCACAATTCGAATCGCCTGGGGGTGCGGCTGATCGGCCCCAGACCGGTATGGGCACGCGACAACGGAGGAGAAGCCGGCCTGCACCCCTCCAACGTGCATGACTGCGAATATGCGTTGGGCAGCGTCAACTTCACGGGGGACCAACCCGTCATTCTCACCCGCGACGGCCCCAGTCTGGGTGGTTTCGTCTGCCCCGTCACCATCGTCAGAGCGGAACTCTGGAAGATTGGCCAGGTGAGGCCTGGCGATCGCATCCGTTTTGTACCACTGAAATATGAAGATGCCCTCGCCCTCGAACACGCGCAGCAGAGAGCTATCCGGTCGCTCGAACCCGAGCGGTCCGTCCCGATCTTTGCTGCTTTGCAGCCACTGACTGCGCCCGCATCTCCTGCGCTTCTTGCGGAGCGGCTCGCGGACGGCCATAACCCCAGAGCACGATGGCGTCAGGCAGGCGACAGCTACATTCTGCTGGAGTACGGGGAGGATGTGCTCGATCTGGCTCTGCGGCTCCGCGTGCATTTGCTGATGGAGGCCATCCGCGCGGAGAACCTTCCTGTCGAAGAGCTTTCCCCCGGCGTGCGATCGCTTCAAATCCGTTACGACAGCAGCCGCATGCGGCAGCCTGAATTGATGCGTCATCTCCTGCGGATAGAAGAGGCGCTCCCTGATGTGGCCGCCCTGAAAATTCCGACGCGCATCATGCATCTGCCGATCGCGTTCGACGATTCAGCTACATTCGAAGCCATTCAGCGCTATCGCGAGACGGTGCGCTCCGATGCACCCTGGCTACCCAACAACCTTGAGTTTTTGCGCCGTATCAACGGCCTCGGGACCATCGCCGAAGTGCAGCAGACGATCCTGGCCGCCCGCTACATGGTGCTCGGCCTGGGCGACGTTTATCTGGGAGCGCCCTGCGCGGTGCCCGTCGATCCGCGCCATCGCCTGCTCAGTTCCAAGTACAACCCGGCCCGCAACTTTACGGCAGAGGGCACGGTAGGCATCGGTGGCATGTACATGTGCATCTACGGCATGGACTCACCGGGAGGCTATCAACTTGTGGGCCGCACCCTGCCGATATGGAATAGATTCCTTAAAAATAAGCAGTTCGAGGCCGGCAAGCCGTGGCTGCTTCGCTTCTTCGATCAAATATCGTTTCACCTCGTCGATGAGGCAGAGCTAACCAGTCAGCGTGAAGCATTCCGAACCGGCCGCCACCCTATCCGCATCGAGCAGAAAGTTTTCGACTATGGGGAGCATTTGCGGTTTCTTGGCCGGAACCGTGCTGAAATCGCAGCTTTTCGTGTGCGTCAGCAGCATTCCTTCGTGGCGGAGATCGACCGTTGGAAACACCACGAAACCGAGACTGCGTCTAAGCTGGGTCCTCTTCCTGCCCTGGCTAAGGAGACGGTCCCCGATGGCCATCGCATCCACGCTCCCATGCACGGCAGCATCTGGAAATTGCTGGCCCGACCGGGCGAAAGGGTCGAAGCCAGTCAGGCGATCCTCATCGTGGAGGCCATGAAGATGGAGTTGATTATTTCGGCTCCCACTTCGGGTGTGGTCAAAGCCATTTGCTGTGCGGTTGGCCATTCCGTTGCGATGGGCGATATCTTGGCAGTTATCGAAACGTGAAAGAATGCTCCTAACCTCTATGCCCCAAAAAAGGCCTCCGCAAAAGCTGGCTGACTCCGTCTACGAACAGCTCAAATCCGAGCTCTTCGAATTTAAGCTATTGCCGGGAGACAGGTTCACCGAAGCCGAGGTTGCAGAACGCACGCGGGCCAGCCGCACACCCGTGCGGCAGGCGCTTTATCGATTGGAGAGCGAGGGCTTTCTCGATGTGAAGTTTCGCAACGGCTGGGAGGTGCGCCCGCTCGACTTCACGCAGATTGACGAGCTCTATGAGTTGAGGATCCTGCTGGAGCAGACCTCGGTGCATAGTATGAAAAGGCTTAGCCTGAATGACCTGAATTTGATTTTGTTGCCGCTCGAGGCTATCTGGCAGGTGAGTTCGTCAAAACGGAGCAGCAACATCTCCGAGGTCGCGAAGTGGGATGAGGATTTTCATTGTGCCCTGGTTGCTGCATCCGGTAACAGGGAGTTCGCGCGCGTTCATCTGGAGGTCACTGAGCGGATCCGCATTGTCCGCCGGCTCGACTTCACCAAGCCTTCGCGCATCACCAGTACCTATCAGGAACATGCATCCATGCTGCAGGCTCTGCGCAAGCGCGCCTTTACCGAAGTCACAAATCAGTTGGCAATGCATATTGAGATCTCACGCATTGAAGCGCGGGAGATCACTTTACTGAAACTGCAAAACGCGCGAAAGGGCTTTTCGCCACATACATCGTCGTCGCGTCCGCACTTATGAATTGGCTGACGAATGCCCTCCGGGAGCGTGCAAACCTATGGGCAGGGTTTTCTGCCACGCTGGTAGAGGCGTTGTAACCTTCTATGTCGGAAACTTTCGATCGCGTGACAAGTATAGCTTGTCTTATGTCTATGTCAAGCGTGGCTTGTCACCATTCGGCAAACCCAGGAATTACAGTCGATGATACCTATTCACCGTCAAGGATGCTCATGGCTGCACCAGGTACGATGTCATCACAACAGCCCCACCGAATAGTCCGAACCGGGTCCATGCCATCTGTGAGGGGGATTTGTGGTGGCCGAAGCTGAACCGTAGGTCCCCCGTTCGACTTCGCTCAGGACAGACAAAACCCGGTGACAGGAGGTTATAGGCATGTGAGCGGGGGGGGAACTTCCTGTCTGTCACGCCTGGCCGACAGGGAATTACCAAATTACAGATGCCGTCCTCCTGACCCGAGCGTAATCCAGAGATCTGCGCCGGCTTCCCGCCGTCTATAAAAACGCAGCAAGCCGCCGGTGTCCGCCGTGATATAAAGCCCGCAAGCATTGGATTATCTCTCATGTGGCCAAACGCAGCCGTGCGCGGATTTCGATATTCTCCCCCTGTCTTTCTTCTTTTGCTGTTGCTTGCGGCCATTCCACCGAAGGCTCACGCGCAGCAGTCGGTCGTTCTGGGCAATGCCACTGCGGCGCTGACCGGCCCGTGGAAGTTCCACACCGGCGACAATATGGCCTGGGCGCAGGCCGGCTTCGACGACTCCTCGTGGAGCGCGATGGACCTGACGCCGCCGCCAGGACCGTATAACCCGATCTCCGGCAGCAGTGGCTATGTTCCAGGATGGACAGCGCGGGGCTACAAGGGCACTTCCGGTTATGCCTGGTACCGGCTGCGGGTCAACCTTCAGGATGGCCAGACGGCCTTGGCGCTGAAAATGCCGGACAACTTCGACGACGCCTACCAGGTTTATCTGAACGGCCGGCTTATCGGAGAATTTGGCCGGTTCACCGCGCATGGCGTCACTGCCTACAGTGCTCTGCCGCGCGCCTTCCCGCTGCCCGCGGATCCCGGCTCTGGTCCGGTGATCCTCGCTATCCGCACGTTTATGCTGCCTTCCACGCCGCTGGTGTACCCGAATGCCGGTGGCCTGCATGGCCCGCCGGAACTGGGCTATGCCTCCGCCATCGCCGGGCTGCTCCGTCTGGACTGGGATACCAGAGATCGCTACTTCTATAGCTTTTTTCTTGAAATGGCGATCCTGTTGCTGGCCCTAGGGGTGGGCTTCGGTCTGTTCTGGCTGGACCGCACGGAGCCGGCCTATCTCTGGCTGGGCCTTACCTGCGTGGCCATCCTGGCGGATCTGACCTCCATAGTGCTGCCGTACTACAACACGTGGCTCAGTGGAGGTCTCCCGTTTTTGCTTGATGCGATCCTGACCCCGGTTGTCATAGGTCTAGCGGTACTCTTCTGGGCGTACTGGTTCCGTCTCGGGCGGATGGCCCGGCTGCACCGCATCGTCTGGGGACTGGTTGTGGTGCTGGGCATCGGCACGGCCATGCTACGGATGCCACTCTACGGGGTCGTCATTCCCGTCCATGCTATTGTTTGGCTTTCGCCGCTCACATTGATTCTGAACCTACTGCTATGCCTGCTGTTGGTCTGGGTGACGGTTCACGGTATCCGCAAGGACAGGCGGGAGGGCTGGCTAGCACTTCCCGCGGTGGTACTGGTGATCCTCTCGCAAGCGCCAATTGTGCTGCATCTGCCGGCGAACGTCTTCCTCTTCGGAATTCGCATCGCACTGGGTCAGATCGCAACCATTTTCTCTCTGATCATGATCTCGGTGCTGCTGCTGCGACGGTTTCTGCGGGCGCAGCAGCAGCGCGAGCAGTGGAGGCAGGAGATTGAGCAGGCGCGGCAGGTACAGCAGATGCTCATTCCGGAGGCGCTACCGCACATCGCGGGACTGGCGATTGAGAGCGAATACCGGCCGGCGCAACGGGTGGGCGGGGATTTTTTTCAGATCATTCCGGAGAGCACCAACGATAGCGGGCTGATCATCGCTGGAGACGTGACCGGTCACGGCCTGAAAGCGGGGATGCTAGTGGCGTTAATCGTGGGCGTGATCCGCAATGAGATCGCGCATACCAAAGATCCTCTGTTGATTTTGCAGGCGCTGAATCGAACGCTATGCGAGCGCAAGCATGCGCATGCGACCTGCCTGGCACTGCGAATTGCTTCGGACGGCTCGACGACGCTGGCGAACGCCGGGCACATGCCGCCGTATTTGAATGGAAATGAATTGCCGATGGAAGGTGCGATGCCTTTGGGGATGATCGAAGGAGCGGCGTTTTCCGTGATGCATTTTCAGTTGCAGCTGGGCGATGTACTGATGCTGATGTCGGATGGGATCGCGGAGGCGCAGGATGAGCATGGCCAACTCTTCGGCTTTGAGCGGATCGGCCAAATGCTGCGCGCAGCAACGCCGCAAGAACCTGTCAGCGCCGCTGCAATCGCCACAGCGGCGCAGAACTTTGGGCAGGAGGATGACATCAGCGTGCTTGCGGTCACCCGGATTGTGAGCCGCGAGGTGGCTGTTGCCTGAGAAATCAGCCGCAGAAACCTGGAGAAGCGCCCTGAGAGATGGCATCCGGCCTGAAACCAGAGTACGGCGTGGGGAAGGGATCGCGGCAATGGATGATGACGGTCCTGGATTGTTCCGTATGACGGCAACACAGAAGCGATCTACCAGGGCGTAAAACGGCTGTCCGGACCTTGCCAGTAAACCATTTCACCGGAACTCGTCGTAAGCGCTGTAGCCGTTATTCGGAGATTTGCAAACCATTGAGGCTCAACTGCCCGAGATGTCGACCATTCGGCCAACTGCCAGAACGGGAAGACAGGGCATGCCAAACTGACGAGATAGCTCCCACATCGGTGACCCCAGAGTTTGGTGGCTATTTCGTCTGACGCGGATCTTCAGGTACAGGCTTAGATTCAGTCCGCCGAATAGCTCCCAGATCGAGCGGGCACTGTGATCATCATCAATTAGTCTTTCGACGTCGACAGTGCGCAAAACAAGTTGAGAACGATCGATGGGTGCCAAGCGAGGTAGAGCTGGCGCTGGGTTCACGCTTGCAGTCTAATGGCTCAACACAGACCGCAAGAGTTTATACCTTGATCCCGTCGGCAATTTTTCACAGCTTCCTGTCCTGGATATGTCGATTCTAGATTGGTTAATGAACGGCCTAAAGGCCGTACCCTTCAAAACCTCGCGCTAACATCTCGGCGACGGCGACCACACGATTGAATCGTCCCATGCCAGGAAACCATGGCAGCAAGCACGTCGGCCTACTACAAATTCTGCAAAGATGAAGATTCGTTATGTTGTGGCGGCGATGGGAGCGCCCAATCTTCAGTTAGGCAGCGTTGGCTACTACTTCGAACAAAGTTCCATGGATGACCACAAATCCCCCGCCCGCCAACCTCGGACCTGGAAGCTTGGGCCAGCCGAAGCCGGCCCCAGCTTCGAGATCTAGACGCGGATTTACTCTTTCTCGTAGACGAAGACTCTCTCACCTTTGTCAGTTTTTTCGCGATTGATCAACGTCTTGCCATCGTCCGAGACCGTGGACGTCAGCAACTCAACCACCTTTCCGTTTTCCTTCATCGTTATCTTCCGGCTTCCGCCGCCCATTAATTCAGAGATATCGGTTCCTTGAGACGTTTTGCCGTTGATCAAGACATGCTGTTCCCGACCGTCATAGATACGGTCAACTTGAGTATGAGTCTTCTTTCCGGACTTATACGCTACGTCGGTGATGGTCCTATAGGTCCTGGGCCCGATCTCTTCGATCTTTAGTTTATAGGAGACGATGTCACCGATGTCTCCGCTTGACTTTGCTAGGTTTGCGTTCCATGTGCCGGTAAAATCGGCGGCCATGGCAATAGCGGAACCGCCCAGGAAAAGGGTGGCCCAGAACAACGTAGCTTTGCGCACGCATCTACCCCCTTTTTGATTCCAACTCGCCGGTAATCGCGACTCGGTAGCCGAAGATCTAATGGTGTAATGCTACTTGTCAAGCTCTCTCAACAACGGCTGATGGTAGCGTCTCCAGCGGCAGGAAAACCGGAGATCCAATTCTATAACCGCTGTCCCGTGCTGGCCAACAATCCTGCGCTTGCAAAGCGAGCTTGCCGGCGCTCGAGCGTGCGGCTGGAGCGTGCAACGTCACGCTTGCCCCCAGTTTCCGCAGTGGACGAGTTTGCGGAGTTCGCGAAGGTCGCCCCTGGGTTTTTCTTCTCATTCGGCACGCAAAAGCTTGGAACGATCTCCGGTGGTAACCACGCGAAGAACCACCAAGCCACCGAAACTCCAATATTGTGCAGATTTATGCAATTCACCCGGCCACGCAGCCGTCCGTCGCAGGTGCAAACAATTCCGCGCCGGCGGCAGGAACCAGAAACAGAAAACCGCGAAAGCTCGACTTTTATCTAATTTTAGGAAAGCCAGGAAAAGGAAGAATCGGCTCTGAAACAAATGCCCCGCGGGCCGTCCCGAAAGCCGGTGACCAGGGGTAAGCCGCGACATACATCGTGATCGCCATCCTTGGAGAAAATCACCCCGCACGTCTGTTTCCCCGTTGCGACACACAGGACGCGGAAAATTCGCCATGACGACGCGCGCCAAAGAGGGATGCGGGAACCTATTACAGACTATCTGTGGGCGAATACGTATCGTGTACCCATCGCCACGACAAGCGCGAACGTGTTTTTATCTTTGTGGCAAACCATTAAATTCCAGGCATTGCAAAATCCTCCATTTCGGCCCTTCCGCCTGTTCTTTGCCCATACCGTTTTGCCGGAAGGGTAAGTGCCTGCGATCCGACGGTTACTCTAGCCATCCGCAGCGCTCCGATCGCCAGCTCTGCCTGTAGGTTCCTGGCGATCTCCCAGCCAACGACGCGCCGGGAGTAGGCATCCAGAACCACTGCCAGATAGACAAATTCATCCCGCAAGCGAATAAACGTGATGTCGGCTACCCACAGCTGATTCGGCTCTGTTAATCGGGCGTGCCGCGCCAGGTTCGGATAGATGGGAAAAGTATGCGCTGAATCGGTGGTAAACACATACATCCTGCGCCGCAAGCAAAGCAGGTTATCCTCACGCATCAGCCGTAACACGCGCTTGTGGTTCACCAGCTGCCCTTCACGCCGCAGCAACGCGGTCAGCATCCGGTAGCCACGTAGGCGGTGATGCGCAACCGCAAGTTCCTGCAGGCGGGACCGAAGCAGCATGTCCTCCTGCTTCGGTTTAGCTCGTTGAAGATAGCGATAAAAGCCAGCACGACTGACTTCTGCCGTCTGGCACTGCTGCTCTACTGTCAGTCCTACTCCTTCGAGCGAGAGCGAGGCTTCGATCGAGCGATAGATACCTTCTTTCCATCGCTGGTTTGACGCGACGCTGCTCCCCCGACGTGCTCGAAGGCTCGTTTTAAAAAATCCACCTCCAGCTGCTTGCGGCCTAACAACTGTTCCAGCTCTGCGATCCGCAACTCGGCTGCTGTGGGTTTTGCTGGTGTGACTTTCTGAGACTTACTTCCGGCAGGTCGGCCGGGACGCTTCTCCAGGCCTGCTCGGCCTTCTGCCCGTACCTGATCACGCCACTTATAAAGCAGCTTCCGTCGAACCCCCAGCTCCTCGGCCAGGCCCAGGATGCTCGTCGCTGCTGCCATTCGACCAACCGCTTCCAGCTTGAACTCCGTGCTGTACTTCTTCGCTCTCTTCACCATCGGCACCTTCATTATGGCCGATAGGTGTCCCCTATTTTCCCCCCTAACCGTGTCTCACTTTTGGGGTCCACTACAGATTACGTTTGGCGGCTAGCGTCCGGTTCCAGCTTCCTCGAGCCCCTTCAGCAATGCTTTATGAAAGGCATTCGGATCCTGAATTTGCGGTGCGTGGCCGAGGTTTGGGAACTCCACCAGCCTCGCTCCGCGGATTCGGGCCGCCGCCTTCCGTGCAAGCACCGGATAATTTCCAAGCTGTGAGCGGATCGACTCAGGAGCGAGATCCTTGCCAATCGCCGTGTTGTCCTTGTCTCCGATCATCAGCAGCGTAGGGACGGCGATGTGCTCGAACTCATAGAACACCGGTTGTGTGTAGATCATGTCGTACACCAGGGCTGAGTCCCATGCAACAATTTCTTTGCCGGGGCCACGGTACATTCCGGCAAGCATCTGGACCCAGGGCTCGTAGGAGTCGTTCCACGTTCCCGCGTAATAGGTGACCCGTTCGTAGGCGCGAATCTTGTCTGCATTGTTCTTGAGTTCACGCTGGTACCACTGGTCCACCGAGATGGAAGGTACGCCCTTTGCCTTCCAGTCCTCCAGGCCGATCGGGTCGACAAGAACCAATTGGTCCACAGATTCGGGATACATCAGCGCATAGCGAATCGCGATCATGCCCCCGGTTGAATGAGCCATCAACGTTGCTTTTTGGATGGCCAAAGACCCAAGAAGATCGTGAGTATTCCTGGCAAGCTGCTGGAAGCTGAATTGATAGCTCGCAGGCTTGCTCGATTTGCAGAACCCAACCTGATCCACGGCGATCACCCGATAGCCGGCCTTCGCGAGCACATCGATCGAGGTCTTCCAGGTTGCGGAGCAAAAGTTCTTGCCGTGCAGCAGGACCACAGTTCGCCCGTTAGCCGCTGCAGGTTTTACATCCATGTAGGCCATGTGAAGCGGCTGTTTCTGCGATACGAACCGAAACTCCTGGACGGGATACGGGTAGGCATACCCTTCGAGCTCCGGTCCGTATACTGCTTCACTGGTTGTGGCCGATGGCACGTGCTGGGCGAACGTCTCGCGAGGGAACATGGAAACTGCGATCACAAACAAGATCGTGAGCAGTGCGGACCGGCCGTCCGGAGCGCGTCTTCGTTGATGGGGATACTTGGTTGATGACATTGTGTCTCCCTTGGCCGAGCTGATGCTGAGTAGCTTTTCTGAACATTCCACACGCGGATTTGTACCGGAGAACTCTATGACTGAACTCACTCAGGTAATTGCCAGCAGGGTCGCTTACGGCGACGGTAACTCGTCCGCGCTGCGCACGTTTTGAGCGCCTTGGCTAAGACCCGAAAGCCCGCGCATTTTAACG
>Ga0335072_10006830_pt1 | contig 16658 bp, 15 predicted proteins | sample Lox_Sample_21_FD_206725 | JGI IMG/M metagenome (GOLD analysis project Ga0335072, IMG submission 206725) | Soil microbial communities from Loxahatchee National Wildlife Refuge, Florida, United States - Lox_Sample_2.1 | ecosystem: Environmental > Terrestrial > Soil > Wetlands | place: USA...
CCGTTTGAACATGAACGCGGGGACCCAGAATTCGTGGATGACGTCGCTCGACGTTAGATCGATTCGCGTCGTCTCGCCGGCCGGCAGCACCAGCACCGGCGGCGCGCTGAGCGTCCCGTTGATCGCGACGCCATGACGGGGGTAGCTGAAACGCCACGACCAGCGATAGGCTTCGACGTCGACGATCTCGGCCGGATTCGGCGAGACGGTTTCGACCTGAGCCTCGACGATGTACGTTTTCACGAACAATCCGATGACGATCACGATCGGAATGACGGTCCAGAGCAGCTCGAGCGGCGGGTTTTCGTGAAACCGCGCAGCTTGCCTGACACGTGGATCGCGCCGCCGATACGCAATGATGCACCACGCGATCAGCCCGGCAACGATCGCGTACACGGCGATGCCCGCCGGGACGAACACGTCCCAGACACTGCGAAGCTCGCCGGCTTGCAATGTCGTCGGCTGCATCCTGCGCTTCTCCTACCCATGAAGAAGCTTTCGAACCCTACGAGTATAGGGCGTGCTGCAGGGGTAGACTGCAAACGGCGTGTCCACACCGCTAGGCTATCGCGCTCGCGACGAGCGCCTTGAGGTCCGAGGTCATGTGCTCACGCTCGGAGTCGTGCTATTCCTCGGCTCCGAGCTGATGTTTTTTGCGGCTTGGTTCGCGACGTACTTCGATTTGCGCGGACGAAACTCGGTTTGGCCGCCCCCCTACGTCCATCTCGACACGGTCGAGTCGACGATAGGCACCTTCTTCCTCGGCATCTCGAGCTTGTTCGTATACTTCGCGGTGCGCGAGGTTCGCAAGGAGCGTCAACACAGGGCACGCTGGTGGTTCGCAGCGGCCATTGTCTGCGGCCTCACGTTTCTTGCCATCGCCATCCATGGTTGGATGTCTGACGATTTCGGGATCGCTTCCAGTGCCTACGCGTCCGTCTACTACGGCGTGACGTGTTTTCACGGTTTGCACGTGACTGCTGGGTTGATCGCGCTGACGTACGCGCTCGCCGGCGCCAATCGCTCGGCATTCGTCGGGGCCGACGCCGCCGGCGCCGACGCGATCGGCTACTACTGGCACTTCGTCTTTTTCGTTTGGTTCCTCGGCATCTGGCCGATGATCTATTTCGTGCGATGACGGTCGCCGTCGCTTTATGGCTGGTGCTCGCAATCGTCGCGGCCGTTGCGTTTGCAACCGGGTTCGCCTTGGATGCGAGCGCCCAAATCGAGGGCGGAAGCCTCGGACTGGCGTGTCTTTCGATCGCGTGCGCCCTGATCGTTTGGAGCCGCCATCTCATGCCGCATGAAACGGTCGTCGACGAGCAACATCCGAAACGTTCGACGGCACGCGATCGCGGAGACGCGATCGACGAGCTGGAAAACGGCCTGGGACAAGTTGCACGCAGGCCTTGGCTCGTTCGTCTCGGCATCGCGGCCGCAAGCGTACTCGGCATCGCCGCACTGTTTCCGATACGCACGTTCGGCCCGAATCCGCAAGGAAGGCTTGGGGTCAGCGACTGGAAGTCCGGCTCGCAGCTCGTGCGCGAAGATGGGACGCCCCTGCGAGCGGATATGGTCGAATTCGGCAGCGTCGCGACCGCATTTCCTCAAGGCTACATCGGAGCCGATCGGGTCGCTGCGATGGCCAACGACGCCGTCGTCGTTCTGCGCGTGACCCCGCAAGCGCTGCAGCTGCCACCCGAACGCCGCAATTGGGCTCCCGGCGGTTATCTTGCGTACTCGAAGATCTGCACGCACCTCGGATGTCCGCTTGGACTCTACCGGCAGGGGCCGCAAGAACTGATGTGCCCGTGTCATCAATCGGTCTTCAACGTCCTCGACGGCGGCAGCGTCGTGTTCGGGCCTGCAGCACGCGCGCTGCCGCAGCTTCCGTTGACGATCGACGCGGACGGAAATCTGCGCGCCGGCGGGGGAATGTCGGACTTCGTCGGTCCGGACAACTGGAATTACGGCGCATGATTCGCTGGCTCGTCAATGCTCTCGACGACCGCCTCGGTTCATCGACGTTCCTGCGACACGCTCTGCGCAAGGCGTTCCCGGATCACTGGTCGTTCATGCTCGGCGAGCTTGCTGCGTATTGCTTCATCTTTATCGTAGCCACCGGAACCTATTTGGCGTTCTTTTTTCATCCGTCGGATGTACCCGTGATCTATCACGGCCCGATTCGATCGCTGGACGGGCGCTCGATGACCGAAGGCTACGCCTCCGTCTTGCAGCTGTCGTACGGCCCGGCGATCGGCCTCGTGATACGCCAGGCGCACCACTGGTGCGCGGATGTTTTCGTTGCGGCCGTCGTCGTCCACATGGGACGAATCTTCTTTACCGGCGCGTTCCGTCGTCCGCGCGAGTTGAATTGGGTCATCGGCTTGACGATGTTGCTGCTCGTGATGCTCGATGGTTTCACCGGATACTCGCTGCCCGGCGACAACCTTTCGGGCGGCGGCCTGCGTATTGCCAACTCGATCGCGCTCTCGATACCCTTGATCGGCTCGTGGCTCGCCTATTTGTTATTCGGCGGCACGTTTCCGACGCACGACGTTACATCGCGCTTGTTCCCGATTCATGTCTTGTTCTTGCCTGTAGCGATCGGAGCGCTCCTGGGATTGCACGTCGCAATCCTCTGGCATCAGAAGCATACGCAGTTTCCCGGCAAGGGAAAAACCGAGCGCAACGTCGTCGGATCGCCGCTTTTTCCGCACTATGCGTTGAAATCGCTTGCGCTCATGCTCTCGACGTTCGGCGTCTTGCTGCTCATGGGCGGCTTGATCGAGATCAATCCGGTCTGGGAGTACGGCCCTTACGATCCGTGGACGCTCGCATCGCCCGCACAACCGGATTGGTATATCGGATGGCTCGAGGGCGCGCTGCGTGTTGCTCCGCGTTGGGCGCTGCGCTTTCCCGGGCACACGATCGGCGCGCCGTTCTGGCCGGCGGTTTTTATGCCCGCAGTTCTCTTCGGTTTGCTGTATCTGTGGCCCGTCATCGAGCAGTTTTTCACACGCGACGATGCCGAGCATGAGCTGCTGCAGTTTCCCTGGCAAAATCCCGCGCGCATGGCCTTCGGGGTCGGCATCCTTACGTACATGGCCCTTTTGCTCGGCGCCGGAAGCGACGACGTCCAAGCCCGGATCTGGCAGATCGACGTGCAAGAAATCGCGTGGGGCTATCGCATCGCGATCGTGACGCTTCCCTTCATCGCTGCTCTTTTCGCATGGTTGATTTGCCGCGAATTGCAACGCCGGCATGCTGAAGACAAACCAAACCGCGTGCTGTTGATTCGCTCGCAGGACGGCGGCTTCGAAGAGGAGCGCGTTTCAACCCCATGATGACCGTGCTGGCTGCCGCGATTTTGGCTGCGTCGAATGCGCTCGGTGCGGCGCTTTATGCTGCGCATTGCAGCTCGTGCCACGGCGCAGATCTCAAAGGGACGGGAAACGGGCCCAGCTTGCAGCACGCCGGCGCGGCCGCCGTCGATTTCATGCTGCGAACGGGCCGGATGCCGCTCGAAGTTCCCGACACGGAACCGCTGCCGGCGCCGGCGCAGCTCACATCGAGCCAGATCGAAGCAATCGTTGCGTTCACGGTCGCGCACGGCGCGGGCGGCGGTCCGCCGATTCCGAGCGTGCGGCCCTCCGATGCTCTGGCACGAGGACGCGTCGTCTTCGACGGCAATTGCCAAGCCTGTCACGGAGCGCTCGGAACCGGAGCAGTCGCGGGCTATGGTTGGCTCGCGCCGCCGCTCTACGGCGACGATGCGACCCAAATTGCGGAGGCGATCCGTTTTGGACCCGGCATCATGCCGCATTTCGATTCTCGGCTGATATCCGACGACGATCTCGATGCGCTCGTCGCATACGTCGGCACGTTCCGGCACCCGCCCGACATCGGGGGCTATTCGGTCGAAGCCAGCGGGCCGGTCGGCGAAGGCTTGCTCGCATGGATCATCGGCGTCGGCACGGGTTCCATCGTCATGGTGCTCGTCGGCGAAACGCTGCGGTCATCTCCGTTGTCATCCCGAGCGAAGTCGCCTCCGTTGTCATCCCGAGCGCAGTCGCCTCCGTTGTCATCCCGAGCGAAGTCGAGGGACAGCGACCAAGCGTAACCGACGCCGATTCCCGGGTAACACTATCGTATGGCAGGAAACGTCAGCGACTTTCTCATCGAGCGCCTCTACGATTGGGGCGTACGCCGTATCTACGGATATCCGGGCGACGGCATCAACGGACTAATCGGAGCGCTTCAGCGCTTCGGAAACAAAATCGAATTCATTCAGGTGCGCCACGAAGAGCAGGCCGCGTTCATGGCCTGCGCGCACGCGAAATTCACGGGAGAGCTCGGCGTGTGTCTGGCCACGTCCGGACCGGGCGCGATCCACTTGCTCAACGGCCTATACGACGCAAAGGGCGACCACGCTCCCGTGCTCGCAATCGTCGGTCACGCGTCGACGATGGCACTCGGCAGCAGCTATCAGCAAGAAGTCGACTTGCCTTCGCTCTTCAAAGACGTCGCCTCGGCATACTCCGCAATGATTGCCTCGCCGGTTGCCGCGCGCCACGTCATCGACCGCGCCGTGCGCTGCGCGCTTGCCGAAAACTCGGTGACGTGCGTCATCGTGCCCAAGGACGTGCAAGAGCAAGACGCAGTTCCCAACCCGCCGCACAAACACAATACGGCGCACAGCGGCATCGGCTATTCTCGCCCACGTATCATCCCGCAACTCCGCGATCTCAACCGGGCAGCCGACGTGCTCAATGCGGGAAACAAGGTCGCAATTCTCGTCGGAGCCGGCGCGCGCGGCGCCGAAGACGAGATCGTTGCATTGGCCGGCAAATTGCAGGCCGGAATCTCGAAGGCGCTGCTCGGAAAAGACGTCGTCCCGGATACGCTTCCATACGTGATGGGAACGATCGGATTGCTCGGCACGGAAGGCAGCAGCTACATGATGCAGCACTGCGATACGCTGCTCATGGTCGGCTCGTCGTTCCCTTACAGCGAGTTTCTTCCGAAGGAAGGACAGGCGCGCGGCGTACAGATCGATATCGACGGGAAAATGCTCGGTCTGCGCTATCCGATGGAAGTGAATCTGACCGGAGATGCAGCCGACACGCTGCGCGAGCTCATTCCGCTAGTCGCGCAAAAGAACGACGGCGAGTGGCGCGCGACGCTGATCGGCGAGCGTCAGCGCGCCGAGAACGTCGGTGCGCGCCGCGCGGAGATCGAAGGCAATCCGATCAATCCGGAGCGGATCTTCACCGAGCTTTCGCCGCGATTACCCGATCGCTGCATCCTGGCCGGCGACGCCGGCACGTCGACGAATTGGCTGGCCCGCCATCTAAAGATGCGCGAAGGCATGAAGTTCTCGCTGTCCGGAAGCCTCGCGACGATGGGTCCGGCGGTGCCTTACGCGATCGCCGCAAAGTTCGCCTTTCCAGAACGCGTTGCCATCGCGTTGACCGGCGACGGTGCGATGCAAATGAACGGACTCAACGAGCTGATCACCATTGCGAAGTATTGGCGCCGTTGGGAGGATCCGCGCATCATCATCTTCGTCGCCAACAACCGCGATCTCAACCAAGTGACGTGGGAGATGCGCATCGAGAACGGCGACCCGAAGTATCGCGTCTCGCAGGAGCTGCCCGACTTCCCGTACGCAACGTATGCCGAGTCGCTCGGCCTCCTCGGAATTCGCGTCGAGCGCCCGGAGGACGTCGGCAGCGCATGGGATCGCGCGCTCTCGGCCGACTGCCCCGTCGTCTATGAAGCGTTGACGGATCCGGCGATTTCGCTCTTACCGCCGCACATCACGTTCGAGCAAGCCAAGGCATTTGCAACGTCGTTGCGCAGAGGCGATCCTGAGGAGGTTCCGGTGATCGTCGAGCAAGTCAAGCAGCTTGCCGCGGGGCTGTTCCCGAAACATCAGTAGCGTTCGCACGCGCGATGACCGGGCGCACGCGATGCACCGGGCGCGCGCGATGCACCGGGCGCGCGCGATGCACCTGGGCGCGCGCGATGCACCGGGCGCGCGCGATGCACCGGGGCGCGCGCGATGCACCGGGGCGCACGTTCGATTTCGTCACGCGAGCGATTTCGCGCAAAGGGCCGCCGCAGGCGTCGATTATGCCCCTCATTGTCATCCCGAGCGTAGCGGCGCGCAGCGCCGCGTAGCCGAGGGACCACTCAAAATCACACGGGCCGCGAAACCATCCAAGAAGCCGGCGGTCACGATCCAGCCCGCGGCTCTCAAAAATCGTTGCGCGACCTGCAACGGCACCGCTGTCCCTCGACTACGCGCTCCTGCGGAGCGCTACGCTCGGGATGACAACGGGGCGGAGCGCTACGCTCGGGATGACAACGGGGCGGAGCGCTACGCTCGGGATGACAACGCGGGGCTAGACGCCGAGATACGCTTTCTGCACTGCAGCATCCGCGAGCAGATCCTGCGGGGTGCCTTCGATGATCGTCTTGCCCGTCTGCAGCACGTATCCGTAGGTTGCGACCTCGAGTGCTTGCCCGACCGATTGCTCGGCGAGGAGCAGCGTAAGTCCGTCACGGGCAAGCTGCGCGATCGTATCATAGAGCCGTTCGACGACAACCGGCGCCAACCCGAGACTCGGTTCGTCGAGCATCAGCAAACGGGGATCCGACATCAGTGCGCGTCCGACTGCGAGCATTTGACGCTCGCCGCCCGAGAGCGTTCCTGCGATCTGCGCACGGCGTTCGCGCAAGCGCGGAAACAGATCGTAGACGCGCGTCAGCAGCTCGGCCGCGCGCGCACGGCTCGGCAAGACCGTCGCGCCCAGCCGCAAGTTCGCTTCGACGCTCTGCTGCGCGAAAAGCCGCCAACCTTCCGGGGCGAGCGTCAATCCGCGGCGAATGACGGCGTCCGCGCTCAAGCCGTCGATGCGTTGACCATCCCATTCGATCGTCCCGGCGCTTGGGGTCGCAAGGCCGATGATGGCGCGCAGCGTGGTGCTCTTGCCCGAGCCGTTAGCGCCGATCAGCGCGACGACCGCGCCGGCTGGAACCTCGAGCGAAACGCGCGAGACCCCGATGAGATCGCCGTAGCGCACTTCGATCTCCCTCACCTGCAGCGTGCTCATCCTTGCGCGCGCCGCCCCAAGTACGCTTCCTTGACGCGCGGATCGCGAACGACGTCGCTCGCGCTGCCGGACGCAATCACCTTCCCTTCGTCCATGACGATGACGCGCTGCGCGAGCGCCATGATGACTTCCATGACATGCTCGACGATGACGATCGCAACTCCCGAAGCGTGCAACCGCCGGATCAACTCGATTGCTTCCTGCGTTTCGACGGGAGTCAATCCCGCCAGAGTTTCGTCCAGGAGGAGCACGCGCGGCTCGGTGGCGAGCGCGCGCGCGATCTCGAGACGTTTGCGGCCGAGCGTTCCGAGCGTCGCGCCGAGGGCGGTGCGCCACTCGCCTAACCCGACCAGATCGACGATCGCTTCCGCTCTCGCAAGCGCGTCATGGCGCGTGCGGGAACGCAGATACGCCCCCACGACGACATTGTCGATCACGCTCATGCGTCCGAACGCGAGCGGGATTTGATAGGTTCGCCCGATGCCGAGCCGCGCGCGACGCTCGGGCTCGGCTCGCGTTACGTCGATGCCGTCAAAAACGATTGAGCCCCTCGTCGGACGGAAGTCACCCGCGAGACAATTGAACAGCGTCGACTTTCCGGCGCCGTTCGGCCCGATCAAACCGACGATTTCGTTCGGTCCGACCTCGATCGAAACATCGCTGACCGCGGCGAGGCCACCGAAGAGCTTCGAAAGATTATGCGCTTGCAGCAGCACGAAAACGCAACCGTTTCCAAAGGCCGAGCAGTCCGCCCGGTTCGAAGCGCGTCAGCACCATGATGACGGCGCCGTAAATGACGTACGACAGTCCCGTTCCACCGCCGCCGAAGGTCGCGTTCGCCCATTCTTGGGTCGGCACGAGAATCGCCGCGCCGAGCAGTGGGCCGTAGAGCGTCCCGGCGCCGCCGAGGGTTGCGACGATGACCATTTGCACGGAGACGAGCAGCCCGAACACGCTGTCCGGATTGACGAACCCCACGAACAGCGCGTAGAACGATCCGGCGAGCGCCGTCAGCGCCGCACTGATCATCAATGCGATGAGCTTGTAACGGTAAACGGGCACGCCGAGACTGCGCGCCGCACGTTCGCTGGATTGAATCGCGCGCAGATAGAATCCGACGCGGTGGCGCTCGAGCCACGCAACCAGCGCGAGCATCAATGCGAGCGCAACGAGAAAAACGTAATAATACGGCACCGGGCTGCGCATCGAGAGTTCCCACGGATTCTGCTCGACGGGTCCCGAGAGTCCACTGGCCCCGCCGAGCGCCGGTGCGATCGTCACGCCGAGGACGAAAAGCTGGCCGAGCGCGAGTGTCGCCATCGAAAAATAGTGTCCGCGTAAGCGGAACGTCGGGATCCCGATCGCCAGCGCAACGAGCGCGGCAAGCGCCATCGCAAGCGGGATCATCACCACCGGATTGCTCTGCGTGCGCGTGTAGTAGAGCAGCGGCAGGTACGCGCCGATCCCGTAGAAGACGGCGTGACCGATCGAGACCTGTTCCGCATATCCGCCGATGACGTTCCAGGCGATACCGGAAAGTGCGGCGAGGAGCACCAGCACGCCGACCCGCTGTCCGAACGTGCTGCTCACGATCAGCGGATATATGGCGAAGATGATGGCGCCGGTGAGCAGCGCGAGCCGAGGCTTCGTCACGATCCGCCGATGCTGCGACCGAGCAGCCCTTGCGGCCGCACCCACAGGACGAGGACGAACAACGTGAAGACGGCGATCTCCGCAAATTCCGGGCTCGTGTAATACGCAGTAGCAACCTGCACGAGGCCGATGATCGGCCCGGCCAGCATCGCTCCCGGAACGCTGCCGAATCCGCCGAGCGTCACGGCCACGAACGCAAACAGCACGAACGTGCCGCCGACGTCGGGCGAGATGTAATAGAACGTCGCGAGCAACGCGCCGGCGACGCCTGCGCACGCCGCCGAGATTCCCCACGCAAGCGCCTGCACGCGATCGGGATCGATGCCCATCAAGCGCGCAGCTTCGCGATCTTCGGCGACGGCGAGCATCTGACTGCCGATCTGCGTGCGCACCAAGAGATAGTACACGGCGGCCGTCAGCACGACGGCAACCACCGCTGCGATCACCTTCGGATAGTTCAGGTACAGCCCATCGACGTGCGCCGTCCCGCCCAGCAGTGTCGAGGGCAAGGTCCGGTAGTTGGGAGAGAAAATCCAGAACAGCATGTATCGGATGAAGAGCAGCAAGCCGAACGTCGCCAGAACCTGCGCGAACATCGGGCCGCGCATGACGTCACGGATCAGGGCGTAATAAACGACCTGACCGACGACGAAGAGCACGACCGCGGCGAGGGGCACGAAAACGAGCGGCCCGGTGTGCCAAAACGAGAATGCGAGCAAGGCCGTGAACATGCCGAGTGTCACGAATTCGCCGTGCGCGAAATTCAGAACGTTCATCATGCCCCATATCAGCGTTAGGCCGACCGATATGAGTGCGTAGACAGCCCCGAGCAGCAGCCCGTCGATGACGATCTGGACGAGCTGAATGACGCGTTACTTCTTGCCGACGAACGGCCACTCGAGCTTGGCTTGCGCGAACGACGACGGCCAGATGACCACGTATTTGCCGTTTTGGATTTGTTCCATGATGGCCGCACCCTCGACGTTTTGGCCTTTGTCGTCGAACTTCACGCCGTGATACGGCAGCATCAACTGCTGCGGCGAGAGGTTGGTCGCCTTGAGCGCGGCGATGATGGCATCCGAATTCGTCGATTTCGCGCGGTTGATGGCATCCATCAAAACCCAGAAGCCCTGCATGTCGCGCGCAGCAGCTTCGAAGGTATCGAAATCGTAACCCATCGCCTTGTACATCTGGTTGATTTTGTAGGCGGGCGTCCCCGGTTTAGGCGGCGCCCACGACGAACGGCTCATCGCGCCTTCCATGATCGATGCCGACGTCTTCAAGAACGTGCCGTCTACGAAACCCGAATCGTCGCCGATGATCGCGGGCGCGGTGAATCCGAGCTCGTTCATCGTCTTTGCAAAGAGAATCGAGTCCGACGTGTAGCTCGCAAAGAGTACGGCGTCCGGTTTCTTGGCTTTGAGCTGGTTCACTTCAGCTGAAAGGTCCGTCGCGCTCGCCGTATAGGGAATGCGCGCGACGATCTGATACGGCGTGCCCTTGGTGACGGCTTCCATCGCGTCGCCGACCGCAGTACCGTAGTCGGTGTTCTCGTGAACGACGGCGATCGTCTTGATGTTCTTGCCTTGCTTCTTCAGATCGTCGAAGAATGCGATGTAGACCTTGGCAAACTCCGTAATCGCCGGCGTGACGCGAAAGAACGTCTTGTAGCCGCGCGCGGTCAGCTCGGCAGCGACGGAGTCACCGCAGACAAACGGGATGCCGTAGCGTTCGGCGACTTCGCTCGTCGTTTTCGTAACGCCGGATTGATACGAACCGAACAGCGCGACGACGTGCTCTTGGGTAACGAGCCGCACCGCTTGCGTTTGGCCGACCGACGGACTACCCTGACTGTCCGCGAAGATCGGCTCGATCTGCGCGCCCCCGAGATTCGGCAAGCCGGCCGACTGCGTAAGCGGCAACGGCGCGAGATCTTTGCTATTGCCCTCGTTGACGATCTTTGCAGCCAGCTCGATCGCGGCTTTCATCGCCTGTCCGCTCGGAGCCGAGACTCCGGTCAGCGGAACGATGACGCCGATCTTGATCGGCGGCGGAGCAGCATGTGCGCGGATGCCGGAACAGAGCGTCGCGAGCGTGGCGGCGACGACGATAAGCGAAACAAAGCCGAGCGAAAAACGTTTCGTCACGAGGACCCCTCCTCACGACACCTATCCCGCGACCTTACGCGCCTCCTTCTCCTCGATCGCGGCTTGACGTTCGAGAATGCGCTCCGCACGGCGCAACGTCGGCGTATCGATCATGCGTCCGTCGAGACTCGCCGACGCGCGACCGGCGCGCAGCGCTTCACGCATCAGCTCGATCGTCTTGCGAGCGCGTTCCACTTGCTCGGCGCCGGGTGAAAAAGCGCGATTGAGTATCGGCACCTGCGCGGGATGGATGCACGATGAGCCCTTGAAGCCGAATTGCGCCGAGCGTCGCGCGGAATCTTCGTATTGGCTCAAGTCGCGGAAGTCGAACGCGCTGCCCAGACGCCCGTAGGGTTGAATGCCGGCCGCGGCGGCGGCCTGCACCGCGACGGCGTTGCCGTAGAAGCGCTCCCATCCCTCGAGCGTCGTCTCGACGCCGAGCTCCTCGGTTGCATCCTCGGCACCGTACGAGATGCCGAAGACGCGCTCCATCTGCGCGCATGCGGCGACGATCTCCCCGATATTCAGCACCCCGCGCGCGCTCTCGATCGCGCACAGGACACCGACCGTTCCGGGTGCGAGGCCTGTTGCGAGCTCGCGCTCGTGGATCAGCGCATCCAGGATCGCAAGCTCCTGTGCCGTCTCGAGCTTCGGAAAAAGAATGCCGTCGATGCCCGGGGCGATCGCGGCGTCGAGGTCTCGAACGCGCTCTTCGAACGGCTTGTTGATCCGGACTAGAACGTCTGCGCCCCGCCTGCTAACGGACGGATACGCCGGACGTAACGCCTTGCGAGCCTCCGCTTTCTCGCTCGGGGGAACCGAGTCTTCGAGATCGAGGATGAGCGCGTCCGCCCCGCGTTCGTGCGCGCGCTCGACGTACTTCGGGACGTTTGCGGGGACGAAGAGCATCGAGCGCCGCACCAAGCGCCGCATCTTCGCGCGGCGCGCTTCGCCCATGTCTACGTCGCGAATGACGTCAGCTTCGAACGATCGATGTACGCGATGCGGCCGCGCACGCGACGGATCGCATTTGCAACCTCGAGGTCGGCGACGGCGCGCGCGACGACTTCCTTGACGCTCCCGGTCGCGGCCGCGATTTGCGTCAGGCGTAACGACGGCAAGTGAACGGGATCGACGGGCGCGAGCCCATCCTCACTCGGAGCGTAGGGGACGAGCGCGCTTGCCACGCGCGCGATGGTTTTTTTCGAGACGTGCGCGTGCACGAGATCGACGATCGCACGCATCTGCTGCGTCACCGATGCGGCGAGCGCAAGACCAAAGCGCGAATCTGCGTCTGCGAACTGCAGCACGACCAGCTTCGGAAATAGGATGACGTCCGCCGGATCCGAGAGTGTCGCAAAGCGCGAGAAGGTCGAGCCTCCGTCGAGAATTGCGCTGTTGCCGAACGCTTCGGTTTCGAGCGCCTCGAACAGGATTTGCTCGCGCCCGGCAGGCGTGCCTACGATGGCGAATACTTTGCCCTTGCGCACCACGCCGAGAAACGGCCACGCCGCTTCCTGTTCGGCTATGATCGTCTTGCGCGGGACCGAGCGTGTTTGCGCGCTCGTCGCCAGGGCGTCGCGCGTCGACTGACTTGCCGCAGCAAACACGGGACAGCGATTCATGAACTCGGCGACGGAGCCGCTCGTGGATGGCGGAAGCTTTCGTAGCGAAACCTCCCAATGCTCGCTCCCCAGCCGGCGTTGCAGCCAAAGGTAGCGCTGCGCATACGCGTCTTCTAAACGCCGGCGCAGCGGCAGCGGATCGTACTCGTAGATGACGTGGAGCGCGTCGTTGTCACGCAAATCGGAAAACGCGCCGAGGACGAGACCGTGACGTTCCGACGCCGGCGTGCCGCGGAGGTCGAGCACTCCTCCCATGGTTGTCATTTAGGGCAGAGCTACGAAGCTTCCCTCAAATCGCGCACGAGCACGCTGGTCGTGTCGTCCGAATCCGCAAAGCCGACGGGATGACCGCCGCTGTCGATGATCCACACCACCGACGTGTGCATTGCGAACGGATCGCCCCCGGCCTGCGGTTTCGGCGCCGGCTCGAATGCGACGTGATAGGCGCGATAGACGGGCGCCAGCTCGGCGCGCGTCCCCGTGAGACCGACGAACGACGGGTCGAAATGCGCCAGATATTCCTTTAATACGCGCGGAGTATCGTAAGCCGGATCGATCGTCACGAAGATGACCCGGGTTTGGGCGCCGGCGGGCCCCATTGCCCGGCGGGCGCTTGCAAGGTGGGACATCGTGGTCAAGCACGTGTCCGTACACCGCGTGTAGCCAAAGTAAATGGCCACCGCATGGCCTCGGAAGTCCGAAAGCTGGAAGGCGCGGCCGTCCTGGTCGGTCAGCCTGAAGTCGTATGCCAGGTTCTGGCGGGCCCGGATCTGGACGGTCGCCCAGGCCGCGAGGCCCAGAATGAGGGCCGCTCCCACGGCCGCCAGCACAAGGAGGTGAGCGTTTCTCAATGTCGTTTCCCAGGAGCTATTCTTACCCCCCAAGAACGACGGAGCGACCGGAAAAGTCGCTGGATAGTGACTTTGGTCATTTCTTTAAATACCTAAGCAAGCTACCAAAGGTTATAGAAGAGAGTCGAGAGGTCCGAACGACGGTTCGGATTGCTGGCTCTCGCTTCGCACGTTTGTAAGAGGGTACAAACTTGTCACGATTACACCGACTCTTCGTCGGTTTGCGGGTCGCTGCGATATTACTAGGAATAGCAGCAATGTACACGAGCCCCGTGCTCGCGCAACAGGCCACGCAAGCCGACAGCAACAGCACGGCTGTTGCGCAAAGCGGTAATCCATTTGCTGACGTCCCAGCCAACAGCTGGGCGTATCAGGCCGTCAAGGCGCTCGCCGCCGACGGTTTAGTCGAAGGCTATCCCAACGGCAAGTTCGAGGGCAACCGCCCGATGACGCGCTACGAGATGGCCGTCCTGATCAATCGCGCCGTCGATAAGATGGAAGCTCAAATCGCGGCTGGTCAGAAACAAAACGCTGCCGACATCGCGACGCTGAAGAAGCTGGTCGATGCCTTCAGTGCCGAGCTCAAGGCCGTGCAAGATCACGTCGCTGCGCTCGATACGAAGGTGGCTGCGATCGACGCCGCCGAGAAGGCGGACGCGGCGCTGCTCAAGCGGCAACAATTCCACTTGGTTTCATTCCTCCGCGCGCCGGGTTCGGTCGGCTACGCGACGTCGGCGTACGCCGGCCCAGCGGGCGTCACGGCCGCATCGGGTGCAGCCGGCGGCGGTATTCCGGCTGGTGGCGGACTTCCGGGCGCAACCGCGTTGAAGTTCAACGACGCCCTGGGTGGTCCGGGCGGCGTGGCTCCCCAAAACACAGCGTTTACGGGGATGTACACGTACGGCACGTCCTATATGGTTAACCGGCTGTACTTCACGGGCGACGTAGACGCAAACTCGAGCTACGCGTTCCGCATCGAGAACCGGTACTACATGGACACGCCCAACTACGGCGATCCGGCGTTCACGACCGGCAATGAGGGCAGCTCACCGAACTACTGCACGAGCTTGTCGGCATTCACGACGCTCCCGACGGGTTCGGCGACCTCGTGCTCGCCGTCGAGCGACTTCCCGACCAATACGACCTTCCGGCTCAACTTTGCGAACTACACTTGGCATCCGCCGGGCGGGTTCTACGTAACGGCCGGACGTCTCGGGCTTGGTGACGGCGGCAGCGACTTGGGTGGCCAACCTCCCAACCTGCTGTACTCCGACTACTTCAACGGCGCGCAAATCGGCTATTTCGGGCCGAAGGACGGCATTCTGCCGACCCTCCGGATCGAAGCCGGCTACGGCTTCGGTGCACCGAGCGTCGAAGCGCCGGTTGGCGTTACGCAGCAACAACTCTGGGGTCAAGCCAGCTACGACTTCATCCCGCAGCACCTCAACGTCGGTGCGGCGTACATGAGTGAAATCGGCAACAACGTCGTCCTCTGGGACGCGTCGTCGCCCATTCTCGCCACGGCAACCTCCGGCACCATCGTAAAGGGCACGGCCCTGCCGGGCGTTTCCGGTCTGTATTGCGGCGTTTCGACCGATCCAACGACCGGATGTCCGAAGTTCTACGGAACGAACATGACCTTCGGCTCGGTCTTCCTCACCTATCGCCTCAGCGATTATCTCCACGTCAACGCAGAGGGCGTTCACCACTTCGGAAACGATCCGTTCACGGGCTCGAACTGGGCTCAGCCGAACGGCTTCTGGGGTATCGTGACGATCGGCAACAATGCCGGTCCGAAGGGAACGCCGTGGGCTGACGCGGGCTACATCGCAACGGGCTTCAACGGTGAGTCGGTTGAAGGCGGCGTCACCTCGACGACGACCTACTTCCCGATCTATATCGCCAACCCGGCCGGTTACTATTTCTACTACGGCTCGATCCACTACAAAGTGGCGAACAACGTAGATATCTCGGTAATCGGTTTGCACGGCGACATTCTGCAAGGCACCGCGATGCCGGCCAGTACGCAATCGTGCCCTGGCTGCTTCATCACACACAACTCGATAAGCGCGGTCTACCTGCAGACACTCTTCTCGTTCTAACCTAGCGTAGGTTAAAACAAAGAGCACGGGGGAACACTCGTTCCCCCGTGTTTCTTTTATTTCTCACGCTTGCGCTCGCCGGCGCACCGGTGGATTTGCAGAGCTGCCGCGTCCCGACGGCGATTCCCGAAATGCCCGATCGAGCCGCGCCTGCTCAACCGCTCGTCGCCGGCGTCGCGGTGACCTTCGTAAATCGCGCCTCGCAAGTCGCAACCGGCGTAACGTTTCGGGTTGCGTACGACGACCGCACGGTTGAGATCACCGACCACGGGAAGTTCTCCCCGGGCACGCCGATCAGCGCGATGCTGAACGCGTTCGTCGGTATGAACTATTGGCGCGACGAGCCCGACGCATGCACGATCGTGCGCGTTCGATTCGCCGACGGTTCGGTCTGGAAAAGCGCGGCACGATAGCCGCACGAATAGCCGGGCGCATCCGCTGTGTCATCCCGAGCGTAGCGCTCCGCATCCGCTGTGTCATCCCGAGCGTAGCGCTCCGCATCCGCTGTGTCATCCCGAGCGTAGCGCTCCGCAGGAGCGCGTAGTCGAGGGACCCTTCGTATTCGTGCCCGCGCGGAACGAGAATCGTTGCGCATCCCGGAAGAGGTTCGCGATCCCTCGACTACGCGGCGCTATGCGCCGCTACGCTCGGGATGACAGGCTTGTGCGCCGCTACGCTCGGGATGACAGGCTTGCGCGCCGCTACGCTCGGGATGACAGGCTTGTGCGCCGCTACGCTCGGGATGACAGGCTTGTGCGCCGCTACGCTCGGGATGACAGGCTTGCGCCGCTACGCTCGGGATGACAGGGGCTAGACCTTAGCGCGTTCAGCCAAATACGATGCGATCATCGCGTCGATGTCGGTGTCGGCGCGGAGCCCGAGTTTTTCGGCGCGTTTGGCCGAGACCGCGCGCGGCCACGTGTCGACGATGCGTTGAATTTTCGGATCCGGCCGGATCGTGATGCGATTCGCAGCTTCTTCTCCTCCGGCGCGCCGAACCGCTTCGATAATGTCGCTGACCGACGCGGAGATGGCCGGAAGCAGAAGCGAGCGGTGCGTTCCGAAATCCGCTGCAGGGAGCTCGTGCGCGAGCTCGATACACTCCAGCAGCCTCTCGACCGACATCAGCGTCATCACCGAATCCGTGCTGACCGGACAA
>Ga0335072_10006831_pt1 | contig 16657 bp, 10 predicted proteins | sample Lox_Sample_21_FD_206725 | JGI IMG/M metagenome (GOLD analysis project Ga0335072, IMG submission 206725) | Soil microbial communities from Loxahatchee National Wildlife Refuge, Florida, United States - Lox_Sample_2.1 | ecosystem: Environmental > Terrestrial > Soil > Wetlands | place: USA...
AACCCCCAGTTGCACGCCGCCGCTTGGGCGGGGCCCGGACGCCTGGTGGTAGCAGAAGCGGAAGCTGCTCCTCGCCAGCAGGACCGAAACTTGTGGGAACTATTCTACGACCCAGACACTGGTAAACCCAATGGCGAACCTCATCGCCTGACGGATTGGACCGGCTTCCGGTTTTCCGATATTGGTTTTACAAATGACGGAAAACAACTTCTGTTTCAGAATCTGCACGTGCAGAGCGATGTTTATGTCGGCGATCTCAAGAATTCCGGGACTGAATTGGCCACTCCACAGCGGCTCACTCTCGATGAAAAATACGACTGGCCCTCCAGTTGGTCCGCCGACAGCAAGAGCGTATTTTTCTATTCTGATCTTGGCGGCAACTTTGATATCTATCGCCAGGCCGTTGGCGAGCGCAACTTTGAAGCGCTCACCTCAGGGCCTGATGACAAGTGGTCTCCGCAGCCTACGGTAGACGGGAAATGGATTCTCTACATATCCTGGCCAAAATCAACGAATCCGTCAGATCTGGCACCAGGAAAACTGATGCGCGTTCCCACCTCCGGCGGACCGGCGGAGTTTGTGGCCGATCTGAAGGGGCACCCGGCTGTGGGGGTGAGCGACGGCGGATTTCCAAGCTTTCGCTGTCCAGTTCACGGCAGCGCAGATTGCGTACTCGCCGAGCAGGTGGATCGGACTCAAGTTGCTTTCACTGCGTTTGATCCGCTACAAGGTCGCAAGTCCGAAATCTCCAAGGCTCCGGCGGATCTCCAGCTCTCGAGCTGGGCGCTTTCGCCCGACGGTTCGGAGATTGCGCTGACGACCTTCGATTACAAAACTGCCGACATCCAAGTTCTGCCCGTGAAAGGCGGACCGTCGCGCAAATACTCCACGCTGCCGTTTAATGAGTTGGTTGCTGTCAATTGGACCCCCGACGGCAAGGCGTTGTTCCTCTCGAGCGATTCCTCCCGTGGTAGTTCCATCATTCGTTACGATTTTGAGAAGCCGCCACGGCTACTCTGGAAAAGTGTTTTTGACGTATACGAGTTGATTCCTTCCCCCGATGGCCACTATCTCGCGCTCGGTCCCGAGGTCCACGATTCGAACGCATGGATCATCCCGAACTTTCCAAAAAAATAAAGAGGAAAGTTTCTGCGCTGCTCTCCTGCCCGGATTGAATCGCTACCCGCAGGCCCGTTGCTGGCGCGGTGTTTGGAGCCGCGGCCTTATCGGCATCGGGCGACGATGAGAGTCATGTCGTCCGCCTGCTCATGTTGGCTGAAGCGCTGCACGTCCGCGATGATTCCATCGAGGATCTCGCAAGCGCATTTGCCACGCAAGGCTTGCAAATTGGCGATCAGCCGGTCCTCGCCGAATTCCTCCGCATCCTGATTGGGGGCAGCTTCGGAAATTCCATCGGTATAGATGAGTAATACATCGCCCGCAAGGAGTTGGCGTTCGGCAACGTAGCAGTCCCAATTCTCGAATAGACCTAAAACCGTCGCTGTTCCTTCCAATCGTTCGACAACGCCCGTCGCGCGCAGAAGCACTGGCGGATTATGACCACAATTTACGTACCGCAGAGTGCGCCTTGCATCGTCATAGAGCGAGAAAAACATGGTCGCGTAATTATTGGTCTCGGTGTTCTTGTGGAATAGGGTGTTCACCGAGCGGAGTAGACCTGGGAGATCGTCGAGAGCCAGCGCATATTGACTGCGAAGGTTGGCCTGAAGATTTGCCATCAGCAACGCCCCGGAGATTCCCTTACCGGAGATGTCGGCCAGTGCCATGCCGAGCTTGCCGGAGCCGAAATCGAGGAAGTCGTAGTAGTCGCCGCCGACCGCGCGCGTCTGGATACATTTGCCCGCGCATTCCAGCGTCGCGAGTTTGGGCGCTTCCTGTGGCAGGAGTCGGCTCTGGACTTGGCGCGCGATTTGCATTTCCTGCTCGGCGAGACGCTCCGTCTCGATTCGCTCTGCCATGCGCTCCGCCAGCGAGATGCTGCGCATAGCGATGCCTGCCTGGCTGGCAACCGAGGTCAGCAGGCGCTTGTCACGGGCGGAGTATGTTTCTTCCGAGAGCCTCGGTCCAAGCACGACCAGTCCCTGTAATCGGCCATCGGCTAGTCCCTCGTTTTGAGTTGAGGGCGCGAGGGATCCGCTGATCGGCACCAAACATTCCACATGCAGAACCTGCAGCACGCTGCCACGTAGGTCCTCCGGAGTTGTTTCGAACGCGCCGTTGCGCCCTGCAATCCGCTCCAGCACGGGTTCGTTCGCTGGAAGTGCTATCGCCTGCTTGCGCGAATCTCCTGCAAAAGCTTCGAGCTTCCCGTCAGCCGATTGCAAATAAATCACCAGCGGCACAGGATGCAATGCTTCGAGAATCTGTTGGTGTAGCAGCGCAGCCAGAGCGGGACGATCGTTCACCGTCAACGTATGCGCAGCAAGATTCTCCAAAATCTGCTGTGCGTCATAGGCGCTGCGGAAGAATGCGCGGTCAAGCCGTGTCCGCACTTGACGCTGTACCTGCATGCCGCCAAGGACCAACAGCATGCCAAAGGACGCACCGATGGGAATCGCAGCCCGCGACCCGGCATTGAAACGGCGCGCATACGCCTGCCCGAACCACAGCGTAATTCCGACCGATATGAACAGGATGAGGATCGTGAACCCGCGTTCTACCAGAAGGTATCGGGCACTGCGCCGCAGCAACACCGGAATGTCCATCACCCGGTGCTTGGCAACCGCATAAGCGAACGACACGGGCAGAAGAAATAGGAACGTTCCCCTGGCGAATTCCGCCCAGAAGGGCATTGGCGCGTGGGAGAGATCGTAAGACAAGCCCATCAAGACGGCCGGCGCCACGCCAACCAGCGTCCCCCAGAGCACGACTTTAAGCTTTCGCCGATCTTCTATTCCGGGCGCGCCAATCACATTCCACACCAGCGAAAGCACCCCAAGGAGCACGGTCCCGTAGGCAACAAAGATTCTTGCCAAAACAATCTGTGCGGGACTTGCCAGCCGATTGATAAACGGTACGGCTGCAAAACTGCCGTTGCGCACATCGCCCCACTGCAGGAGTGCATTGCAGACTAGGAGCAGCCACTTCAGCCACGGGAGCTTACGATCGATGGGCGAGCGTACGGGAAAAACTGCAAAAAAGAAATAGAAGAGCGCGGGCAGCACGCCCCGCATAAGAACCGCGTAGCCATATAAGAAATCTGCTAGGCGATCCGGCGCCAACGCGAAGGCGATCGGCAGATCGGCTTCGCTGATGAATCCAGCAAACATCAGCGCGAGCAGCCATGCATTGGCGTCATCAAAACGGAGGAATAGGACTGCCAGACCGACAATCAGGAACAACAATGGATAGAACCCCAGCACTTCTATCGCGCCGCGCCGCGCCAGGGATTGAACGTCGCCGGTTCCCTCCGCCGCACGAAAAACGGGGTTGACGGAAACGGGCTGGGCTTCGCCGGGACGTTTTATTGTCAGCGCAACCCTGTCTCCGGGACGAGATGCGTTCCAGACTCGAAATAGCACTCGATTCCCGATCTCCGGAGGTACTGTGCTTTGACCATCAATAGCGGTGATGATGTCTTTCGCGCCCAAACCGGCTTTTTGCGCCGGGCTGCCGTTCCAAACATTCATCACGAGAATGCCGCTGGGCGATGAAATGTTGTCGATACCGATCTCCACCGGCAGGCTCGATTCCCGCACGTAGTACATCCACGCGGCGCTATACACGACCGTTGCCGTTGCGAAGACAACGGCCAGCGTTAGTAGCAATGGACGAGCCTTGGATGGTTTCTCTGCCATGTAAACTCCAAACTAGCCTTCACATTAGTTTAGACGATCTCAGAACAGCGCTAGTGCTTATAGCGAGTAACGGAAACGGAACTAAAATTGTCTGGACTTGAGCGTGCGCTGCACCAATCGCTCATCCCAGGAATGTCCTAAAGCGCACGCCAGTCGAGGATTTTGAAAGTTGCGCTTGGAAGATAGCGAGCGACTCAATTAGCAGATTTGATTCGTGCACAAAAACCCGGTTGAGGAAGCAGCCAGGCTGTGACGTATCATAGTGGATAGTTCACCCGAAATCGTGGGACCGGGGATAAGTCGTGCCTTCGCTGAAGCTGCTCATCGTAGAAGATGACATTGCTAATCTGGAGCTGATGACAGAAGTCTTTGCGGCGCTGGAAGCCGACGTCTGTCCTGTCAGCAACAGCGAGCATGCTGCTGAGTTGATTAACAAGCAAAGATTCGACGGTATCTTCCTGGATCTGGATATGCCCAGCCCGGATGGGTTCCAGCTGGCGCAACTAGTTCGTAAGTCGCCATCGAACAAATCGACTCCTATCGTAATTGTGACCGGGATAGACGACCGGAATGCGATGCGGGATGCCTTTTCTACCGGAGCCACTTTCTTCTTACAGAAGCCGATCGACCGGCAGAAACTGGGCGCGCTCTTCCGGACCGTCCGCGGCGGAATGAGCGATAACCGCCGGCGGTACATTCGTGTTCCGCTGCGCACGAGCGTGACCTGCACTGTCGGCTCCAGAAAAATGAAGGGCAACAGCTGGAATATTAGTCAAGGAGGCGTGCAACTCGAAGTTGATGGCCTCAAACTCAAGAATATGGTCCAACTATGGTTCCGATTTCCGGTTTCCGATGCTGTGGTAGAGGCAACCGGAGTTGTTGTTTGGGCCAGCCAGGAGCGGCAAGGGATTCAATTTACGGACGTCAGCGCTCAAGTACAAGGGTTGATTCGCGACTTCATCAACGCGGCAGAGAAGTAAGAATTATTGTCCATTCGCGGCAGCGCCCGCCTTCTTGCGGGATTCTTCTCCAGAAAACTGATCAGATAGGCCTCGTTTCTTCTCGAGTCGGGCCAATTCCGCCCAAAGCGCGGAAGCCTCAACCGGTTTGGACAAGTATCCGTCGAAGCCGGCATTGAGGATTTTCTCCCGATCTCCTCGCATCGCGTAAGCGGTTACAGCTAGCACAGGCAGTGTAGCGAGCCGCGGATCATTGCGAATCTCGCTAATAGTTCCATAACCGTCTAGGACTGGCATGCTGAGATCAAGCAGCAATACGTCTGGGATGTTCTCTTTGAGCATGTCCAGGGCCTCTCGACCGTTGCAGGCTTCGCGCACGAAGCAGCCTCGGGTCTCCAGCAATTCGCGAAGTAATTCCCGGTTCACTGGATTGTCCTCGGCGATGAAAATATTCTTGTTCATCCTTGGCCTGCGGCCTGAGCCATCCCTCGCTGCCCCACTACCCGTTGAACTTCTGTCAGGAGCTCTTGTTGCCAGGCGCCGTTCTTCTGAAACTGTGCCTGAGTCTCGCGACTTAGAATTGCGATCTCCTCCTGAGTCAGCGCTTTCGCGGTCATCACGAGGATCGGCAGATTCTTGAGTGTAGGCTCCTGGCGCACATGCCGGATCACTTGAAAGCCGTCCATTTCTGGCATGAGCAGGTCAAGTACCACTGCTCCCACTATCTTGTTGGAAAGCACTTCCAAAGCACGCTGCCCGCTTCTCACGCTTTGCGTTTCATATCCTGCGGAGCGCAAAGTCTCTTCAAAAAGTTCCAAGGCTTTGGGATCGTCGTCGACCAATAAGATCGTTGCATCGTCGTCGGCGGGAGTAGTCACGTGCTTGCGGACCGTTTCCAGCAATTCCGGCTTGCGCACTGGTTTGATCAGGTAGTCAGCCGCGCCCAGCGCGAAACCTACATGTTTCTGATCTACGATCGAAACGATAATGATCGGAATACCGCTGGTCTCAGGTGTCTTTCGGAGCGCCACCAGGGTCTCGAAACCGTTGCCACGCGGCATCAAAACGTCCAAGGTAATCGCGTCCGGCATCAGTTCCTTGGCTTTCTTTATCGCCTCCGCTCCCGATGATGCCATGGCTACTCGATACTCTTGTTCGAGATAGCTGGCAAGCAGTTCGCGCGCAGGAAGTTCATCGTCGACTACAAGCACCACAGGCGCTAGACGACTCGATACCTGCGCTAATGTTGACTCCGACATCTCAACAGAATAGGTCCCTGACGGCCGGCGAGATGCCGGGAGGGTAAACGTAAATCGGCAGCCTTTGCCAACTTCGCTTTCGAGTGAAATTGAGCCACCCTGCTGTTCAACCAGGCGCTTGGTAATGGCGAGCCCCAGGCCTGTGCCCTCATGCGCGGTGCCAGGTTCTCCTTCCACTTGGCGAAATTCCTCAAAGACCAAGGCCTGATCTTCCGGCCGGATGCCAATGCCCGTATCCCACACGGTTACTTCTACCTGGCCGTTGCTCGCACAACACTCGATACCGACTTCTCCGCCGCGAGGGGTAAACTTCACGGCGTTGCTGAGCAGGTTGTACAGGATCTGTTTGAATCGGCCCCGATCTGCGTAAACGCGGCTTTCGGAACTGCCCGAATTCTTTATCGCGATGTTCTTTGCTATAGCCATCGGGCTGATAATGGAAAGAACTTCGGGCAAGGCATCGCCGACTTGGAAATCCTCGCTATGCAATTCCAGCTGCCCGGCCTCGATCTTTGAGAGGTCGAGAATGTCATTAATCAGACGAAGCAGATGTGCAGAGCCTTGTTTGATATGACCCACGAAGCGTTTCTGCTTCTCATTGAGGACTCCGGGAGTTCCTTCTGCCAAAAGATCGGAAAAGCCCACGATGGCATTGAGGGGAGTCCTCAGTTCGTGGCTCATATTCGCCAGGAATCTGCTCTTTAGCATCGTGGCGCGCTCGACCTCGCGGTTGCGTAACTCAAGTTCGCGATTGCTCGCCTCAAGGCTGGCGGCAAATCGTTGCCGCTCATCATCGGCGCGCTTTCGGTCCGTAATATCGCGGGCAGCTGCATAGATCAACTCCCGCTCGGGCACGGAAACGGCGTTCCAGAGCAACCACTTGCAGGATCCGTCCTTGCACACATAGCGATTCTCGAAGGCAAACGTGATCTGCCCGTCTTGAAGCCTCCCGCTCTGCGCTGAGGTCGCTTGACGGTCATCTGGATGGATAAACTCCAGATAGGGCTTCGATAGAAGCTCTTCCGCGGTGAAGCCCAGTATCCTTTCAAAGGACGGATTTACACTCTTGAAGTAGCCATCAAAACCGGCGGTACAAAACAAGTCGATAGACAGCGCCATGAATCGGTTGCCGGTTTCCAGTTGGAAGTACATCGCGCTCATGAAAGCGCTGACTCCCAATCCCAGAACAAGCAGGACGAATCCCAGAAACCACACCCGCCTTTCTATCGCCCAGATTCCCTGATCCAAAACTGCCGTCGGCTTCTCGACAAGCACACCCCAGCCGTATTGCTTGGCTGGTGCATACATCGCAAAAAACCTGGTGCCATCACGTACGAAAGTTCCGTAGCCGGTGCGCTTGGACCGAGTCTGCCGGACTGGCTCATAGCCGCTGAGATCAACTAAAGGAGAAAGAGAATCGAGATTCGGCCGTGCTGAAAGATGTCCGTTCTGATCTACTAGGGAAATCGTCCATCCGCCTTCGAGCTGCTTGTTGACTAACTGCTGGCTGAGGGTGTCGATCGCAAAGGGCGCCATAAAGATGCCATCTACCTTACCCGCTTCATCCTTTATCGGCACCACGACAGCCGCGACCAGGCGATGCGGAGGAATCACTGTCTGGTACACCTCGGAGACATATGGCTTGGCATGGGCGGTGAAGCCCTTATACCAGTCTCGAAACGCGTAGGCGTGACCAATTAATTCCGCCTGTGGAGGGTAAATAGCGCGCATCGTACCATCCAGCTCATAGACGCTGACAAACTCAAAATCGGGCCGAAGATTGCTCGCCTGTTGTAAATTCCAGTTCAGCTCGTCAAATTTTCTTTTTTCCCAGGAGCCGCTGAACGAGCGGCGGCTAGCGATCGATTCCAGAAAAGAAGTGCTTTGACGTAGGTGTTCTTCGAGAAGGCCATCTACAACGCCCGCAATTTGGCTGCTTTCAGTAATTGCCTGCGCTTCCGCCTGTTGCCGCAATGCACGACCCGCCGAGTAGGAAAAAAAGGCGACTGGTGTGATCATCAGAATGACAAAAGTGAAATAAAGCCGCCAACGGCTCTTCGAGACCCAGTTCCCAACTTTTGCCGAGAGTAACATCCAATTGTTTCCCATGAGCCCCAGATCCTGAGTAAAGACAATGTTTCGCGTATCTTTCTCACAGCTCGGACTTGCCGGCGGCTGCGCCTTCTGCGCGGCGATTTACCTTTTCTTGCCCGACCAGACGCTCAAAGCAACGAAATATCTCCGGATCCCACCATCCCTTGGCCACTTCTTCCCGCATTATCTCGAGCGCTTCGGGCGTCGAAAACGCTTTCTTGTAAGGCCTTTCTGCGGTTAGCGCGTCGAATACATCGACAATCTGCATAACCCGCGCGGCGATTGGAATCGCATGGCCGCGCAATCCATCGGGATAACCCGAACCATCGAACTTCTCGTGATGGTGACGGATGATAGGCAGTACCGGGCGGAAAGATTTCAGCGGCGCACATATGCGCTCGCCGACGATTGGATGCTGCTTCATAACCTTCCACTCGTCTTCAGTAAGGCGTCCCGGTTTCAGCAAAATTGCATCCGGAACGGCAACTTTCCCGATATCATGGACTACTCCGGCACGCCGCAGAGCGGTAATCTGCTCGTCGGAAAGTCCAACCAGTCGTCCCAGGTCAACACAAAGGCCAGCCAGCCGCTCGCAGTGGCCGTGGGTATATGGATCTTTCCCCTCAATGCTCCGAGCCAGGGCAAATAACACCGATTCAGCTCGCTCCAGTTCGTCGGTGCGAAATTTCAGCTTCAATAGTGATCGAACTCGCGCCAGCAATTCCGCGCGGTCCACTGGCCGAGTCAAGAAGTCGTCCGCCCCGGCTCTAATCCCGGCCAGGCGATCCTGCTTATCGGAGAGAGCCGTGATGAGCACAACGGGAATTAACTGAGTTTCAGGGTTAGTCTTGATCCTTTGACATACCTCAAATCCCGTGAGGTGAGGCATCATTACATCGGATAGAACTAAATCGATGTGGTTTGTTGCAAGTTGTCCGATCGCAGATGTGCCGTCCGCTGCAGCGACAACCGTGAAGCCCTCCGCCGAAAGAAACTCTTCCAGCAGTTCACGATTCTCCTCTTGATCGTCGGCAACGAGGATAGTTCCGGACAAAGACTGATGGAACTGGTGTTGCATTTCTCTCCAACCATTGTGAGTATGTGCAACATCGCATAAATAGCTTAAGTTACGCCAATTACGGAAGTCATACATCGTACACCGTATACGGCGGCCGTTTATAAGTAGCGATTACCGGTATGTATTCGTCGTACTGCACTCTATACAACGTGCATTGATGCATATAGATCAGCGCGTAACGTCATGTTGCAGAAAAGTACAAGGTCGTGCCAGACAATCCATAGTGGGCTGTCATCACTGACTGCACGTACAGGCCACGAGCAGAGGTCCGCCATTCTATAAATGCTGAAGTTACACGGAACCGTTGAGTAATATGTTGAAGACAAACGAACGCGACCGGGAGTGCCGTGACCGTACGCTGACGTGTATCGAGTCGTTGTAAGTTACTATACTTGCGATGCTAGAGTGGCTGTTGTTGACATCCTGGCGTCACATACGGCGAGGCTCTAACATCCGGTAGTGTTAGCGAATATTACCGGAGTAATCGAAGATGCTTGCAGATGTACCCCGTCCATCGACGACATTCATATAATGGCCCCAAGTGCTTTCTATGGGTGGCCTGACTATTCTTCTGGATAGGGGTTGCATTAGAGTGGCATAGTTGCAAATGCTGTGGTCCAATCACAATGGGCTATCGCGGTTGGCGCAGATGCTTAGGGTTCTCCAGCGTGCATGGCTGCTGGGATCGACACATGGCGGGAAGAGATCACCATTTTAGTTGTCCGAGTTGGGTCGTCACAGCGGTGTCTTCGTTCCCGCAGTTCCCTAGCCTAATTCTCGATTGGGGCGCGATCCCAATCTCAAGTAGAGCAGCAGTCCCTACGAATGGCCCGGCTGCGGGAGTTTCAGATGAGTAAGCTCAAAGATCTTACGCTGCTGGCTATCGACGACAATCGAGAAAACCTTGAGCTCATTCGCGCTGCCCTGGAAGGCCAGAGTATAGAGGTTCTGACGGCGGACGATCCTGAGGCTGGTTTTGAAATCTTTCTGACACGTCGGCCAAGGCTGGTTCTCCTCGACCTCGTTATGCCGAAGGTGAGCGGCATGCAGCTGCTGGAACGCATCGTGGCCGTCGATCCGGTCGTCGACGTAATCCTGTTCACGAGCCATTATTCTCCGGAGTCAGCGGTCGAAGCCATCCAGAAGGGCGCATGCGACTACTGGACAAAGCCGCTCGAGGTAGAAAAGCTCCGTAGCCGCGTCGGTGTTTTCCTCGCAGAAGCCGCTCGAAGGCGTGAGACGCTTAGACTCGATCGCGAACTGGTAGACGCCTGCCAATTCGAAGGCATGGTGGGCCGAAGTCCTTTGATGCTGGATGTGTTTGCCAGAATACGGCGCGTTGCTCCGCACTTTCGAACTGTGTTGGTGAGCGGTCCTACCGGGACGGGCAAGGAACTCGTGGCCAATGCGCTCCATCGGCTCAGCCCAGCCCGTGGTCAGTTTGCGGTTTGTAATTGTTCCGCCCTGGTCGACACGCTGGTGGAGAGCGAACTATTTGGATACGTCCGCGGCGCCTTCACCGGGGCGCAGCAGGATAAAGTTGGGTTATTTGAATACGCGGACGGGGGAACTGTTTTTCTTGATGAAATTGGAGAACTTGCCCCCGCCGCGCAAGCCAAGTTATTACGCGTTTTGCAGAACCGCCAGGTGCAGAGAGTGGGAGCCGTCGCCCCGCGCCATGTCGACGTTCGAGTGGTCGCCGCTACTCATCGCGATCTGAAAGCCATGGTCCGCGAAGGAAAATTTCGAGAAGATCTTTATTATCGGCTTGCGGTAGTCGAGATTACGCTACCCAGTTTGGCGAACCGGCGCGAGGACTTGCCCCTTCTGCAGCGATTTTTCACCGAGAAGTTCGCCGCAGACTACAACAAGACGATCTCAGGACTGACGCGCCGCGCACAGACCCGCATGTCCGCGTATCCCTGGCCGGGAAACATCCGTGAACTGGAGAACGTCATCGGGAATGCCTGCATGATGGTGCAGGGAAATCTTATCGACGTCGATGACCTTCCCGAAAGCCTCCGCGGGCCCATCAATCCCGACTCCTCTGACGACGAGGCCCTCTTGTCGCTCGAAGAAGTGCAGAGGCGTCATATCCTGCGTGTGCTTAAGGCGGTCGATGGGCACAAGACGCGTGCCGCTGAGATTCTCGGAATCGGCCGAGCGACTATCTATGAAATGCTGTCCAAGATGAAGACCAAAGCCGCGACGGCATCGCCACGAAGCGGCGACTAGCCCCCAACGGCATTCAACCATCCGCGGCACACACGATTTCTCTTGTTGAGTGAAATAATGCTTGAATGAAATGGTGCGCCCGGTTACTGCCCTCGACCAGCAAAAGTCTCAACCCCAGCAATTTCTTGATCACACCTGCGGCAACGACGTTGCGCTTGGCGCCGCGTTCGAGTCGCTGTCCGGCGCTGGCGACAAGGCGTACGCTTTGTGCAAAGGCCTGTGCAGGAGGCCGCTCGCGAGCTCGCGCCATTTGCCAAATGAACTCGTCAGTTTTCATCTGCTCTTTGGGCTAGGCCGCTAGGAGATGTATTCCTTGATGTACTCGTCCTTCGTGCGTGCTAACTGGCGGATGTCACCGTTGAAGATCACTTTGCCCTCCCGCAGAATCAGGAAGCTCATGGGTACGTCGCAGTACTGCCCACGTGGCAGGGCTTTCATCGTGCTGCTGCTCCGATCAAACTGGTGCGTGGCCATGGTGAACGCATCCTGCAGGCGATGCGTGACCAGCAGGGAACTGGTCTTGGAGACATCCCGCTGCTTCATGATGAGTTCGATGATGGTATTCGACGTGACCGGATCCAGCCCTCCGGTTGGCGAATCGTAGAGCAGAAGTTCTGGCTGCGTAATGATGGCTCGGGCAATGGCCACGCGCCGTCGCATGCCTCCTGATAATTCCGAAGGAAACATGTCGACCGTGTGTTCCAGTTCCACGAATCGCAAGGCCTCGCGAACTTTGTGGTCGATTTCGTCGCTGTAGATCCCACTCTCTTCCATCATCCGGTAGGCGACGTTTTCGCGGACCGTAAGCGAATCGAAGAGCGCACTTTCCTGAAAGACCATTCCAACTTTCGCCCGCAGGGCAAATAGTTCTTCCTCAGGCATCGCGGTGATGTCCTGCCCTAGAATGCTGATGCGTCCCGCGTCCGGCCGCAACAGCCCGAGTGCGAGCTTCAGGATGGTGCTCTTGCCCGATCCAGCTACGCCGAACAGCGCCTTGGTTTCTCCTATGGGTAAGCGGAAGGAAACTCCCCGCAGCACGTCATTCTGTTCGAACGCTAGGTGCACGTCATTGAATTCGATCGCGTATGCAGACGGCTCTCCGCTTGCCGGCACAGCGCATTCGGCTGGGAGGGTAGGGGCAGACATGACGCTATTTGTAGGACAACACGTTCATCAGGAACTGCGTGACAAATAAATCCGTGACCACGATCAGAACCGATGCGGCCACCACGGCCTGGGTTGTGGCGCGGCCTACGCCCTGCGTTCCCCCGCGGGCAGTCATGCCGTAAAAACAACCGACTGTGGCAATGATGAAGCCGAACATAACCGGTTTTACTAGCCCCATGAAGACATCCTGAAACACGAGCGACTGCCAGGCGTTACTCCAATATTGCCGGGAATCAAGGTTCAGCAGAATTTTGGAAACGAACAACCCACCCGCCAGACCCACGAGATCAGAAAGGATGGTCAAAAAGAAAAGCATGAAAACGGTAGAAACAATGCGCGGGGTGACCAACTTTTTCATTGGATCGGTGCCGAGCGCGCGCATGGCGTCGATTTGCTCGGTGACGATCATCGAGCCAAGTTCGCTTGCCATGCCAGAAGCGTTACGGCCGGCGACCATCAAGCCGGTTAGTACGGGCCCAAGTTCGCGCACCATGGAGAGGGAAACGAGTTGTCCGATCAGGGTGATGGATCCGAAACGCTGTAAAGTGTTGGCGCTTTGCACTGCCAATACGGCGCCTGTGAAGAAGCCGCTGAGTAACACGATAGGCAGCGATCCGACTCCAATCGAGTCCGCTTGCTGCACCATGTCGGCGAGATAGAAGGGCTTGCGGAAAAGATTGCCCAACGATTGCGCAGCCAGAACGGTGTAGTCCTGCACGGCCTGGACTTTTTCCTTGGCAAACTCCGTGGGAGAAATGAGTTCCATGTGATTGCGCCGCTCAGTTGCCGCTGACTGAAACTACCTGCTTGTCCGAAATATAGCAGAGAAAGCCTACGGCGATCAGAACGAAGGCTATCCAGATCAGACGCCCACTCCTACCCGCGATGATTCTTTTTTTTGATCTCAATGTTCAGGCGGCGGATTTTCTGATTTAGCGTTGAGAGGGGCACATGGAAGCGTTCCGCGGCTTCTGTCTGATTCCAGTTGCACCGCTCCAGCATGTCGGTGATGACACGGCGTTCCATGTCTTCGACGATCTCGAACAAGGAAGCATCGGGCGGCGGATCGTGCATGGCCAGCGCGGAACCGCGCCCCAGCATGTTATCGGGCAACAGGTCGGAGTTCACTTCCATTCCGGACGAGAGCACGACCGCGCGCTCAATCACATTTTCCAGTTCCCGCACATTTCCCGGCCAGGAATAAGCCATCAAGGGACGCAACGCTTCCGGCGAAATATGCGGCACAGGCCGCCCGTTTTCGTCGGCATATTTCTTGAGGAAGAACTCGACCAGCAGCGGGATATCTTCTTTGCGCTGACGCAAGGGCGGCAATTCAATGGTGATGACGTTGAGCCGGTAAAACAGATCTTCGCGGAAGCGGCTTTCCCTCACCATTTGCCGCAGGTCCACGTTGGTGGCTGCGATGATGCGCACGTCGACCTGAATCTCCTGTACTCCGCCCAAATGCATGAAGCGGCGGTCCTGCAACACGCGCAGAATTTTCGCTTGGGTTTCAAGACCCATGGTGGCGATCTCATCGAGAAAGAGCGTGCCCTTATCGGCGATTTCGAAAAGCCCCTTCTTGGAGGCGATAGCGCTGGTGAATGCGCCCTTTACGTGGCCGAAGAGCGTGGACTCGAGCAAGTCGGTGGGCATCGAACCGGTGTTCACGGGGACGAATGGTTTGTCTCGCCGCGGGGAATTGAGATGAATCGCTTTCGCGATGACTTCTTTGCCGGTTCCGCTTTCGCCCTGCAGAAGCACGGTAGAGCGGCTGTTCGCAACCTGGCCAACGAGATCGAAAATCTTTAGCATCGGCTCGCTCTTGCCGACGATGTTTTCAAAGTTGTAGCGCTGCTTCAGGGCGCGCTTGAGTTGAACGTTTTCTTCTTCCGCCCGCCGCCATCCCACCGCCGCGCGAACGTCCGCCAGGAGCTTCTCATTATCCCAGGGCTTCTGCACGAAGTTAGCCGCGCCCGACTGCATCGCGCGCACCGCGTTTTCCACGGTGCCGTAAGCGGTAATCATGATGACCGGCAGGCGCGTGTCGTGGCTGCGAATCTCGGAAAGAATCTCAATTCCGTTTCGGCCAGGAAGAGTGAGATCGAGTAGGACAAGATCGAATGGCCGGTCCGCCATCTCTGCGAGCCCGGCCTCGCCGCTGACGGCCGTCTCGACGTCGAAGCCCTCTAGTTCGAGCAGAGTCTGCAGCGACTCGCGAATTTCTTCCTCGTCATCAATGATGAGCACCGCCCCTGCCGGCGAGGAGCCATGCATAGGACCGCGCGCGATGACGGCTGCTTCAGACATGCACTGCCTTTCTGCTTAAAGGAAAATCGAGGGCAAACGTCGTGCCTGATCCGGGATTGCTCTCCACCCGAATCTTGCCCGCATGTTCTTGGATGATCCCGTACGTCACGGAGAGGCCTAGGCCTGTGCCGCGGGATTGGCCTTCTTTTGGCGTAGTCTTGGTCGTGAAGAACGGGTCATAAATGCGCTGGATATGCTCCGGGGCGATTCCTGACCCGGTGTCGGATACGCGTACGCTCACCGCCTCGCCATTCGTGGTGCTCACCCGCAAGGTCCCGCCGCCGGGCATAGCGTCCTTGGCGTTGAGGAACAGATTAAGGAAAACCTGCTGCAGCTTGCTGGGATTACCCAGGATCGGTGAGATCGACGGCGTCAACTCCGACTCCACCTGAATACGAGATGACTTGAACTGATGCTCCAGAAGGGCCAGGGTATCGGTGATAACTTTGTTGACGTCTACGTCAGCGAATTCCGTGCCGCCCGTGCGCGAGAAGTTCAGCAAGTTGTTGACGATCTCGGAAGCGCGGAAGGTTTGCCGCGTGATCTTCTCCAGCAGTCCATACTTTTGCGGATCGGTCTGTAGCTGCTTGGCCAGCATCTGCGTGTAGGAAGAGATCACGGCTAGCGGCGTGTTCACTTCATGCGCAACTCCGGCGGCCAGCAATCCGATAGACGACAGCTTGTCGGCTTGCGAAAGCTGCGATTCGAGTTCGACGCGCTCGGTAATGTCATCCATGATCACCAATCGGCCGACTACTTCAAACTTGCGCGTGACCAGCGGCGCTATCGCGACATTCACGGTTCGAGTTTCGCCGGCAGGTGTGCCCAGGCGGAACTTGTACAGATTATTGATGCCCGCATTCTGGCGCACGCGATAGAACTCTTCCACGAAATCATCTGGAAAAATATTGCGCAGCGGCTGGGTCATCGTCTGCCAGCGCGGCATGGCATACATCACCTCCATCTGCGCATTCCAGCTTTCGATGCGGTCCTCCATATCCAGCGCCATGACGCCGACGTTGATCGATTCAACGATGTTTTCGTTGAAATCTTTCAGGCGCTCATATTCCGCCATCTTTTGCTGCAATGAGGCATAGAGGCGGCCATTCTGAATGGCGATGCCGATGTATCCGCCCAGCGTTTCCAGCAACTCGACGTCTTCGCTCGACAGGAAATCACCCTTGCGGGTTTTTCCCAGCCCCAGCACCGCAATCGTCTTCTGCTGCGCGCGGCAGGGGATGTAGTAATTCAGATCGAGCCGGGCAATGGCTTCCTGTGATCCAGCGCTCTCGCGCGGCACCAGGTGCGTATTCTCAAAGAACAGGTGGCCGCCCGGCGAAGGACGCGGCTCGCTCAGGAAATTTAGATCGAGTTTCCCCATCGCGTGTACACCAACGGATTTCGACAGGAAGAACTGATCGTCATCGCCGTTGGCGAGAAAAATCGCGATGCGATCCACCGCCAAAGTCCGGCCAAGCCGGTCCAGGACTGAAGAGAGCAGGGCATTCAAATCGGTCTCGGAACTGAGTTCGCGGCCGAATTCGATCAGTGTCCGGCGGTAGTCATAGACCGTGCGATAGAACAGGTGGTCGACGCGATCCTGAATCCACTTGCGCACCGGATCGAACAGCAGCGCCGTAACCACGACCGCCAGGATCAAGCCCACGGGTCCGGTACCAGGCTTCTGCATATGCACCAGCTCCGCTACACCAGCGACGAGCGCAAAATACATTCCGA
>Ga0335072_10006832_pt1 | contig 16656 bp, 8 predicted proteins | sample Lox_Sample_21_FD_206725 | JGI IMG/M metagenome (GOLD analysis project Ga0335072, IMG submission 206725) | Soil microbial communities from Loxahatchee National Wildlife Refuge, Florida, United States - Lox_Sample_2.1 | ecosystem: Environmental > Terrestrial > Soil > Wetlands | place: USA: Florida...
TTTTCTTTTTGATTTTTAGCAAGTCAAGCGAATTGTAACAAGCGATGCGCTGCAAATCATGATCATTGTTTCTGGGAGCTCAGAATGGACCGTCGAACTTTTATTCAAACTGGCGTCGCCGCCGGTGTTGTGGCCGGTGCCCATGGTGCCATCGGCGCAGGCAAACGCAAACAAAAGCCCAACGTGCTTTATGTCTTCGACGATGAGCATCGTTACCAATCGATGCCGGGGCAACCGTACTCCGATCCGGTAACCGCTCCCAATCTGAATGCGTTCCGCAAAGAGAATTTTTCATTGGAGCGCTGTATTTCGAATTATCCACTTTGTTCACCTTACCGTGGAATTCTGATGACCGGGCTTTGGCCTTATCAGAATGGCATCACCCGCAACTGGATCGAGCTGGGAACGAATTTCGAATCACTCGGCGATATCTTCGATAAGGCCGGCTATACCACTGCTTATGTGGGCAAATGGCATTTGTCCGGCCCAGGGCACGACCGAGCCTTTGTTCCAGCGGGGCCGCATCGCCAGGGATTTCAGAATTGGCATGTGTGGGGCGCGGTGGACAAGCACATGAATTACAGCTTCACCTTTAATCCCGACACCGGCGAGAAGATTCACCCCATGGGCTACCAAGCGACCCTGATGACCGACCAGGCAGTCAAGATCATCCGCGATTACAAGGGCGATGAAAATCCCTGGATGATGATCGTGTCGTACCATCCACCTCACTTCCCCGTGGACGACGCGCCAGCTGACGATGAGGCCTTCTTCGCCGACAAGCACGTCAAACTTCGCCCGAATGTTAAAGCAGGGGTATCAGAGAGCGGTCCCGTTCGCAACTGGGAGTCCATTGAGAGATTCCACCAAGGCTATTACGCGCACATTCGCGCAATTGACCGTGAATTCGCGCGGCTGCTGAAAACACTGGATGAGACCGGGCAAGCCGAAGATACGATTGTCATCTTCACATCCGACCACGGAGAGATGGCCGGATCGCATGGGCGCATGTACAAACAGGTCCCCTTTGAGGAATCCGCGAGGGTGCCATTCTTTGTGCGCTATCCGGGAGTAACCCACCGCGGAAAGACTTCGGATGCGCTCTTTGCTTCAATCGACATCTATCCGACCCTGTGCGGGCTGGCCGGAATCCCTATTCCACCGCAAGTCAAGGGGAGGGACCAGTCGTTCCTCATGCGCGGCGAAGAGGGACAGGAATCAGACGTCGTTTTCCTTATGAACGGCGATCATTTTGAACCAGAGCAGCCGCTTGACTATCCGCACGACGAACCACAAGGCGGCGCGAATGGTGGAGGCTATGCTCCGCCTGCCTTCCGCGGCCTACGCACCCAAACGCACACGTATGCCGTCGCTATCGATGGGCGCTGGTTGCTGTTCGACAATGTGCAGGATCCATATCAGCAGCGGAATCTGATTGATGATCCAGCCCAGCAATCGCTGATGAAGCATTTCGACGAGTTGATCGCCGCATGGCTTAAGGATGCCTCCGATCCATTTCCGTACGAGGCGGCCTTGAGGAGACAATCCGCGCAGCCTGCTTAATGGAGCAAGTATTCGAGGTCAGCGCACTCTTTGCCAAATTCAATCCCGTTGCACTGTCAGCGAAGTTTGACGATTTTGGCCAATGATGAATCGGAAGAACTTATCAAGTGAGCAACGAGCCGCTGACGTTCACCGCGAACAGGGACGGCGGAAGGTTCCGAAATAGCGGAATGGTCAGAGCCGGAAGATGCTCAGTAGTGTTTACTATTCGTGGGATTCTGCATCGGGATATCGACAATGTCCCCGAGAGGACTTCGCATTCTCGATCAGAGGCCACGCCGCAACGCGATACCTGTAACCCAAAGGACCCGAGGGAAAAATCTCATGCAACTCAAATCGTTGTTATCGTTCGCAAACATGTTGCCGCTGATCGCCGTTCTTTCCGCCAGCACCATTTCTCAGACAGTTGCCGCTTCGGCGCAAGAAGACCCACCTCGTCCGTGTGACATCTTCGCTTCAACAACTCCGTGTATTGCAGCCTATAGCACCACGCGCGCTCTGTTCCGCAGCTACAGAGGTCCGCTCTACGAGGTCACGCGCAGGTCAGATGATACCTCAATCAACGTTGGTCTTCTATCCGACGGCTATGCCGACGCAACTGGGCAGAATGACTTCTGCGCTCATTCAACCTGCGAGATCAGCAAGATCTACGATCAGTCTCCCAGCCATAACGACCTGACCCCCGCACCTCCGGGCGGAGCGATGGAGGGTTTTGGACACCTTGGGTTCGATTTTCCGGCTGTCGCCGATGCTTTGCCAGTGACAGTGCATGGACACGACGTTTACGGGATCGCGTTTAGCCCAGGACTGGGCTACCGGAACGACAAGGCGGTTGGCACAGCCGTTAACGGCCAACCTGAAGGCGTCTACATGGTTACTTCCGCCACCCATCTCAACCCGAGGTGTTGCTTCGATTTCGGCAACGCCGAGACGAACGACCTAGACAATAATGCCGGCCACATGGACGCTTTGAATATCAGGTGCATTGAGACACCATGTAAGCCAGTTGCAGGACTCGATATGGAGAACGGCATCTACGGGGATCTCGCAGTGCCCCCCGACTCTCCCTTTTCTACCGTGATGGGCGTCAACGATGGGCAGCACAGCTACGCTATCTACCAGGGCAACGCGGAGAGTGGAGGCCTGACGGCAACCGGTATGATTCCTCTTCCCAAAGGTGGCTATCTGCCGATGAAACAGGAAGGAGCCATTATCCTCGGGATTGGCGGCGACAACAGCAATCACGGCAGGGGCTATTTCTTTGAGGGCGCGATGACCAAAGGGATGCCCAGTGCGATGGTTCTGAATGCAGTACAGAAGAACGTCGTGGCCGCTGAATACTCGGGCCAAGTCCATCGATAGCACGACAGACCAGCCGCCCTGGCGAAGCTTACGCCGACACTACGGCAAAACCACGATTGACCCTGTAGCGTAGATGCCAAGTTGGATTGCTTCTTTCTACGTCCGCGATGAGCAGTTGGGTTGGAAATTGGGTTTAGTCTTTTTGGACTATTGCTTCTTGGCCGAGGCTTAGATGATAGTGACGGAGGACCATCCACGCCGTAAGTGCACTGATCATGAATCAAGATGCCGGCGCAGAGCAGGCAATGTCGGTGACTACAGCCTTGGAGAGTTTGCTCATGAGCAATCGTCGAGAGTTTCTGCGCGACGCCACGATGGCCGCGGTAGGGTTGGCAGCGTCGCAGGCGGCTTCAGCCGTACCGTCCAGAACAACGGCGCGTAAGCCGAACATCATTCTATTTCTGGCTGACGATATGGGCTATTCGGACCTCGGATGCCAGGGCAGCGAAATCGATACGCCCAATCTGGATCGGTTGGCGCGGCAGGGTTTGCAGTTCAGTTCCTTTTACAACTCGCCGCGGTGTTGCCCGTCGCGAGCGTCGCTGATGACTGGAATGTATTCGCATCAGGCGCACATGGGAATGATGGTGGACGACCATGGTCGCTATCCCTTTCCAGCCTATGACGGCGACTTGAATACGAATTGCGTCACGATCGCCGAAGCATTGAGGCCGGCAGGCTACCGCACGCTGCATGCGGGCAAGTGGCATCTCGCGGCGCAGCAGACGACAACCGGCCCTGATGTGGACAAGCACAACTGGCCGCTACAGCGCGGTTTCGACCACGGGTACAGCATGATTACGGGCGCGGGGAGCTACTACACGCCTAACACGCTGACTTGGGACAACGAACCGATCAATACGTTTCCGAAGGATTTCTACTTCACAAACGCTATTGCGGAGCATTCGGCGGGGATGATTGCGGATGGCGATCCGGAGCAGCCGTTCTTTCTGTATTGCGCATTCAATGCGCCGCACTGGCCGTTGCATGCTCCGGAGGTTACAGTCGCCAAATATCGTGAGCGCTACAAGTCTGGATGGGACAGAATGCGCGAGGAGCGGCATGCGCGGCAGATTCGGAGCGGACTACTGAAAGCGGAGTGGAAGCTCTCTCCGCGCGACCCAAGGGTGCCGGCATGGGAGCGTGCCTCGTTTAAAGAATGGGAGGCCGAGCGCATGGCGGTATATGCTGCGCAGGTGGACATTCTCGATCAAGGCGTCGGTACGGTCCTGGCGCAGGTGGAGAAGTTGGGGCAGCTGGATAATACGCTGATCTTCTTCCTCGCGGACAACGGGGGAAACTATGAGGAGTTTGAGCATCGGGAGATGCCCAAAGGATCGAAGCGAGGCATCTGGGTGCCGGCCGCCGCGCCGGACGGGAGCGAGCTAAAGTTCGGTAATGATCCGGACGTAATGCCGGGCCCTGGCAATACGATCCAAAGCTATGGTGGGCCGTGGGGTAATGTGTCGAACACGCCTTTCCGGCTCTATAAACACTACGCGCATGAGGGCGGCATTTCGACACCACTGATTGTGCACTGGCCCAAGGGCATGAAGACTGAGACTGGGATCAGACATCAGCTCGGACACGAGTTCGATATCATGCCAACTTGTCTCGATGTGGCGGGAACGACCATGCCCGCGACGAGCAAAGCGGGCACGAAGCCCTTGCCGCTCGAGGGCAAGAGCCTGCTGCCCGTCTTGCATGGCGAAGGCATCGAGGATCGCGGGATGATCTTTTGGGAGCACGAGGGAAACTGCGCGGTGCGAGATGGGAAGTGGAAGCTTGTTTCGGTGTGGCCGGATACCTGGGAGTTGCACGATATGGATGTCGATCGGACGGAGTTGCACGATTTGGCCGATGTCGAGCCGGAGCGTGTCGATCGCATGGCGGAGGCTTATCGAGCTTGGGCGAAGCGCGTGGGAGCACAGCCCTGGCCGATGCCGCAAACGCCTCCTTCTGAGCGCGGCGGCTTGCCGTTGCCGGCGTATCTGAAACACGATCGCGAGTAGATACCCGCGAATGGCTGCGTCACAGGCCTATTGATACCACCGGAAGAAGGGGCGCGGATGGCAGCTATCCTTTTCGCTTGCCGCGGAAGGCGATTGCCGGGGGCGCGGAAAGCGTTGACGAGAGTCGGCGATGAGCTCGCCGCTTTTTGGATCCGTATCTGCGACGGTCCCAGGTGCTTCGCTTCCGTGAGCAGGATGAGGTCTAGCGTTTTTGTGCGGTGAGTGAATCGGTGATCTCACGTCAATGGTGAGGGGAGTCGTTCTGTCGCCAAAGAGATGAAGATTGAGCCCATTTTGCCCAAAGTGGGGGATCGGTGAGCATCTTCATGTACACGCCACCTACGACCGACCGCGCTTGAAAATGGACCTGCCGGGCCGAGAGAGTATCGTACCAGTCGGTCATAGGCACTCGAGGTTCTGTATCGCGCAAGAATGCCGCGATCGGATGCACGAACAACTGAAAGTCGCTGTCGTCGCGGGCAAGTGCGCCTGTCCACAGCTCCCAGTCCAGCTTAGTGTATGTGGCCCTGTTGTCGAGCGGCAGACCATAACGGTTGAAGTGTGTCTTGTAAAAGCTGATTTCCTTGTCAGCTACGGACTCGGGAAAGAGGTTCAATCCGAGAATGCGATCCCATACCAAGTTATATTTTTGACTCCATGTTCCGGGCGAATCAAATGCCAAGCGGTAGTGGTCTCCGTCGGCCGCCATCTCCACCCACTTGCGCGCCATCTCTTGCGCCAGAGTGCGGTATTGTTTGGCAACATCAGTGTATCCAAGCGTCTGTGCAAGCTGAGCGTAGGCACCTAGCGCTTCAATGGCCTTAATGGAAAGATTGGCGTTATGGGCAAGATGGCCGGCAAAGTCGTCAGTGCACAGCTGGTTATCCGGGTCGAGGCCATTGGCCTTCAAGTATTCCGCCCATTTGGTGAGCAGTGGCCAGTATCGGCGGGCAAAACTCGCATCGTTTTCGGCGTGAGCGATTGCAGCGGCCAGCAAGAGAATGTTGCCTGACTCTTCCACGGGCATCTGATTATCTTCGTTTAGTTCGCCACCGCCGTACTGCTGACCGTCGGCGATCGGGTAGACGCCCAAATCGTGCGGAGCGAATGGGAACTTCCACAACGTCATCTCCGCGTACCGCATCACCGGTTCTAGTTGTGCTTCGACCAGCTTCGGATTGAGGAGGAGAAACATTGGTGCAGATGGATAAATTACGTCCACGGTGGAGATAGATCCATTGCTAAAATTTTCCTTTGGCATGAAGAAGGCATTGCCGTTTACGTCTTCCACGAGCTTGTGGGCGGCGATCGCCTGTTGAAAGGCCAGAATAGCGATGCTGGCATATTCCCGGCCGCCCGCATGTTCCAGATCCTCTTTCAGCGCGGCGTCGAAGTGCAAACAGCGCTCTTCAATTTCCGGATACTGCCTTTCGGCGGCTTCAAGCATTGCGGCAAACGATGGATACTCTTTCCGCCAGTAAGGAAGAAGGGCCCTATGCATGTACTCCACCGAATAGCCATCGTCATATGCGAGCATTAAATGGCGGGTGACAGGTGCGGCGTCCACTGTACCCAAGGGGATTAATACATTGAGCGTGGGCGGGGGAGGATAGTGGCTCTGCGGCACGCGAGCGCCATCAATATCATCCGTGTCGGGAATTGAACCGGTAGTGAGAAACATATTTCTGTAGGTCTGATCGCCGGCCACTGTCACCGCATGCTCGTCTTGCGGAGCAGCGATGTAAAAGTATCCCCAATCGATGCGTACATTATCTCCGAATCGCTGCAGAACAGGCTGACTCTCGCTGCCAATGCGCAGCAGATCGAGACCGGGAATACGCGCCCGCGACCATACAACCGTCTCTCCTGGATCGTTGACAGCCAGTGTGCCTGCCGCATCCAGGTAAATCGAGACGTTATGCGGCTTTCCATCGCGAGACTTTACCTCGAAGCTAAGATAGGTTACTGGACGTGACATCAATTCCATGTCTTCAGGAATCAGCGGATTCAGGAACTTGACGGTAAGTTCGATCTCCCGGCTTTGCATGGCTACAATCGTGTGGGTCGGGGTGAGAGTGCTGCTTGACTCTTGCAGGGCCGGAACCAGGTCTTTACCTCTGGGTAAAGCTCCCATGAAGCGATAGTTTTGGCCGTCGATGCGGATCAGGCCATAGAGTTCCTGCGGCACACCTGTCCAATGCATCGTAGGCACATCCGTCAGGTGGTCAGCCATCGACCAGATACTGAAATAAGGATCGTGCGTGACAAGCGGGATTGCTGGCGCAGGGCCAGCGGGAGAACCCTGCGCCACGATCAATTCCGAAGTAGCGAAAAGCGTCGTGGCGCCAAGCGTAAGAAGTGTCCTGAAGCGGATATGAATTCTCATGAATTTCGAGGTACCTCAGTCAGAACTGGAAGCATCAGAGATCAAAACGACGGCTTTCACCGACTCGCCATTTGGCGACTTAAAGGCGGCGGGTGAGTGAATGACAAATTCTTTAGGAGTGATGCGGCTAAAAGGTTTATCTCGCGAATGAGCCTTTTGCGCCGCGAATGATCGTAGGTGCTGTTTGATTGACTGTCAATGGTAGTGTGCGCGTGTTTCTCAATAGTCCTATAGGACTATCGAAGAGGATAAAGGCTGCCCGCGATGCATTACGATTTGGGTTACAATCGCTCCTGCGTGCTGGAGATTTTGTGGAGCAATCAATTCGTGTTTTCATAGTCGACGATCATGCAGTGGTGCGGTTAGGGCTGCAGACCATGTTGGAGAGTGAGCCGGACATTAAAGTAGTGGGCTCAGCGGCTTCTGGCGCGGAAGCGCTGACGATGATTCCGAGCGTACTTCCGGATATCGTGCTGACCGATCTTCGTATGCGCGAGATGAAAGGAGCGACAATGCTCATGGAGCTTCGCCACATTTGCCCGCAAGTTCGCTCAATCGTGCTCACCACCTACCATTCAGATGAAGACGTATTCGGTGCAATGAAAGCGGGCGCGATGGCCTATGTTCTGAAGAGCTCCTCGCTCGAACAGGTAACAGATGCCATCCGCAAGGTCCATGCTGGAGAGCGTTGGATTCCCGCCCATATTGCCCACCAGTTGGCGCAGAAGCTCAGCCGCGATCCCCTCAGCACCAGGGAGACCGAGATTCTCAACCTGGTTGCGCGAGGCATGAGAAACCATGAGATAGGAGAAACACTTTCGATCAGCGAAAACACGGTGCGGAATCACGTGGTGAAATTGCTCGAAAAGCTTGGTGTTCGAGATCGGACAGAGGCTACCGCAGTGGCTCTGCAACAGGGATTGGTCCATCTTGAAGATGACTAATTGTCAAGAGAGTTTGCGTTCTGGATTTCTGGCCATTTATATTGGCTCTAATCGGTGACCGAGATATTCCGCCGGCGCCGGCGGCGCAAAAGAGATTTGATCCAATCTGACAATTCGGGGCGTTTGCCGTAAGGTGAAACGACTGAAAGGGCGGTTCCAGCGCCGGGGACGCTGTCAATACGCAACTCCGCTCCCACCGATTCACACCGGCTCTGCATGGCCTTAATCCCAAACCCCTGTTTCTGATCCAGTAGAAAGCCGCCGCCGTTGTCGTGCACCTCGAGGCGGACGCTATTTGCGTAATAGTGCAGGCCCAATTCGATCTGACTTGCCTGGCTATGCCGAATTACGTTTGTTAAGGCCTCACGCCCTACCTGAAAGAGCATGTCGCGTACGGGAAAGGAAAGTTGGCGCGGCGTTCCGTCACGCGATAGAATGAGCGGAAGCGAATCAGAACCCATCATCTGAATGGCATAACTCTCGAGCGCTATCAGAAGATCCCGGCCCCCATCGGCGTCTGGATGCAGTGCAGCTATGCTGGCGCTGGCATCGCGGTGTGTCTGTGTTACCAAATCGCAAGCGACGTCAAGTTTGTCCATCAGATTGTCAGCGCTCATAGTTGACCCACCACGGAGGCTATTGCGTATACCCTGCAGATGAAATCCGACGCCGGCAAAGCCTTGCGCCAACGTGTCATGCATCTCGTGCGCGAGCCGCTCGCGCTCGTGGAGAATGCCGTGCATCTTCCATCTTTCTAGTCGGATATAAAGTACGATTGCCAGAAGGGACAGCAATAGAGCCGGCAATGCGAGATGAAGAAGGCGCCGGCTGCTCCACCATGGAGGACCTGCCAGCACCACGATGTCTTCTGGAGAGCGGGCCAGGATGGTAAATGCTGAAGTTTTTGGCACCATTGGCGAGCCCATTACGCATACTCCAGCAACACGAATCCAACTCTCAGGCGCCCAGCGTTCGTACTCTTTCTGAAAGAGGGCGCCTTTCAGAACTACGGTGAAGAGTTGCGACTCATCACTCACATGGAGCGTGATCGCGCCGTCGGCATCTTTGTCTTTGGAACGCAGATAGCCGCTTACCTCTACTAAAGAAGAATCGTATGCGCCGCTCGCTGCCTGGGTGGTGGAAATGGACAGGGGCGCCACCGGAGTGCGGTCCCAGAGCAGTCGAACAGAGGTTTCGCGGAAAAGAGCGGTTGATTCGTTGCTGAGCTGGTCTCCCGTCACTTCAATCTCGTCGCCAAGATTGAGCGACACCGGAGTCTGCAATGCTATCCGGACTCCGCCAGTAGAGTCTTGGATATAGATTGGATCGGTGAAGGTCACCACTCCGCGGATGCGTAGGTGGTGCGCCGACCACATCGATTCTCTCAACTCGCCAATTGAAATAAGCCTGAAGTCAGAGGCGACGTTTTCGTCCGATCCGGCGGGTTTATAACTTTCTGCCGGGAGGTAGCTGTTGGCAAATTCCGTCGCGCGCATTGTGTCGTAATCTTTTTCGCTGACGGGATATTCGGGATACTCCATGAACGCAGCATGTGAACCTATCCCAAGCCAATCCTGTTCTGTGGCGCGAGTGACGCGAATTTCTTTCCAGGCGCCACCCGTGCCCATAGAACGCAAGCCGATCTTCCCGGCGGGGACACAGTACTGGTCGGAGAAAGCAGCCCACGCGGACTGACCAGACTGGAGGTTGATGGCCTCCGCGGCGATGCGGCAGCCAACCACGATCACTATGAGCCGGTACCATTGTGCCGGGTGGACGCCGCCGGGAATCGCGACCGGATGTCCTTCCAGCCAACCGTAGTCAGAACGACCGATGACTAGCGCGGAATCGAGGCTACGAATGCCGACGTAATAACCATTGTAGGAATCGATGCCCTCTTCTACTTGGTTCGCGCGCACAATCACACCGATATCACCCTGGTTCCCAATCATCTCAAGATCAGTTTGCAGGCGGTAGTCGGTCCAACGCGGTGAACCAGTGATGATCTTTGCTCCGCGCTCGTCAGAGCGGTTGTAGAGCGTCTCGCCAGAGATTTCCCATACTCCTCCATATGCCTGCCAGTCGCTCGCGCCGTTGGTTGCAAACGAATCGTGATAAGGCAGTGGCGTGGGGCGGTTGCGCCACGACAGGAAACCTAGAGCCGCAATCGCGAGCAATCCAGAGGCAAACAGAATTAGCTGCTTCCACGACGGAGTTGATCGACGCATCACGATTGCGGTCTCCAGCGGACAGAGAGAATTTGCTGAATGGATGGATCGTCGACGTTATCGCGGTCCACCAACACCGGCTCAATGAGGACTCGGGAAGGCACCGGCTGACCGCGCCGCTCGGAGGCAATTTCCTCTACGGCGCGAGATCCCATGGTGCGCGTGTCTTCGGCTACGAGGGCATCCAGATCACCGCGACGTAGCAGAAAGAGCAGATAGAAAGTCTGGTCGCAGCCAATAATTCTGATGCGGTGCGTTGGCCGGATGCTCCCCACCGCCGCGAGCGTTCCGCGTGTGTCGTTGAAGTCCAACGTGAAGATGGCCGAAAGTCCCGGATGGGCGCGGATGGTTTGCTCGGCAGCCAACTCGGCCTGGCCAAAACCGTAAGCTTCGGATACTTTGGCTACTATTTTTATCCGAGGCGCAATGCGATGAAGGCATTCCTCAAAGGCGTTGGAGCGCTCGACAGTACCTGGAGAAAGATAGTCAAGTCCAAGAATGGCAACTGTCCCCTTGCCGTTCAAAATTGTATTCATTCTCTGTGCTGCGATCTGACCCATGCGGGTGGCGTCGTTTAAGACAAAGGAGAGACCTGGCTCGGGCGCAATTGGAATTCCGGAACTGGTAATGACAACCGGTACTCCGCTTGAAATCGCCTGCTGGATCGAAGTGCTTAACGCAAAAGAATTGTTCGGGCTGATGATTATGCCGTAATACCTCCTGGTGACAGCACCCTCCACCAGCGCGATCTGTCGCTCGACATCGTCGTCGCGGCTGGGGCCATTCCAATATATGTTCAGGTGGCGCTTGAACGCTTCATCGACAGCCCCGCCATGCTCGGCGACCCAAACTTCTTCAGCCGTATCACGCGGAATGACTGCGATTGTCGATTTCCAAGTCGATTGGCAGCCTGCCAAAAGCAGCAAAGCAAACAACAGTGGCCCTCGCCTCAGCACTCCACGAAAATGCATAACAGGTATTATATGAAGCTCTTTGCAGCGCGCTACATGCATTTGACCGAAAAGCTCGGCGGCCCTGGCAAGATGCTACGGCGTCGGTGGAAATACCCATAAACCGGTTTTCGCGCTGGGACGGTGGCGATGCTTCAATTCGGAGCCGCGGGAGTGTCGAGAGCATCGTGGCACCGTAAGGCAGCGCGATAGTACGAACGGACTAGTCGAAAATGGTCCTGCCTCTTCATTGACGGTCGGATGACTGCATTGTTTAATTGCCGGGGGCTGAAGCTCGTGCCCAGCAGCTCTGCTCAAAGCAAGGCGCTAACGAAGAGGCCGCTGTATAGGCCGCGTTCATTGTAAGCGTATCCATGTCGAAAGACCGAATCACAAACGAATTCGGGCCCCTCAAAATATCTCCTGTCCCATGCGCACGATTGAGATTGGATCGGTTGCACGTCAACTTGAAGATTGAATGGAGACCATCTATGCAGATCAGTCGGACTTATGCTCTGACCAGGTACTGTTTTGTACTATTGATGCTGGCCGTGTCGCTCTCTTCAATTGCTCTTGCTCAAGATCTTACGGGCGAGATCGACGGATCAGTTTCCGACAGTGCCGGCGCCGCGATTTTCAAGGCTACCGTCACCGTAAAGAATGACGATCAAAACATTGTGATACGCACGCTGCAGACCAATGCGGAAGGCCAGTTCACGGTTCCGCTTCTGCCGCTGGCGCGTTACTCAGTTACTGTGGCTGCCGGCGGCTTTCAACCTCAGACTAAGACACTGGACGTTCACACCGGCATCACTTCTGCAATCGCCTTCACTCTTTCACCGGGAAATGTGACACAGACGATTGAGGTTACAACCGACACGACCGTGCAGCCCCAGATGGACAATGCTGCGTCAGGTACGTTGATTCCCTCCACCAAGATCACTCAACTATCTCTCAGCAGCCGCAACTTTGAACAACTGCTTTCAATTCAGCCTGGAGTGAGCGGCGGCATTCCCGGCGGCACGCTGGATCGCGGAGCGATCAATGCCACGGGAGGCGTGAACTCGGCCACTTACGAGGTAAATGGCCTGCCTCCGGCGGACAACGGCTATTTTCTCGATGGCCAAGATTTGCAGCGCCGAACTGCCGGCGGCACGCAGATCGGCGCCTATCCCGGCATCGACTTCATCCAGGAGATGAACCCTCAACGCAGCAACTACGGGGCTCAGTATGGCGGATCGGGAAGCGCATTCCTCAGCATCACGTCGAAGTCAGGCAACACAGATTTTCACGGCTCGGCATTCGAGTTCTTTCGCAGCCAAGTGCTGGACGCGAACGACTACTTCAATAATCTGGCGCACGTGCCGCGGCCCTCGGTGCGGTATGGCGACTTTGGCTATGAAGTCGGCGGTCCCATCTGGATGCCTCACCACAATCGTCAGAATGTGAAGACATTTTTTGCGGCGGGGCAGGAGTTTTTGCGTAGCGCGAGCAGTGTTCAGGCGACCTTGACCGATGTTCCGACCGCGCTTCAGCGCCAGGGCACATTCAACGCCCCGGTGTGCACGGCTTACAATGCTTCGGGAGCGTGTACCAGTTCAGCCACATCCATCACCGCAATCGACCCCGAGGCGCAGGACTATTTGAAGGATGTGATCGACAAGACTCCGCTTCCGAACAGCCCAACCGATCCGCAGGGGCTCATCACCGCCGAACCCGGCACGAACAACGAAACTCAGACGTTCGCCCGCATCGATCATCACTTCAACGATAAGTTTAGCGTGATGTTTCGTTTCTTCAACGATCCGTTCAATCTCACGGTTCCTTCCGGCCTTAGATCCGGGACCCAGGCGCCGGGCGTGGGCATTGCAAACGTGACCGACGGCGCCAGGGCTTACTTTGCCAGCGGCACATACGTCTTCAGTCCCAGTAACGTGCTGCAAGCCGGCGGAGGCTACTTCACGAGCTACGTAACCGCCCAGGCCATCGGTACTTTACTGGCGGCTAACTCTCCGGATGTTCGACCTACGCTGCCGCTCGTGGCCACACTGGGCAGAATTCCCAATCTATCGATTGCAGCCGCCACCTACACGACCATCAGTCCCTATAACAACCAGGAGCCGCAGACACAACTTTTCGCGAACGATACGCAGATTATCGGGCGCCATTCCCTCTCCACCGGATTCAATATCGAATATCAGAAAGCGGGGAACAACGTCGGAACCACGAATGCCGGCGCCTACACGTTCAGCCCAACCACTGTTCCCGCTGTTCCTTCCGGAACTACGCCGGCTACGCAATATGACCAAGCTCTTGCCAATTTTCTTCTTGGGTCGGTCACTTCGTTTCAACAGATCGCTCCTGATCCTGCGACCTTTCCGCACAATAACCTTTACGAGGCTTACGCCCAGGACGATTATCACGTACGTCCGAATCTGACGCTCAATCTGGGAGTTCGCTACTCGTATATTGCTACCTTTTCTTCCGGTACTCTGAAGGGCATGAAGTATTTGCCTTTCATCAATTTTGCTCCGGGGCACTATACCGCTGCGGCCGCGCCCACGATAAGTCCCAATGGCCAGCTTTGCCTGGTAGCTCCATGCAACGGCGGCGTCACGCCGAATCCGCAGTACAATCCGCTGAACGGAATCATTATTGCCAGAATCAACTCACCCTACGGCGACAAGGTATCTGATCAACCTGTGCTAACGTTTGCGCCGCGGTTTGGATTCGCCTACAACATGGGCGGAAAAAGCACGACCGCGATTCGCGGCGGGGTTGGAATCTACTATATTCAGATGAACAATGCGGATTTCCAGTCGCTCGCGACTGCCAACCAGCCCAATGTCACCAGTCTAACCATTCCCAACACCAACTTCAGCAATCCGGGGGCGGTAACGGTGGCAGGCAACGGTTCCCCAGTGACGGTCAAGGCCGCCGCGGTGAATACGCAGACACCCTATGTGGAGTCGTACTCTCTTGATATTCAACGCACCCTGCCTGGATCAACCCTGTTGGATGTGGGCTATTACGGCAATCGCGCCCTACACCTGAATATCAACGAAGACCTCAACGAGTTGCCTCCCGGCTTGTTCGCGCAAAAGGGCATCATCTCCGGGAACAAGGTGACCGCGGGCAACACGCCAGACCTGAATGTGCTTCGTCCCTATCTGGGTTACGGGCCGATTAACACCGATGTCCAGGGTTTCGTATCTAATTACAACAGCCTCCAGGTGTCTGTGACCAAGCGATTCAAGGAGAACTCATTGGCCACGGTCAACTATACGTATTCCCGCACGTTGTCAGACGCCTTCTCACCGCAGAACATCTTCGATCCCGCAGCGGAGTATGGGCCTGACGCGAACAGCCGACCGAGCATGCTGAACTTCAACTTCGTTTACACGCTGCCGTTCTTTCTTCATTCCCGGTCAGTGGCAGGGTATGTGGTGGGGGGATGGGAATTCTCGGGAATTGTATCGTTTGGCGCCGGCCAGTACATGACCGCACACACCTCAGCCGTCGATCCGGCGGGCCAGGGCATTCTGGCGTCAGGCTCCGCGGAGTCTGGCACGGGGCGGCCCGACGAAGTTTCAAATCCAAACTCGGGTGCGCCACATACGCTGAAAGAATGGTTCAACACCGCCGCCTTTGTTTCGGTTCCTGCGGGGCAGTTCCGGCCGGGAGACTCCAGCATTGGCTCAATCAAAGGACCGGGGTACGAAGACTGGGACCTCAGCCTGTTCAAGAATATTCACGTCGGTGGCGAACGCGACTTTCAATTCCGCCTGGAGACCTTCAATGCTTTGAACCACGTGAATTTCAGCGGCGTATCGACAACTACCAGCGCAACCAACTATGGGCAGGTAACATCCGACGGCTCACCGCGCGTCGTTCAGCTGGGTGCGAAATTCACCTTTTGAGCATCGCGTTTCGGAATTACGAAGGCTAGTTTTCAGATTGCGCACTCCTCTCCGTCGGGGCGGGCGTGCGGCTTGTCGCGTATCAAGCTGTTTGCAAGTCGACAGACTTATCAATGGTGAACACAATGAAAACGAGAAGAGAGTTTCTTCAAGAGGGCGGACTGGCTTCGGCCGGCGCCATGCTTGCCGGGATGCATCCACTGTCTGTCGCCGGACTGGATACGACGAATCCTTCGGATGCCAGGCCCAATATTATTTTTATTCTTGCTGACGACATGGGATTCTCCGATATCGGTTGCTACGGCTCGGAGATTGACACGCCCAACCTAGACGCACTCGCAAAGGGCGGCTTGCAATTTACCGATTTTCATAACAGCCCACGCTGTTGCCCATCGCGTGCTGCGCTCATGACCGGCCTCTACTCACACCAGGCCGGCATGGGGATGATGGTGTCCGATTACGGAAGATATCCTTATCCGGCCTATGCCGGGGACCTGAGCGAGAAGTGCGTGACCATCGCCGAAGCGGTTAAGTCGGGCGGGTATACAACAATGATGACTGGGAAGTGGCATCTGACCCCGTGGCAGACGGTTGGCAGACACAACTACCCACTGCAACGAGGATTCGACAGGTACTACGGAATCATTAATGGCGCGGCAAGTTATTTCGACCCAATATCGCTGACCCGCGACAATGACCCGATTGTGGTTACTAAGGAAGATAAGGACTACTATTTGACGGATGCAATCGGCGATCAGTCCATGCAATTTATAGATGACGCCGCCAGGCAAGGAAAGCCGTTCTTTCTTTACGCTGCTTTCACGGCGGGTCACTGGCCGTTGATGGCGCCGGAAGAGACGATCGCCAAATACAAGGGAAGATATGCCGACGGGTGGGATGCTCTTCGCAGAGCGCGCCACGCCAAACAACTATCAATGGGCATCGTGGAGCCGCAGTGGGAGCTGACTCCGCGCGATCCGCGAGTTCCGCTGTGGGAATTCGCATCTTACCACCAATGGGAACAACGCCGGATGGAAGTCTATGCGGCGCAGATTGACAAGCTGGATCAAAACGTCGGAAAGATTGTCGCGAAGTTGCGCCAGTTGGGAATACTCGATAACACGATGATTTGTTTCATGTCAGACAATGGCGGAAACTTTGAAGAAGCCCCCATCCGTCGTCCAGGCGAGGAATGGCCCGCGGAGATACCGGGGGCGACCAAGGATGGATTGCCGCTCCATCCTGGCAATGACCCTTCGATTATGCCGGGGTCGGCAACCACCTGGGCGAG
>Ga0335072_10006833_pt1 | contig 16654 bp, 15 predicted proteins | sample Lox_Sample_21_FD_206725 | JGI IMG/M metagenome (GOLD analysis project Ga0335072, IMG submission 206725) | Soil microbial communities from Loxahatchee National Wildlife Refuge, Florida, United States - Lox_Sample_2.1 | ecosystem: Environmental > Terrestrial > Soil > Wetlands | place: USA...
GCGCGCCGCGCTTCGCCGGCTTCGTTCGTCACGATGTAACGCGTGGGTGCGCCGAGCAGCGCGCCGAACCCGCAGCCCGCGACGATCATCGAAAGTATCGTGAGCGGGAGTGAGGTGAAGCCGATTGCGAAGAGGCCCAATCCAAGCTCGGTGAGGACCGTTCCGGCCAGCAGCACGTCGCGGCTCCCGATGCGATCGAGCGCGCGTCCGGAGAGCGGAATCACCGCGACGAACATGAACGCACCGAGCGCCGCGATCAGACCGGCCGCCGCATACGAGAGTCCCTGCGCGCCGACGAGCACGGTCGGAATGAAAAAGAGCGAGCCTTCGAGCACGCCGATCGCGATTTCGAGCAAATACGTCTTTACCAGCTGCGGAGTAGTAAAAAGCGAGAGCGGTAGAATCGGAAATTCGGCGCTGCGCTCCCACCACGCGAATCCGGCGAGCGTCGCGATTCCGAGCAGCGCGCTTACGAGACGCGCCGTCGTGAGCCCGTCCATCAGGAGCAAGAGGCCGGTGCAGAGCAGCGCGAGTCCCAAGCCGTCGAGCGGCCCGCGCACGCGCGGCGCGGCGCGCGGAAGATTGCGCGCGGCCAGGAACAGTACGATCGCCGCCAGCGGGAAGTTTAGCGCGAAAATCCAGCGCCACGATACGAAGTGCGTGACGAGCCCGCCGAAGGTCGGCCCGACGATTGCGGCCAGTCCCCACGTGGCCGCGACCAGGCCGAGCGCGCTGCCGCGCCGTTCCGGTTCGACGACGTCGCCGATTGCGGCGGTCGCGACCGGGAAGACGCCGCCCGCCCCGAGCGCCTGCAGCGCACGCGCAAAAAGCAGAAAGCCGTAGCTCGGCGCGAGCACGGCGACGAAGCTGCCGAGCAGAAAGAGACCGATGCAGCCCATGTAGACCGCACGCCGCCCGATCCGGTCCGCGAGCGTGCTCGCGATCGCGATCGACGCCACCGTGACCAAGAGATAGAGCGTAAAGATCCACGCGAGGTCGCCGGTCGGTATCGCGAACTCGCGCGCAATCGCGGGAAGTGCGGGCGAGAGTACACCGAGATCGAGTGCGCCGGCGAAGACGCCCAGCCCGAGCGTCAGCAGCAGCGCGCGATTGCTACGCAACGATTCTATCGACCACCATGACCAGGCACATCAGGGCCAGATACAACAGCGAAAACTTGAACGTGCGCCGCGCCCAGAAGGTGCCCTCGTCCTTCCACGTGCGGAACGTGTCGTAAAGGAAGATGCCGCCCAGCACCGCGGCGGCCGCAGTGTAGAGCGCCCCCATCACGTGCAGCGGATAGAGCAAGAGTGAAGCGAGCACGAGCAGCACGGTGTAATAGATGATCTCGCGCTTGGTGCGTTCTTCGCCCGCGACATTGGGCATCATCGGAACGTGCGCCTTATCGTAATCGGTCTCGGTCATCAGCGCGAGCGACCAAAAGTGCGGCGGCGTCCAGAGAAAGATCAGCGCGAAGAGGCCGAGCGCCGGACCGCCGATTTGATTCGTCACCGCGGCCCAACCGACGAGCGGCGGCACCGCACCGGCCGCACCGCCGATCACGATGTTGAGCGGCGTCGCGCGCTTGAGCCACATCGTGTAGATCGCGACGTAAAAGACGTTACCCGCGAGCGAAAGCCACGCTGCGAGCGGATCGACCAGCAGATAGAGTACCGCAAACCCGGCCACGCCGAGAATCACGGCGAAGACGGTCGCTTGCAGCGGCGTCACGCGTCCCTGCGGAATCGGCCGCAGCATCGTGCGCGCCATCACGCGATCGATATCGGCGTCGAAGACGCAGTTGAGCGCGCCGGCCGACCCGGCGGCGAGCGCACCGCCGAGCAGCGTCCAGAAGAGCAGCGCGAGCGGCGGTATTCCGCGCGCGGCCATGACCATCGCGGCAGCGGTCGTGATCAACAACAGCACGATGATGCGCGGTTTGGCGAGCTGGAAGTAGTCGTCGATTACCTTCATGCGGTCGTACGGCTCGAAGCCAAGCGTGCTTGGCGCACGTCGAGGATCGCGAGCAGCGTCGCGACCACGAAAGCGAGAAAGACGAGTGCGGCATTGAAGGCGTGCGCTTCGCGCAGATCCATCGGAAGGCGCAGCGCGACGTTGAGCAGACCGAGGACGATCTGCACGAATACGAGCGCAAGCCCCGCGCTCACCGCGACACGCACGCGCGTAGAAGCCGGGCGCATCCAAGCGAACGCGAAGCAGGCAACGGCGCAGAAGAACGTAGCGGCGGCAATCGTACGGTGCAGCATTTGAACGTATTGACCTTGCGTGTATACGACGACGTTGCCTGCACATCCCGGAATGGAGAGGCACGCGAGCCCGTCGCCGCTCGAACTCACGTACGCGCCGACGCACATGGTGACGAACGTCACTAATGCGGTCCCGAGCAAGATGCCTACCAGCGCAATCTCAGAGGGACGCGCATCGCCGGCGCGTGCGCGTTCCGGCTCGCCCGCGAAGAGCATCATCGCACAGAGCGAAGCGATGAAAGCCATCGCGGTGCCCCAGTGCAGAACGACCGACATCGGGCTGTTCGCTAAATGCACCGTCGCCGCGCCGAGAATGCACTGCACGATGAAGAGCGCGCCGATGACGCCGAGCGTCGGTACGATCGCCGGAGCGCGATCGCGCACGCGCCAGGCCGCAATCATCACCGCCAGCACGAGCGGCGCAACGCAAAATGCAAAGAGCCGGTGCATCCATTCCCACACCGTTCCGTCGGCCATCGAAGGAATCAGCATACCGTGGCAGAGCGGCCAATCCGGGCAGGTCATGCCGGCGCCGTTGATGCGCGTCCAGCTTCCAAGCATCACCGTGCCAAGCGCAACGATCACCGACGCGGCCGAAAGTCGTCGCAGGCTAGTCATCGAGACCTCAAGCGTACCTGTCCCCATCGTGAGAGACAACGACGATAGCCGCACGATGCGGCAGGGAGGGCGAGCCGCCTCAGCAGTGGTCTGCGGCTTGCTCGATATGGGCTCCCGCGTTCAGCTCGTCCTGCATGACGGCCGGCATCCTGGACTGGAAGTCCTCCGAGGCGGCCTTCGCCATGCGCACGTCGTCCTCGACCGACTCGCTGCCGGCCAAGAAGGGCGCCCCCCGCATGAGCCCGGTTGCGTAGCCGTACTCATTCGGGCCGATCTCGTTCGTCTGCGCCCACGGGACGTCTTGCGAAAGCGGATGCCGCGATCCCGCGTCATCACCGGTCGTCATGTCCGAGGCATACAAGAACGCGACGAACCCGTCGAGGTCGCGCTGCATCAGATGCTGGCGGTAGAGCGCGCCGCCCAGGGCATCGGCCGAAGCCTTCAAGGCCGCCTTCTCGGTCGGGTCGGTGTCCTTTGCCGCGAGCGCGCGCAGTTGGTCGACCTCTTGCTCCCCGGCGCGATATTGCTTGTAAATGCTGCTCGCAAGCGAGTCCAAGTGATGGATCTCGGCGTTCCGGCTGAGCGAACTCTCCGCCAGGTCGTGCGAACGAAGCATGAGGATCGTCGATCCGAGGGTCTGGTCGTTCTGCACGGCCGACGTGATGGCAGCATTGGTATGCGCCGCGAACTCTCCACAGAGAGGCGACGTTTTTACGGTGACGATCGTTTTTAGCAACGGCGTCGGAGACGGGCTCGGTGAAGCCGAGGCCGTCAACGCCGCCAGCACGATGGCCAGCATGACTTATTCTACAACGCCCGCACGGAGAAGGTGGTGACAGGAGGAATGTCTGGCCGCCGGGCGGGCGAAAGCGAGGAGCCGTGAAGCGCTTGGTGGCCCTCGTGGCGCTGCTCCTCCTTACCGGATGCCGCGAAGTGCGCGTGAAGACCGAGTCCGTCGGCACGACCACGATCCCGGGCAGCAATCAAATCGTCGTCGTTCGCGATCCCTCCGCGCTCGCGCACTTGGGCATCCATGCGCCGGTGCGCTTCAAGGGCGAGTTCGGCGTCGTGTTGCTCATGGGTCCGCACAATCGGACCGGCTACCATCAGGTTATCGAGTCGATTCGCGCGAACGATCAGCGCGTGCGCGTCGTAGCATTCGAGCAACCGCCTGCCGACGGCGGCGAACCGTCGAGCGACTACCGGACGTACACGCTGTGGATCGTGCCGAACTCGGTCTATCGCAGCGGCATTCACGTCGAAGTCGTTACGCCGAGCGACGATCCCATCGCGCAAACGGTGCTGCCGTAATCGCGATGCAGGTTCGTATCGAACGCCTCGGACCGGTAATCGAGCCCGACGGCGACCCGCGCGAAGTCGAGGGGGTTTTGAACCCGGCCGGGACACGCACCCGCGATGGTGCGCTGCTGCTCTATCCGCGCGCGGTCGCGAAGGGCAACGTTTCGCGCGTCGGACGCATGCGCGTGATGCAGCTCGACGGAACCTTCAGTGTCGTGCGCGAAGGTTTTGCACTGGAGCCGGTGGCCGCGTACGAACGCCGCGCGTCGCCCGGCTACGGCTGCGAGGATCCGCGCGTCACGTTCGTGCCGGTACTCGACCGTTATTTGATGGCCTACACGGCTTTTGGGCCGCTGGGACCGCGCATCGCGCTCGCGCAATCGCGCGATGGTTTCGCGTGGGATCGTTTGGGGCTCATGCGCTTCGAGCAGCCCGGTATGCCGAACGACGACGACAAAGATGCGGCGTTCTTTCCCGAGCCGGTGATCTCGCCGCGCGGCGTGCCCTCGCTCGCGTTCTATCATCGCCCGATGCTGCATCTCTCGGCGGTCGACGGGCGTGCCGCGATACCGATGATTCAGCGTATGCCTTTCGAAGACCGTGAGTCGATTCGCGTCGGATACATTCCGCTCGAGCGCGCGCTGCGCGAAGACGCCGCATTGCTCGACGTGCAGGAGAGCGTCGTCGTGCTTTCGCCAAACGATGCGTGGGGCTCGATCAAGGTCGGCGCCGGTACGCCGCCGGTTCGCATCGCGGAAGGCTGGTTCTCGCTCTTTCACGGCGTCGATCTGCTCGACATCAGCGGCGCCAAACCGAAGTTCCGCTATGCCGCAGGTGTCGTCGTGCACGACGCGGAGCGCCCCGACCGCGTGCTCTATCGCTCGCCCGAACCGGTGCTCGTGCCGGAGACCGCGTTCGAACGCAAAGGCGTCGTCGACAACGTCGTCTTTCCGACCGCGATCGACCAGCGCATCGATTTGGGTCCACGCGTCTTCGACGTCTATTACGGCATGGCCGATTGGGCGACCGGCGCGGTACGCGTAACGCTGCAGTAACGATGTGGCGCTATTTTGCGATCGCGACGGTGATCGTGCTCGCGATCGTGGTAACCGTTACGGCGCGCACGCGGCTCGGGTTGCCGGGGCACCTGAATTTTTGGAAGGCGACCGCGCCCCCGCCGCCCGCCGAAAACGTGTTCGGCAATGCGCCGTGGGCGCTCTCGGCGTTGCCCGACTGCTTCGTGCAGCGCTCGGAAACGACGGGCAGCGCCGCCTACGTGCGCGCGCAGCTTCCCGCCGGAGCGCAGCCGGTCGCTCCCGGAACGCGCCTGACCTTCGGGCCCTGCACGATTTTCGTGCGGCGCGGCGAATTGCTGGTCGATCGCGGTTCGGATCGTCTGCGCGTGCCGCCGGAGACGCGGCTCTATCGCTTTGACGATTCGCTCGCGCTGCTGCGCGACACCCCGAGAAGCAACGAACTACGGATCTACGACATCACGGCAAATCACGAATGAGTACCAATCCGGATATCACCGGCGAAGTTCGCCGGCGGCGCACCTTTGCAATCATCTCGCATCCCGACGCCGGCAAGACGACGTTGACCGAGAAACTGCTGCTCTACGGCGGGGCGATTCACGTCGCGGGTCAGGTTTCGGCGCGCAAGCGTCAGCGCGCGGTGACGAGCGATTGGATGGAACTGGAGCGCGAGCGCGGCATTTCGATTACGTCGACCGTGCTGCAGTTTCCCTACAACGGCTACACGATCAATCTGCTCGACACGCCCGGTCACCAAGACTTCGGCGAAGATACATACCGCACGCTGCTCGCTGCCGACGCGGCCGTCATGCTGATCGACGCTGCCAAAGGCGTCGAGCCGCAAACGAAAAAACTCTTTGCGATCTGCCGGGACCGCAAGATTCCGCTGTTCACCTTCATCAATAAGATGGACCGCCCCAGCCGCGATCCGCTCGAATTGCTCGATGAGCTCGAGAGCGTCCTTGGCATCGGAACCTATCCGATGAACTGGCCGCTCGGCAACGGCGAGACCTTCCGCGGTATCTACGATCGAAGCACGCGCGAACTGCATCTCTTCGAGCGCAGCGCACACGGCGCGACCAAGGCGCTGGTGCAGACCACCAACGCACGCGACCCCAAACTGAAGGAGCTCGTCGACGAAGCGACCTTCGCGTCGTTCGCCGACGGCCTCGATTTGCTCGAGGGAGCCGGCGAATCTTTCGATCGCGACGCGATGCTGCGGGGCGCGATCACGCCGGTTTTCTTCGGTTCGGCGGTGACGAATTTCGGGGTAGAGCTCTTTCTCGACGCGTTCATCGCCATGAGCCCGCCGCCCGCCGGACGCGGGATCGTCGATCCGAGCGACGAGCGCTTCACCGGGTTCGTGTTCAAGATTCAGGCGAACATGGATCCGCGTCACCGCGACCGGATCGCCTTCGTGCGCGTCTGCTCGGGAAAGTTCGAACGCGACATGACCGTGCGAAACGAGCGCACCGGAAAAGACGTGCGGCTTGCGCGCGCGATGAAGCTGTTTGCCGACGAACGCGAGTCGCTCGAAGCGGCCTACGCGGGCGACGTCGTCGGCCTGGCTAATCCGGGTGTTTTTGCAATCGGCGACACGCTCTACGAGGGCGCGCCGGTCGTTTTTCCGCCGATTCCCTCGTTTGCCCCGGAACATTTTGCGTCGGTTCGCAGTATCGACACGTCGAGCTACAAATCGTTCGGAAAGGGCATTGCCCAGTTGCGCGAGGAGGGAGCGGTGCAGATCTTTTATCCGTGGGGTTCGACGCGCACCGAGCCGATCGTCGGCGTCGTCGGCGAGCTGCAATTCGAGGTTGCGAAGTACCGGCTCGAATCCGAGTACGGCGTAAAAACGCATTTCTCGAATCTGCCGTTTGCTCTCGCGCTGCGCGTCGGCGGCGATCCCGACGCTGCAGCGCGCGCGCAGCTTCCGAGTAACGCAAAGTTCGTCGAAGATTGGGAGGGCCACCCGGTCGCGCTTTTCGAGAGCGAATGGAGCGTTCGGCTTGCGCAGGAGTGGAATCCCTCGCTCGCATTTCTCCCATACGTCACGCAGGAGGTCGTATCAACGTGAAGAGGCTTGCAGTCCTGGCGCTGGGTTGCGCCGTGCTCGTTGCGGGTTGCTCGTTCGAGAATAAATACGAGCGGGAGGCTGAGAAGATTACGCGCGCGGCGATGGCCAACAACCTGTCGCCCGTACAGAACGACCTCGCGAAAGGGCTGAATATCTCGCGCGTCCAGGTCGCCGAATGGTCCGACGAATTGAACGCGCAGGGCAAGCTCGAGTCGATCAAGGAGATCACGACCGGCTGCGATCCGGGCGCGCACTGCTTCGACGTGAAGTTCGAGAAGCACACGTACTTCGAGGAACTCTTCCTGGACGATCAGGACAAGGTGACCAGCTGGCGCTTCAAGATGAAGCCCGATGCCACTTAGCTTCATCGACGTATGCGAGGCCGCCGATCGCATTCGCGGCGTCGCGCATCACACACCCGTGCTGACCTCGCGTACCTTCGACGAGCGCACCGGCGCGCAGCTCTTCTTCAAATGTGAGAACCTGCAGCGCATGGGCGCTTTCAAGTTTCGCGGCGCGTACAATCGCCTAGCGCAGCTTTCGGAGGCGGAGCGCAAAGCCGGCGTCGTCGCGTACTCGAGCGGGAACCACGCGCAGGGCGTCGCACTTGCGGCCAAGCTGCTCGAGATTCCCGCGACCATCGTGATGCCGCGCGATGCACCCGAGAGCAAGCTCGCCGCGACGCGCGGCTACGGTGCGGAGATCGTGCTCTACGAACGTTCCGAAGAGAATCGCGCCGTCATCGCGCAAGATCTCGCACGGGAACGCGGTGCGGTGATCGTGCCGCCCTACGACGACGAGCGCATCGCCGCAGGCGCGGGAACGACCGCGCTCGAGTTGATGCACGACGCGGGGCCGCTCGACCTCATCGTGACGCCGTGCGGCGGCGGCGGATTGCTCGCCGGCTGCTGTATTGCTGCGCACGGTGCGGATACGGACATCGAACTATGGGGCGTCGAGCCGCAGGCAGGTAACGACGTGCAGCAGTCGCTCGCGCGCGGCGAGCGCGTGCTCATCGACGTTCCGAACACGATCGCGGACGGCTTGCAAACGCAGTCGCCCGGCGAGATCACCTTCCCGGTCATCGCGCAGCACGCAAGCGGTGTTGCGACGGTGAGCGACGAGGAGCTCGTCGATGCGATGCGTCAGCTTTTCGAGCGGATGAAGCTGGTCGTCGAGCCGAGCGGCGCCGCAGCCTTCGCCGCCGTGTTGAACGAACGGCTCCCGGTGCGGGGCAAGCGCGTCGGGATCGTGATCAGCGGCGGCAACGTGGACGCAGCCCGCTACGCGTCGCTCCTGTCATCCCGAGCGTAGCGGTATTACACCCTGTCATCCCGAGCGTAGCGGTATTACACCCTGTCATCCCGAGCGTAGCGGTATTACACCCTGTCATCCCGAGCGTAGCTGCGAAGCAGCGTAGTCGAGGGACTAACGTAAAACATTGCGGCGTCCCCTCGTCCCCTCGTCCCCTCGTCCCTCGACTACGCTTCGCTACGCTCGGGATGACACGGGGGCTACGCTCGGGATGACACGGGGGCTACGCTCGGGATGACACGGGGGCTACGCTCGGGATGACACGAGCCAGAAAGCGGTTACTTTGCCGGCTCGACGATATTTCCGCATGAGACGTACGTGCCGAGCTCGGAAGCGCTCTTGTGTACGTTGATCGCGTATTTACCCGCGAGTAAATCGGCGAGTTTGATGCCGGGAACCGTCGTCGAGCTCTTACCCGCGACGGTGTTTTTCAGACCGTATTCGGGCGCCTTGTTGATCTTGCCGCAGGTGCCGATGTGAATGTGCGTGGGTTGCGGCGTGTCGGTGGGTGCGCCGGTGAGCGTAACCTCGACGAGGACGCCGTCGCTCTCTTGCGTGAGCGTCGCGGTACCGTTCTCACCGCTGCCGTTGAGCTCTTTCATTTGTATCGTCACGGTCGTCGGCGCCTGCGCGAGCGCGCCGGTAACGAGCGTTCCGGCCAGCGCGAGGCCGGCGACCAAGCTAAGTAACATTTTCATGGGGCGATGCTCCTTGTCTAACGAGGACAGTCTTGAGTGTGCGTGACCGGCATACCGAGTGCGCTGCGCGCTTTTGCGCGCAGCGAACAGTAAGCGTCGATGGTGCCTTGTGGAACCGGCGCGTCGGCTCCGTCGATTAGGTCGATGAGGAAAGCGAGCTCGCCGTTGATGCGCGCGAGCTTGCTATCGTGCGGCTTCACCGCGGTGCGGTCGATCAGCGACGCCACGTCGTGGGCCATGCGGTACTGCTTCACCAGCGTTGTCTGTGCGATGTGAATGCGCGGATCCATCACGATGCTCACGTGCTCCGTGCGCACGACGCCGTCGACGTCGAGCCGTACCGTGTATATGCCCGGAACGACGAGCGCTCCCTGCGGAACGCGCGGCGTATCCTCGTCGTTCGCGGAGATCGGGAGGTCGTAGGAAAGCGCGTGGGGCGCCGGCTCGTGAAGGTCCCAGACGAAGCGGTGCATCCCGGCAGCGGTTGAAGGCCGCACGAACGGTTTCTCCCAGTACGCGGGCTTATCGAAGACGACCGGGGCCGGAGACGGATCGTCGCTCGCGTAGCGGCGAACGAGCGCCCCCTGCGCGTCGTAGATCGCGATTGCCACGTGCGCAGCCGGCTTTGCCAGCATATAGTAGAAGATTGCGCCGTCGGGCGGGTTGGCGCCGTGCGGCTCTTCGGGCGGCAGCGGCGTATCGGTATTGGTGTTTCGCCGGACGCGGTAGGCCGCGACCGGCGCGAAGAGATGCGGACCATTCCATCCGCTAGTACGCGCGAGCTCGCGCAGCGGTTCAATGTCGTCGAGAATCCAGAAGCCGCGGCCGTGCGTGGCGACGACCAGATCTTCCCCGTGTACGTCGAGGTCGCGCATCGAGGTGTGCGGCAGGTTCTGCTGGAGCGATTGCCACTGCGCACCATCGTCGAAGGAGACGGATACCGTGCCTTCGCCGCCGGCGTAGAGCAGGCCGGCGACGAACGGATCGGCGCGCACCACGTTGATCGGCTGATCGACCGGCAGCCCATTCGTGATCTTGGTCCAGTGCGCGCCGCCGTCATGCGTCTTGAAGATCCATGGGCGAAGATCGTCGAGACGGAAGCGGTTGACGGCTACGTACGCGGTCTGGTCGTCGAAGCGCGATGCGTCGATGATCGAGATTTTGCTCCACGGGCTCAGCCCGGGCGGCGTGACGTTCTTCCAGTGCGCGCCGCCGTCTCGCGTGATCCAGACGAGCCCGTCGTCGGTGCCGGCCCAGATCGTGCCGGCATGCGTGTACGAAGGTGCAAGTGCGTACACGACGCCGCGGTGCGCGCCTTTTTGCGGGTCGTTGGCTTCGAAGGCGGTGATGACGCTTGGAATCGCGGGATGTTTGCGCGTGAGATCGGGGCTGATCGTATGCCAGTGCATGCCGCCGTCGCGCGTGGCGTAGATTCGATTCGCACCGAAATACATCAGCGATTTGTCGAAATGATCGAAGGCGATCGGTTCGGTGCGTACGACGCGGAAGTTCTTTCCGCGCAGCGGATCGGGCGAGACCTCTTGCACCTGCGTCGTACGCTCGTCGAAGCGTTCGACCTTTCCCCCGTAGGTAATGCCGGGGTGCAGCGGGTCCGGTACGACGTAGCCGTACTCCTCCGCGCCTGCGGTGTGCCAGTCCCGTTCGTTGATCTGGCCCCACTCGCCGCGGCTCGAGACGCATGCCGATCCCGACTCTTGTTGCCCGCCGCAAACCCAATACGGAAAGCGGTTGTCGGTGTTCACGTGATACATTTGCGCCGTCGGCTGGTTGTACCACGAACTCCAGGTGGCGCCGTGGTCGACCGAGATCGTCGCGCCTTGATCGCTGACCAGCGCCACGATGTTCGGATCGTTGGGATTGATCCAGACGTTCTGGTAATCGTCGCCGCCCGGTGCACCTTTGATTGCATGAAAGGTCTTGCCGCCGTCGGTCGAGCGATAGGTCGTCGTATTCGTGAGATAGAGCGTTTGCGGGTCCTTGGGATCGACGGCGATCGCAACCAAATCGTCGCCGCGTTCGGCGATGCGATCGGTATCGTTGAGTTTGCGGAAGTTCGCTCCGCCATCGTCGCTGCGGTACACGGCCCCGCCCGTATCGCCGTAGGCGTCAACGTACGCGTAAACGACCTGCGTGTTCGACGGTGCGATCGCGATCTCGGCGCGCCCCATTTTGGCGGGAAGGCCGCCGTGCAGCTGCGTCCAGTGATCGCCCCCGTCGGTCGATTTGTAGATGCCGCTTCCCGGGCGCTCGAACGAAGAGCCAATCTCCCACGGCGCCTGACGCGCCGCCCACATCGATGCGTATACGATTTGCGGATTCGAGGGGTCGATGCGCACGTTGTAGGCGCCGGTGTTCTCGTCGATATAGAGCACGCGCGTAAACGTCGTGCCGCCGTCGGTCGATCGAAAGACGCCGCGCTGCGTGTTCGGTCCGTACGGATGTCCGAGCACCGCGACGAAGAGACGCTGCGGATTGGTGGGATCGACGTCGATCTGGGGGATCTGCTGACCGTCGCGCAGACCGAGGTGCGTCCACGTTTTGCCGGCATCCGTCGATTTGTAGATACCGTTGCCGACGGAGAGATCCGGGCGCTGCAAGCCCTCGCCGCTGCCTGCATAGATGACGCTCGGATCGCCGGCCGCAACCGCGAGCGCGCCGATCGATCCGGTCGATGCGTCATCGAAGATCGGCCTCCAGGTTCGTCCGGCGTCGTCGGTCTGCCAGATACCGCCGTTGACGGCGCCGATGTAAAAGCGGTTGGGCATGCTCGGCACGCCCGCGAGCGCCTTGGTGCGGCCGCCGCGCAGCGGCCCGATCTCGCGCCAGCGCAATCCGGCGTAGCTCGACTGCGCGACGACCGCCGAGAGCAAGGGAGCGAACAGCATCAGCGGCGTCCCTTTCGCCGGCCGCGGCGCGGATTGGGCCGGAAGGGCGGCCCGATCTTCAAACTGCCGCGGTGCGGAAGGTCTTCGTCGACGTCTTCGCAGCCGATCGGCGTGAAATCGCCGCAATCGTGCGGACGCGCGGCGTAGATACCGCAGTAGTATTTCCCGCTCTTGTTCCCCATCAAAAAGACGCAATTGTCGGCGAGATCGTCGCTGACTTTGCGCACCCAGCCGACATGATAGCCGTCGGCGGAGGGCCGTTTGACGATGTATTCGTCCATGACTTGCGTGTAGGTCATCCCGAGATGCTGCGCGATGCGCTCGACGTCGGCGCGGCTCACGAACGGCTCGTAGCCGCTGCAGCACTGCGCGCAGCCTGGCGGACAGGTGATGTTGTCAGGCAAATCTTTCAGGTGTTTGCGCGCCAATTCGATGACCTTGCCGATGGCTCGAACGAACTCCGGGTCGTCGTTATACTTGTAGACCCACTCGCGTTTGGTGATCTCGTTCGCATTATAGAAGCGCGTCGTGCGCTCGTCGTACGAGATCGTGATGTGCTCTTCGGTGATCTCGATCTCGTTGACGTGCTCCATTGGACGCGTATCCAGGAGCTCGGGGTGCGTGGGCTGGCCGGTTCGTTTCGAAAAGTCACGCAGGCCGATTAGGTCGATGGTTTCCATAGTGCACCCAAGTTCGATGCACGTTGCGGGTGCGGCCTGGTGGCGCGGATAACATTACCGGCCACCAGCGCTTCATGCGGGGGATAATTGCTTGCGTACAGCGATCGGCGTCGACCTGGGCGGCTCGCACGTGACCGCCGCCGTCGTCAGTGAAGACGGCACGATCCACCGCCAACACGAGGTGGATCTCGAAGACCTTTCGTTCAAGGCCGTGAGCGAGGTGTTGACCTCAACCATCGAGCAAGCCCTCAAGGATCCCGATGCCAAGGAGGTCGTCGGCATTGGAATCGGCTCGCCGGGGAACATCGAGGTGCGCTCCGGGACCGTCCTCTACAGTCCGAATTTCAAGTGGACCAACGCGCCGCTGGGGGAGATGCTGCGCGCGCATTTCGATATGCCGGTCTTCGTCGGCAACGATGCGCGCTGTGCGACGCTGGGAGAATATACCTACGGCATTGGGCGCGGGACGCGCAACTTCGTGCTCCTGACGCTGGGCACCGGGATCGGCGGCGGCATCATTGCCGACGGCGAGCTGATCCTCGGCAACCGGTTCGGTGCGGGCGAGGTCGGACACCACCAGATTCGCCCGACCGACGGCTTCGTCTGCAGCTGCGGCAAGATCGGCTGCTTCGAAGCGCAGGCCTCCGGCACCGGGCTGATCCGCCATGCCTTTGCCGTCGCTTCGTCGTTTCCACGCAGCTCGCTGCTCGATATGGATCGCGACAAACTCGGGTCGAAAAAGATTCGCAAGGCCGCGCAGAACGGCGATCTGCACGCGCTCGCCGCGTGGAAGAATTTTACCGCCGATCTCTCGATGGGCCTCGCCAACGTCATCGCGTTCGTGAATCCTGAAGTCATCGCGCTCGGCGGCGGCGTCTCGAGCGCCGCGGACTTCATGCTCGACGCGGTGCGCGGCCGTGTCGACGAGTTGACGACCATGGTGCCGCGCGGAACGACGCGAATCGTCGTGGCGCAGTTGAGCAATGACGCGGGACAAGTCGGGGCTGCAACCATGGCGTTTCGCGGGGGGCTGACGACGCTCGGCGCATAGGAGGCCGGACATGAAGGCAATCGTAACCGGCGCGTCGGGCGGGCTGGGTCTCGAATTTGCGAAGTTGCTGGCCGCCGGCGGGCACGATCTCGTCTTGGTGGCGCGTTCGGGCGACAAGCTCGAAGCGATCGCCGCCGACCTGCGCGCGCGCCACGGCGTCGCCGTCGACACGGTCGCGCAGGATCTCGGCGTTCCCGGCGCCGCCGCGGCGCTGGTCGCTCGCGTTCCCGCCTGCGATATCCTCATCAACAACGCCGGTTTCGCGAGCCACGGGCGTTTCGACCAACTCCCTTCCGAGCGTATTCGCGAAGAGCTGCTGCTCGACGTCGTGACGCTCACCGAACTCACGCATGCATATCTGCCCGGCATGCGCGCACGCGGAGCGGGACGGATCATGAACGTCGCTTCGACGGCGGGCTTCGCTCCCGGGCCGTTCATGGCGGTGTATTACGCAGCAAAAGCCTACGTGATCTCGTTTTCGCAGGCGCTCTCCGAGGAGCTGCGCGGCTCGGGCGTAACCGTCACTTGCCTGTGCCCGGGCGCAACGGCCACCGGCTTTGCGCACCGCGCCGAGATGGCGGGAACGATGCTTTTCGGCCGCCTTCCCGTTGCCGATGCAACATCGGTTGCGAAGGCCGGGTATACCGCGATGATGGCGGGCAAGGATTTGATCGTTCCGGGCCTTTGGAACAAACTGATCGCGTATTCGTCGCGCATCAGCCCGCGGCGCCTCGTGCTGTGGATGTCGCGCAAGATGGTCGAGGGATGAGCGAGCGCGCGCGGTGGATCAACCTGGTGTGCGGTGCGATTGCGGCGTTCGTGCTCGTCGCGTGCGTCCTCGCAACGATTCGCGTCAACTGGGTCGCAAGCGTGTGTATGGCGTTCGCCGTCGGCGCGTTCTATTCGGACCGGATATATATCGGTTTCGTTCCGCTTCCGATGCCGAGTTTCGAGGATCGGGTCAAAGGCAATATGCTCGGCGGGATGAGCGAAGAGCGAGCAAGGGAGCAAGCCTCGGCCGGCGAGATCGTCAAGGCGTTCGGCAACGTCGTCATATCCACAATTGTCTGCATTGTAGCTACCTGCTTCGCCTACGGCGCGTACCCGCACGTCGGTGCGCGCGCGCTGTACGCCTTCATCGGAAAGGCAGGGCTCTGGCTCGCCGCCGGTATGTTCGTGCTCTTCGTTGTGGCCGTCTTTGCGCCGCTTTATGCGCGGCTTGCGAAGCGCAAGGCCTGAAAGACGAAATACTAGTGGAAAGATTGCTAGTCTTTCAGCCCGCCTGCCTATTGTAGTTCGAACGACCCATACAGTAAGTTTACAAAACGTGTGACATTGCCCGCACGCATGCTACTGCTATTCGTTTAGGAGTTCTATGCGCAATTCGCACAGGGTATTGGCGGGGTCATTGGTCCTGGCGATGTCGCTCACCGCTTGCGGAGGGCATTCATCACTTCCCGGCACCGGCTCCGTTGGGTCTACTGGTTCTCTTTCCAACGCCACGCAAAACCCGTCCGTGACATCGATGATCTCCGTGCCCAGCACCAAGGGCGCGCTTGCCTTCACCGATCTCGGGCGGCGTTCTGCTTCCTCACCGGTGAGCGTTTCGCTCGTGCTGCGCTACAACAATCAAGCGCAGCTCGATGCGTTCGTTGCTTCGCAGAGCACGCCGGGAGGCGCGCATCACTTTCTGACGCCGGCGCAGTTCAACAGTCAATATGCGCCGACGGTGCAACAGGAGCAGTCTGTCGTGACGGCGCTGCAAAGCGCCGGATTCACGATCACGCAACGCTTCCCGAACCGCACCATCGTCGATGCGACCGCTCCAAGCTCTGTCGTCGAGAGGTTCTTCTCGACGCAGATGCACACCGTCTCGCAAGGAAAATACGGCGAGCGTTTCGCTAACCTGACCGCTGCGACGGTACCGTCGTCGATCGCATCCTACATTCGCGACGCGTCACTGAGTAACGTGGTCGTCGCGGAGACGAAGGTCGATCAAGAGGGTGGCACGGTCGCGCGCCAATTCCCGGCCGCGCCGGGCTTGAAGCCGACCGGCGTTTCGCCGGCGGCGCAAGAGGTGCCGTCGGCTCGCATCATGGCGAGCGGCTGCACGGGCCAGCTGTTGCTCAATCCGGGCTTCGAGTCGGGTGACGTCGACTGGACAGCGACGTCCGACGTGATCACCGACGATTCGTCGTATGCGTATCAAGGCAGTTGGTTCGCGTGGCTCGACGGTTATGACACCAAAGAGACCGATACGTTGCAGCAGACGGTTGCGATTCCGGCCGGCTGCACCGCGACGCTGACCTACTACCTGGACGTCACGACGGACGAGCGCAGCAGCACCGGAGCGGTCGACACGATGGCGCTCACCGTCAACGGCGCGACCGAGCAGTCGTTCTCGAACAAGACGACGACCAGCGGCTACGTCGAAGAGACCGTCAACCTCTCGTCATTCGCAGGCGGCAACGCCACCATTCTCTGGACGTCGAAACAGACGGGAAGCCGCGAGACGAGCTTCTTCATCGACTCGACGGCGTTGACGCTCAGCGGCGGCAGCAGCACGCCGACGCCCTCGCCTTCACCGACGGCTTCGCCCACCGCGAAACCGACGACGTCGCCGACGGCGTCTCCGACCGCTTCACCGACCGCGACGCCAACCTCCGCGCCGACCTCGTCGCCCACCGCTGCACCGTCAGCGGGGTGCAACGGC
>Ga0335072_10006834_pt1 | contig 16653 bp, 17 predicted proteins | sample Lox_Sample_21_FD_206725 | JGI IMG/M metagenome (GOLD analysis project Ga0335072, IMG submission 206725) | Soil microbial communities from Loxahatchee National Wildlife Refuge, Florida, United States - Lox_Sample_2.1 | ecosystem: Environmental > Terrestrial > Soil > Wetlands | place: USA...
AGAAGCCATATTGAGGATCCTTGAGCGTATGTTTTGAGAATGGCGTGTTGGAGAGCGCGCTTGTTCTGCGACCAATGTGCTCGATAGACTCCTCGGCCAGGGCCAAGTCCTCTAGGAGGCTGTCTTCTCTTTTCAGATCACGACCAAAAAAGCTACTCACTGGTTCGAGCCAGTCTTCGTTATTCAGCCCCGGAACATAGAGAGGAGTGATCAACTCCTGCTCATACCCTCTGATAAATTCGTTGAGTGCATTCGGCTTGCCGATAGAGCGCTGTGTGCGTGATTTGTCGATGGAATGCCGCATTTTTGGGCCACCTCACTGCCCTCTTGCATAGGCAGAGTAAGGCATAAGTAGCGGAATCCGGTTTCATACTAGCCGACGATCTTATTCACCCCCGGGGCATCGGGAATCTAGTTAGTTAATAGGGCAAAATTAATCGCATTTTTGCGGCTCGGTCAAGGGGTTGAGTGAAGTGATATTAGGCGGATTCCTCGTCTGCTGGAGTGGTCCTTTTGCGATACCAGTCGAGCACGTGTATATAGTGCTCAAACGACGTTGCCGCGCTGCCATGACCCATGAGGAGAGCAATCGCTTGGGGAGCTTCCCCTTCAAGCTTGTTTGTACGAAACAGCGCCTTTCGGAAGGAATCCGAATCGCCTATCCATTCCAATGTCTCGTTATGGCTACGTAGGAGATGCCTTAACGTTTGGTGCAGATCAGGCTGTAGTCGTAAAAAGCATATATTGGCAAACGAATGCCGGAGATGATGATAGCGGAACGAATCAATTTTAAGTGAGAAGTGAAATGCATCGCTGATCCGCCGGAGGAGATGATCAAAATCAAGTGGCTGGAGTGCGCTGCGCTCAGCGCAAAATAATAGAGCGTCCTCATTCTCGCTATTCGGTAGCGCCCTCACCCACGAGAGGAACCGCTTGAGATCCTCAAATTCTTCTGGGGTCATCAGCAGTCTAAAAGGGAGGTCACGCTTGGCATTTGCCGTCTTGAGTTTCCTTAAGAACCAAGGCCGGATATGTAGGTGGTCGTCAACATCGAAGTCAGAAAGGCGCAAAAACGCCGCTTCGGCACGACGAAGGCCGCAACGATACCCAAGTATGAGCGCCACTCGCGCCGCGAGGATCTGATGCGTGTCCGGCGTTGGCCGCGAACTGCTCAATTCCTTGAGCGCTTTCCGATATTCATCAACTGTAAAGAAGTTTGCGTCTACTGCTACAAGGCCAGAATCTGGAAGCCGGTTTCGCAGGCTCAGCGGCATTTGCTTGCCGCGCAGGGAAAAGAGAATGAAGTGGCGCAGCGCTTTCACCAGCGGACGTGAATATCCGGCTACATTCCGCTTCGTCGCATCCGGGATGTCTTTGCGATGAAAGAATGTGTCATCATCTAGGATTCTCTCCGCCAAATCCTCCCACTGGTCTTCATCCATCTGGTCGAAATCTCGATTTTTTAACCTGGGCAACAAGCGGGAGGCGATCAGAAACACATATCGATACACCGTGGATGATCCTATGTCCTTCCCGCTTAGGTAGAGTGCATACTCCCCGATGCCCCGGGCGCAAACGTCATCTTTGTATTTCGCCAGCTCTTGAAGAATCGAAACATCGATGCCATCTTTTTTGACACCTTGGCGCAGCCGGCTCATCCAGATAGGATCTAGGTCGGTAGCATCATTGTTTTCCGAGTCACTGGAGCCATCCTGCGTCAGCTCGCGCAGACGTGATGGAGAGAATGGCGGAAAGGATGGGAAGTGAGGCTTTCCTAACCGCGACAGTCTCTCTGGAGGCAGCGAGTGGGAGACAATTTTTCTGCTTCGATGGGCTACGATCATCGCAGGAAGTTCAAAATTGGCCATCAAAACCGCGGCTTCGATCAGGTCTTCGAAGGAAATGACGACGCCATTCTCAGTGCTCTCATTTAGTTCCGAGGAAATCAGCCGATTGAGATCGCTCCTCTTGCCAAGCGCACGTTGCATTGAGAAGGCATTCAGGAATGCCCGCGACTCCGAATGAGCGAGGAAGTTCCGTAATGCAGTGCAAGATTTGCCGGATGCAACTAGTGGCCTGTCGCAGAGACTTCGTTACCAGCACGGTCGTCATTCTAATCAGGAGCACCGGATTTCGGCCCAACTGGTAGTAACGCTTTCATTGAGACAGGCCACTAGTAGGCGTGTCTCCGCGTCTGCCTGCTGTCCGTACGCAAGGGACAAAGGAATCGCAATAATGGTCGCATGGAGTGAGGCCCACCTCCTATCCTTGAGGGAAGCGACAATTGCGGGCAGGAAGTCGGCGTGAAGAACCTGAAAGCGGACAATCGCTGAAACGATGAAAGTCGCAAACAAACACGAGGGAGTCATTGCTTCCGAAGCGTGCTGTTCGGACTGCGTTTGCAGCCACCGCTCTGCAGAAGAGAATACTTCACCCAACCTTCGTACATTCCCAGACGAAAACGGATTTGGGCTGATCGGATAGGAAAATGCGACCTTCGTCTTTAGCAGACGCGCCGAATCGGGCCTCCGAGAAGCGATACGACGGTGCAATGCAGTAATCAGATCGGCGAGATTGGTATCCTGGGGCGCGCGTTTGAGTATCTCCCGCTCTATTTGAGCGATGTCCTCATTTGTAACCAAAGCGAGTGTGTCACCAGCGAGTTTCTGGAGAAGTTTAGAGTTGCTCTCGGCGATCAGCGAATCCAGACTTTTGTCCGTTCGGTTCATGGCATGTTCATCCCAGCAACCCATGTGAAACCAAGATCATTGAGGCAAGGCGGAATATTTCGTTTCAGCTCGAGAATGAACCGCCCATAGTCAAAACTGGAAAGTGGATGCCACGGCTCACGTCCGTGGAACCAATGTCCCATGAATGCCTCGGCGTATTCATACGACACTCCGCGCATCCGCAGGAGGTGGCGAATAATCTTGCGCGGCGTATTTACAGGGAATGGGAACCTGTCGCCGAAAATACCTGTGATCTCCGTTGGGGTGATTGAGATTCTTCTATTCTGATCGTCGAGAAACCACACAGGTGCGCCATTGGCGTTATCGGTCAGATCTCTGGAGACGGTGATGGCGCGAAGCCTCTGTTCAATTGTCATCCGCCCATATGACTCTTGTTTTGTAACCGTCGGCAAAATCTTTGTCGCTCATGACTCCTATCCCAGTGCTGGGCGCAAAGTTGCTCAGATCCTGATAGGCGTCGCGAATTGCCCGTGTCCCAAAGGAAAAAAACTGATGCCAGATTAGATAGAGAACCGCACGGTTCAGTAAGTCTCGGTGCCCTTCCGGGTTAAATTCAGAAGCATTGATTGCGAAGAAGGACATGCTTCCAGTACGGAGCCATCCCACGATTTCTCTTACTCTTTCGAGGTTAGGGAAGGCCCGGCAACCAACAAGCAAGCTGTCTGTGATGGAATCGGTCGAGAATGCCGGGGAGTCTTCTGATTTCCACAATCGCTTACTTGTCTCCTCAAACAGGCGACGAGCCTCGCCACGTTCCACAACAGCATAATGGAGTTGAACACTTGCGTTTTGACGGCGAACGCCGAGCGTGAGGCAAGCGGTCACAAGGTCCCCGCCCGTGGCTTCGTGAAGCAGGTCCCACACAAGGTGCGCCAGGCGAGTAAAGGTGAGCCGCTTGCGCGGATTGTGCGCTGAAAGCCAATCTTGAGCCAGCTTTTTGTAATCAAGATCTTTGCGAAAGAGCTTGCCTGTTCGAATACGAGAACGAAGGCAGAGTTGCTTAATCAGACTCGTGAGCAGAGGAGAACTGAGATATCGAAGAAGGGATGCCCGCCGAGATTCCAGATCGGCCGGAACATATAATTCGACCGCATAATCAGGTCCGATTGCAGGCCAACTCCAATATCCAAAAGGGTCGCCCTGAGTAGGAAGCTGGAAGCAGAATTTGGCTTGTGGGCTTTTGACGACTTCGATCGATAAAGCCTCGTCGATTTCTCTTCCGGTCTCGATGATGATGGCGTTGAGCACGGCGCCTGCCAGCGACTCTTCGCTCAAGGAGCCGTCTAGCGTGGCGTTTTGTAAAGCGGGAAGAATGTCTATGTGCATTTCCTCCAGGCGGAGCGCTTCAGAGTTCCACGGAAAAAGCCGTCGCTCAATCTCAAAGCCGCGGACTTGATCTCGCACGCGTGCGAGGGCTTCATAACGATCTTCAGCGTCAGAAACATCGGCGGACACAACTACCTCGCTGCCTGTCAATTCTTCCGGCGCCAGACCGAGCCGGACGGCCTCATCAATCGCTAAGGAATGACCGACGAGTAGCTCGTAAGAGGCTATTTCCGGCTCGGACTCGGCGCTCGGTTGGACAGGGATGCCTAGGAGCCAGTCGTTGAAAGGAATGATCTCCGGGTGCGGCCGACGCGGCGAATCTCTTTTTGAGTACCTGCGTTCTCCACCGTCACGGCCATCGTGTCGTTTGTCGCAGAATTCGCGAATCCGAATGAACTGGCTGGAATAGTCAGCGCCAAAGTAAGGCAATTGCTCTCGAAGATGTTTTCGAAAACTCTCCGGTGAGGACATTGGAGAAAGGTATTCGAGCAACGGGGAGAATGCATCATTCGAAAGATCTCGAATTGCCCTGGCGTATGGCCCAGGGTCTCTGATTTTGCACCCAACAATAGCACCCGCTTTATCGGACGAAGATGGGTGCATCATGGAGTCGTCACGCAGCCGTTGCGCCCTGTCTAATTCCAGCCAACTCGCAAAAAGAAACTGCATTTGGAGAGCTGCGTAGTTCAGTCGCAGGCTCGGCAACTCATGCACATCGCACAGCATCGCAAAGATGGGATATATGGTAATCTCTCCGCGCATTGGATTTCGCCTAACCTGAGTTGAAACTGATGGCACAACGCGCGGCTTTGGGGACACCTGTTCATCGATTAGCTTTGCGATTCGGTTCCTATTCTTGAGAATGAATTCGAGCAAGCAGGGCCAGCTTGCGAAGCACGGAATTTCACGCCAGGACGGCGAGCAGTTTTCGAAGAATGCGCGTACGTTCTGAGCAACGAGTTCCAGGCAACGAAGACTGGGAGGAGCACCGGTGACACGGCAGAACTCTACAAATGTTGCATCGAGGTCAGCATTGGACAAAAAATGCAGTACATCGGCAAGCCTCTTCGATGAGGGCGGATGTGTGTTCTCGTTGGCCATCACTTATGTCGCGAGTCTCTCAACATGCCTATCCGAATGGGCGTATTCTCCATTAGTTATACTGTAACTTTGGTCGTAAGAACGATCTTAAAATATTCCCACTTTGGACTGTGTTCCAAATTATCGAGTGTCAAGGAATGTGTTGGGCGCGAACGGATGCACCCGACTCCGGAGCGCTAAGCGGAATAATTTGGAGCAGTCGGTTAAACTGCGAACAAACTGTTGATCAGAAAATCGCTGATGTCCAGCCATATCTCCCCAGTCAGCAGCGCTCCAAATTACTTCGTTCCAAATCCGCGATTGTTAAGACAATGAGCCAAGATGCGAAGTGCCATGCTAATTGGAGCGGTCTACCGATTATTCGTCATCTTTCGTGAAAGTTGTCTTTTGACAACCTGACCTGCCGGTTGAAATGACTGCTCCAAATTCGCTTAAGCCGGCCCTTGGAAATTCGATGAGCGGCTGCAAATAAACATAATCTCCACCCATTTCAGGAATTTGGAGCAGTCTGTTTTTCGCGCAATATTTCCTTGCCGAGCGCGCGGCGAGAATGCTCGTACCAGGATTTCTCGCGAAAATCGGAGAGTTCACTCCCCCTCCGCGTTCCCCTCTCCTGCAATTTCATGTTCCAATTCAAAAAACTCCCAGGGTAACGGATCCGGTTCCTCCGGCTCGTTGCGCCAGCAATCTGGGTCACCGCAATGGGGGCAGACCACGATGGATTCGTTGCGTTCATCAACTCTATTTCCACACGACGCGCAATATGATATTCTCCTGACTGGGACTCATCGACTCGCGAACGAATCGAGGGGAGCGTGGTACGCCACTCCGTTCTTCTATTTCGCCACGCTTCCCGGCACCGATCGCGCCAATCTAGACAGCGAACCAAGAATCCGGTGCCGCATCCGGCACTCGCGCGAGCGGGTTCCCACCTTTCGCCCATCACAACATAAACCCTCTTCCCCATCCACCGCGGCGGCGCCCGGGTATTCCGCCCATCGCTTACAAGCTCGGTCCGTGAATCGCGCGCGCCTCTAAAACTCGATTCCACCACTGTCTGTCTGCGATCGTTGCTGGCATGCCCTGGAGACGCCCCGATCACTGCGGCCTCTCATCCTTCCCGTTCCGATCCCACACGATTTTCCCTGCAACCCACGTGTCTCGCGCAAAACCTCAAGGAGTTCTTTCATGATTCATGTGATCCGTCTCTATTTTGTCGCCCCGCAGAATTCCCACGCCTTCATCGCGGCGCTTCGGGACGGCGGGCTGTGGCGCGAGTCAGTCCGGCACCTCTACCAGGGCTTAATCGGATTCGACCTGATCTCACCCCAGTTTGCTCCCCCAAATGCAGCCTTGGGAGTCGCCGCATCGCCCGACGTGGCCGTCCGCAGGCGATTCGCTGCGACAACGGTCCGGAGTTCACGAGCCGTCATTTCCTGGCATGGGTGCTGGAGTGGAAGATCGAACTGCGCCACATCCAGCCGGGCAAGCCGACACAGAACGCGCATGCGGAGAGCTTCCACGAGCGGCTGCGAGAGGAGTGCTTGCGGCTAAGCTGGTTCACCAACCTGTTCGACGCACGCAGGTAGGTCGCGAGTTGGCAGACGGAGTACAACGAGCAACGTCCACACAGCAGCCTCGGCTACCGAACTCCGGCTGAGTTTGCTCGCGTGGCTTTAACCCAGAGCTATGGAAAAGACGTGGGCTCCGCCCACTTGGAAAACGCCTCCGGCGTTTCCCCCTTTCCCACAGCTCCGGCGGCGGGATAAATTTACAGAATTACCTGTACGGACTTAGGGGGCAGGTCACCAGGCATTCGAGATTCTATTCGGGTTGCTGGACAGTCTCGACGACGGATCAGGCGAGAATATTCTGTTTGCCGAAGAAGGCGGATCGTGGATCGTGGGCGTTGATTGGAAGAGGGTATTGCCGGCGTGGTTCCGGACGCTCGCGGCTACGGCGGCGCCCGCCGACTATGCCCAGCGCGTTGAAGCGATGATCGGGCGCCACTGCCATGGCGAACAAGCAGAAATGTTGGAGGTGGCGCGAAGCGTGGAAACGTCCGTCCGGCAGAGTACGGGGCGCCCGGGCCAATAGCGAGGCCGATGGCCAGGACCACCCAGGCACCACTTCAATTCCGCCAAAAGCGCTTGGCGCTTTCTGTCGGGCTACCGGACCAATCCGCCGGTGAAAACACAGCCTTTCCTGATTCAAAGGAGCACAGAATCGGGTCAGCGACGGGCCCATGATCGGGCTCTCCCCATCCGAGCGGCGCTTCCTCGGTCCGCCACGTTTGTAACTTGGTGCAGCCGGCGGCATTTTGCGTAAATCACCGAGCAACTTCTAGAAATGACACCCATGCTGCTCGTCGTCACCCTGTTCTCGGTGCTGGCCAATGCCTTCGGCACATTCGTCTGACGCCCGACATTCGTCCGCTCCATCCGCATGGCAGGCGAGTGGCACGCCCTCGCCCGTCGACTCGCGCCCGAACTAGTCGCGATACTTGACTTCTGGTTGAAGTACGGCTGAGAAAACTGGAGAACGAAAATGACTGTGATTCTGTTAATCGCAATTCCCGCTGTAATCATTACTTCGTTGGTGTTTGCCGTCAAAGGACTGACATTGTTCCGCCGCCATATGCAGGCCAAGTTCAGATACAAATTTTTCCGTGTCTGGCACTTTCTGGCAATCCTTTGCGGGGTTCTATTGATCTTTCTCGGAAATTGGGTGCACTCAGCTTTCGATTCGGCAAGTCGTGGGTTTAACGGACTAGCTTTGATAGCTATAGGGACCGGACTTGTTGGCTTCCTCTTCCTCCAGAACTGCCGCAAAACGAATCTGCTTTATGGGTTGGCCGGCACTGCTCTTGAGATTGCCATATCGCCGGTTCTGTTCAACGTCAGCTTACTGTGTCTGCCTGTCCTCATCCTTGCAGCTTTAGGATTTCTGAGGGCAAAGCGTGTCTATGTCGTAAATCAGGACCGGTAGCTCCTCACGTCACCGCTTTATATTAATGCAGTTTCCAAATCAGATTTCCATATCCGTTCAAGGAGTCATCCCCATGATCCACTCCTCGCCTATTCGAGTTGTATGCGGCTAGTTTCTTCCGATTTCACTTCTGGCATCTGAGAAAGGCTCATTATCGGATTTGAGTTCAATTAGTTGTGAGGTGGCGTGGCGTCTGTAGGATGCCCCGAGGATCACGCTTGTCATGTCGTTATGCAATCTCGGGGACGCTAATTGGTATCATCGAAATACGTTGGTGCAGACTCTGCATACAAGGGGCTAAAGTTCAACAAGCACATATGCTGCACAGGGAGCAATCGAATGCTTGATTCTATTCTTTCCGAGATCGATACCGAAATTGCGCGTCTTCAGTCGGCGAAGGCACTTTTGAGTTCCGGAGGAACAATGGCCATTGCGCGCAAGGCGGCTGTGCCGGCGGCAAAGACAGCGCCGTCCATGCCGGTGAAGAAGACGAAGCGCCGGAGATTGAGTGCGGATGCGCTCGAGCGCATGCGGCAGGCGCAGATTAAACGATGGGCGGCTGCAAGGGAGTCGACCCAGCCTAACCTGAATGCCACTGTATCGCCGATTCCCGGCGCAAAGAAGAAAGGTGCCAAAGTGCCGTAAGGTAGCTTTGCGCATCTGAGCGGCAGGGGCTTCGCACTGAGGGGGGCGGTTCAGCGGCCTCAACCTCTTCGACCGGAATGCCTTCGGGGAACATCGCTTTAGGCACCCACTCATCCCGAGCGGTCCGGCGACTTGCCCTCTCTGCTGAGACTTGGGAGTTGGCTACGGAAACAAGTCCGCCAGTCGTTTGGCGCTGGTTCCTTCCTCGCCGGGTTCGAGCATCTGGGCGCGCACTATATGCGCCGCTCGCGCGCCAACATGTGCCGACAGAGGGGTGGCGAGATCGAGCAGATCCAGCTTTTACTTGGCCACGGCTCGATCGAGACTACCGAGACGTATCTGGGTTCGCGGCGAGAAATCGCGGCTGCCGTCAACGATTCTATCCATATAAATGGATAAGAACCTAGGAACCGGGGCGTCACACGTGCTTTTGGGGGAGTGCGGCCCCTCCAAAAGCACCGGCGGGACTCCGAACGCCTCCTGCGTGGTAAGAATCTTCGGAAGGCGAGGCCTCGAAATGTACGGTTCGAGCGCCTATCGGACCGGAGATGACCTGCATCGGCTCTCTGCTCGTCCGGTACTTTCCAATGTCGACGAGATCCTTTCTGCCTGCAGTCACCATCCGGTGCCAGGCGAACAACATCTCGCCGCAAAGAAGCCGCGAAAACGACCGGTACAGGCATCCATTGACTCTTTGCCGACCTACCAATACCCAGGAGGTAAGTCATCAGATGTCAGTTCGCTGAGCTTATCGAAAGCTAATGAACGGCTTGCGAGACTTGGTGAGTCTATCCGTGTTGCAGGCCCACTTTATGAGGTGGTTACCGATAAAGATTCGCGTGACGAGATCCATTCTTGGCTGGGCGATGGCGTCTATAACGGAATGATGGCCAAAGCGCGCGACATGAGGGCTGCCGCGTTGGAAGGAGTTGCCCTGAAGAGCAGAACGGATACCTTGCAGGCTGATGCTGCAGAGGCTGAGCAACGTAGGAAGGAGGAAGTAGAGGAAAGAGCCCATTCACGATCTATTCCGACGTATACCGCCGCAATTCCACCCCTGCTTGCTCTCCCAATTTCCGCTTCTCACGGCGCTGCACCCGAACGCTGCCTGCTACACCGTGCCACCAAGCAAGCGTAGACGGGATGACCGGTGGCTTCTCTTTGGAAGACCAGACATTACCATCACGAAGATCATGGATAGTGGCATCGTTGTGTGTACCAAAAACCGAATTCAACGAGTTCGGGCTCGAATGATACGAGAGGATACAATATGAAAATCAACGGAGATCGCGACGATCTCACAAACGACACATCGAAGACCGGGACATTCAACCTTTCGGATTTGGTCTTGGTAATCGGTTACAAACTAACCGCATACATTGGCGGTGCCACCACGACCCAGACAGTGGTGGACTGGCTCCAAAACGGTTTGCCGGCGGATCTCGAGCCGCGCATGCGGGCCGCCTTCGATGTCGCCGCACCGATCGCGGAAGTTGAATCGGAACTCAAGGCTCAAGCATTTTTGCGCGGACAATGGAGTGGAACGGGGTCGTATCGCTATCCGGCTCGAATGCTTCGGGAAGCTGATGTCGACACGGCACGATCGGTTCTGATGCGTGAGGCCGCAGCGGAGTTTCTCTCGAACGATGCGCCCAATCTGGACGACATCGCCGACCGCCTCCAGGGTTGGATCAAACATGCGGAGTTGCCGGAGCAGGTGGGTTACAAGTGCCAACTTGGGCAGAGCCGTCTGTCGCTGATCCTTATCCACACTAATTTCCCCGATGAAGTGCAACGCAAATGGGACCGTGGAATTGACTGGCCGTGCTGGAATCAGATCATTACCGCGGTGCCGGAGATGGCCCGCGCCCGGTGTGAAATCGACCTTACCACTGGATTTCCATTCCGGTATCTGCGATCTCAATTCATGCGGCCGACAAGTGATAAAGAGGCGAGAGATGAGATTTGATACCCGAAATTCGGCGCCTCCTTCACACGTGTTGGATTCGATCGGGGTCAATAGCCGGCGCTAAGGCGCTGAGAAATCGACCGCTATGAAAAAGCAAATGAGCTTTGGGTCATCCGGTTTTCATACTCCTATATAGCCATGCATTGCTGGTGTTGGGGTGTGCTATCGGGATCCACTGGCACAATTCGCTGTGTAGTGCATCAAAGATGGCAGTTCTGGGGGCCGCGCTCATGATTGTTCATGACTGGGTGATGGCTGCAGTTTTGTTTTGGCTTGCGGCGTTGTGGCTCCGCAAATCAACGAAGGGTTCGTAGCCGTTCAGCTGTTCCATGCGGCGACCATGAACCTGCAATGCGTGCTTCTCGACGGCCCCAAAGCTGGATTTGACGCTGCCCCCAAAGTGCGATGCGGAACCGCCGGGAGGCCGGGGCGCCAATTGCTGATCGGGGCCATTTTGCCGATTTGCCAGGGCCCGGGAAACGGTTTCTCCCGGGCGCTAGTGCCCAACCGAACCGGTGGTAACCCGCTCTATGTCCGGAACCCTTATTGCTCGGTCGGACGGGTTCGGTTCGCACGGCTCCTTTACAACGAAGAAGGTGAATCATCGTTTAGTTGCGAACCTCACGACCTTTCTCTCCGTGGCAGCGATGCCCTCACCAAAGATGATTCGGGTTGCGACCGCAAATTCGAAGCGCATGTTCTACCCATCCTGGGGTTCGGGAAAAACATCGTTGTACTTTACGCTATGGCGCGGCTCCGCCATCATGTCTGCCACCTCATCGCGCCACTTCGCATAGTGAGCCGTTTCCTCTCCCCTTCACCCACCCCAACACAAACCCTCTTCACCCTCCACCGCGGGCGCGACCATCGCATACAAGCTCGGCCCGTGAATCGCGCGCGCCTCTAATGCTCGATTCCACCGCTGCCTGTCTGCGGCGTTGCTGGCATACCATGAGGACGCCGCGATCGCTGCCGCGTCTCATTCTCCCCGTTCCTGTCGCGTTCCGATTCCTCACGATTTTCCCCGCAATCCGTGTTTCCCGCGCAAAACCTCCAAGGAGTTCTTCCATGATTCATGCGATCCGTCTCTATTTTGTCGCCCCACAAAATTCCTACGCCTTCATTGAGGCGCTTCGCGACGGCGGCCTCTGGCGCGAGTCGGTCCGGCACCTCTACCCGGGGTTAATCGGATTCGACCTACTCCGCAGCCGCACCGTCCCGGCCATATTTGTCTCGATCGAGTTCTGGGTCTCGGAAGAGGCCTATCGCGCAGCCTCGAACTCGCCCGCTATGCCGGTTCTCGCGAGGTTTCTCAAAAACCTTGGAGTCGCCTGTGTGGATCTCGGAGCCTTTTCATTCCCGCCACGGGACGACGCAAAGGATACCGGAAACCGACGTGCGTGAAGTCTTGTCGATCTAGCCCATCCGGTTGAACAGACATCCAGGAATCCCTTCTCTTCAAAAGGAGCAAATCGAATGAACAGCCACCGGCGCCAAGCCTTGCGGCTGGCGTTGTATCTGAGCTGCGCCCAGATTACGCCGCAATTTTCCGGCCATTCTTACAGGGATGATGAAGCCAGTTTCACACGGCAGTTTCAGGATCTGTCTATCGAAATCCGCCGGGAAGCTCGCAGAACGGGACGCAGGTTGATTCGGGAAGCCAACGGGCTGGAAGCAGCAGCCTGTCATCTGCTTCCAGCACCCCTTCCCCCGCTGACGAAGCATGCAAAATGGCAACGCCAGAGTGCCCGTTACATGAACCGGATGCAGTCCTGGCCGACTGACACGCCCCCGTGCCCGCAATGCAGGATATTCCGTCTTCTCCCGAAACGATCCTGGCCGAGCCGCGAACAGGCAGAGGCTGTCCGCCAGCGGCAGAACGATCCACGCCTTGAGGTTTATGAGTGCCCGGTTCAACCAGGTTTCTGGCATCCATTAATGCCAAGTTTAGCCCATAGAGAACAGAAGGCGAAAACTGTAGTACACTACTGTTCAGATTACTGACGGGGAAAAATGAGTATGAGTTTGTGTAAGGAGGGGCACTCGATAGACGAGACGAACGAGTCCTACGGCGGGGTGATCTGCGCGCGCTGCGGGGAAACCTTCGCGGAGAATTCTAATGCTGAGATCGATTGGCCAATCGACGACTTCGACGAGATTCTTGAGGACATTGCCATCGTGTAGGTGCGGCGGCGGGTCGATCAAGCCGGGCAACCCGGATGACCGGGGACTCAAGTTACGGACGTCGGCAGATCGAGTCCCGATCGAAAATTTCACCCTCAAAGAGCTGATTGCCTACGCCTACGATCTCAAATCGGATTCGCAAGTCTTGGGCGGACCTGACTGGCTCGACAAAAAGCATTTCGACATCGCTGCCAAGGCGGATGACACGGAGTTGGCGAAATTGAAGGCAATGCGTGGCAATGAAATTCGAAATGAGTGGGGCCAGATGATGCAGTCACTGCTCATTGACCGCTTTGTGCTGAAGGTGAGACGGGACCGGCGAACTATCCCGGGTCTTTGCACTCGTCGTAGCCAAGTCCGGGCAAAAACTTACGCCCGCTAAAGCGAAGGAAACCTACAGTCTCTCTGCTCGCAACTCGCACTTGTCTGCAAGGGCCGTTTCGATGGCCCATCTTGCCGACTTCCTGGGTGGGCAGGTCGAGACTGATGACCGTGTGGTCATCGATCGCACAAGGCTCATCGGCGACTTCGACTTCAAATTAGACTGGACGCCTGATAGCGGCAACGGCATCCCTCCTGACGCAGAGCTTCCCGGCCTGCTCACTGCATTGCGCGACCAATTGGGCTTGCAGTTGAAGCCGGACAAGGCGGCCGTCGACGTGGTCATCGTGGAATCAGCGAAAGAGCCTGAGGTCGATTGAGTAGTGCTTGAAACGAAGCGTGCTCGATAGTAAGGTTGCTAGCGCACTTACCAAGGCAGAAGCTGAAGTTCTGGGCGGTTGACCGACAAGTGGGACCCAACGTGATCCCCAATCACGCCGGGTTCTCTTCGCTCGCTTTTACCCGGGATCCAGGGACTGAACGGCGTTTTCGGGGAGTAATCGGTATCGAAGGCCCCAAAGCTTGGTCAATGAGCGCGTTGGGTTGTCGACATCTGAACATCGTATTTGCCGGAAACGCCGACTTTAGAGGGGAACGTCTGGTCGCAAAGGCAATCTGACTCTGCAATGCATCTTCGCTTGCATCGGAGTCGGTTCGGGTCGTTGATCCATTTGGCGCGAGCGGCACTTCCGTGTTTTCATTGGTAACGGAGAACGCAAATGGAATCTATTGACACACTACTCGATGAGGCAGATGCCCTTATTGAAAAGGCGAGCGTCGTAACCGCAAAGGTTGTGGAACGGATGACTAAAGAAGCTGAGGCTCGCAAGCGTAAGGGATGGAATACAAAGCTCAACGCCTTAGCCAAGAAGGTCGCCGAGTTGAAAGACGCGATGGATGCTTTCAACGGGTAACACTGCCTGCTCACTTTCTCTCTTGATGACATACTGCCGTTTGCAACCTGCTGCGCGGACTCGGAACTATGCCGCCGGAATGAGAAAACTCGAGCCGTGGGACATCACAGGGCATATGGTTGCCGGTGAAGGAGGCTATTACGCAATGTAGTGGAGATTCGGCTTGCCCGCGATGAAACACTGCGCGAAGTTGCAGAAGCAACAGGCGTTTCACTTCCGGCAGCCACTCGGCATGGCGGCTGAGATGCCGAGCCCGTCGATCGCCTGAAGGCTCCAGTCGCAAACCCCGTTTCCAGGACCGTTCTGAATGGATCCCAATTCTACGGTTACAACCTGAAGCGGGTCAGCAAGCCGGCCTAGCGGCTCCAATGTGGCTCCGTGTTCGGCTTGGCGGCTCCGAGTATCCGAACCGAATGGGCTGTGGCATCCAGCGTATATAGGTGTTCGATTCCTTCTTGGCGAACAGGCCGGAAGAGGTATTTCTTTACAATTCGCAGTCCATCGCTTGTGAGGGGTCTGGTGAGCACCTGACGGACTCCTTGCGTTATCGCGTAACGGATATGGAGTCGAAGTGCCTCCAGTACCACGGCACGCGAATAATAGTCGCGGGCAGCCAGCGCTCCAATGTATACGGCTGACGTCGCCTCGGGCTGTAGTGGCAAATGCTTTACGGTCAAGTCATTTCCGCGTATGTCCTCATTCAAAATTGAACTTGTCGCCTCAGATGACAATGGAATCACGCAGAAATAGCCAGAAAATCTCTCCCGCCGATCATTTTCCGTCGAAATGACCCGCTTGACAACCCTGAAGATTCCACCTTCCGCGGCGAACTGTAAGAGTACTTCTTCCGGGGTAACCCCCTCTCCGAAGAAGCGGATCGCAAGTTCTCTGATACTGGGAACATCTTCCGGTCTTGCATCCTCGATATTCAATTCCTCGGCATCCGCCTTTGCAACGATTGGCCCAAAGCTAGTGTCCAAGCAGTCACGAAGGAAAACATACGGATCTGCGGATTTATGGCTCGGATTGATGATGCTTCCGTGGCTGCCGCGTACGGTGTGTTTCTGCTCGTCCGGGATACCGATCCCAGCACTCAGAGCATCCACCCAAAAATCCTCTGCAGCTAAAATTGCCCATGTCGGGATGCTGTATTTGTCCATCGGATCCGCTGCCTGATCGGTCGAAAGCTTCGAAGAGAACAGCGTATCAATTCGAAGAATTGTTTCATTGTGGGGATAGAGAGCTCGTCCGTCACGGGAAATCCACTTGAAAGCCCGGGGTACTCTAAGCGAACCGAGTTGTGGACATGCTAACAAGACAAGTCCTCCCACACGCCCCAGAGTCTTCCGATCGTTTCTGTCCAGCAGATCTACTATGGCCGCCTTTGCAAGCAGCCCTCCCATACTGTGACCGACAATCGTGACAGTACGATATAGACGAACCTGCCGAAGCGCATTAGCTAACACGCGTGCCTCTTCTTCGAGGCTGATCGAGCGTGTGAAACCGAACCGCTTCCAAACCGTCTTATAGAAGTAAAGACCGACATCCGCAGCTGGTACATCTTCGAGCACAAACCGAGGTATTTTCCCCCAATAGCCGTAACGGTTTCCAGTCAGTCCGTGAACAAACAGCACAAGGTCGCTTGCCAAGCGACCCAGTCTGGCATGAATGACAATTGGGTCGGCGTCGTACATGTGAATATCAGGTGGCTCAAAGTAGGCGGCTTGCTGTAACTTAATCATCCGTCCTCCCGCAGACTCCCACATTCAAACTCTTTTGGCGTTGGGCTTTGATGCTCTCGCTAGACTGGCGGCATTTTACCCTTGAGTCAACACTTTTCTGTCGTTCCATCCGAATCTGTTGGCGAATGTTCCAGATGTCAGTGCGCCAGAATGGGTGAATGCATTCGGCCTCTCGATCTTGGCGACAAATATAGCATCAGTCCTAATCCTGTCGAAAATTGCGCATCGAGTAGAGCCAAAGCGCTGTCGCGCTAGTTGAAGGCGCCGAGTTTTATGCCGGACAGCCGGACAATAATCAGTAGCGGGATGTCGGCATGGCGGACGTTTTCCGGAAGCAATCGGGGACGGCAGCGGAATTCGGGCTGACCGGATGAATGCCGACTGCCTTTGTTGTGCACTTTGGCAGGTGACAAGAACCGACGTGATCATTGCGATCAAGCGACCATTGGATGAGCTTGAAATTCTAATAACGTTTGAAAAGCTGGCCGTGAATCTGCCCCTTCCCAGTGACAAGTTCGAGTTGACAATTCCGGCAGGCACGACGATTTACAAGCTTGACTAAACTCCTGTATCACCGGCAAGGCTTCAGTGACGATTTGATTAACTGCCTCCGCGCCCCAGGGGACCGTCACCCCCGGTATGCTTCGGCCCGG
>Ga0335072_10006835_pt1 | contig 16653 bp, 14 predicted proteins | sample Lox_Sample_21_FD_206725 | JGI IMG/M metagenome (GOLD analysis project Ga0335072, IMG submission 206725) | Soil microbial communities from Loxahatchee National Wildlife Refuge, Florida, United States - Lox_Sample_2.1 | ecosystem: Environmental > Terrestrial > Soil > Wetlands | place: USA...
GTTCTGTCAACAACATCCGCCCGAATATTAGACCGTGTAAAAGCAAATTCCAGAAGCTGACTGCGTCTCAAACCTTCCGCTTAGATTGATCTGTTTCGCTCAAAGGCCGCAGCGTCAAGCGCTCAAAGCGGATATTTGACCAAGCCATCCTCCCGCCAATCAGGCTGTGCCTTCCCCAGAGTATTGAAACGCGGCCGGCACGTTCCACACGATGAACCTCATTTCATAACTTTCAGCAGTCCATGGAAATATGTACAGCTAGAATGATCCCCTAGAATTGCCGAAACAAGGCTTGCCAGACTATAAAGGTCACTAGCCCCACCATTTGGTCCCAGTTTCATACGAATAGGACTTTTACGACTTCAACAGACAGCAACGACATTCATTCTAGGAGGAACGCCCATGAACACGCGTTAAACTACTTAGGCATTACGAATTCACCTTCTGCAGGTAGATATATCTGCGCGCAAAAGCGGATAGTCGCCTTTTGGGGATTGCAAGACGCTTCTCCGCTGGAGGATCTGGATAAAATAACGGATCTCCTAGGACTGATACCCTGAAGGACAGAATTCATAACTGCGGTCTAGGTCTCGATAGAGTTTGGAGAGCCAACATGATGACCGGAGGTGGTATGACGAATGAAGCCTTGGATCCTGAGACGTTGTACACCAAGCAAAGCTGCATAGGTCTTTCAACCCCAGACATACTTCATGACTCACAATACTGACAACTCACAGGTGGCGGCAGTTTTGGCAAGGTTTACAAAGGGTCAGAGAGACACCTTCATCCTATCAACCAATGCAAGAGTAGCAGTACTAACCATGCATAGCGTCGATAAACGTACCGGCGAAGCTGTAGCCATTAAAGTCATTGATGTCGAAAACGCCGAAGACGAAGTCGAGGATATTATTCAGGAGATATCCATCCTCTCAGAGCTTCACTCCCCTTATGTCACGCAATATCATGGATCGTATCTCAAAGGCTCGGATTTGTGGATTGTCATGGAGTTTTGCTCTGGGGGTAGCTGTGGAGACTTAATGAAGCCGGGCTTGATACAGGAAGAATACATATCCATCATCATACGTGAGCTTCTGATGGGACTGGATTATCTACATAGCGATAAGAAGCTGCATAGAGATATAAAGGGTAAGGGATTTACCCCAAGGCTTCGAATGCTATACTGAGTTGACATGCGATTTTTGTAGCTGCCAACGTTTTACTTGGTTCCAATGGCCAGGTCAAGCTCGCTGATTTTGGTGTTTCGGGACAACTATCTGCTACCATGACCAAAAAGAACACATTTGTGGGCACGCCGTTCTGGATGGCCCCTGAAGTTATCAAGCAGTCTGGCTATGACCATAAAGCAGATATTTGGTCTCTTGGTATCACTGCTCTAGAACTTGCAAATGGGGAGCCTCCTTATTCAGATATCCATCCCATGAAAGTTCTGTTTCTGATCCCAAAGAATCCTCCGCCGAAGTTAGAAGGCAACTTTACGAAAGCTTTCAAAGAATTCGTTGAGCTCTGTGTTCAGCGAGACCCAAGAGACAGGCCATCAGCAAAAGAATTGCTTAAGCACCCTTTCGTACGAAAGGCAAAGAAGACATCATACTTAACGGAGCTGATTGAGCGCTATGAACGTTGGGCAATGCACCATAAGGGGGATTCTGATGATTTTGATGATGGTCGGGAAGAGCAACAACGGCGAAGCCCCGTTCATGAAGACTTATGGGATTTCGGCACCGTACGAGCAGTAGGGAGAGGTGCAGGACGGGCCGGCCTTGGTGCAATGGGAGAGTCAGCCACAAATGCACGGTCATCACGGTCATCTGAAACAGATGATGACTACGCTGAACGGCCCCGAGATATATCACCAGCAAAAATGAAAGATTCGGGTTATGTCTCCACTGCTGACACAGTTAAATCTGCTGCATTCCCAGCTTCTTCTGCCCAGCCAAGGCAGCCATCGCCGCAGAGGCGTCCCGTCCCTCCCATGCAAACACAATCACCTAGCAAGGTCCCTCTGCCTCCTTCGCCAACGAAGCAGGAATTTCGGTTATCAGAAACTCCAAGAACAATGCAAAAAGCATCATCATCTTCTGAATCCCCCGACTACGATCGTTCTTTACAAGAGCAGTTACAGAGAGAGATGGGTTTCTTCGATCTCGGTAACTCTCCTCCACAACCTGCAAATTCACCACCTATGCACCGCCCCGTACAAACACGGAGTTCGGAACCACCACAACAGAGGCTCCCATCGCGTCAGTCTCCGCCAAAACTTGGACCTTTAAATCTCCCAGAAATTCCGCCCTTTCGTGGCGCAGCGCAACCACTGCAACAGGTTACCAGGCAAGTAAGTTCGGGACTGGCAAGCCAGCAGCGACTGCCCTCTGCGACTGGGCTGTTCCAAGGTCAAAATATCCCTCCCAAGCAATTAGCGCTCCCTCAACAGCCATTACCGCCTCTTCCATCTAAATACCGTGATGACACACCCTCTCGCGACAACATTCCTGAATCCTCCAGAGCCTCTTCCTCCATGCCATCACCAGCACCTGCCAGTCCAAGCGGCGAACTTGATGCCCTCAACGATGTGATATTTCCAGCTCTTGAGGAAGCGCTTAAGCGTCGGCAAATCCGGCTCCAGATGACGTTTTCTACAGATGGAAATAATGCTCAAACGCCAGCGCAGCAAAGGGCCCAGGCAGCGCACGAGAAGCTGCGAAAACTGGTTTACAAATTGGCGCACGTCTGCAAGGAGATCGATCATTGGGATAAGCAGGAGCCGGTGGGGATGGGCAAGGACGTGGATGTCTTCTTGGAAGGATTGCTTGAGGAAATCCTGGTTCGAGTCGAGCCTGCGGATGAGGATTGATATTGTGACCATGGAAGTGCAACTGTATGTCTGTGCATAATGGAGCTGAATGAATGAATAGAAGGGTGGGTGATTATACGGTACAGCGACGACAATGTATGATATCATGAACGGGGTTGATAGTGGGAAATGTGGATCTTCCACTAGCTATAAGGATGCTTGATTGTGTAGATACCCAAGAATTCAAGCTAGCATTTGGTGCCCACAGCTGTTGAAGCTTCAGTGCATGTGTAAGAAAAGTTCAGGAGGACAACATCAGATACTTGATTATTATGTGCACATCGGAGCATAATACGTCATTGGGTGATTAACATGTTTAGTTAACTTTCTTGGATAGAGAGGAGCGCGAATTTTTTTTGTTCCTTGGACAATGAGATCTGTACCCTAAACATTCAAGAAGTCCAGTAGCACCATCTATTCAGCCATCTCGATATCGCCCTCCGTCTCGGTAGGAGCATCAGTCTCTGCGTCTCCATTTTCCTTTGCTCCTCCGCTAACCCAGTAGTCCTCCATCTCTGCGTCAAGTTCCTCCTGTGTCTTCCTCGGTCGGCGCGTTCCTCCACCACCATCTCGCGCTCCACCCCTTCTTTCACCCCTTTCTCTTCTCGCTCCAGGTGGGCGGCCCTCGCGGCGACGAGGCATTGGACTGCGTGATCTGCTGCCTTTGCCGGGAACGTAGCGATCGATACCCGCGGGGACCGGTCCGCTGACGTCTGTATGTCGGACGGGAGACAAAGATCGAGATCGCGTACCGGGAGCGACGGTAATTCTTTCGGCAAGAGGGCGTGATGGCGCAACGGCTGTGTCAAAGGGGTTTCTTGGCCGAGCAGGACCAGTTGGAACTGCTATCAGTCGAATAGGTTGACCTAGGCCATGTTAATATGAGGGAAGTGATACTGGATCCAGAACTTACCATTGGCATTAGCACCGTCAAATTCTCTGATGGCACGCTTGGCATCCTGAGCTGATTCGTACGTCACAAATGCAATTCCTTCCGAGCGACCTGCTCGATCGTATAAGAGACTGAGTTTCGCTACAGGTCCAATTCGATTGAATAGATCCTACATGGCGTCTTAGCTGCATTCAACCTTCGCTATTCGTGATTACCTACATCTAGGTCGTCCTCTGTGAGGTCGTAATGCAAATTCTCGACACGGAGCTTGGTCAGTCCGGATTCGCTGTAGGCAGCTGTGTTAACATGCACCTCGGAAATGAAAGGTGTAAATAGCATACGGTATGATATCAGGTGAGTATCTTCTGGCAGGGCGTGCCGGACGGCGTGTAGCTGACGAAAAGTGAGCAATAGTGTTATGAGGCCAATGCAAAGCGCTTACTGTTGTCTTCGTACTTGTCGTGTACCCATTCACTATCCATTTAGTATCTTCCTCTACTTCTCTAGAGCAAGGTTCTCATACGAGTCTAAGTTTCGAGGTTCATCTCGGTTCGACTGTGGAAAGGCGGAGAGGGCCTGGGTTAGCTAAGATGTTTTCAAAAGTTGTACTCCTCTCGACCGCCATCGGAGGCGTCGAGCGCATTGTGACCTGCTGCGACGAGTTCTGAGGAGGTTCGAAGAGCACTCAGGAGGAAGAGGAGGGAGGAGCGGTCTAAACCTATATCATCGAGAAAGTTAGGAGCGGGCCTATTTATATAAGGTGGCGTTCAACAGTACCTTTCTTATGCCGTCACGAGGAAAATCATTTCGATCATTCCTACGGCCCCCACGACGCCCCCTTGGGTTATTTCTCTATATAAACGCCATTAGCAACTTGTGCGTCGTCGTCGATTGGATTGGGCAGGACAAGGCTGAAACTGGTCAGTTCATCAGAAACTTACGTGACGCTCCGAAACAATGTCATCTAGGCTGCGATCCATTCTAATGAGTTGCAGATGGTAAGAAAGCAAGATTTATGTATGCGCTCAGACTCTTGATTAAACTTCGGTGGGATCTTGTGCGCTGCAGATTAAGTACTAAGGAAGTGAGATTAACTCTTGAGATCAGAGTACGTTGAGCATTTCTGTTGTGCCTAAGATCTCAGGAATAAAGCTATGTGCCCCACATTCCCCACCTCGCCATAAGCTCGAGTTCTACAATTAATATTTCTTTTTCAAGTACAACCTCACTCTTGAGATCGCTTCATTTATATTTCGGGTGCAATCCTAGGGTAGCTCCGAGTAGCTCTAGCAATTGATACTAGAAACTATTTTTTGTGCTCTCATATCTTTCTCCTTAGTGGCATATCATTTCATCTTCTAACCATATCACAACTGAGCAGTTATCTACCATGAGAAAGACGGGTAAGTAGTAGCTCTACAGCTCCAAGCTTGACTGATAGCGCGCTTAGCCATCATCTCCGTCTATGACAAGACAGGTCTTCTAGATCTCGCCAAGGGTCTGATCAAGCAAGATGTACGTCTCTTGGCTTCGGGCGGGACAGCAAAGATGATCAGAGAGTCGGGCTTTAAAGTAGAGTAGGTTTGATATGAAGTTTATGGCCCAAAATTTATAGCTGACGCGTGCGTCAGAGACGTATCGGCAATCACTCACGCCCCAGAAATGTTAAGTGGCCGTGTCAAGACCTTGCACCCGGCAGTTCATGCTGGTATTCTGGCTCGGAATCTGGCGTCAGATGAGAAAGATCTGGCTGAACAGAATATCGACAAGGTTGACTACGTCATATGTAACCTCTATCCATTCAAAGAAACCATTGCAAAGATCAATGTCACTATACCAGAAGCAGTGGAGGAGATAGATATTGGAGGAGTTACACTCATCCGTGCAGCTGCTAAAAATCATGCACGAGTTACAATTCTGAGCGATCCGGCAGATTATCCAGAGTTCTTGCAGGAACTTGAGAGAGGTGAGATTACAGAGGCAAGTCGGAAACTCTACGCATTGAAGGCCTTTGAGCACACTTCGGATTACGACGCAACTATCTCCGACTTTTTTCGCAAGCAATATGCTTCCGATGGCGTTCAACAGGTCGCTCTCCGATATGGTGCGAATCCACACCAGAAACCTGCTGCAGCATATATGAAGGGTGCACATTTGCCGTTCAAGGTGTTGTGTGGCGCACCAGGGTACATTAACCTCTTAGACGCCCTCAATGCATGGCCACTGGTCAAGGAACTGAGACAGGCTCTTGGGCACGCTGCTGCTGCCAGTTTCAAGCATGTCTCCCCTGCAGGTGCAGCCATTGGGGTGCCTCTGAACCCGGATGAGCGAAAGGTGTATTTCGTGGATGATATCGAAAATATTGAAAAGTCACCATTGGCACAGGCATATGCTCGCGCTCGAGGAGCGGATCGTATGAGCAGCTTCGGCGATATGATTGCATTGAGCGATAAGGTCGATGTACCGACGGCCAAAATAATTTCAAGAGAGGTGTCGGACGGTATAATTGCTCCAGAGTACGAAGAAGCTGCACTTGAGATCCTCAAGAAGAAGAAGGGTGGCAAGTACTTAGTCCTTCAGATGGATGCGGACTACCAGCCTGCAGACCAGGAGACGAGGATCGTCTTTGGTATTACCATGTCCCAGCATCGAAATGATGTAGAGATATCTCCCAAGTCATTTACCTCCATTATCACTCCTAAGGAGTCTGGCCCATTACCCGATTCGGCATTACGGGATTTGACCGTTGCAACGATCGCCCTTAAATACACACAAAGTAACTCTGTTTGCTACGCTCTTAATGGTCAAATTATCGGATTAGGTGCGGGACAGCAATCACGTATCCATTGTACCCGTTTGGCTGGTGACAAAGCTGACAATTGGTGGCTTCGATTTAATCCCCGTGTACTTGGTATCAAATGGAAGAAAGGCACCAAAAGGCCAGACAAGAGCAATGCCATTGACCTCTTGGTTAGTGGAGAGCTCCCAAATGATGGCCCAGAGCGTGAGCTATATGAAGCGATGTTCGAGGAAGTTCCAGAACCATTCTCACAGAAGGAGAGGGCAGAATGGCTTGGCAAGTTGAGTGAAGTCGCTGTTTCCAGTGACGCCTTCGTAAGTTTCCTGACTTCTTACGCTAGCAGTATCCTGACCTGTATTTACAGTTCCCATTCATCGACAACATATTCCGAGCAGGCCGATCAGGTGCAAAATACATCGCTGCACCTACAGGCAGCCAAAATGATGCTCCCGTCTTTGAAACTGCCGAGAAACTGGGAATTGTGTTCATAGAACAGAGCTTCCGTTTGTTTCACCATTAGATGTCCTCGGAAACGCAATTGATTTGCCGGGACAAGGAATATCACGGTGCTATGAATGAAAAGTCGAGGGTAATACACAATAGCTGCTAGATTTAGTACCCACCAAAGGAATTGATGAGGGAGAAAAGTGTCCTTTAGATACCCCAATTATAGACTTTTACATTTGTCTACCTCGTAGGGCGCATTTGTCCTCAGGATGACCATATTTGTGGTATTATCACCAAAATGGAATTGAAGTCCAAAAGCACTTCGCGACATGAAATGATTTATTTTTGTTTGCCTTGGATCGATAAGGCCATTGTTATTAATAGTGCATACAAACATTCCAATTCATCATGAGCCCAAAACAGGTCCTCCGGATTTAGGCGGGCCTCGCTAAACGACATGCAACCCCGAAAATAGGCCAACATCATGAACGGGTTCCATGTAGCATAATTGCCAGCACTAACCGGATAATCGGGCGCGGAACATCAATAGTTCGATGAATTTTACGTGCAAGGTCCCTCGGGGAATAGGAACTTTCCCGATGAGTGAGTCTCCTATTTCTTAGTGATCTTAGTGAGAGCGTTGCGCCGAGGATTTTGCATCACAGCGCGTGCATACTGCCGGTGCCGAAGATACGATGTATGAGAAGATGATACAGTACTGTAAGAACGGTCGAATGGAATGTCGCAATTGCAGTGGGCATTCGATCAGCCAGTGCCCAGTACGGGACGTGCGGGAAGCAGGCCTGTTCAAGCCAGGTACTATGCTTCCCTCCTTCTTACAACGTAACCGCTGAGGTTTTTCAAGGCACCACATTCAATTGGCTATCATGCAGTGTTGGCTGGGGGCATTTCGATGCACTAAAACGGCCCCCTCGCGCCCCGCCTATGAGGACGTGCAGACCGCACAGACACAAACTACTAGCTCCCGCCCACGCCAACCACATCGCTCAATTCGCAGTCACACTGCTCTGATTCACACCCATCCAACCAATCGCACCCTGTCCATTGCCATGGCCGTGATAACCATGCGACGGAGCCGGCATCTTCACTGCTCTGGGGGGCCAGATGCGGGCGCGAATATGCTCTGGATAATTGGTACATCCGTATCCCCACTCAGATCGCTGGCTTGGAAAGGACGGTGAGCAACCGCATATTCTCACTTTTGCGCTGCCCTCTGCCCTACCCGTCTGTTCAATCTCTTTGTATCCTCACAAGAAAGCTCTGGTATGCTTTTCAATGCTCAATCATTTGGGCTGTGCAAATACTGTAATTGCTTCAGTCATATTGTTAGCCATATTGAGATCTCTCAGCCGTTTTAGGACAATCCTGGGACTCCAGCGCCACCTCGAGCAGCCGCCCAGCTTCAGACAAGTTCGACCCAGATTCCGGGCGTCTATTTCGAGGACGAATTGCAGTTCAGTCTCAAGACCCTTCGTCCTATCAGAGACTTGCCGTCTTGTCTGTTACTTGATTGTGTCGTACCACTTAATGCCTATTTGGTACGTAGCCACACTTCCAGTACTTCACCTAACCTACTCCCCATGCTGATCCGAGATGTATCCAATCTAGACTATTCATTCCTCTTCACGGCCTGGGTGCGCGCGCCAAAGACAAAACCCACATCCCTCCCACTTCCGGAGATTTCTCTTTTCCTTCTCTCAATAGCTGGTCTCTATTGTAATACTTTATCTTCGTCGTCTTGACAAATTTCAAAACTTTCTGCCGTTGCCTTCATCGTCGACTCCGCGAGTAGACTTGCGATAGTCCTTCAATACATATCATTCGTTCTTTCATTATATCAATATGAGTTTTCGTAAGTCACAAGTCCCATCAAATTGTCTTTGGAAACGAAGCTAAACTAAGTCAAACAGAGGACGAAAAGAAACGTCCGGCTCCGCTGGTTATGGAGCGTAAATCGAGTACAGACTCAGACTCATCTATGTCCTCAAACGAGTCCTCCCTCAAACCTCCTCGGACACCACGATTCGCTGAAGCTACGAGTGTATATTCCCCAATCGAGCCGTCAAAGGAAGGTCGATCGCCTTTTGCTGACCCTCCGAAGGCAAAGACACAGTTCGCCATGCCTCAAGCTCAACCTTCAGATATAGGCTTCGGCTATATCGCCGATAATCGACGCTCTGAGATTGTAGAGATGCCAATGACTCCAGCATCCCCCCTCAAGAGCGCTATGAAGGTGCCAGGTACTGCACGGAGAGTAGACAACCTTCTTAGCCCGACTTTCCGAGAAGAGCAAATTCTTGAAAAGCGCGAGGCCATGACCGATAAGGAGCAAGCTAAGGATTTGACTGTCAAGACAAGAGTACGAATGGCCAAACTGTGCCTCCGCGGTGTCAACTTCAGCTGTAGTCTCATCGTCTTATCCATGCTCTCAACAACGATGCATATCTTCTTCGAAACGCAGACCCTACCGGCTATGAACAATCTCCCTGCTTGGGCCTCGGGTACGAAAACATGGCCTCAATACACGGTGTTTGCCATCTCGATCGTCTCCTTGACCATCTGTGTATTGATTTTCTACTCCTACTGGAAAGGAGGACACAGACGTGCCGAAAAGACGGCGGTTTACTACACAATCTATGCCGTTGGCTTCTACATTTTCAGCGTCGTTATGTGGGCTTTAGCTGCTGGTATCCTTCAGGGCTCGAAGAATAATAGTGGGAATCAAGATATTTGGGGATGGTCTTGTGTGGACAACAAGAGGAGACAGTTGTTTCAAGAAAAGGTTGATTATGCGCTGATCTGCAGACTTCAAGTACGTTATTCTCCCAACTCTTCTTTCTTCGCCAACTAACATAAAATATAGAGTTGGTCTCTGATATGCTGTGTCATTGAAGTTGTCGTGGAGATGTTCACCATTATTCTCTATGGAGTCGTCTTTTATCGATACTACTCGAAGCGGAAGCTACGCAAGTCCATGGATCTCCGCGACAAAGCCCGCTCAGATCTGTACCTCGCACAGCTCCGCACCCAAACCGCACCCAATACCCCTGGTTTCGGACCCCTCTCCCCTTCATATTCTACATATATGAAGTCACCCCGTTTCCCACCCTCAGCCTATACTAGTGACCCTCTTTCCAAAGCCGAAGATGGCTTCAGCGGTATTGAGCCGGGCACGCGCTTCATTGAGGCAAAACCTGCCTTTGCACAGAAGCCCAAGCCATTCGCACTTCAAGCTCCTCCTACCAAGACTCCCAAGACTCCTCAAAAGACTGCCTTCGCGGTTCCTCCGCCAGCGCAACAGACTGCCATCGCAGTTCCTCCGCCAGCGCAACAGACTACCTTCTCAGCACCTCCTCCACCTGCCGCTTACGGATCTGCAAGGGAGACTCGCACAGAACCTGCACCCATGGCAGCAGGCGAGAAGCAGTACGACGCCGTTCCCATCCCAGGTGCCTATGCACCAGCGAGTCCTCCGCCCCAACAGCGGACTTTAGCGTTCACTACTTTACCTGGACAGGCAGTGACAGCTGAGCGCAGAGTTGATAGTCCTCCCCTGCGAAGAGCCGGGTCGAGATAAGCCATTTCTTCGTTTGATACCATTTACTTTGTTAAATAGGCATAGTTAAGACGGCGTTCGTGGTCCGTTGTATGTATGTCGAGCAGGATGGGATTGATGCAGTTATGTATGCTGTCATGTCATTCTCTAGCTGGAAAGTCGATCTCTACAACTTTAATAGTCAACCTATGTACTTATGTCAATAAATACAAATATCTGTATCTGTATCTGTATGTTGTGTCTTTTGTGAAGTGATAAAATATCGCTGGTACGTTACCTTATATGCTATGTAAGTACTTCATTCGACTGGTACTGATGTCAATAGGACCACGGATAATCACAAGGGAATGCCGCGGGATGGAGAGAAATCTGTGTATCTTAATAATTAGAATCCTCATTATTGAGCAAGGCTGGGTTCCACTCTAGTTTTCTACTCTAGCTTCTTAATAGTCTATGTGCCGGGCGAGTTCAATCCCTCTCCAGCGTCTACGCAGGAGGTTGCTCGTTTATTATTACTACCTCCTCTTTTGCAGAGTCTCTAAGCTTTGTGAATATGTTCATCGCTATCTCTTGGATGATTTTAGGTACAATCAAAAGAAAAATCTAGAGGATTTGTTTGTAGATCTTATCAATCGGAACCTGCACTGGAACAGAGCCATTCCAAAAGTATTTTTGAGTGCTTGTTCGGGTATCGTCCTCAACTCCTCTCGTGCCTTCAAAAGGATCTAAATATCCTTCCCTAATCTCTCCTCAACCTTCGCTCTCGTCAACGCATACACCTCATCCGGCCCAGCTGTAGCCTTTATCTTGACAACCCGCCCTTGCTTCTCATAGTATTCCACAACCGGCATACTAGTCTCAACAAACGTCTTGAAGCGCTTCTTAATACTCTCCTCATTGTCATCCGACCTCCCACTCGTCTCTCCCCTCTTCAACAGCCTCTTCTGCATTACCTCCTCTGGAACATCAAAAAACAGCACAAACTTTGCTGGACATACAGTCTCCTCGAACTTCAGGGCCTGATCCATCTTCCTCGGAAACCCATCTATCAAAAACTTCCCCTTTTTCGAGTTCGACTTCGCAAGCGTCTCAGTCATCGCATTCTCAAGCAGCTGCACAGTAACTTCCATGGGCACAATGCTGCCATTCTTGATGCAGTCTTTGATGAGGGCGCCGAACTCGCTTTCGGTTCGGTCTTGCTCGGCGCGCAGCAGGTCGCCCGCGCTGAGATGCATAAAGTGGTAGTCGCGTACGAGGTTGGCACATTGCGTGCCTTTACCAGCGCCGGGGCCGCCGAGGACGAATAGGACAGTGACGTCGGAGGGGGAGAAGGTTGGAGTGTCCTTTTTGGGGGCGGGCAGCTTCCCGCTGTCTTTGGGGGCGTCGATTGCGGGAGCCATGTCTGTGGGAGGGAAGAGTGTTAATTGATTGAGTTTCGTGGATGGGGGCTTTGGGAGACGGGTTTCTAGGGAGCTAGTGTAGCTGTAACTTGGAAGCTTGGGTTACAGCTCTCGTCGCTTGATGCTTAAAGCGGCTCTCAAAATGGTGAAGCAACAGCAGCTTTGCATCACCAGTTGGCAAGCCTTGAAAGTAGAATTGACATACCAGCGCGGTTCTGTACGACTAATACGTAGGCTCCTGTCCCTGCGAGTGTGATTGCAATGAATGGCCAGACTTTGAACGGACTTTGACCAGGTCTAGGATTAGGACCCGTTGCATACGCCCGACGATGGGGAAGACGCAATCTTGAAGACGGAGTAGGAAGATGACGTTGGACAGATGGCAGATGTAAAGAAGGCCTATATATAGGGCTCGCCAGGCGCTGCGAGAGTAGGCGGAGGAGAGAGTGAGCCATGTGAATTTTGTTGCTCGAGGAAGACCCCTTAAACACAAGTATAAACTTTAAATTGCTAGGGCAGCAAGGATTGTGATGCATTTGGTACTAGCGTGTTATTAGCGATCTCTCGCCGGAGAAGGCGCTTGCACAGCCGCCCTTGCTGCTTTCTCGACGGCCATAAAATACCGCCCTCTCGTATTTGCCTGCTAAATAGTCCGCTTCAGCTTGCTCAAGAATGCTTTGGTCCACAGTCATGGTGTTGATGAAATACAAAGGAAGGAAAAGGGTCGCTTTGAAATGGAACGTGGTTCATTTTACCGATATATATAGGTATAGTTCGTCTGGCCCAAAAGAAAATAAGGAGCATTTTAGGTTCAAACTGTTTGCGAGATGAGTTGTTAGTAAAGACGCTGAGGAGTTGCTTCGATATTTATAAGTGTATAAGATATAAAATATAATTATAATACCAGGCTATCTTTCTCATCACGCAGAGAATTACCATCTGCTAATCAGAAAGTCATAATTATTCGCTATTTTATATCTGAATTTTCATCACGTGAAGATATATTTTTTAAAAACTTTGCTTTTTCTCGGCTGCTCTACCAATCAGTCATCGTCCTTTGGGATTAAATGACAAAGTCTATATTATTCCACGTGGATTAGCAAGTGAGTGGTCTACAACGACGTATTTTAGTAACGGGGCTTTATATGGGCATTATACGGGAGCTTCTTGTAACTCTTTAATAGTCTTCAATTTAGAAGAAGCCACCATGGGATGAAATCATGGCAGGCTTGACTTCCCTGTCTAGAAGAGCCAGGCACGGTAATAGGTCATGAGCCTTATATCCACGCCCCGCAATGCAATGCAAAAAGGGTTTTAGACCTCTCTACCCTTTGATGCAATCCGTAAACGCCTAAGCGTAACATGTCCCGAAAGGAGGAGCAAGTCCATGAGATCGTGACATCGTTACACACCGAAGAAAAGCCCGAAGTTATAACAAAGGAAGTTTCAATGTAGCCAGAGACAATGGACAACTGGGTTAATCCGTGCCCATCTCAACCATGTTATCCCTACCACCAACTCTCCGGCCCGTGCCCATACCTGAAGACGCACCTGCCGCCTTGCGCTCGCCCTCATGCATCTCTCTCTCCTTCTGGATCTCAGCCTGTTGTCTCTCGCGCTTAATGACTTCCAAGACGGATCTCAAGCTATCCTTCCAATTATCAAGACGCGTGGCTACCTCGCGCCACTGCTTCTCGCCGAAGACGCGGTACGTGGTGCGGTGCACAAGGAACATCTGCTTCTGCTGCGAGAGCTTGCCTTCCACGAGCCCTGCGCGGATCACGTCGATGACCCACATCTCGACGTCCGTGTCCGGAATTTGCAGGGCTTTGGAGATGCGCCTATAGTCGATCTCGCGGCTGGGTGTGCTGGCTGCTAGGCTGGCCATGGTGAGGAGGCGCATCTTGCGGTGGAGCTTGCTGTTGTCGAGGCCTTCGGATTCGATGAAGTCGTCATGCTCATCGCAGAAGTCTTTGTAGTCTTCGAGTTCTTTCTCAGAAAAGACTTCGAGGAGCTCACTGTGGATGGGGTGGGAGTCACTGAGGGCTTGAATGGCGGGGAGGGAGGTGAGGTCATTGAAATCATAGTGGGTGTTAGACATAAGAGCGGATTTGAGAGCTCGGAGGGAGAGGATTTGCGCCTCTTTAGAGGAAAGTTCTGCGGAATCTTTGGGGTCAAATGTTCGGAGGGCTTTGAGAATATATTTGTATGATTCTCTGCAAGATACACGTTAGATCGAGCATTTTTAGCTGGGTTTCGATTAAACTTACTCTTCTTCGCCCGCATCCTCTGCTACGTCCGCGATCTGGCCAAACAACTTACGCTGATCTTCCTCGTCAACATCCCATTGCTCGATCCAAGTATCAAGCTTCTTCAGCTGAGGTCGAAGCATCTCAAATAGACCACTAGTCTTTACAAGTCGCAAGATCGCCTGGAAGACGTTGTATCGGACCTCATTGTCGGGTTGTAGCAAGTTGAAGAGCGTTGTGAGAACATAGAGCGCTAAGCCAGTACCATTGACAGGAGAAGAGGTGATTGGTCTTGATAGATTCTCACAAACTTTTGGTAGAAATATGTTGACATTGGGCGACTGTATGATCAAGTAGATGAGGAGATTGTATGCAGCAGTGAACTCTTTCTCTGGCGCAGAGTTGAGGGCGGGTGAAGCAGTGACGAGCTTCTTCAGTGCTTCATCTTTCTTGTTACCATCCAGTAGTGGCTTGATCTCCGCCCGTACGCCTTCGCTCTCCTCCACCTTCCTCACATTGTCAATGTATCCAGCGAGCTCGTCGGCAAGATCCTCGAAGGCTCCGTCCACGAAGACCTGCGTTTGATGATCGACTGCCATCTCTGAGAGGCGTCGTGACACGCCGTCGAGGAGGTCTTGGATTACTGGCTCGAAGGATTCTGATGGAGTGGGAGAAGTACTAGTTAACACCTGCGAGTCTGGATACTGATAGCCATCCATCGAAAAATAGCCGAGTGTGGGCGCCAAGATTTCTTGACGCTAGTCGTTTTACAGTTAGCGGCTGGTGAAGAGGAGGGTCCCCGATGGAGGAGCCGTGACAGCGCTCGAGGTGAAAAGCCAACTTTTCAGATTCTCAGCGAGTATAAGCACTGGCAAATGCAGGGGCATAGTGTGATATGGGGAAATCAAAATCAAGACCTAGTCAGCTCCCCATCATCATAAATTATTTAAAGGATTTTGGATATTCATACGGGCTCACGAAACCAGACCAGTTTTATGAGAAGGTACCACTCCTGATGTAGCTGGGCGATGATTTCTATTCATCCGCATACATGTTTGTTTGTCCCATGGACGGGTACATTGATCCTCTGTATTCCCTGTCTTGATCGGGCTTGTTAATTAACGCAACTCTTATGCAGAACCCCAAACAATAAAATGCAAATGCCTTGTCAAAAAAAGGATGCAAACACCAACGCTATGCGAGTATGCAGATTAGTCAAGGCCGTCACCACTGAGAATGCTGCTCAGAATGGAAGCTCCTGAGCCTTCAGCAGCCTGCTGAATCTCTCGTTCACCTACGCAACTTCCCACTCTCCTTTCATCTCCAATACAGACACCACCGCCAAATCCAGGCTTTCTACCTCTCTTGCTGGGAGTGTTCAACCCAACAAATGAACCGTTTTTTCCATCAACGGCGCTGATTAAGGACAGTGTCTCCAAACTGCCAATGACGTCGCGGAATTCGGTACTAGTCAAAGGGTGTAACACAGAGTCCCGCTTGCAAAGCATACAGTATGCATCGTATAAAGCTTTCACTGTTGGTGCCACATTGCTGAATTTGGACGGAGTTGCCATAACATTACATGCTGCAACACGCTTTCGCTTCTCCAGTGCCACAAGAGCACACAAAGCTGCCTTCTGCTGAAGGTTAAGCATTTTCAGTCTCTGGCTTGTACCGTTTCCTAAGGTTGATGACGTGATCTTGTTGACATGAGCGATAAGCGCCCGAGGAGCGGTCTCCACGGTAAGCTCGGCCAGAGACTGAGCCAAAGTTTTTGATGGTGACTGCCCACTAGGTGAAGGCATAACAGGAGAAGAGAGATTTACATTCTCGCTGAGAGGCTTCTTTGACGGACTGTTCATGACCTGCTCGTCCAGCAACTGATGATGCTTTTGTTTTATCTCGGTTTCGATCAGCTCAATAGCTCGTCGGCAGATATCAAATGCTTTGCGCAAATCTCCTGTTTGACTAGACACCTTCCTAGCACATAAGTCGATTGCCGCAGGATGGAGAAATGGAACGAACTCTGGGGTGGTGCTGTCTGCTGGAAGAAGCGACTTCAGGCGTGTAGTAATAACAGCTCTGATTTGTGTTGCACTATAGGGCAAAAATGGAAGTAGATGTGGCCTGAGATTCCTCGCTTTGAGTCGAGGGAGAAAGCGGTCGGTCAGATCCAGAGCGTTTGCTATGCCTATAAGAATTAGGCGGGATGATTTCTGAAGCGACCACTCAAAAAGGCTGTACATGAATTCCAAGCCCAAGGTGAGGATGTGATCAATTTCGTCGAGAGTGACCAAATAAACAATAGTTGAACGCTTTCGAGGGACAAACATGGTTTGCAGTGTCTGCATCTCCTTGCCCTCCAAAACTGTCAAATCACTGCTCAGGGATTCTAATAATGCCATGTACATATCCC
>Ga0335072_10006836_pt1 | contig 16652 bp, 14 predicted proteins | sample Lox_Sample_21_FD_206725 | JGI IMG/M metagenome (GOLD analysis project Ga0335072, IMG submission 206725) | Soil microbial communities from Loxahatchee National Wildlife Refuge, Florida, United States - Lox_Sample_2.1 | ecosystem: Environmental > Terrestrial > Soil > Wetlands | place: USA...
GCTTGGTGCGCCCGTGCTTGGTGCGCCCGTGCTTGGTGCGCCCGTGCTTGGTGCGCCCGTGCTTGGTGCGACAGCAGGCGGGCACGCCATGATCGACTTCGGCGACGACGAGCTGACCGAAGGGCGGGCGCATCCCATGATCGACCAGTCGCTGCGGCTGGAGCGGCTCGCGGCCGAGGCTGCCGACCCCGCGGTGGCCGTCGTCTTGCTTGACGTTGTCCTTGGGCACGGCGCGCATCCGGATCCGGCGGCTGAGCTTGCCCCGGCGATAGCCGCGGCACGCGCGAGCGGGCGAGTAGCTGTCGTGGTGTCACTGATCGGCGCGGCGTCTGACGCGCAGGACCGTGGCCGGCAGGCGGCGGCCCTTCAGGCGGCCGGGGCAGCGGTGTTCGCGTCCAATGCGGCGGCCGCCCGGTTCGCCTGCGGGCTGATCGAAGGCGCGCGATGAGTGAGAGCGCGCGATGAGCGGGAGCGCGCGATGAGCGAGCTGCTCCGGCGCGAGCCGCACATCATCAGCTCCGGGCTCAGGCTGCTCGCCGAGGCAGCGCAGCGGCAGGCCGCGCGGGTAACCCAGGTCGACTGGGCACCGCCGATGGCAGGCAGTGAAGACGTGCTCGTTCCCGTCCTGAACGACGCGCGACGGATCGCGGCGAACGCGCTCGCAGTGGAACGGATGCTCGCCGTGCGAGCACATCTGGTCGACGTCGCGCCGGCCAGTGCCGCGCTGGACCTGCAGCCTGGTGAGTTCCTGCATGCCGGACCGCCGGTCAGCTGGGACCAGGCGGCGGGTCCGCTGCGCGGGGCGCTCATGGGCGCGGCCGTGTTCGAGGGACTCGCCGACTCGCCCGAAGCGGCGGCAGGGCTGGCTGCGCGCGGCACGTTCGCGCTCGCGCCGTGCCACTCCAGGCGCGCTGTGGGCCCGATGGCTGGAGTCATCTCGCCGTCGATGTGGTTGTTCGTGCTTGAGGACCCGGCGACAGGGCAGCGAACCTACTGCTCGCTCAACGAAGGGCTCGGCAAGGTGCTGCGCTACGGTGCCTTCTCGCCGGAGGTGCTTGATCGGCTGGCCTGGATGTCGCAGATCCTCGGCCCGCTACTCGCGGCGGCGGTGCGCAGGCACGGGCCGGTCGACGTGACGGCCACCCTCGCCCAGATGGTGCAGATGGGCGACGAGGCCCACAACCGGAACCGAAGCGGCACGCTCATGCTGCTGCGCGACCTGCTGCCGTCGATGGTTGAGTCCGGCATCCCCTCTGGCGACATTGCCAGCGCGGCAACCTTCATCGGCGGCAACGACCATTTCTTCCTGAACCTGGCAATGCCCGCCTGCAAGCTCGCGCTCGATGCTGCGCGTGACATTCCCGGCGCCACGATGGTCGTGGCGATGGCGCGCAACGGCACTGATTTCGGCATCCAGGTGTCAGGGACGGGGGATGAGTGGTTCACCGCGCCGGCACTCACACCGCAGGGCCTCTTCCTCGGCGGCTACGGTCCTGGCGATGCAAGCCCGGACATCGGCGATTCGGCGATTACCGAGACGGCCGGGCTCGGTGGCTTCGCGATGGCGGCGGCGCCTGCGATCGCGGCGCTCGTCGGCGGGACCGCTGCTGATGCGCTCGCCACCACGCGACGCATGTACGAGATCACGCTCGCTGAGCATCCGCGGTACCGGGTGCCGGCCCTGGAGTTCCGCGGCACGCCGGCCGGCATTGACGTCACGCTGGTGGCGCGCACCGGCATCCTGCCGCAGATCAATACCGGGATGGCTGGCAAGACCGCCGGGACTGGCCAGGTGGGCGCCGGGCTGGTGACGCCGCCAGCTGAGGTCTTCCCCGCTGCGCTGCGGTCGCTCGCGCGGGCAATGCCTATCCGGCTGCCCCGACAGTCTTGAACGTGTTCAAAGTCACAGGCCGGCGAGGTAGTGCCGGTGGCCAGTCCGGAGGATATTTGAACGTGTTCAAGGAAATGGCCTTAAAAGGAGTGGCAATGAGCATTGTCATTACCTACCTCGCCTATCTCCTCGTCAGCATCGGCCTCACATTCTCGGTCGGCCAGGTGCTGTCGCGCAGCGGCCGGCTGTTCCTGCTGGACGTTCTCGACGGCAGCGATGGAGCCGCCACCGGAATCAGCAGACTGAATGTCGTCACCTTTTACCTGATCAGCCTGGGATTCGTCGCGCTGACGATGCGCACTTCGGGTGGCAGCGTCACCGCCAGGCAGGCGATCGAGCTCCTGGCGACGAAGATCGGGGAGGTCCTGCTGGTGCTCGGCGCGCTGTACCTGGGCAGCATCGTGGTGCTGACCGGGCTGCGGCGGCGGCTTCGGGCGCAGGCACAGGCACAGGCCAGCTCGCCTGCGCCGTCAGCTGGCTCGCAGGCGACACCGGCTCGCGCGCCGGCATCGCCTGCCGCGCGGCCCGGAGGGCAGGCACTGTGGCGACCCGCCCCGAGAAGGACCGCCCAGTGACGCAAGCGAGCGAGCCGGGGCTTACGCCACGGGCGGAGCAGACCCGGTCGGCCATTGTCGAGTCGGCGCTGCGGCTGTTTCGCGAGCGCGGCTACGAGGCAGCGACGATGCGCGCGATCGCCGGCGAGGCGGGCGTCTCTGCCGGCAACGCCTACTACTACTTCCGTTCCAAGGAAGAGCTGATTCAGGAGTTCTACCTGCGCAATCACGTCGAGCACGCCGCGGCGTGCCGCAGCATGCTCGACGCTGAGCATGAGTTCGCGAGCCGGTTGCACGGCACGCTCACGGCCCTGATCCAGGTGCTGAGCCCGTACCACTCGTTTGCTGCCACCTTCTACAAGCACGCCGCCGAGCCTGCCAGCCCGCTGAGCCCGTTCAGCGCGGAATCCAGTGCGGCCCGAGACGCATCGATTGCCCTGTTCGGCGAGGTCGCCGACGGATCGTCGGCCCGGATAGACCGTGAGCTGCGCGCGGAGCTGCCTGAGTTGCTCTGGCTGTTCTCACTGGGCATCGTGTTGTTCTGGGTCCACGACACATCGCCAGGGTGCGCGAAGACCTACAGCCTGATCGACGCGACAGTGCCGCTGGCCGACCGGCTCGTTTCACTGGCCCGGATGCCAGTGCTGCGCGGCACGATGCAGGACGTGGTCGCGATCATCCGCGAGATTCGCAGGTGACCACGTCGGGCGCCAGGCTAACGGGCTAGCGCCGTGGTGGTGCGGACCGCGATTGGGGCCGCCGCGAATCTCGACGACTGAGATAACATAAATTTGTGTTATCTCAGTTCTGTCTGTAATCTCTCACGCATGCCGACTGATGCTGAGATCACGTTCGCAGACCACGCCGGCCGTCTGTATGCCCGCCGCTACGGCATGGCGCCGATGGTCGGTCGGCTCCTTGGCTATCTGGCGATCTGCGACCCGCGCGAGCAGAGCATCGCCGAGCTGGCCGAGGCGTTGCTGGCCAGCCGCAGCGCGATTGCCGGCGCGGTCAACACCCTGGGCACTCTCGGCCTGATCCGGCGCTCGCGGGCTGCGGGGGAGCGGATGGACCGCATCTGGATCGACGTGACCGCACCCCGGTCGACGGGCTTCGACGTGACCGAATACCAGGAGCAGGCTGACCTGGCCCGCGAAGGCCTGGCGCTGCTGGCCGGCACGCCGCGCGAGCGGCGTGCGGTGCTACTGGAGTGGGCGGCGTTCGCGGACTTCCTGGTGGCGCGGCTGCCGCAGCTAGAGCAGGACTGGATGACCCACCGTGAGGCGCTGCGCGCGGCCGGCGAGCTCCCCGACGTCCCGCCGCATCACTGAAAGCGAGGAAACCCGTGACGATCAGCCTGACCGCGCCGGCGATCAGCGCCCGCGCAGTGCGCAAATCCTTCGGAGAGCACATCGTGCTCGACGGGGTCGACCTCACGGTCGCCGAAGGCACCGTCCTCTCACTGCTCGGGCCCAACGGTGCCGGCAAGACGACAATGGTGCGCATCCTCTCGACCCTGATTCCGGCCGACGGCGGCGACAGCCGGGTCGGCGGGCACGACGTGGTCACCGAAGCGGAAGCGGTGCGCGCGCTGATCGGCGTTACCGGCCAGTTCTCCGCGGTGGACAACTATCTCACCGGCGAGGAGAACCTGCGCCTGATGGCCGACCTTCGCCACCTTGGGCGCCAGGCCGGACGCCGCCGGATCGCCGAGCTGCTCGAGCGGTTCGACCTGACCAGCGCCGCGCGCAAGCCGCTCTCGACCTACTCAGGCGGCATGCGGCGCAGGCTGGACCTGGCGATGACGCTGGTCGGCAAGCCGTCAGTGATCTTTCTCGACGAGCCCACCACCGGGCTCGACCCGCGCAGCCGCCGCACCATGTGGCAGATCATCCGCGAGCTGGTCAGCGACGGCGTGACGATCCTTCTCACGACCCAGTACCTCGACGAAGCCGACGAGCTGGCCGATTATGTCGCGGTCTTGAATCGCGGGCGGATCGTCGCCGAAGGCACCCCCGCCGAGCTGAAAGGCCGAATCCCCGGCGGCCACATTCAGCTTCAGTTCGCCGGACCGGACGCCCTGCGCGCGGCAGCCGCCATGATCCCCGATGCCGCGCCCGACGACGATCAGCTGATTCTGCAGGTCCCTGGCGACGGCAGCGTCGACTCGCTGCGCCGTGTGCTCAACGAGCTCAACGACGCCCGCGTTCACGTGGAGAACCTGTCGATCCACACCCCTGATCTCGACGACGTGTTCTTCGCTGTCACCGGCCACGCCGCCACCGAACCCGCCGCCCGCCAAGAAGAGGAAGTCCTTCAGCCATGACGTCCCTCGCTTACACCGTCGCCGATTCGGGGACGATGCTGCGCCGCAACCTCAAACACCAGCTCCGCTATCCGTCGCTGACGCTCATGCTCGCCGGCTTCCCGATCGTCTTCCTGTTGCTGTTCGTCTACGTCTTCGGCGGCCAGCTCGGCGCCGGTCTCGGCGGGCACGGTACCGGCGGTCGCGGCGCCTACCTCACCTACGTTGTCCCCGGCATCCTGATCATCACCGTGGCATCCGCCGCCCTCGGCACTGCGATCTCCGTCGCCACCGACATGACCGGGGGCATCATCGACAGATTCCGAACCATGTCCATCTCCCGTGCCGCTGTGCTCACCGGCCACGTGATCGGCAGTCTGTTGCAAACCCTCGCCGTTCTCGTGCTCGTGGCCGGCGTTTCCCTGGCCATCGGCTTCCGATCCCACGCCAGCGCCGCCGCCTGGCTAGCCGCCGCCGGCGTGCTCGCGCTGTTCGCGTTGGCGCTTATCTGGCTGTCCGCAGCGCTGGGCCTGGCCGCCAAGAGCGTCGAGACCGCGAGCAACACCCCCATGTTCCTTACCTTGCTGCCGTTCCTGTCCAGCGGGTTCGTCCCGACCGCCAGCATGCCCGCAGGGCTGCGCCAGTTCGCCGAATACGAGCCCTTCACCCCGGTCACCCAGACCGTCCGCGGTCTGCTCAGCGGCGGGCCCATCGGCATGCACGCGATCGCGGCCATCGCCTGGAGCGCCGGCATCGCGCTGGTCAGCTACCTCTGGGCGGTTCGTCTCTACAACCGCCGCCGGGCAGCCGAGCCGAACTGACCTCGCGCGCGGGCTACCCGGCCAGCAGTGCGCTGACCGCGTCGCGCAGTGGTGCCATCAGCTCAGCAGCTCGCGCCCGCGCTTCAGCCAGCTTGCCGTCCGCCACTCGCTCAACCACCTCAAGGTACGCCTTGATCTTTGGCTCGGTGCCGCTCGGCCGGATGACGACCCGGCCGCTGGCCAGCCGGTAAGTAAGCACGTCGGCGGCCGGGAGCTGGCTGGTTTGGAAGGCCAGATCCGTGACGGAGACGACTGCCTGGCCGGCCAGCTCTTTCGGGGCTGCGGCCCGCAGCCGCGCCATCACCTCGGCTGACCTCGTCGTGGGTACGGTCACCTGCGCCGTCGCGTGCACGCCGTAGGTTGCTTCCAGCTTGTCGTAGGCGTCACTGAGCGACTCGCCGGCTGACCTGGCGGCGGCCGCGAGACCGAGCACTGCCAGTGCGGCTCCGATGCCATCTTTGTCACGCACCACATCGGTGACTGCGTAGCCGAGTGCCTCTTCGTAACCGAAGAGGAACTTGAATCCAGGCCGTGAGTCTGAAGCGCGCATGATCCATTTGAAGCCGGTGAGCGTCTCGGCATACTGCGCGCCGGCTGCTGCGGCGATGCGTGACAGCAGCGTTCCCGACACGATGGTTGACACCACCAGCTCGGCGTCCACCCCGGCCGGCCGGCCAGAACCACTCAGGACGTACGCGCCGAGCAGCGCGCCCACCTGGTCGCCCGTCAGTCGCCGCCAGGTGCCGCGAGCCTCATCGGCGGGAACGGCGACCGCGAGCCGGTCGCCATCTGGGTCGTTGGCGATCACCAGGTCGGCACCCGTGCCCCGGCCAAGCTCGATGGCCAGGTCGAGAGCACCGGGTTCCTCGGGGTTAGGGAACGCCACCGTCGGGAAGCCCGGGTCCGGCTCGGCCTGGGCCGCGACCACAACCGGTGCCGGGAATCCGGCTTGCCTGAAGGCTCGCAGGGCCAGGCCGGCCGCGACGCCATGCAGCGGGGTGTAGGCGAAGCGCAGCGCGGCGGCGCCCGCCGGTGCCGGCGAGATCGCGCACACCGCGTCGAGGTACGCCCGGGCGACCGCGTCGTCAAGCCAGTTGATGAGCGGGCTGTCTGGCCCGGCGACCGGGATCTGGCTGAGCGGGCCGAGCCGGCTGATCGCGGCCTCGATCTCAGCGTCCGCTGGCGGCACGATCTGCGCGCCGTCGCTCAGGTAGAGCTTGTAGCCGTTGTCAGCCGGCGGATTGTGGCTGGCGGTGATCATGACGCCAGCCGCGGCCCGCAGATGGCGCACGGCGAACGCGAGCAGCGGCGTGGGTTGCTGCCGTGGCAGCAGATGCACCCGGATGCCTGCGCCGGCCAGCACCCTGGCAGCCTCGTCGGCGAACTCATCGCTGCGGTGCCGAGCGTCGCATCCGATGACGACGCCGGCCTGCGGACTAGCTGGATCACGATCGCGGAGCCAGCCCGCCAGGGCCGCAGTCGTCGCCCGGACGATCGCGCGGTTCATGCGGTTAGGTCCGGCGGCAACCGCGCCGCGCAGTCCGGCGGTGCCGAACTCGAGCCGTCCGGCGAACCGGTCGGCGAGTTCGCCGGCGGCCTCGTCGCTGTCGCTGGCAAGCAATGCGGTCAGCTCGGCCCGGTCGGCCTCGTCCGGGTCGTCGGCGATCCACGCGGATACCCTGGCCCGCAGCTCGCCAGTCACCGTGTCGCCAGTCACCGTGTCGCCAGTCACCGTGTCGCCAGCCACCGTGTCACGGTCAGCATGTGACGGTCAGCATGTCAGGCGAGCCTGGGCAGTATCTCGGCCAGCAACGTCCCCATCCGCAGTGCTGCCTGCTGCCCCGCGGCGACGACCTCGCTGTGATCGAGCGGCTGGTCACTGAGCCCGGCAGCGAGGTTGGTGACCAGCGACAGGCCGAGGACTTCGGCGCCAAGATGGCGGGCGGCGATCGTCTCCAGGGCGGTCGACATGCCGACCAGGTCCGCGCCGGCGGTACTGAGCATCCGGATCTCGGCCGGGGTCTCGTAGTGCGGCCCGACGAGCGCGGCGTAGACGCCCTCGTCCAGGCTGGGGTCGGCGGCCCTGGCGACCGCGCGGAGCTTCGCCGAGTAGGCCGCGGACAGGTCCGTGAACCGGGGCGGGGAGCCGTCGGGCGGCGGCGGGCCAGTCAGCGGCGACTGCCCGGTCAGGTTGATGTGATCGCTGATCAGCACCGGCTGGCCGGGTCGCAGCCCGCGTCTGATTCCGCCGGCTGCGTTGGTGAGCACAATCACCTGGCAGCCAGCGGCGATGGCCGTCCGGATGCCGTGGACGACGACACTCGGCTGATGGCCCTCGTACAGGTGCGCGCGGCCGAGAAACACCAGTGCGCGGTTGCTGCCTGCCCGGACAGACCGCACGGCGGGCACGTGTCCGGGCACGGTCGGCTCGGGAAACCCGCCGAGTTCGGCTAGCGGCACTACCGCGTCGGGCGCGCCGATCGCGTCAGCCGCCGGCGCCCAGCCGGAGCCGAGCACGACGGCGATCTGATGGGAGTCGAATCCGGTCAGCCTCGCTAGCTGCTCGGCGCTGGCCGCAGCGATCGTGTACGGATCAGTCATGCCTGGACGTATGGCCTTTCTCGTGCCGTTGCCGCACCCTGCCCGTCGCACAGGGCCCGCTGGACTGTGCTACGTGTCATCCGATCCGCTCGAGCACCAGCGCGGCCGGCTCGGGGGCGTCAGGACCGATGACGATCGCGCCCGCCAGCGCCTCGCGCGCGCGGTCGAACTTGCCGGGGTCATCGGTGCGCAGTTCAAGCACCGGCTGACCGGGCGAGACCGCATCGCCCGGCTTGGCCAGGCAGATGATCCCGGCCGACGCCGACACCGGGTCCTCTTTCCTGGCCCGGCCGGCGCCCAGCCGCCAGGCCGCAACGCCGACAGCGCGCGCGTCCAGGACTCGAAGTCGTCCGGCGGAGTGCGCGGTCACCTTCTCGACGTGCTGAGCCGACGGCAGCGGTGCCTCCGGATCGCCGCCCTGCGCCGCGATCATGGCCAGGTAACGCTCCAGCGCGCGCCCGTCAGTAAGCGCGGCCGCGGGATCGGCGCTGAGGCCGGCAAGCCGCAGCATCTCAGCCGCAAGCGCCAGCGTTACTTCCATCAGATCGGCCGGGCCATGCCCGCGCAGCGCGGCGACCGACTCCTCGACTTCGACCGCGTTGCCGACAGCCCGTCCCAGCGGGGTGTCCATCCGGGTCAGCAGCGCGCTGGTCTTCACGCCGTAGGCGTTGCCAAGATCGACCATCGTCTGCGCGAGCTGGCGGGCCGACGCCACGTCTGGCATGAATGCGCCGCTGCCCACCTTGACGTCGAGGACGAGCGACCCCGTTCCCTCGGCAATCTTCTTGGACATGATGGAACTGGCAATCAGCGGGATGGATTCCACCGTGCCGGTCACGTCCCGCAGCGCGTAGAGTCGCCGGTCGGCTGGTGCCAGGCCGTCGCCAGCGGCGCAGATCACGCAGCCGATGTCTGCCAGCACCGCCGCGATGCCGGCGTTCGAGAGCGACGCCCGCCAGCCCGGAATCGACTCCAGCTTGTCCAGCGTGCCGCCGGTATGCCCGAGGCCGCGCCCGGACAGCTGCGGCACGGCGGCGCCGCAGCTTGCTACCAGCGGCGCCAGAATCAGCGACACCTTGTCGCCCACCCCGCCGGTGGAGTGCTTGTCCACGGTCGGTGCGGTAAGGCTAGCCAGCTCCAGCCGTTCGCCAGAACTGATCATGGCGTCGGTCCAGGCCATCAGTTCGTCAGCGGTAAGGCCGCGGAAGTAGATCGCCATGAGTAGCGCGGCCATCTGCTCGTCGGCGACGGTGCCCGCCGTGTACGCGGCGATCACCCACCGAATGTCGGCCGGCGACAGCTGGCCGCCATCACGCTTGGCGCGGATGAGATCGACGGCGTCAGGCATCGCGGCGGCTCCGGAGGGCCAGGTCGCTGTCGGTAAAGGCACCAGGCAGCAGGTCGCCGATTCGCTGCGGCCCGTTATCGGCATCGAGCAGCAGCTCCGGGCCGCCGGCCTCGAGGAGCAGCTGACGGCAGCGGCCGCACGGCATCAGCGGGGCACCGTCGCCCGCTACGACGCTGACTGCTACGAGCGGTCCGGCTCCCGCAGCGTGCTGAGCGCTAACGAGCCCGCACTCCGCGCACAAGGTGAGCCCGTACGAGGCGTTCTCCACGTTGCAGCCGATTACCACCACGCCGTCGCGATCCTGCCCGGCGGCACCGACCTGAAGACCCGAGTACGGTGCGTAGGCACGACCGGCTGCACCCGTGGCGGCGGCGCGTAGTACGGCCCAGTCGACATTCATTCGGTTCGCTTTCGTGTCACGACTTGACGTATGGCTGGCCGTCGGCCTTCGGCGCCCGGACCTTGCCGACGAGGCCTGCCACGGCGATGATCGTGGCTACATACGGAGCCATGTCCATGATCGGGGCGGGCAGCACCGGGTTGACTGTGGGCAGGACCTGGGCGAGCTGGAGACAGAAGCCGAACAGCAGCGCTGCTGCGAGCGAGCCAAGCGGAGTCCACCGGCCGAAGATCAGCGCCGCCAGCGCGATGTAGCCGAAGCCGGAACTGATGTCCTCGTTGAAGATGCCCACTGAGCCGACGGTCAGGAACGCCCCTCCGATGCCGGCGAGCAGGCCGCCGAGTATCACGTTGCGGTAGCGGATCCACAGCACCCGGATCCCGACGGTGTCCGCCGCCGTCGGATGTTCGCCAACCGCCCGCACCCGGAGTCCCCAGCGGGTGTGGAACATGGCCACCTGCACTGCGATGACCGCGATGTAGGTGACGTAGAGGAAAACGTTCGAGTCGAAGAAGATCGGGCCGATGACAGGGATTTGGGCGAGCCCCGGGATCTTCAGAGCGGCGAAACTGTTGCCGGTGTTGTAGTTCGGGTTCTGCGCCATCAGCCGGTTGTACAGATAGTCGGTCATGCCCAGCGCCAGGACGTTGAGCACGACGCCGAGCACGATCTGATCCATCAGGAACGTGATCGCGAAGACCGCGAGCAGCAGGCCGACCAGGCCGCCTGCCAGGGACCCGGCGACTAGTCCGACCCAGAGCCCGCCGAAGGCGCTGGCCACGATCGCGGCGGTGAACGCACCGAACAGCAGCTGTCCCTCGATTGCGATGTTGATCACGCCGGACCGCTCGCACAGGCAGCCGGCCAGCGCTCCGAGTATCAGCGGAATCGACGCGGTAAACGTGCCCTGCGCGATGATGATCACGTTGAGCGGGATCGCGCCCGCGTCGGCCCAGCACAGTAGTGCCAGGAGGAAACAGACCAGCACGCCGGCGATGGCAAGTCGGTTGCCAAGCCGGGTGAACGTCACTGTCGCGCGCAGGACGCCGAGCCCGATCGCCACCGCGCCGAGTGCGTAGCAGACCGGCGCGGCAGGCACCCTGATCACGGGAATCTTGACTCCCGACCCCGAGGTCGACAGCTCGAAGCTCGCGTCTCCGTGATGGGCTAGCAGGCCGAAGACACCGATACTGATGAGGCCGAGCACGATGAAGGTGACGGCCGCCACGTGGCGGCGTTCGGTGGTCAGCGGCGCGCGCACTGCCGCGGCGAGCGTGGTCACCCGTTCCATCCCTTCGCGACGGCCTCCATGCCGGTGCCCGCGGTGGTCCGCAGCCGGAAGACGGCGCGGATCAGCGCGGGCGCGGCGACGAAGAGCACGATGAGTCCTTCCAGTACCTGGACGATGTCGGCTGGGACCTGCCCGAGCGTGGCAGCCTCGACGTACGTGCCGCCGACGTGCAAGGCGCCGAACAACAGGCCGGCCAGCACGACTCCGATCGGCTTGGCCCGGCCGAGCAGCGCGACAGTGATTCCGTCTGGTCCGTAGGTGCCGTAGCTGTTAAACGTGAGCTGCGTGCCCGTGCCCTGTATCACCGTCGCGGCGGAGAGTCCGGCCAGCCCGCCAGCGAGCAGCATGACCACGATCCAGGATCGCTCGACGTTGATGCCGGCTGTCCGGGCGGCACTCGGGCTCGCGCCGACGGTACGGAACTGGAAACCGGTCGTCGTGCGGGACAGCAGCCAGGCAACCGCGATTGCCGCCGCCACCGCGATCAGGAATCCCAGTCCAACCTGCGGAGGCGGCCCGCCAGCATGTCCCAGGTTGGCGTCGTTCGCGATAAAGGGCGCGATCTCGTTTGTCTGGTGCGGCTGCTGCAGCATCGAAGGATGAGACAGCAGGTACTGGAGCAGGTCGTACATCACGTAGTTGAGCATGATCGTGACGATGACCTCGTGCGCCCCGGTCCTGGCCTTGAGCAGGCCGACAAACCAGCCGATGACCGCACCGCCGATAAATCCGCCCAGCACGCAGACGATCACGTGGATGACAGGTGGCAGGCTCACGCCGAAGCCGAGCCAGGTCGCCACGACCGCGCCGCCCACCCACTGGCCCGCGGCGCCGATGTTGAACAGTCCTGCCCGGAAAGCGATTGCCACCGACAGGCCGGTCAGGATCAGCGGCGTCGCCTGAGCGCAGGTCGCGGAGAGCGGATAGAAAATGGCCGCGACAGAGCCGCCGTGGAATGCGGCGCTGACTGTCGACGGGTTGAGGATCGCTCCCTCGAACATCTGGGAGTAAGCGAAGGAGACTGCGTCCCAAGTCTGTCCGAGCGTGTATCCGGGAACAGTGAAGAACGAACTCCATGCCCTGCTCACGACCGGGTCGCTGAACACGATCAGCACGCCGCCAACCACCAGCGCCAGGAAGATCGCGAGAATCGTGATCACGGCCGAGCTGCCCTGCGTAATGGCCTGGATGAGTACGCCAGCGGTGAGGCGGGCACGCGACCTGGCCGGGCCCGGCGCCTCGCTCGGCTGACCCGGTTCTGCTGCGGCCGTTGCCGGAACGGCCTCACCGGCTGCTGGTACGGGGTCGGGCGCTGCTGGCATCGGGTCGACAGGAACGTCACTCACTGCCAAGCTCCTCGGCTCGCGGCTTGGTCTGGTCAGCCGGCAGCTCAACGGCCTCTAGCAGCTCGTCAGCGTCCGGTCCGGTGACATCGGCGACGGCTGCGGTGCCATCTGACGCCTGCCCGCCGGTCCCGGCACCGGCCATCAGTAGGCCAAGCTCTTGCTCGGGGATGTCTGGCGCACACACCCCGACGATCTTGCCTTCGTACATGACGGCGATCCGGTCCGACAGCGCGTAGATCTCGTCGAGCTCGGAGGAGACGATGACCACGGCGACTCCGCGGTCCCGCTGCTTGACGATCTCGGAGTGCACGAACTCGATCGAGCCGACATCCAGGCCCCGGGTTGGCTGGCTTGCCAGCAGCAGCTTGTTCGGCCGGCTGAGTTCCCGCGCGACTACTACCTTCTGCTGGTTCCCGCCGGAGAGGGTTCCGGCCGCAGTCAGGACCGACGACGTTCGGACGTCATACTCGTCCACCAGATGGGCAGCCGCCTTCCTGACCTCATCAGGCTTCATGACGATACCTGCCGCGTAGGGCGGCCGGTCGTAGACATCGAGCACCAGGTTGTCCGAGACCGGGAAGGCCCCAACCAGGCCGTCCTCCTGCCGATCCTCAGGGACGTAGCCGATCCCGGCCCGAAGCCGGTCCTTTGTCGTCGCCGAGATGATCTCCTGGCCGTCCAGAAGTACCGAGCCGGTAGCCGGACGCAGGCCCATCAGGGCCTCGCACAGCTCGGTCTGGCCGTTCCCTTGCACCCCTGCAATTCCCAGAATCTCGCCACCCCGCACGGCGAAGGAGATCGACTGCACAGCCAGGTCGGCGTGCTCACCAGGGACGCTGAGGTCGCGCACATCGAGCACAACCCCAGCCGGGGATGCTGCATCCTTGCTGACCCGGAGCTGCACGGAGCGGCCGACCATCAGCGCGGCAAGCTCGGCGTCGCTGGTGGTCGGCGGGCGCTGCGCCACCACTTTGCCTCGGCGGATGATCGTGATGTCGTCGGCGATCGCCTGGACCTCTTTGAGCTTGTGGGAGATGAAGATGATCGAGTGACCGCTGTCGCGCAACTGGCGCATGATCACGAACAGGTCCTCGGTCTCGCCGGGCGTGAGCACGGCGGTGGGCTCGTCGAGTACCAGGATGCTGGCGTCGCGCAGCAGCGCCTTGATGATCTCGACTCGCTGCTGGACACCCACCGGAAGATCCTCGACGTAGGCGTCGGGGTTGACGCGCAGCCCGAAGCGCTCCGACATCTCGCGTACCGAGGCACGGGCCCGGCGGCGGTCAAACAGGCCCGGCGAGGGGATACTGATCTGAGGCAGGTGCAGATGGCGGACAGCCCACTCCGGCACCCCGAGCCGGCTGATCGGTTCGGCGCCGAGAGTCACATTCTCCGCGACGGTAAAGACCGGGACGAGCATGAAGTGCTGGTGCACCATGCCGATCCCGGCGCTGATCGCGTCCTTGGGCGACCTGATGTGCGCTGGCTGGTCGTTGATGAGGATCTCGCCCTCATCGGGCTGTATGAGCCCGTACAGCACGTTCATCAGGGTGGTCTTGCCAGCGCCGTTCTCGCCGAGCAGCGCCCTGATCTCGCCCGGCTGGACGACCATGTCGATGTGGTCATTGGCCACGAGACTGCCGAAACGCTTGGTGATACCACGTAGTTCAAGCTTCACCGGCTGTCTCCACTAGAACTCGCCGTCCGGCTGCCTGGCGGGACCAGGCAGCCGAACGGCTCATCCGAACTTTTTACTCGCGTTGGATCTGTGATCAGACCGGGCTCTTGGTCTTGGGGACAATCTGCCCGGATTCGATCTTCTGCTGCAGAGCTGTGATCTCAGCCTGCAGCGAAGCAGGAACCTTGGCGTCGTGGTACGGAGACAGAACCGCGCCGCCATTCTGGAGTGTGCCAACGTAAGTGCCGCCGGCGAAGGTGCCGCCTGCTGCCGAGGTCACCGCGGTCTTGACTGCCGAGGTGATGCCCTTCGTCACGCTGGTGAGCATGTACTTGCAGTACTGGGCTGCGCTGATGCAGCCGTCGGTGTCCACCCACTCCATCAGCACGTGCTTGCCAGCTGCGTCGGCGGTCTGCACGGCCTTCGCGGTACCGAGGCCAACCCCGCCTGCCACCGGGAAGATCACGTCCGCACCCTCGCCGATGTAGGTGTTGGCCAGCGTCTGACCCGCGCCGAGGTTGGTGAAGTTGCCGATGAAGTCACCCTTCTGGGTCTGCTCGTTCCAGCCGAGGACCTTGACGTTCGCGTGGTGCTGCTGGTTGTAGTACTGGACTCCGTCCCAGAAGCCGTCCTCGTAGATGGTGACCGTGCCGAACTTCTCACCGCCGTAGGTGGCCACGACATGCGTCTTGCTAATGCCGGCCGCCAGGTAACCGCCGAGGAAGCCATCCTGGACCGTGTTGAATACCAGCTGGTCGATGTTGGGTTCCTTGGCGCCAGTCAGGCATTCAGAGGCATACGAGCAGTCAACGATCGCGAACTTCTGATTCGGGTTGGCCTTGGCAGCCGCCTCGGTCGCGTCTGCCATCAGGAAGCCGACCGTGACGATGATCCCGCACTTCTTGCCGATGAACGTGCTGATGTTGGACGCGTAGTCGGCCGAGGTCGTGGACGGCAGGTAAGTGACCTGAATCTTGCTCGGGTCGGTTGCGGCGGCAGCCTGCATGCCTTCCCACGACGACTGGTTGAACGACTTGTCGTCGATGCCGCCAGTGTCGGTGACCATGCAGCCAAGGAACTTGCTGCTGGCCGTCGTGCCAGTGGACGGGGAACCGGACGAACCGCTGCCCGATGGCGCGCTGCCGCATGCGGCAGCCAGCAGGGCAACCGCGCCGAACGCGACGACGGCCCTCATTGTGACTCTCACGGATACCTCCTCTGCGGGGGGCGGCTCGGGCCGCCCGGAAGGGACCGCCGGCTTGTTGCGCGAACCCCGCCGGCTGGGGTAAGTCGTCCCGGATGTCCCCCCCGGGATTGCCCGAAGGGTAGTCCTGGCGTGGCTGCCGGGGAAGCGTGAATTTGCAGTCCAGACGCCGATGTTGCGGAATCGAGACAGTCTGGGATCGCAGATCCGAATTCTTGGTCAGCTAGCCCGGCGCGGCCGCGGAACTCACATCCCATGGCAGGCGGTAATCGCCTGCTGACAGCGCGCCGTTGTGCGGGCGCTTGCATCCGAGTGGCCGTCGAACGCTAGAGCGTATTAGGTGAGAATGGTGGCATGTCACTGACCATCGGCGAGATCCGCCAGGCCCCTAAGGTGCTGTTGCACGATCATCTTGACGGCGGGCTGCGCCCCGAGACGATCGTTGACCTGGCGCGGCAGACCGGTTACGGAAAGCTGCCGGCCGACGATGCGGCAGGCCTGGCTGAGTGGATGGCGGCTGCCGCGCAGCGCGGCAAGCTCGAGCTGTACCTGGAGGCGTTCCAGCACACGGTGGGCGTGATGCAGACCAGGGACGCACTGATCCGGGTCGCGGCCGAGTGCGCTGAAGACCTGGCCGCCGACGGGATCGTGTACGCCGAGGTGCGGTTCGCCCCCGAGCTGCATCTTGACCAGGACCTCAGCCTGGATCAGGTAGTGGAGGCGGTGCTGGAAGGCTTCCGCCGCGGCAGTGCCGGCCAGAAGATCAAGGTCTACGCGCTCCTCACCGCGATGCGCACGGCGGCCAGATCGCTGGAGATCGCCGAGCTCGCCGTCCGGCACCGGGACGCCGGCGTGGTCGGATTTGACATAGCCGGGGCTGAGGCCGGCAACCGGCCGAGCCGTCACCTCGACGCCTTTCAGTACGTGGAGCGGGAGAACTTCCACATCACGATTCATGCCGGCGAAGGCTTCGGCCTGCCCTCGATCTGGGAGGCATTGCAGTGGTGCGGCGCTCACCGGCTGGGTCACGGAGTGCGGATCATCGACGACATCGCGGTGCCGGATGAGGGCGAAGGGCACCCGGCGCTTGGCAGGCTGGCCAGCTATGTCCGCGACCGCAGGATCCCGCTGGAGATGTGCCCGACGTCAAACGTCCAGACCGGCGCGGTGACCTCGATCAAGGAGCATCCGATCGGCCTCCTGCGGGAGATGC
>Ga0335072_10006837_pt1 | contig 16652 bp, 18 predicted proteins | sample Lox_Sample_21_FD_206725 | JGI IMG/M metagenome (GOLD analysis project Ga0335072, IMG submission 206725) | Soil microbial communities from Loxahatchee National Wildlife Refuge, Florida, United States - Lox_Sample_2.1 | ecosystem: Environmental > Terrestrial > Soil > Wetlands | place: USA...
GGGCAGCCGCCGGTTTCCACGGCGCGGATGCGCTCGGCCGGCAGGGCGTTGTGCTTCGTCAGAAACTCGCCGTCTTCCTTCGTGAAAATATCGTTGGTCACGGCGGCGAGGTCCATCGTCGCGCGCAACCGCTGGCACAGTTGCAGCATCAACGCCGTCTTGCCGCTGCCCACCGGCCCGCCGACGCCGACCGTGAAGGCGCGCTGGTCAAAATCGCGGTCGAGCGCCGGCTCGCGCTCGTGAAAATGGCCGGGATGATCGGCGTGCCCGTGCGCCTGGCCGTTGCCGCCGGGCGAATGAAAGTGAAACAGCAATTTCATAAATCAATCAGCTTTGAAACAATCGCGAATACAGCCGGTCCTGCGCGCCCTGCCACAACTCCAGCAGCGGCGCGGTTTGCGCCAGATCATCCAGCGACAGTTTTTCGCAGCGGCGCAAAATCGCTTCGGCCTTCGGGGCCAGCCGCTGTTGCAGCATTTGTGCTTCCATCGGGCCGACGATGTTCAATCGCACCGCCGCCGCCAGCACGCCGCGCAAATGATTGAAGAAAAACATCCGCAGCACCGTCGCACGCGGAACGTCCAGCCGCCGCAGACACGCGCCGAACACCGGCGCGAAATGGGCAAATGAGATTTCGGATTTCGGATTTCGGATTTCGGATTTGAAAATCCGTTCCACCGCCGACAGAAACGCGCGGCCCTGCGCGCGGCTCGCGCGGTTGGCGACGTGATTGGTCGTGAAGACATCGCAAAGCCGGTCCAACTCGCCGAGTTTTTCCGGTTCGTCAAACGCCGCCGTGACGAATGGCAGCGCGGCGTGGCCAAGCTGCTCCAAACCCGATTTGACAAACGAAACCAGCTCGTCGCGTCCGCGCACTTCCCCGTGCTGCCACGCCGCCTCCAGCCCGGACGAATGCGCAAAGCCGCCGGTCGGAAACGCGGAGTCCATCAATTGCCAGACCAGCCAGTTGTTTGTTTTGAGGAGCACAGCCGCCTCGGCTGCCCCGGCCAGCGCCTCGCTGATCACCGCTCCGTTCGACGAGGCGTCGAACGAAACACGCGAGGGCGCGCGTGCTCCCCGATTTTTTGAAGGCGAGTTTCTCAAAATAGAAAATACCGTTGCGCCAGCGGCAGCACTTTTGCCGGTTCGCAAGTGAGCAATTCGCCGTCGGCGCGGACTTCGTAGGTTTCCGGGTCCACGGTGATTTTCGGCATCGCATTATTCCACTTCAAATCCTTCTTGCCGATTTTGCGGCAGCCTTTTACGGCTTCGATGCGCTTGGTCAGGCCATAAATTTTGCCGACGCCTTTTTGCTTCGCAAGTTTGCTGACAAAGGCCACGGAGGTCGCGCCGTTCGCGCGGCCAAACGCGCCGAACATCGGGCGCATGAACACCGGCTGTGGCGTGGGAATGCTCGCGTTCGGATCGCCCATCTGCGCCCACGCGATGACGCCGCCTTTGACGACCATTTCCGGTTTCGCGCCGAACATCGCCGGCTTCCATAGCACGAGGTCGGCGAGCTTGCCGGCTTCAATCGAGCCGATGATGTGCGCCATGCCGTGGGCGAGCGCGGGGTTGATCGTGTATTTCGAGAGGTAACGCTTGATGCGGACGTTGTCGTTGTCCCCCTGCTCTTCCGGCAGGCGGCCGCGCTGCTGTTTCATCTTGTCCGCCGTCTGCCAACTGCGCGTGATGACTTCGCCGATGCGGCCCATCGCCTGCGAATCGGAACTCATCATGCTGATCGCACCGAGGTCATGCAAAATATCCTCCGCCGCGATGGTCTCGCCGCGAATCCGGCTTTCGGCGAACGCCACATCCTCCGGCAGATTCGGATCGAGATGATGGCAGACCATCAGCATGTCGAGATGCTCGTCAATCGTGTTGACGGTGTAAGGCCGCGTCGGGTTGGTGGAACTCGGCAGCACGTTCGGCTCGCCGCAGATGCGGATGATGTCCGGCGCGTGGCCGCCGCCGGCGCCTTCGCTGTGATACGTGTGAATCGTCCGGCCCTTGAACGCGGCGATCGTGTCTTCCACAAAACCGGATTCGTTCAACGTGTCCGTGTGAATTGTCACCTGAACATCGTGCTTGTCGGCAACGCCGAGGCAGCAGTCAATCGCCGCCGGCGTGGTGCCCCAGTCTTCATGCAACTTTAGGCCAATCGCGCCGGCGGCGATCTGTTCCGGCAGGCCGGCGGGCAGCGCGGTGTTGCCTTTGCCGGTGAAACCGAAATTGAGCGGCAGCGAATCCACCGCCTGCAACATGGCCTTGAAATAAAACGGCGCGGGCGTGCAGGTCGTGGCGCAGGTGCCGACCGCCGGGCCGGTGCCGCCGCCAACCATCGTGGTGAGTCCGGCGGCGATGGCCTCGTGCGCCTGCTGCGGACAGATGAAATGAATGTGCGAATCAAATCCGCCGGCGGTGACGATCAATCCCTCGCCCGCGATGACCTCGGTGGTGACGCCGACGATCATGCCTTTCGTGACGCCCGCCATGATGTCGGGATTGCCGGCCTTGCCGATGCCGGAAATCAGGCCGTCCTTGATGCCGATGTCTGCCTTGTAAATGCCGGTGTAATCCACGATGAGCGCGTTGGTGATGACGCAGTCCAGCGCGTCCTTCGCGCCGACGCCGGCGGCCTGGCCCATGCCTTCGCGGATGACCTTGCCGCCGCCAAATTTGCATTCGTCGCCGTAAGTCGTGAAATCCTTCTCGACTTCGAGAACGAGCGACGTGTCGCCGAGCCGGACCTTGTCGCCGGTGGTCGGGCCGAACATGTCGGCGTAATGGGCGCGTTTCATTTTATGGGACATGGGAAAATCCTTTCGCCTTCACCCGCTTCAATGCCGCTTTCTTGCCGGCGGCGGAAACTTTGCCGTCCGCCAGATTGTTGCCGCCGCGAATGATTTTCTTTCCGGCGATTTCCGCGAGCTTCACGGTTTTGGTTTCGCCGGGTTCAAACCGCACCGCCGTGCCGGCCGGAATGTCGAGCCGTTTGCCGTAGGCTTTGGCCCGGTCGAATTGCAGCGACGCGTTCGTCTCGATGAAATGATAGTGGCTGCCGACTTGAATTGGACGGTCGCCAAGATTGGTCACGGGAATTTCCACGGTGGCGCGGCCGGCATTGAGTTCAATTTCGCCGTCGAGAATTTCCGTTGAACCGGGAATGGGTTCGTCGGCGACGGGTTGGAAAGTCGAAACTTCCGGCACGGGCAAAAAGCTGCCATGCAGCGCGAGCTTCAAATCGCCGTTCTCGCTCGCAATCGGATGATGCACAGTCACGAGCTTGGAGCCGTCCGGGAAAGTGCCTTCGACTTGCACGTCGTAAATCATTTCCGGCACGCCGGACATGACCTGGTTGCGACCGAGCAACTGGCGGCCGAGGTTCATCAGTTCGGCGACGCTTTTGCCGTCGCGGATGAATTCCAAAATGACCGTCGCAATGAGCGCGACGGCTTCGGGATGGTTCAGGCGCAGGCCGCGCGCGAGGCGTTTCTGCGCGAGAAAACCGGCCTGATGCAGCGTCAGTTTGTCGAGTTCACGGGGAGATAAGTGCATGGTATTTCCAATTTACGATTCGCGATTTACGATTTTAAGCCACCGTGCCGCGTCAACCACCTTGAACGCAGAGCCGATCGCATATCGTAAATCGTAAATCATAAATATGCTCACCATTTGCGCGCCCACGGATCGTCACCGAGGAATTCCGGCACGAAGGCCAAGTGCCGGTGGAGTTCTCGGCCAACGGCTTCGACCTGTTCGCCGGCCACGCGAAGAACCGCGCCGTCGCGCACCGGACTGGCGCTGGCGATGAGCGTGGATCGGCGTTCAACCGGCGCGGCGGAAATTTTTTCGAGCAATTGACTGGCGGCGGCGCGCAGCGGTTCGCCGGCCAGCAGCAGCGTGGCGAAACAATTGAAGCGTCCGGTGCGATGCGGCGAGGTTTGAATTTCGTCCGCCGCATCGAGCAGAATGGCATCGAGAAAAATCCGTTCGCCGGCGAGGAAAACTTCGTTGCGGCTTTGGAACCGGGAGAATTGCCAGCGTTCGCCGCGCGCGGCGCGGCCGGACGTGAACCAGTCGAGCAAGACCAAGCCGGAATTTTCTGCGAGATGAAATTCCTGCCGTTGCGCGTAGCGGGAACCGGCGAACGCCTGTACCGGGTCGGGCACGAACACGAGCAGGGAATTTTCCGCAAGCGCGGCGCGGGTGACGTGACCACAGGGACGTTGCGCGGGGTTGCGGTAAATTTTGGTGGAAGCCTGTGTGCCGAGAAAGCAGCGCGTGCCGCCGCCGAGGCGAAGGTCGAGCCGGGTCCGGTCACCGGCGACGAGGCCGCCGCCGAAGCTGCTCGTGCAAACCCAGACGCTGCGACCGCGCGCGCGCGGCGTGAGCAGTTTCAACGGGCTGCGTGCAAAGGCTGACGTGACGGTGCTTTCGCCAAAAACAGACTCGATTTCCAGCACCGCGCCGCCAGGCTCCTCGGGAACGATTTTTACGGGCGCAACCACGATTAAACGGTCAGATGTTTTTTCACGATGTCGTCGTTCAAATGCGCAATCGGCCCCTCGGCCACGATTGCGCCGCGATCCATGATGTAAAAGCTGTCGCCGACGCTCAAACAGAAGTCAAGGTATTGTTCGACGAGCAGGATGCTGATCTTGCCTTCCTTTTTTATTTTCAAAAGCGTGTCGCCGATCAAATCAATGATGTTTGGCTGGATGCCCTCGGTCGGCTCGTCGAGGATCAAAATTTTCGGGTCGGTGAGCAACGCGCGGGCGATGGCAAGCTGCTGCTGCTGGCCGCCGCTCAACACGCCGCCCTTGCGCGAAAGCATTTCCTTGAGAATGGGAAACAATTCCAGCACGCGGTCCAACTGGCCGTTGGCTTTGGTGCCGTGGACGACGAGGCTGATTTTCAAATTTTCCCAGACGCTCAAAAGCGGGAAAATGTCGCGGCCTTGCGGCACAAAGCCGATGCCAAGCCGCGCACGCTGGTCAGGCTTGAGGCCGGTGAGTTCGGTGTCGGCGAGCTTGATCGAGCCGGCGTCGAGTTTCGCCATGCCGACAATCGTCTTGAGCGTGGTGGTTTTGCCGACGCCGTTTCGGCCCATGAGGCAAACGAGGCTGTGTTCGGGCACGGTGAGGTTCACGCCGCGCAAAATCCGCGAGCCGTCGTAGGAAACCGAGATGTTTGAAAGCGTCAGCATTTTCAATTTTTCTTTTTGCGGCCGAGATAAACTTCCTTCACGCGCTCGTCGTTCTGGACGTCGTCCACGCTGCCTTCGCAAAGAACCGTGCCCTGATGAAGCACGGTGACTTTGCGTGCGATCTGCCGGACGAACGTCATGTCGTGTTCGATGACGACGATGCTGTGCTTGCCTTCAAGGCTCAACAACAGCTCGCCGGTTTTGCGCGTCTCCTCGTCGGTCATGCCGGCGGCGGGTTCGTCCACCAGCAGAAGTTTCGGATTTTGCGCGAGCAACATGCCGATCTCCAGCCATTGTTTCTGGCCGTGGCTCAACGCGCCGGCTTTCGCGTCCGCCTTGCCGTCGAGCGCGACGATTTTAAGAATTTCGTAAATGCGGTCGCGGCGCTCCGGTGTCACGCGCATGAACAAGCTCGTCCAAACACTGCGGCTGCCTTCGAGGGAAAGCCAGATGTTTTCGAAAACGGTGTGGTCAATGTAAACCGACGGCGTTTGGAATTTTCGTCCGATGCCGAGCTGATTGATTGCAGGTTCGCGCAATTTCGTGAGGTCGGTGTCCTTGCCGAATTCGATCTTGCCGCTGTCCGGCTTGGTGCGGCCGGTGATGAGGTCAAGCATCGTGCTCTTGCCCGCGCCGTTCGGCCCGATGATAACGCGCAACTCGCCGGCATCCATGTAAAACGTCAGGTTGGAAATGGCCTTGAATCCCTCAAAGGCCTTGTTGACCTCTTCGAGCAGCAAAATAAATTCGTGTTTTTGGGGCGCGGGATTCATTCGGATTTCGCGAGGTTTTTTTCCGGTGCCGGCGGCGGATTGGCCTCAACGATTTTGGCGAGGCCGGATTTTGGCGGGAAGAATTTGTTTTTCAACGAGCGCAATTGCCCCAGCAAACCGACAATACCTTTGGGCATGAACAGCGTCACGAAAATGAACATCGCGCCGAGGAACAGCAGCCACAGATCGGGATAGGCTTCCGTCGCCCAGCTTTTCAGGGCGTTGACGGCCACCGCGCCGATGATCGGACCGATGAGCGTGCCGCGTCCGCCGACGGCGACCCAGACGACGGCTTCGAGCGAGCGGGCCGGCTCCATTTCGCTGGGGTTGATGATGCCGACTTGCGGCACGTAAAGCACGCCGCCGAGCGACGCGATGAGTGAGGCGAGGATAAAAACGAAGAGCTTGAAATTGGCGGTCGAATAGCCGGAAAAAAGCACGCGGTTTTCGCTGTCGCGGATGGCGCGCTGAATTTTTCCAAATTTGGTCAACGTGAGCCACTTGCAGAGCAGATACACCAGCAGCAATGCGACGCCGGTGCAGATGAAAAGTCCGCGCTGTGTCGCCGACGCATCCAGATTATGACCGAGCAGGAATTTGAAATCGGTGAAGCCGTTGTTGCCGCCCATGAGCAGGCTGTTGCGAAAAAACAGGAGGCACGCCGCGTAGGTCAACGCCTGCGTGAGGATCGCAAAATACACGCCGCGAATCCGCGAGCGAAACGCGAGGTAGCCGAAAATTCCCGACAGCACGCCGGGCAGCAAAACCGCCATCATCATCGCAAAAGCGAAGCTGTTAAACGGCTTCCAAAATGTTGGCAAATTGCTCCAGCCGAGAAACACCAAAAAATCGGGGATTGGCTCGTGATACTGGCCGAGGCTGCCAATCATCCGCATGAGATACATGCCCATCATGTAACCGCCGAGCGAAAAGAACAGCGCCTGGCCGAGGCTCAACAAACCGGTGTAACCCCACAACAAATCCACGCTGATGGCCAGTATCGCGTAGCAAAGATATTTGCCATAAAGGTTGATGCTGAAATCGCTGACGTGCCACCAGCTTCCCGCAGGGACGCAGGCGTTCAGACACGGAAGAATGACGATGATAAATACCGCCACCACCGCGACCGCAATCAACTCGATTTTAGTTGCTTTGCGCGACATGAATTAATCCAGGCTGCGGCTGCGCATGGCGAAAAGCCCGCCGGGCTTCCATTGCAGAAATAAAATGATGCAAACCAGCACGACGATTTTTCCCGCGACCGGCGAACCCGTCAGTTGTTGCAGGACTTGATCCGCCGTGCCGATGCCCAGCGCGGAATAGACCGTGCCGATGATGTTACCGACGCCGCCGACGACGACCGTCATAAAACTGTCCACAATGTAGGTTTGGCCCATGCTCGGCCCGACATTGCCGATTTGCGACAGGAACGCGCCGGCCAGACCCGCCAGGCCGGAGCCAAAGGCAAAGGTCAGCATGTTGACGCGGGTGGTGCGCACGCCCATGCAGGACGCCATGGAACGATTTTGCATCACGGCGCGAATCAACAGGCCGAGCGGCGTTTTTGACAGCAACAGCCAGGTGCCGATGACGATCAAAATGGCAAAGACGATGACAAAAACGCGATTATAATCGAGGGATACGTCGTCAATGGTAAAATGGCCGAGCAACCAGTTGGGCGAATTGACCTGCACGTTGTTCGCGCCGAAAACCATGCGGAAGATTTGCTGCAAGGCCAGCGAAACGCCCCAAGTCGCCAGCAGTGATTCCAGCGGCCGGCGGTAGAGAAATTGGATGACGGCACGCTCCAGCAGCAATCCCACCAGCGCCGCCATGAAAAAACTCAACGGAATCGCGAAGATGAAATAACTTTGATAAAACCAGCCGGTCGCGTTGAGGCCGGGCAGATTCAGACCGAAGGCGATGGGCTTGCCCATGATGCTGAACGGAAGAGTGATGTGGAAGCCAAACCCGGAGCCGAAGATGTTTTGAATCACATAAGTGGTGTAAGCCCCCACGGCAATCATCTCGCCGTGCGCCATGTTGATGATACCCATCAAGCCAAACGTGATGGCCAGTCCGAGCGCCACCACGAGCAAAACCGAGCCAAGGCTGATGCCATGAAAAATCGTGCCGTAAAAGTTCACCCACCGGATGTGGTCGTTAATTGAACCAACAGCAAGCTGGATTGCCTTCGTCAGTTGCGGACTGTTATTAGTATTGGCGGCGAGTTGGTTCAGATTGTCCAAGCTGCCGGTTGAATTCAACGCGGCCAGTTGTTCGACGGCGGCAATTTGCACCGCCGGATTGGTGTCGCCCAGTTGCAAGGTCGCGATGGCTTCTCGGATGATCTTTTTAACCCCGGTGTTCTTTTCCTTGTCCAGGAGGACTTGCAAAACGGGCACATAATCTTCGTTCTGTGAATTACCGAGCTTGACCACCGCCGACTCGCGCGCGTTCAGGTCGGGATCGGACAGAGCCAACGAGTCGAGCACCCGTTGAATCGCCCGGCGCAGCCGCATGTCCGTATCCGCCGTGTTGAGATCGCTGTCGCCGAAGCGCAATTCCTTGCCGGTTGCGTCCTTGACAAATTGTCCGTCAATGATGCGAATGGCGCGCGACCGGCCTTCGGCGTCCTGCTGGCTTTCCAACATCACCGGCACCGTGGAACCGTCGGGGGCGACATACAGATAAACTTCCTCCGTCGTCCAAGCGGATAGCACGTCGCTGGCCAGTTTGGAGCCGGTGTCGGACAGTTCGTCGAGCAGTTTCTGCTGTTCCGCTCCCGTGCTTAAAATGGCTTGGACCAGTTCCTGACGAACGACATTGGTGCTCGTCGTGTCAGACGCGGGGGCAGGCGCGGCGTTCGTCCGCAGGCAGAGCAACGCCAATATAAAACACACCAGCGGTTTGAACACAAACTTCATGGCACTTGAAAAAAAGGTGGAGCCGAAGCTCCACCCCCTTGTTTTTAATTGATACAGATCAAACGGTCATTACTTGCCTTGGGCGGCCAGTTGCGCGTCAAGTGTCTTGAGCATCCACGGTTCTCCAACCACCTGCGGAAACTGCTTGATAATTTTGAACTGGCCGTTGGCGAGCGTTTCACCGATATACACATTCTTGGTGGTGTATTGATTAGCCTGCACAGTGATTTTGCCGCTGGGGCCGTTAAAGCTGATGTCGCCCGAATCCAGCACCTTGCGCACGGCGTCCACGTCGAACGTGCCGGCTTTTTCCACTGCCGCCTTCCACAAATACACGCCGTCGTAGGAAAGCTCCATCGGGCTGTCCACCACCCGGTTCTCTTTCACCACCCCGGGATAATTTTCCGTTTTAAGCCAGTCGTTCCACTTCGCAAGAAAGGCCTTGTTCTCGGGCGTTTTCAAGGACATGAAATAACTCCAGCAACCCAGTTCGCCGACGAGGTTTTTGGTGGGCATGCTGCGGAGTTCATCTTCCGCCAAGCTGAACGAAACCACCGGGCACTGATCTGGCGTCAAGCCGGCGGCGACAATCTCCTTGAAAAAGGGCACGTTCGAGTCGCCGTTGATGGTGTTGATGACGCAGGCGTTGCCGGACGCGGCGAATTGTTTGATGTCCGCGACGATCTGTTGGAAGTCGGTATAACCGAAAGGCACATATTTGCCGGCAGAAATCACCTTGCCGGAATCGTCCTTCGTGAAACCGCCGCCGATGTCATCCGGGGAAATGCCATGCAACAACAGATATTTGTAGAGAATCAAATTCGTGGTTTGCGGATAAACATAGTCCGTTCCAATCAGGTAGAACTTCTTTATCCCTTGAGCCAACAGGTAATCCACGGCGGGGATGGCTTGCTGATTCACCGCTTCGGCCGTATAGACCACATTTTCAGACTGCTCTTCCCCTTCAAACTGCACGGGGTAAAACAACAAGCCGTCGTCCTTCTCAAACACCGGCAGCACGGATTTGCGGCTGACCGAGGTCCAGCAACCGAAAACCACCGCCACTTTGTCTTGTTCAAGCAATTCCTTGGCTTTTTCGGCAAAGAGCGGCCAGTTGGAGGCGCCATCCACCACCACCGGCTCTATCTTGTAGGACTTGTCGCCGATCTTGATGCCGCCGGCGGCGTTGATTTGATCGAAGGTGAACAGGAGCATGTCGCGCAACGAAGTTTCACTGATGGCCATGGTGCCGCTCAATGAATGCAGCACCCCCACTTTCACGGTGTCTTGGGCCACGGCCCGGTTCGTCAGGGTCAGCGCAACCGCCAACGCCATTAATTTTAACAGGTGTTTTTTCATGGTTTAGTTTGGATGATAATTTTTTGGTTTGTTTGGATTTTAGATTTAGAACAAATAGGAGGCGCCGCAGCCGAGGATGAACTGTTCTTTTTTGCCGTTCAATCCACCGGCATAGGACGTGTAGTCGTAGCGAATTTCCGGCTGGATTTTTATGTTGGGGGTCGGCTTGAGATTGAGCGTGAGCGTCAAGCTTCCCAGATGGCCGCTCATGTCCGTGGTTGTAATGCCGGCACCGGGACGAACCGCAGGCCCGAGCACGCCTTCGGGATTGTCAACATAGTCGGCACGAAAGGCCAGTCCGACCTTGTCGGTGAAATCATACCAAAGCCAGCCACCGAGCGACCAGAGGTCGCTGGTGTTGCCGGGGCTGCTGAAGTTAAAATAGTCGGCTTCGTAGCCCGACCCAAGCTTCTTCGTGAATTGATAACCACCAATGCTTGAAATTCCTGACACATCCGTGGCGGCAGGCTCCGCATCATACCAGCCGATCAGATCGAACCACAACTTGTCGTTCGGCTTGAAAGCGAGCGAACCGCTAAACGCCTTGCCTTGGTTGTTGTCCACCGGTCCTTGGAACAGCCCATTGTCCACACGCACCGTAAGCCCCACCTTGTCAGTGAAGTTATAGCTGGCCTGGACGCCGGCGGAAGGTCCGTTGCCGGTATACCACCACTGGTAGCCTTGTGAGAAGTTGGGATTCGCCGCGCCGCCGTCACCTGATTCCCAGTTCAACAGCGAAATAAGTTCACCAGCCTTGATGTCCAAGCCGGTGCCGACGGGCACATTCACTTCCACATAAGCTTCACGTAAATCATTAAAGCTTGTGTTGCTGTTGGTTCCGTTCATTCCACCCGAATTGAGGTCCGGCGCATCGTCGCCAAACATTAATGAGGCGCGGAAACCCGCGTCCCACTTGTCCGTCGCCACGGGCGGACTGGCAATCGTCAGCTTGAATTTGTTCAGCGAAAAGGAATTGTCCTTCGTATTCCAAAGATATGTATCGGACAGGCCGGATGCCGGATGCTCGGTATTATAGAAATACGAAGCCTGTACAAACCCGCTGATGGAGATGCTGCTCATGGCCGATACTGCGGGATCGGAACCGCTGGGCAAAAGCCCTTGCTTTTTGGCCACGTCTTCCAAAGTGTCCAACTGCTGTTGCAACGCCTGGTTCTGCTTTTGCAGTTGAGCGATTTGGTCGCTCTCGGTGGTTGATTGAGCGTGCGCACTGAGGCCTGCGCCGGCAATCATGCCAAGACAGGCGCCGGTGGCGGCAAGTTGGTTTTTAGCACGCAATGGGTTTTTTCGTATTTGGTATTTCATGTCAGTGGTAACTCCTTGGGTTTGTTTTTCGCTTATGTCTCATGGCAAAACTTCTCTGGCGTCGCAAATGCTCTATCGCAAGTGGTGATCGCGATATCCTTTGGTTTTTTGCCATCTACTTTGTGCTCAAGCAGTCAGGGTGCCAAAGGTGAAAACCGCGACCGTTGGAAAATTGAAAAAAAATTTGAACAGATGTGAATGAAATTCACCAATGAATGAAACACTTGACAGCAGGCAGTTGAAAGCGTTCGTCGTGCTGGCAAAAACCGGAAGCCACACGGAAACTGCAAAACGACTTTACGTCACCCACTCGGCCATCAGCCATGCCATGCGCACGTTGGAGGAGCAAGTCGGCTGTCGCCTTTTTGCCAAATTGCGCAAAAAAGTCGTCCTGACCGAGGCGGGCGAAGCGTTGTTGTATCATGCCAACCGCGTGCTTGCGGAAATGCAGCAAGCGTGTCTCACGCTCACCGAATTGAACCAATGGGGTTCGCGCCAACTGCGATTGGCGGCGAACGCCATCCTGCTTTCAAAATTCCTCGCGCCGGTCCTGCTGAAATTTCACGAAGAATTTCCGCGCGTGTCGCTTCATGTTCAGACTTGCGGCTTGAGCAAGGTGACTGGCCGGCTTGAAAACAACCGGGTTGATATTGCGCTGTCTGCCAAACCTTCGGCCGGCGACCAGTTTGAATTTGTCCCCTTGTTTGCCGACCGCTTTCATCTCGTGGTCAGTGCGGCGCATCCTCTGGCCGCCAAACCCGGCGCGCCGCGTGGCGAATTGGCGAAATATCCCTTTGTTCTGCTTTACGGCTCCGGCCATGAACGCAAACAGGTGGATGACTTTTTTTCCCGCTCCGGAATCACACCGAACATCATCGGCGAAATTGAAAACCTCGACGTGGTGAAGGCCATGTTGGCACGGGCGCCGTTCATGAGTTTCCTGCCAGGCTGGGTCATGGCCAGCGAAATTGAAAACCGCTCGCTTGTCACCCTGCCCGTGGGGCGCAAACCGCTTGAACAAACTTGGGGCCTCGTCCATTCCCGCAACCGCCCGTTGAACCACGCCGAATCCACCCTGTTGAAACTTTGCCGCAAGCAAGTCGCCAAATTCGCATGACGCGCAACAAAACCCGCTTGATTTTGCGCCAAATTGAGCAATTATTTTCGCAATGCCATTGCCCGTCGAACCTGTCACCTTGAACGTCGAGCAATTGGACGGGTTGAACCGGAAACTTGCTGTCCTGCGTCACGACGTGAACAACAGCCTTTCATTGATGATGGCGGCCGCCGAATTGATTCGTCGCCGCCCGGAAAATGCCGGACGCCTGTGGCCGACCCTCGTCGAGCAACCGCAGAAAATCTCGGAAACCGTCGCGCAGTTTTCCCGCGAACTGGAAAAAGCGCTGGGCATCACGCGGCCTTAAAGTGTAACGGTCCGCGCCGTTTTTCCGTCTAAAAAACACAACCAGTCCCCGCTTTTGTTGTTTAACAAACATGAAAATGCTGAAATTTATCCTTGGTCTTGCCGCGCTTTCCATCAGTTTTGCCGGTTTTGTCCCGTCCGCAGCGGCGCAAACGCCCGGCCAGCGGCAACCGGCTTTTGGCATCGGCGACCGTTTTTTCCCCGCGCTCGGCCGCGTGCTGACCGACGCGCAGCGTAAATCTTTCCACGCGGCCCTGGCGTCGCAGTTCCAAAAAATCCCGGCGCTTGAGGAAAAAATGCGCTCGTCACGCCTCGCCCTGCTGGATGAAATCGCCGGCGGAAAATTCGACGAAGCCGCCGCGCGGCAAAGCGCGCAAGATTCGGCGCAGGCCGAGGCGGAACTGACGGTGATTATTGCCAAAGCGCTTTCGCAAATGCAGCCGCCGCTTTCGGCGCAGCAAATTGAACAATTGAAAAATTTCCAGCCCGGCCAGTTTCAGCCGCCCGCCGCTTCGCAAACGGTAATCGCGCCGCCTCCGAAAATGAATTTGCCGCCGCCGCTGCCGCGCGACTCGAATGATTTGCCGATTGTCACGCCGCCGCAAAAATAAACTTCCATCGGCTTTTAACTTTGGCTTTGAAATCTTTTCCGGCAGACTTCCGCGTGATGGAACGGACGGAAGCGGAATTAATCGCCGCGGCGCTGAAAGGCGACGCCGCCAGTTTTGAGCCACTGGTGGGAAAATATTCTCCGCGCGTCTTCGCCACTGCGCGCCGCTACGCCCGCCGCGAAAGCGAGGTCGAGGACATCGCGCAGGAAGTCTGGCTCAAGGCGTATGACAAGCTGAAAAGTTTTCGTGGCGAGGCACCGTTCGAGCACTGGCTCATGCGGATGACGGTTCGCACCTGTTATGATTTCTTGCGCGGCCACCAGCGCAACCGCGAGGCGTCATTTTCGGATTTGAGCGAGCCGGAAAGCAACTGGCTGGAGCGATTTGTCGCCGCGCCGGAATCCACCAGTGAAAATGCGGACGCGGCCAAGTTGCTCATCGGGCGCGTGATGGAAAAGCTTTCGCCGCCGGCGCGGCTGGTCATCACCCTGCTGGAAATTGAAGATCGCCCGGTGAAGGAAATCGCCGAACTCACCGGCTGGTCGGTGGCGCTGGTGAAGGTGCGTGCCTTCCGCGCCCGTGCAGAAATGCGGAAAATTCTGGCAAAAATGGCGAAAGAGAAGTATTTGTAACCGTGCGCAAATTTTGCGCGTCTCAAAAATTGGATGTATTATGAATCTCGCTGAATTGCAAAAAAAGCTGATCGCTGCCGCCCGCACACAGGTGCTGGACGACCGCGTGCCGTTCGCTTTTGAAAAGCGCGTCACGGCGCTGCTCTCGTCCCGCGTCGCGCCGCAGAATCTGGATTTGTGGGTGCGCGGGCTTTGGCGCGCGGCGATTTCGTGCGTGGCCATCGCGCTGGTTTGCGGCGCGTTCGCAGTTTTTGCGCCGTCGTCGGCGAGTAACACGCCGGACCTTTCGCAAACATTGGACAGCACGCTTCTGGCTTCCGTTGACCAAAGCGACCAATCGCAGTGAATTCCTGGAAAGTCATCTTTGCGACAATTGTGATTTTTGGCGCGGGCGTTTTCACCGGGGGATTGCTGGTAAATCACGTTGAGCAATTGCATTCTGAAAGTCGCCACCCACCCACTCCGCCGCGCGATTTGTCGGATTTTGTCACGCGCCCGGAAATTCTAAAAACCAATTTTGTCCAGCGGCTCGACGACACGCTGCATCTTTCCCCGAAACAGCGCAAACAGATTGAAAAGATCGTCGCCGACGGGCAGGAGCGAAATCAGGATCTTTGGGAAATTGTTTCGCCGCAGTTTCGCAGCGTCATTCAGGACACACACCAGCGCATTCTTGGAGTGCTGACGCCCGAACAAAAGAAACAGTTTGAAGGATTGTTCAAACACCCTCGCCGTCCGCAAAATTCCACGAACGCGCCGCCGGTTATGCCGCCGACAAATTCACTGCCAACCGCGGCAACGAACGCGCCGTGATTTTTATTCTTCCGCGAGCAGCGCGCGGATTTTTTTCCGCAATTCCTTCGTGATGGAGCCGACGGGTCGGTTGGCGTCCACAATGGTGAAGCCGTAGGTCTTTTGCAATTTGCGGAAAGCCCCCTGCATCGCCGTCTGGTATTTGACAAAGCTGTCAAACATGTCGCGCGACAGTCCCAAATCCATGCCGCTTTCCCAGTAATCCAGCGTCGCGCTTTTGGAAAGATTGCGCTGCACGAGCTCCTGCGGTTCGACGGAGAGATAAAACACCGCGTCCGGTTCGAGCGCGATGCCATAAAGATTTTTCAACCAAGTCTCATCCATGCCACGCACGAGGTCACGCGCCATAAGCGTGTAAATGTAACGGTCGGCCAGCACGATGAAGCCGGCTTTCAGCGCGGGCAGGATGATGTTGTCCAACTGGTCGGCGAAATCCGTCGCGTAGAACAGGCTGAACGTCGTCCGGCTCAAAATGTTTCCGCCCTGCGCCTCTTCGAGTTCCTTGCTGACGAGCGTCGAGCGTTTCAAGCCGACCTGCACCGTCGCGTGGCCGCTGGTTTCGAGCCAGTCCACCAGCCGCGCGATTTGCGTCGAGCGGCCGGAACCGTCCGCGCCCTCGACGACGATGAGCTTGCCCGCCAGGTCGGCGCATTTGACGCGCGGAATGCCGTGGCCGTAAAAGCGGCGGCCGTTTTTTATGCCTTCTGGATTTTTCATGCGGCGGCCATGTCCCCCTCGATTTCCTGCGTTTTATTTTCCGGCTGGATGGCCGGCGGCAGCGGCAGCGGACTGCGGCGTTTGAATTTTTTCAAATCAATTTTCTCGCTCACGAGTTTGCGGAAAAGGACTTGTTGTTTTTCGACGTTTTCGTTGGCGTCCACCACGACAAATTTGAATTCGTCGGTCATCGCCACGTATTGCTCCAGAATGCGCCCCTGAAAAATGCGGAAACTTTCATACGGATCGGTTGACAGCCGCAAATCCATGCCCGCCTCGAAAAATTTCAGCTTGGGCCGGCCTTCGAGAATTCGGGTGAGCGAAACTTCCAAATCCGTCTTGAAAAAAAACGTGATGTCCGGCAGCGCGGCAAAACTGTAAAGGCCGCGGACCCATTCGGGCGGGCAGCCGCGCACCGTGTCGCGCGCGAACGCCGTGAAAGCGTAGCGGTCGCAAAGCACGATGTAACCCGCGCGCAAAAGCGGCAGCAGATGGCGTTCGTAACGGTCGGCAAAATCCGTCGCGTGAATCAGGCTGAACGTCGTGGGCGTGAGCAGTTCGCGCTTTTTACCTTTGCTCGTCGCGGATTTCACCAGCTCGGAGGAATTCCATTCGCTGAAATAGACCTTGATGCCCTCGGCTTCGAGCCAGCGCTTGAGCAGGTAAATCTGCGTGGACTTGCCGGAGCCGTCGAGTCCTTCGACGGCGATCAATCGTCCCGGAAAATTCAATTCGGCAAATGTTTTCATTTTTGCGCCAGCGGCGTTTTGTCATTCTAGGCGATTGTTCGCCGACGACAAGCGCAAGTTGATAGCAGAAAACAGCGGCGCCATTGTTAAATTTCCGTGACAAACGTTTTAAG
>Ga0335072_10006839_pt1 | contig 16650 bp, 11 predicted proteins | sample Lox_Sample_21_FD_206725 | JGI IMG/M metagenome (GOLD analysis project Ga0335072, IMG submission 206725) | Soil microbial communities from Loxahatchee National Wildlife Refuge, Florida, United States - Lox_Sample_2.1 | ecosystem: Environmental > Terrestrial > Soil > Wetlands | place: USA...
AACGAAATCGTTACCATGATGTGACGGCTTGATTTATTTCCTTTCCCCGGCCCAAAACAAAAAATTCTTTTGGCGTGACCTATGTTTGTTTTGCGAACAACCTGTGGACAGCAGCTTCAAGGGAGACTTTATTATGGGCCACAAAACCAGACGCGCTGTGCCTTTACGCAACCGTAATTTTCGATCAATAACACTTTGGCAATAACCATAAACTCCAAACCACAATCCTATGCCAACCACCCCAGATACCGAAACCAAACCGTCATCCCTGATCGAGCAACAAGCGATCAATACGATTCGCACTCTTTGTATTGACGCGGTTCAGCAAGCCAATTCGGGCCATCCGGGAACTCCGATGGCCATGGCGCCGGTCGTCTACACCTTGTGGCAGGAATTTCTTCGTTTTGATCCGGAAGATCCGATTTGGCCCAACCGGGACCGGTTTGTTCTCTCCGCCGGCCATGCTTCCGCGCTTCTCTATGCGATGTTGCATCTGACCGGAGTCGTTTCGGTCAACGCCAAGTACGAACGGCTTGGTGAGTTATCGGTCAAGCTCGACGACTTGAAGCGATTCCGGCAGCTTGACAGCAAATGTCCCGGACATCCCGAATATCGCTGGACATCGGGAGTCGAAACGACGACCGGCCCGCTTGGGCAGGGCGTGGCGACAAGCGTGGGCATGGCCATCGCCAGCCGGTGGCTGGCCGCCCGCTATAACCGTCCCAACCAGGCGCTCTTTGATTTCCGGGTCTATGCCCTGGCCGGCGATGGTTGCATGATGGAAGGAGTTTCCAGCGAGGCCGCTTCGCTGGCGGGCCACCTCAAGCTCTCGAACCTCTGCTGGATTTACGACAACAACCACATCACCATCGAAGGCAGCACGCAACTCGCCTTCACCGAGGATGTGGCGGGCCGTTTTCAGGCTTATGGCTGGAATGTGCTCCGGGTAAGCGATGCCAACGATCTCGAGAAGTTGCGCCACGTTTTCGGAATCTTCCAACGGACCCAGGACAAGCCGACTCTCATCATCGTCGACAGCCACATCGGCTACGGCTCTCCCCATAAACAGGATACCGCGGGCGTTCATGGCGAGCCTCTCGGAGAAGAGGAAGTCCGGGCCACCAAGCGCGCCTATGGTTGGCCGGAAGACGCCAAATTTCTCGTTCCCCCGGAGGTCGTTAAACATTTCAACCAGGGTATCGGAGAGCGGGCATCCCGTCTTCGCCAGGCCTGGATGGACACCTTTGGGAAGTACAAGGAATCAGAACCGGCGTTGGCCGCCGAGCTGACCGCCATGCAGCAGCGCGAGTGCCCCGAGGGATGGGATCGCGAGTTGCCGGTTTTCCCTCCGGACGCCAAGGGCATGGGCGGGCGGGATGCTTCCGGCAAAGTGCTGAATGCCATCGCCAAGCATTACCCGTGGCTCCTCGGCGGGGCGGCTGATCTTGCTCCCTCGACCAAAACCCGGCTGACTTTCGACCACGCCGGTGATTTCGAGCCGGGATCCTACGGTGGGCGCAATTTCCACTTCGGCGTCCGCGAACATGCCATGGGGGCCATCCTCAATGGTTTGGCTCTTTCCAAACTCCGTCCGTTTGGTTCCGGATTCCTCATCTTCAGCGATTACGGACGAAATCCCATCCGGCTGGCCGCGATCATGGAACTGTCGGTCATCTACATTTTTACTCACGACTCGATTGGCGTAGGTGAAGACGGCCCAACTCATCAGCCCATCGAGCAGTTGCCTTCTCTCCGCTCCATTCCTGGATTAGTCGATCTCCGGCCCGGCGACGCCAACGAGACTGCGGAAGCCTGGCGGGTCATTCTCTCGCTCCCCCGGGAACCGGTGGTGCTTATCTTGAGCCGGCAGCCTCTCCCGACTTTGGATCGCGCCAAATACGCGCCCGCCGCGGGGGTTCGCCGCGGGGGCTACATTCTCTCCGAAGCTACGGGCGGGAAACCCGACGTGCTCCTCATCGCGACCGGCAGCGAAATATCCCTGGCCGTGGCCGCCCAGGACGAACTGAACCAAAAGAATGTGAAAGCGCGTGTAATCAGCCTTCCCTCCTGGGAACTCTTTAGCCGGCAACCGGCTTCGTACCGCGATGAGGTTTTTCCCCCGGACATCACCGCCCGCGTTTCGATCGAACAGGCATCCACCTTTGGCTGGCAACGGTTTGTCGGATTGAAGGGCGCAAGCATCGGCATGGACAGCTTTGGCGCGTCAGCGCCGCTGAAGGAACTCCAGAAAAAATTCGGATTCACGGTCGAGAACGTTGTCAACGTGGCCCTCAAACAAGTGGGACGCGCATGAACACGCTGGTCATCGGTTCCGATCACGCCGGATTTCCGCTGAAGGAAAACCTTAAGCAGGCTCTTTCCTCATCCCAGAAAATTATCGATGTGGGAACGGACAGCGAGGAGGCGGTCGATTATCCCGACTTCGCCCTCCTGGTGGGACAAGCCATCCTTGAAGGGCGCGCGCCCAAGGGAGTTCTCATTTGCGGCAGCGGCGTGGGCGCCTCGGTCGCCGCCAATAAAATCCACGGGATACGGGCCGGTCTTTGCCACGATCATTATTCGGCGCATCAGGGCGTCGAACACGACGACATGAATGTGCTGGTGCTGGGATCGCGCGTGGTCGGCACCGCCGTGGCCTTGGATTTGGTCACGGCCTTTCTTTCCGCGTCGTTCACCCGGGAACCCCGCCATCTCCGGCGCTTGGAAAAAGTTTTGACCATCGAAAACAAACCGCATCCCACCCTAACTCCTCCATTACCATGAACAATCCGCTCGTCCGCCTGCAGGAATTCGATCAATCACCCTGGTTCGATTACATCCGTCATTCGCTCTTAACCAGCGGTGAACTGAAACAGATGATCGAGCAGGACGGCCTCAAGGGCGTCACCTCCAATCCGGCCATTTTTGAAAAAGCCATCGTCGGCAGCTCCGACTACGCCGAAATCCTGCCACAAATCCGGGAAAAGACCCAGGATCCCAAGACGATTTATGAGACCCTCGCCGTAGGCGATGTCCAACTGGCCGCCGATATCATGTGGCCGGTTTATGAAGCAAGCAAAAAGCGCGACGGCTATGTCAGTCTCGAGGTTTCGCCCTATCTGGCCCGTGACACCCAGGGCACGATTGAGGAGGCGCGCCGGCTCTGGCGGACGGTCAACAAGGCCAACATCATGATCAAAGTTCCGGCGACGGACGAAGGCATTCCCGCCATCCGGCAACTGATCAGCGAAGGCATCAACGTCAACGTTACTTTGCTCTTTTCCGTGGAAGCTTACGAAAAAGTGGCCCAAGCCTATCTCGAGGGCCTCACCGAATATGCGGCCAAGGGAGGCGATGTTTCCCATGTGGCGAGCGTGGCCAGCTTTTTTGTCAGCCGTATCGACACGGCGATCGATGCCATCATCGAGGAAAAACTCAAGGCCGGCTCTCCCAATCAGGCGCAGCTTAAGGCGCTCATCGGGAATGTGGCCATCGCCAACGCGAAGCTGGCTTTTCTGGCTTTTAAGAAAATTTGCGAAGGCCAAGCTTGGACGGCCCTGGCCGCGCGGGGCGCGCAAAAGCAGCGCCTGCTCTGGGCCAGCACCGGCACGAAAAATCCCGCCTATCGCGACACGCTCTACGTGGAGGAATTGATCGGCCCGGAAACGGTCAACACCATTCCGCCGGCCACTTTCAACGCCTTTCGCGATCACGGACAGGTGCGGGCCAGTTTGGCTGAACATCTCGAGGAAGCCCACGAAACGCTCGAAGACCTCAGCCGGGCCGGCATCGATTTCGAGGCGATCACGGGCAAGCTGCTGCACGAGGGCCTGCTTCAATTCGCCGATGCTTTCGACAAGCTGCTGGGCGCCGTCGATCTTTTCTGCAAAGTGCCGATCGCTCCCCTGCACGACCGCCAGCGCGCCTCGCTTCCGTCCGATTTATCCCAAGCCCTGGCGGCGGTCAAAGACGACTGGCGGCTTTCGGGCAATGTCCGCCGTTTTTGGGGACATGACGCCCGGCTTTGGACCGGACAAGATGAAGGCAATTGGCTCGGCTGGCTCACCATTACCGACGATCAACTGGCCCATCTGACCGATTTGGAGCAATTCACGCAGGAGATCAAGCAGGCGGGATTTGAAAAGATTCTCCTGCTCGGCATGGGCGGTTCCAGCCTCTGTCCCGAAGTGCTGAAGCACACCTTTGGCCGGCAGGATGGCTTTCCCGAACTTCTGGTTCTCGACTCAACCGATCCCGCCCAGGTGCGCCATTTCCGCGAACAAATCGATCCGCGCAAAACACTCTTCATTGTCTCCAGCAAATCGGGCGGGACGCTGGAACCGAATATTTTCAAACAATACTTCTTCGACGAGGCGCAAAAGGCGCTCGGAGCCGAAACGGCGGGAAAACATTTTGTCGCCATTACCGATCCGGGGTCAAAAGTGGAAAAAATTGCGCAGAACGATGGCTTCCGCCGCATCTTTGCCGGGGTGAAGTCGATTGGAGGCCGCTATTCCGCGCTCTCCAACTTCGGAATGGTACCGGCCGCTGCCGCGGGAATCGATTTGAAGACATTTTTGTCGCGCACCCAGGAAATGGTGCATGCCACCAGCGTATGTGTTCCTCTCGACAGAAATCCGGGCGTAACATTGGGTCTGATTCTCGGCGCCGCGGCCCGGCAGGGCCGGAATAAAGTCACCCTCGTGACTTCGCCATCCATCCGGGCCCTCGGAGCGTGGCTGGAACAGCTCCTGGCCGAGTCAACCGGCAAAGAGGGCAAAGGCCTGATTCCCGTCGACGGGGAAGATTTGGGGGCGCCGGAAATCTACGGCCAGGACCGTATCTTTGCTTACATTCGCGACCGCAATCAGCCCGATGCCGAACAGGACCAGAAAATCGAGGCCTTGGAAAGAGCCGGCCAGCCGGTGGTGCGGATCGATTTCTGGGATAAATGCGATCTTGGTCAGGAATTTTTCCGTTGGGAAATCGCCACCGCGGTGGCCGGATCGGTCCTTGGCATCAACGCCTTTAACCAGCCCGATGTCGAGGCCAGCAAGATCGTGACGCGTGAATTGACTTCCGAATATGAAAAGAAAGGCTCTCTCCCGGAAGAAAAATCCTTCGCGGAGGAACATGGCCTCAAACTTTTCGCCGACGAACGCAACGTGTCCGAGCTGCGCCAAGCCTCGGGCCAGGACGGCTCCGTCACCGCTCTGCTCAAGGCCCATCTGCGGCGGCTGGGCATGGGCGATTACGCGGCGTTTCTCGCCTACGTCGAAATGACGGAGTCTCACGGGGCGATTCTGCAAAAAATGCGCCTGGCCGTGCGGGATCGCGTGAAAGTCGCCACCGTGCTCGGCTTTGGCCCCCGGTTCCTTCACTCCACCGGCCAGGCTTACAAGGGTGGCCCGAATTCCGGCGTCTTCCTGCAGATTACGGCGGACGACGCCCAGGATTTGCCGGTGCCCGGACAGAAATATACTTTCGGCGTCGTCAAAGCGGCGCAAGCCCGGGGAGATTTCGCGGTGCTGGCCCAGCGCGGACGGCGGGCTTTGCGGATCCATCTCGGTTCCGATGTCGCCGCCGCTCTCCGGCAACTGCACGGCCTCATCCTGGCCGCGCTCGCCTGAAAACCTTTCCGTCCCCAACCCTAACCCTAAAAAAAATATGCAAATTGGAATGATCGGTCTTGGAAAAATGGGCGCGAACATGGTGCGCCGGCTCTTGCGCGCTAAACATCAGGTTGTGGTCTATGACCGCGGCGCGGAAGCGATCAAAGCAATGGAGAAAGAAGGTGCGACCGGCGCTTCCAGCCTCGAGGATCTTGCGGGCAGGCTTCAAGCGCCGAAGGGCGTCTGGATCATGGTCCCCGCCGGCGCGCCGACCGAAGAAACCGTCCAACAATTGGGCAAGATTCTTCCCGCCGGCAGCACCATCATCGACGGCGGCAATTCCTTCTTCAAGGACGATGTTCGCCGCAGCCGCGCCCTGACGGAGAAACAAATCTCGTATCTCGACGTCGGCACCAGCGGCGGAGTCTGGGGCGTGGAACGCGGCTACTGCCTGATGATCGGCGGAGACGCCGCCGCCTTCAAACGGTTCGAACCGATCTTCGAGACGCTCGCCCCCGGCATCGGCGATATTCCCCACACACCAGGCCGCCCGGCCAATCACGGCACGGCGGAAAAAGGATACTTGCATTGCGGGCCTTCGGGAGCGGGCCATTTCGTCAAGATGATTCACAATGGGATCGAATACGGCCTCATGCAGGCCTATGCCGAGGGTTTCGACATCCTGCGTGGCGCCACGTCGAAAGAATTGCCATCCGAAATCCAGTACCAGATACCCTTGCCCGAGGTGGCCGAGCTCTGGCGCCGGGGCAGCGTCGTCGGCTCCTGGCTGCTCGATCTCACGGCGATGGCCCTGGTCGAAAACCCGAACCTTGCCAACTACACCGGATTCGTCCATGACTCGGGTGAAGGCCGCTGGACCATCGAGGCGGCCTTGGAGGAAGCTGTTCCCGCCGAAGTGCTCAGCGCGGCGCTCTATACCCGGTTCCGTTCCCGCCAGGAACACACCTTCGCGGAAAAAATGCTTTCGGCCATGCGGCAGAAATTCGGCGGCCACGTCGAACAGCAGGCAACCAAATAAACCGTGAGGAGCACTCCATGTCTGATATTCCCCTCCAGGCCGGCCCCTGCGCCATCGTCATCTTTGGCGCCTCGGGCGATCTGACCAAACGCAAATTGCTGCCCTCGCTCTACAATCTCGCCGCGATCGGGATCTTGCCGGAAGACTTCTCGATCATCGGCGTGGCCCGGCGGGAAACTTCCCACGACGATTTCCGCCGCCAGATGACCGAGGCCATAAGCGAGTTCGGCACGCAGAAAATCGATCCCGCGCTTTGGCGCCGCTTCGAGGAACGGATGTACTATTGCCAGGGATCTTTCGACGACCCCGCGACTTTCGACCGCCTCAAGGATCTGCTCGATCTTTCCGAAAAAAAGCATGGCACGGGCGGGAATGCCCTCTTTTACCTCTCGGTTCAGCCGGTCTACTTCGGCCAAATTCCGGCGCACCTGAAGGCGAAGGGATTGGTGGAAGAGCGGGACGGCCGCTGGCGCCGCGTGATTATTGAAAAGCCGTTCGGGCACGATCTGGCCTCCTCTCGCCAGCTCAACCGTGAAATTTGCGCCTCCTTGAATGAAACGCAGATTTTCCGCATCGATCATTATCTGGGGAAAGAGACCGCGCAAAACATCCTTATTTTCAGAATGGGCAACGGCATGCTCGAGCCGATCTGGAACCGCCGTTATATCGACCACATCCAAATCACCGTGGCCGAGTCGATCGGGGTCGAAGGGCGGGGCGCGTTTTACGAAACCGCCGGCGCGTTTCGCGATGTGATGCAAAATCATATGTTCATGCTGCTGGCCCTGGTGGCCATGGAACCACCAAATTCCCTTTCCGGCGAAGCGGTGCGCAATGAAAAGGTCAAGCTTCTCGAAGCCATGCGTCTTCTCTCCCCGGAGGCGGTGGCGCGCGACACCGTCCGCGGCCAGTACGGCCCCGGCATCGCCAAGGGAGAGCCCGCGCCGGGTTACCGGCAGGAACCCAAAGTCGATCCCAACTCAACCGTGGAGACGTTCGCCGCCATGAAATTGTGGGTCGATAACTGGCGCTGGGCGGGAGTCCCCTTTTATCTGCGTTCCGGCAAGCGTTTACCCAAACGGAGCACCGAGATCGTGGTTCGCCTGAAAAACGCCCCCCTCGATATTTTCGGGGAGAACGAAAGCGATCCGGTCGGCCCGAATCGCTTAATCATTCACATTCAGCCTCGCGAGGGAATCAGCCTTCAGGTCCGCGCCAAAATTCCCGGGCCGACCATCCGGACCCGCGGGGTGAAAATGGATTTCAATTACGATCAGTTCGGCAAAATCGCCCCCACCACCGGCTACGAAAAATTGCTGTATGACTGCATGGTTGGCGATTCCACCCTCTTTCACCGCACCGACATGGTCGAGGCGGCGTGGAAGGTCGCGCAGCCGATTCTCGATGGCTGGCAGGAGCACCCTCCCACCGATTTCCCCAATTATGCGAGCGGTGATTGGGGCCCACCCGCCGCGCAAGAACTCATTTCCCGCGACAATCACACCTGGTGGATGGAACCCAAAGAACCATCGTAAACCTCACATCCGTTCTTCACGCCCGCCTGATGGGGGGGTGATTTCGTCCCCGCTTTCTTCAACCCGCTAAAAATCCCAGCCATTCAATCCTCAACCCTTATGATCACAAATCGCGTAAAAGAAATCCTCAGTTGGTATGGCAGTGACAACCCCGGAACGTTGACCAACCTGGCCCGCCTGCTCAATCATGGCCGTCTTGCCGGAACCGGCAAGCTGGTCATTCTGCCCGTCGACCAGGGCTTTGAGCATGGGCCGGCCCGCAGCTTTGGGCCCAATCCCGCCGCGTATAATCCTCATTACCATTTTGAGCTGGCCATCGAAGCAGGCGTCAATGCCTATGCTGCCCCGCTCGGTTTTCTTGAGGCGGGCGCGCGCGACTTCGCCGGCCAGATTCCGCTGATTCTCAAAGTCAACGATCACGACGTTCTGTTCGACGAAAAAGATCCCTACCAGGCACTCACCGGCAGCGTGGAGGACGCCCTGCGCCTGGGCGCCGCCGGCATCGGCTTCACCATCTATCCCGGTTCCTCGCATCGTCTCGAAATGTATGGGCAAATCCGCGCCTACGCGCTGGAGGCCAAAAGACACGGTCTGGTGGTGATCATCTGGTCCTATCCCCGCGGCTCAGGCTTGAGCAAGGAGGGCGAAACCGCCATTGACGTGACCGCCTACGCGGCTCACATCGCCGCCGAACTTGGCGCACACATCGTCAAAGTGAAACTGCCCACCGCCCACCTGGAACAGGACGCCGCGCGCAAGGTGTATGAAAAAGAAAAGATTGCCATCGGCACCCTGGCCGAACGGGTGCGTCATGTCGTGCAATCCACCTTCGATGGCCGGCGTGTTCTGATCTTCTCGGGCGGCCCCACGGATGAAACCTCCCATTTTATGGAAGAAGTGAAAGCCATCCACCAGGGTGGCGGCTTTGGTTCCATCGTGGGCCGCAACTCCTTTCAGCGCAAGAGACCCGAAGCCCTTAAATTCCTCCGCGACGTCATGGATATTTACGCTTCCGCCTGAAAACCAAGGACGGCGTAATCTCGTTCCCCACGGTGGAGACCGGCAAAAAATAACATGCCCCTCATCCCTGTGGGGGAGGATTGGGCTGATAGGGAGGAGTCGCCGGCGGCACGGCCGGTGGATTGGGCTGGGCGGGCGCCGGTGTTGACGGCAGGCCGGGAGGATTAGTCTGGGTAGGCGGAGTGGCGGGCGATTGCGCCGGTGGATTGCCTTGATAGGGAGGAGTGGCCGATGGTGGCGCAACGGGATTCGGCTGGGTGGGCGCCGTTGCCGATGGCAAGCCGGGCGGATTGGGCTGAGGAGGCGCAATGGCGGGCGGTTGCGCCGGTGGGTTGGACTGATAAGGCGCGACTGCCGCCGGTTGCGACGCTTGCGCAGGAGGTGTGACGCCCGGCGCGTGCGTGCCCGTGCCTCCAGCGGCGACGTTGCCATTCGTGCTTTGCGCCGAAAGCGAGCCGCAGGCCAAAGCCAAAAGAACACCCATGAATGCGACACTGGGCAGGTTGAATAATTGTTTCATAAATCAAATAAGGTGAAGAGTGAATTTGTCATGGCGGATCGCTTGGACTGTTAAATGTGGGGTCTCCGCCCCACCAGCAAAGAGAGAACGAACAAAACCAGGAAAATAAAAAAGCAAATCTTGGCGATTTCGGCGGCAAGACCTGCCAGCCCGGCAAAGCCGAGAAAGCCGGCGATCAGAGCGATGACGAAGAATGTGATTGCGTAATCCAACATAAAATTCCTTTTGTTAATGACAGAGATAACCTCGCTCATCGCATGCCAATTATTTCCATCTCCATAACCAATTGATGGAGAGATGGGTTCGCGTTTTTCTCCAGGTTAAAAATCAGCTATTATCGGCAAATTGCATTACCTGCCACAGAGGGATGCAAGAAGCGTTCGGGCGGGCGTAATTTCACACACCTTCGGCGCCTGATAAATATAGAAATTGTCTGGGCGGTCAGGTCACAAAGAACGTTCGTGACCTCTATGAAATGTCCTAGATCAATGTACCCAAGACCGGGTTACACCGCCGCTTTGACGATTTGCCGCAAGACGTAGGGAAGAATCCCGCCGTGCTGATAGTAATCGACTTCAATCGGGGTATCGATGCGCAGAATGAGCGGCACCGTCCCGGTCTTGCCGTCGGCGCGCTTGATCTCCAGGTTTACCGTCTGGCGCGGCTTGATGCCGTCGCTGAGCCCCTTGAGCGAATAAACTTCGGTGCCGTCCAGCTTCAAGGTCTGCGCGTTCACGCCTTCGGGGAAGCAGAGAGGCAGGACGCCCATGCCGACGAGGTTGCTGCGATGGATGCGTTCGAAGCTTTGCGCGATGACCGCCTTCACCCCGAGCAGGCGCGTCCCTTTCGCCGCCCAGTCACGCGAGCTGCCCGTGCCATATTCCTGCCCGGCGATGATGACCAGCGGCGTGCCCGTTTTCTGGTATTTCATCGCGGCGTCATAGATGCTCAGTTGCTCGCCATCCGGCTGAAATTTCGTCACGCCGCCTTCGATGCCCGGCGTCATGAGATTTTTGATCCGGACATTGGCGAAAGTGCCCCGCGTCATCACCCGGTCGTTGCCGCGACGCGCGCCGTAGCTGTTGAACTCCTGGGGCTGGACTCCCTTCTCCAGCAGGTAGGCTCCGGCGGGCGAGGTTTTCTTAAAGCTGCCGGCGGGCGAAATGTGATCGGTGGTGACCGAGTCGCCGAAAATGCCAAGCGGGCGCGCGTTGAGAATCTCGGAAATGGGGCCTGGCTCGAGGGAAAAGTCATCGAAGAAGGGCGGCTCCTGAATGTAGGTGCTCGATTCGTTCCAGGCATAGGTTTCCCCCACCGAGCCGGGAATATTGTTCCAAGCCGGGTTTTGCTCGGCGAAATCGCTGTAGAGTTTCCGGAAAACTTCGGGTTTGAGCGCGCCTTCCATCTCCGCTTTGATCTCCTGGAGCGTCGGCCAGATATCCCGGAGATAAACGGGCTTGCCGTCCTTGCCGACTCCGAGGGGCTCGGTGTTCAGGTCGATATCGACCCGTCCGGCCAGTGCGAACGCCACCACCAGAGGCGGCGACATCAGGAAGTTGGCCTTGATGCTCGGATGCACGCGGGCCTCAAAGTTGCGGTTGCCGGAAAGGACGCTCGCGGCGACAAGATCGCTCTTGGCGATGGCCTCGTCGATCACCGGATTGAGCGGCCCCGAGTTCCCAATGCAAGTCGTGCAGCCATAGCCGACGATCTGAAATCCGAGCTTGTCGAGATAGGGCTGCAGCCCGGTTTTATCCAGGTAATCTGTCACCACCCGGGAGCCGGGCGCCAGCGACGTCTTCACCGCGCGGTTTACGGTCAGCCCCCGCTCGACCGCTTTCCTGGCCAGCAAACCTGCCGCCAGCATCACCGACGGATTGCTCGTATTGGTGCAGCTCGTGATCGCCGCAATCAGAACGCTGCCATGCTGAATTTTTATTTCCGTCGCGGGATGCGCGCCATTCAACAGCACCGAGGCTTGCGCGTTCCGCGCCTCTTTTTTGCCAAAGCCATTTTCGGTCACCGGGTTGTCGAGAGCGGCGAGGAATTTTGTTTTCAGCTCGGGAAGCGTGATCCGGTCCTGCGGGCGTTTCGGCCCGGCCACGCTCGGTTGCACGTCGGCGAGGTTCAATTCCAGATCCGAGCTGTAGATAATTCCATCCGCCTTGGACGGCATGCCGAAAAGCTTTTGCGCCTTGAAATAACTTTCGAAAATTTCGACGTGTTCCCGCGTCCGGCCCGTCGCCTGCAGATAATGCACCGATTCGGCATCGATGGGGAAGTAACCCATGGTCGCGCCGTATTCGGGCGCCATATTGGCAATCGTCGCCCGGTCGGGCAAGGGCAGCGATGCCGCGCCCGGCCCGTAAAATTCGATAAATTTGCCCACCACCTTCGCTTTGCGAAGCATCTCGGTGACGTGAAGCGCCAGATCGGTCGCCGTCACTCCCTCGCGTAGCGTGCCGGTCATATGGACGCCGACAACTTCGGGCGTGAGGAAATAAACCGGCTGCCCAAGCATGCCCGCTTCAGCTTCGATGCCACCCACGCCCCAGCCGACGATGCCGAGGCCGTTGATCATCGTTGTGTGGGAATCGGTTCCAACCAACGTATCGGGATAGTAAACCGTCTCGGCCCCATTTTTTGCCGAGAGCACACCCTTGGCGAGGTATTCGAGGTTCACCTGGTGGACGATGCCGATGCCGGGCGGCACGACCTTGAAAGTCTCGAAGGCTTGCTGGCCCCATTTCAGAAATTCGTACCGCTCGCGATTGCGGGTGAATTCAAATTCGAGGTTGCGCTGCAAGGCATCGGCGGTTCCGGCGATATCGACCTGGACCGAATGATCAACGACGAGGTCGACCGGCACCAGGGGCTCGATCAGCTTCGGACTTTTCTTCAGCTTTTGCACCGCATGGCGCATGGCGGCGAGATCGACCAGCAGCGGAACACCGGTGAAGTCCTGCAAAACGATCCGCGCCACCACGAAGGGAATTTCTTCCGCGGCGGGCGCCTTGGCATTCCAGTTGGCCAAAGTGCGAATATCTTTTTCGCTTACCCGCTTTCCGTCAAAATTACGCAGCACCGCTTCGAGCACGATACGGATGCTCACCGGCAGCTTTGAAACCGGCCCCACTCCCGCTTCTTCCAGCGCGGGCAACGAGTAGTATGTAACTTTTTGACCAGATTGTGCCGTTGTGGAACGAAGCGAGTTGAAGAGGTTGTGAAAAGGCATATGTTTTGGTGCCGGTTAATATGGCTTGGAATTAGCACGCTTCAAGCCGCAACCGGCGTTAAATGGAAGGTTTGGCCACAAAATTACGCGGCCCGGGCCCTCGCGGGGCTGCCAGCTTCTTCCTTGCCGTTACGGAGTTGGCATCCTTTAGGCTTTGCGAAGGTTCAAACATCAACCCGAAAGGAAAATACGTTCTGATGAAAACAGCCGGAATGATGGTTGACTTGGTACGAACACAAAAACACCCCTTCCGCCAGGCGGACATGCGCATTACCAAAATGCAGCAGAACCGCTACGAACGCCGGAAGGTTCGCGAGTTTCTCCGCCTTGGTGACTGGATGGCGGAGGCCTGACTCCACGGGAATCCGTTCGCCGGGATTCCTCTCACCTCTTCACGTTCCTGCCTCGCATGCGGCAGGAACGTGAAAAAGCGGGTCCCCGCCAGCGCGGAACATGTATAGGCGGTTTATTCAACCGCCGCCGTTTCCGCCTCTTCCGACAAGATATTCGCGCCGTTCTGGAGTTCGACCATCCGGCGATAGGCGCCACCGGCCACGCCCATCAGTTCTTCATGCGAGCCGGTTTCCAATACCGTTCCTTCCCGCAACATAACGATGACGTCGGCATTGCGGATAGTTGAGAGCCGGTGGGCGATGACAAAACAGGTGCGGCCCTTCATCAATTCCTCCAACGCCTGCTGGACGAGCAATTCGCTTTCCGCGTCGAGCGCGCTCGTTGCCTCATCGAGAATCAGGATGGAAGGGTCTTTCAGCAAGGCCCGCGCAATGGCGATCCGCTGCCGCTGGCCGCCGGAAACTTTCACGCCCCGCTCGCCGACCGGCGTTTCGTACCCTTCGGGAAACTTGGCGATAAATTCATGGGCATTGGCCCGTTTGGCCGCCGACTCGATCTCCGCCCGCGCCGCATCGGTCTTGCCATAAGCGATGTTTTCGGCAATCGAGCCGCCGAAGAGCAAAACTTCCTGCGGCACGAGCGCCATCTGCCCGCGCAATTCATGCAAGCCGTAACCGGTCGCGGGCCGCCCGTCGAAAAGAATCCGGCCCTGCTGCGGATCGTAGAAACGGAGCAGCAGCGCCGCGATGGTCGATTTTCCCGAGCCACTCGGCCCCACCAAGGCGACCACCTTGCCCGCTTCCACCGTGAACGTCAGGTTCTTCAGGACATTGACTTCGGAACGCGACGGATAGGCGAAGGTCACATGATCGAAACCGACATCACCGCGGAAGCGTTCCTTCGCCCCCGCTCCATCCGGGCGCAACGCGGCCAGCGCCTTTCTCTCGGAAGGCTCGGCGAGAAGCTCGCGCACGCGCTGTGTCGCCCCGATCGATTTCTGGAGATTGCTGTAGAGATCGGCGAAACTGCCAAGAGAGCCGCCGATAAACATCGTGAAGATCGTAAACTCGAAAAATTGGCCTTTCCGCAGGGTTCCGTCGAGCAGCAACGTGGTGCCATACCAAAGCACGACCACAATGGCGCTGAAAATGCCGAAGATGATGAACGCAATCAACGCCGCCCGCGCCTTGGCGCCGCGCAGCACCGCCGCGAGGAAAACATCGATGCGCGATCCGTAACGTTTCTGTTCGTAAAACTCGTTGCAGAATGCTTTGACGCTGGCGATGCCTTGCAGCGCCTCCTCCACCACGTTGGCCGTTTGAGCCAACGCGTCCTGCGTCACGCGCGATCTCTTGCCCACGCGCCGCCCGAGGAGAATCGCCCCAATGATGGTGGGCGGAAAGCAGGCCAGCATTACCCCGGTGAGCCGGGGCGAGATGCAGGCGATAAAGATGATGCTGCCGAGCATGATCAGGCTTTGGCGCAAAAACTGGGGCACCGCGAAGACAAACGCGTCCTGAAGCTGGGTGAGGTCCGCCGACATCCGGCTGGTCAGTTCGCCCACCTGTTTCTGCCCGAAAAAAGTCATCGGCATTTCCGTCAAGTGCGCAAAGAGCGCCTTGCGCAAATCGGCCAGGCCATATTCTCCCACCGTGTTGAAACACATGCTCGAAAAATAAGTCGTGAGAGCCTGGACAAAAAGGATACCCAGCATGAAGAGCATGAAATGAAAGGCCGCCTCGTGATTCGGGCTGTCGATCAACTGCCCGGCCAGCTTGGGAAACAAAATGCCCAGCATGCTGGAAAAGATTAAAAGCACGATGCCTAGGGCCAACCGCCCCCGGTAGGGCCGCAGATAGCCGTAAAGGCTGAACATCTGTGCGAGCGATTCGCGGGTTACCTTAACCTTCGGCGTGGCGGTGGGGGAGGAATCGGAATCCTGGGAGCGGCGCGGCATAACAGCTCATCTTAACGGTTTCTTCCACCGATGCAAAGAGAGCTTGCTGGAAGGTAGTGGCCTAATTTGATTTTGATCAGGTCCTATTAGCTAATAGGACTCTTCTTCCGTAAGCTGGTTTTCAACCTTAGGCGGAAGATTCTCCTGTTTTTTTCTAGCTCTTCTGAAGTCCTTATAGCGATCTTTGAGAGCTTCTGCTAACATCAACCTAGAATAGGGTTTGCCTTCTATCGCCCTATCAAGCAAATCAAGGTAAATTTTTGTTTTGATTGCTTGTTCGCTCGGGGAACAAAGATCGGCCTCGTACTGAGCCTCCAAAATCTCCTTGATCGTAGGACGATTAGGGGCCGAAGACATCCTTGAGTATGTCCTCTGCCTTTTCTGAGGTCAAGTCGCCGTGCCAAATTCGGTCTTTGTGACGCAATATTTCAATTTTTGCTTTGAAATCGTCCCTTGTGCAGCCGACGTTGCTCAAAACTTCTTCTATATTCTCTTCTGATAAAAGAGCTTCGCCAAGTACAATGGAAGTCTCGATTATAGTATGATGACACATTTTTAAATCTTGATTAGTTTCGTTGCCAAGGAGTAAATTTTCACCTTCGTAGACAAATTCTAAGAGATTGCACCATGTAATATACTTGGAGATTAAAGGAGTCTCTTCGTCCTGTATCTTTCGCTCTAGCCTCTTAATGACTCTAGGAGCTATGCTAGCGCCCCGAGTATTCGGGGGAGCAAGTAAGAGGTCTTGTGTCATCCCAGCGTAATATAGGCCCTAAATAATACCCGTCAATCATATTGTTTTGTTCCTAAGCTCATTAGCTACAGCTATTTGAAAGTTGTCTCTGCGCAGGGGTGGTGGTAGGGTGACGAGGTGAAGACACGCTTTGCACGCAAACTAGCAGTAAGCGTTTGTACGCTGATTATAGTCTATGTGCTGTCGGCGGGCCCGGCGTGTTACTTTTGGAATAGAGGGTATCTCTCGACTAATTTTGCACGCACTACCTACCGTCCGCTTCAAGCAATCGAAAGCGTTCCGGTAATTGGTATTGCGTTTCGATCCTACGTGGACTGGTGGATACCCTCAAACTCGGTAAGAGCATATTCTGCTCCAGGGAAAGAGGTTGATCCCTATCCCTAATTTCAAATTAGATCACTACCTGCTGGAAGCTATTCGGAAAGCAGAGGCCGGTCACATGATTCAACTTCGGCGCCGCTGATCCGGTAAAATGCGTTGACCGGCCCATTCCAGGGGCAAAGTTCCGGATGGAAAAGGTGGGCGAGCAATGCCACGCCATCAACCACCCGAGGACCGGGACGCGCAAAGTAAGCGTTGGCATCCACCGCGAAAACACGGCCCCCAAGCACGGCGGGCAGATTG
>Ga0335072_10006840_pt1 | contig 16649 bp, 9 predicted proteins | sample Lox_Sample_21_FD_206725 | JGI IMG/M metagenome (GOLD analysis project Ga0335072, IMG submission 206725) | Soil microbial communities from Loxahatchee National Wildlife Refuge, Florida, United States - Lox_Sample_2.1 | ecosystem: Environmental > Terrestrial > Soil > Wetlands | place: USA: Florida...
CGATAGCAGACTGTAGAGATTTTCTTGTAACTCGAACCGGACCTGTGAGGCGCGCTGGGGACAAGTCTGTCAGCTGACCCAGCTTCGCTGTCGAGGAGCTATCGCACCAAAATGGTCGCTGGATTCCCATCATCCGGAATGGAAAGTCCTGTTCCATGATCGACGTGGCCGATCTGTGCCGCAGCGACTTCCCCCTTCACTAGCACTTCGTTCTTCGACGGCGTCCAGCCGTAGATTTCCAGACGAATCTGCTTCCACCATGCCGGGTAATTGCCTTCACGTTTGCCGATGGTCAGCCGCATGCCGTCGCCGCTGACCTGGCAGGTGAAACGTTCACGAAGGAACGCGCCTTTTTCAAATGCAAAGCTCCTGCCATCGTCCTGATAGATCTGACCGGAGCAATTGTCGCCGGCATAGACACGCAGCGTGAGCGGGCCGCTGGGGGGTTCCGCAGTGCTTTCGACGAGGGGTTCGATCGGCAGGATGGCGCCGGCGCGCACGTAAACCGGCAGGGTCGCAAGACTGGGCTTGATGTTGATCGAGTAACGCACGGTTCGGTCGGGCGCGCCGGGCTCGGGCGGATCCGGTGGCAGCAGGCTGATCTTGTCGCCGGACCAGAAGTCATACCAGTCGGGAGTGGGAAACTCAACGGCGTAATCTTCGATTTCGTCGGGAAATGGCGCCGGCGCCACGAGCAGGTCGGGACCGAGCAGGAACTCGCTGGAGGCACCCGCGTCTAGATCGATGGGGTGGAGGTCGACGGTGGCATCGGGAAACTCAAGAAAGAGTGGACGCACCATGGGAAGCCCTGTACGCGAAGCTTCTTCGGCGAGCGTGTACAAATACGGAAGCAGTTGATAGCGCGTCTCGATAAAGTGACGGCGGACCGCTTCCTGCTGTGGCCCACCGACCCAGGGCTCCTGATCGCCCGATCCCTTTTCTGTGTGGTCGCGGGCGATGGGCTGAAAGGCACCGACTTCAAACCATTTCGTCAGCAGGTCGGTGGGGGGCGTGCCCGCATAACCGCCGATGTCCGCTCCGCTGAAGGCAAAGCCGCTGAGGCCCAGGTTCTCCAGCATGGGCGTTGTCATGCGCAGATGGTTCCAGTTGCTGGAATTGTCGCCGGTCCATGTGGCGGCGTAGCGCTGGCCTCCTGCATAGGTAGCGCGAGTAAGTACGAAGGGGCGGGTGTCGGGGTCGATCGCGCGCATTCCATCGTAAGTGGCGCGCGAATTCTCCATGCCGTAGACATTGTGAACTTCGGCATGGGTTGCCGTGCGCGCAGTGAAGCCTGGCTCGTCGATGCGGTGGATCACGTCCAGAGGCATCGTCGCGGTGGCCGTGTCAAAGACAGAAGGCTCGTTCATGTCGTTCCAGAAACCGGCGGCACCGTCACGCATGAACTCGCGGTAGAGGCTGCCCCACCAAACGCGGGTCTGGGCGCGGGTGAAGTCGGGAAAAACGCTGGGACCGGGCCAAACCTTTCCCGAATAGACGGAGCCATCAGGATTCTTTACAAAGTGGTCGCCGGCGACGCCGCTGTCATAAGCGAAATAGCCTTGCCGCGGCAACATGGCGATGTGCAGATCGCTAATCATCACAACGTGGAAGTCTTCCGCTTTGAGTTGTGCGATCATGCCGGCGAGATCGGGAAAGGCCGCACGATTCACACTGAACGGGCGGTTGTGATCCTGAAAATCGATGTCGAGATAGATGGCGTCAGCGGGGATTCGATCCCTGCGCAGGCGAGCGGCTACTTCGAGAACCCGTGCCTGCGTCATATAGCTGTAGCGGGACTGTTGGAAACCCAGGGACCAAAGCGGAGGAAGGCGCGGCGTTCCGGTCAGCCAGGCATAGGTTTCGACGACTTGCTTCGGCGTGGGCCCATAGAAGAGGTAGTAGTCGATGGGGCCCGCAGCAGAGCCGAAGGAATAGGCACCAGGGGACTCCTTGCCAAAATCGAAATACGAACGCCAGGTGTTATCTAACAGAACGCCGAGCGTGCGGGCGGCTCGAAAAGCCATGAAGTAAGGGATGCTCTTGTAAATCGGATCGGTGGACTCCTGGAAGCGATAGGCGTCGGTGTTCCAGAGCGTGAAGGCCTCATTCCGGCGATCGAGGGGTCCGGTCTTGTCGCCAAGTCCGAAGTAGTGCTCGTCAGGCGGCATCGTCTTCGAGATACGAAAGGAATTCCCGTCAAACTCCACCGGCCGCGCATCCTGCTGCAGGATGTTTCCGGCAGGATCCCGCACGGTCATTTCGAGTGTGGTCACGTCGACCTCCACCATCAGGGTCGCGGTCCGGAAGCCCGCGTGGTCAGCGGAGTTCGCAGGCGTAACTGAAACCGTCGCATGCCGCGCGGGAGCCAGCACAGCCCACGACGCATCTTCAGGAGCGTTGTCACCCCGCCAGACGCGAACCCGAAGAACGTCGTCGCGCAACGCCAGAATTTGCTCGTGCAATTCGCCATGGGCGATGGAGACTCCATTCGCCAGCGCAGTTACGCTGCTCGCGACTGCGGGCGTCTGCGACGGCTGAGCCCGAAGAGTTACGGCGATCGAAGACACAACGATTGCGATACAAAGGCGGTTCGCACGCATCACGACTCCAGGTACGAAAACGTGGACATCCTGTTTGCCGAAAAGGAGAGAAGCGGCCGGCGGGGTTAGGGCGCGGCTGCATGCGCAAGCGTTGACTCGATGGGCGACAGATCGGGATCTTCAACGCGCTTGACGCCTCTCGCGGCTCGCTGTTGTTTGATCGTCTCCATGCGGGCGAGAGAGGCCTGTGCATCTTTCGTGTCATCGAGTTTGCGGTAGAGGAGGAACAGCAGATACTCGAGGGATCCATCTACGTCGCTCGATTCACCCATCTTCAACTCGGCGATTGCGTCCTGCGTTCTGCCGGTCTCCGCGTACGCCTTGCCCATCAGGGCATGAATGCGCGGCAACATCTGCGGTTTGCCCTTCAGGCTCTTCTCCAGGTATGGTTCTGCCTCTGCATATTTGCGCTGGTCGAGCAGCGACTGGGCCACAACCAGGTTCAATTCCGGATCGTCGGGTGCCCCTGCCAGAGCTTTTTGCGCGATGACCATCGCGCCCTGCGAGTTGTAGTTGCTGAGGTACGCAGAGGCAAGACCCAGCATCGCGGCCCGATCCGCCGGCGAAATGGAGAGAGCCTTCTCGTATTCGGCCTGCGCTTCGTCGAAGCGTTCCAGTTGCTGATAAACGTCGCCAAGCAAAACATGGCTGCGCACGGAGTTGGGTTCAAGCTGCTGAAATCGAGCCAGCGACTGAAAAGCCAGCCGCTCGTTGGCCTGAATCGACCAGTAGAGCGCTTCGACAGAATGAGGCTCCCGTTTGCGCCAGGCAGCCGCAGTGCGCGCGGCGATTTGATTGTCGCCGGTGAAGAAGGAACAGGCAGCCAGCAGCCGAAGCTTTTCGGCGCCTGAAACAACTGGATCCGACTGCAGGCTGCGAGCGCACGACGCGAATTGGCCCGCGGCATAATACGCGCTCGCTCCGCGAGATGAAGCTGCCGCCGTGGCTGCTGACGGCGAGGCGGAACATGCGTCCTCACCGTCAAACGCCGCCGCAAGCTCCTGACGAAATTCCGGACTGTACGCTTCGTCGTCGATGTGGGATAGAAGGGCGGACTGTTCTTCGCTCGTCATGCCCCCCACCAGGAGGGTGGCATTGCACGCGAGGAATCCGCGATCGCGGTCCCACAGTTGGTTGAGCAGTGCGGATGCGTGATCCATATTTCCGCTGTCCGCGGCCAGGCGCGCCTGACCCAGGAGAGCAAGACTGCACTCAGGGTGAGCCGTAAGTTCAGCCACAAAGACGTTGCCCGCCTCGGATTGGTTGTGATCGCGGATAAGAGCGAAGCCCATCTCGGAGTGCAGACAGGGCGGCTGTGGCTTCTCGCTGAGAATCGTCTTGTAAAGACTCGCCGCTTCACCGAATCGCCCCTGCTTCATCAGCGATTCCGCGTAGAGCGCACCCGCAAACGGCGACCGCTTGTTTTCAATCGATATCGTTCGCGCGTCACTTTCCACCCGATCGAGCTGAGCGATGCCGATATCGAACCACGCCGTGCTGAGCTTCGGATTGAGTTTGAGTGCGCGCTCCAGCTCCGGAATTGCCTGGCTGTATTCGCGGGCGGAGATATAGGCGCGGCCAAGCGCAAGCGGCGCCTCAGCGTCCGTTGGGTTGGCTTTTTCAGCTTTCAGCAGGAAGGAAACTGCCTGTTGCGGCCTGCCAGTATGCGCGTAATCGATCCCCAGAAAGAGGTTGGGAACATATAAGGATGGGTCCAGCCGGTTGGCTCGCTGGAACGCCCCAATGGCAGCCGGAATATTTCCGGCTTCCTGCTGCGTGAGGCCGAGATTGGCCCAGACAATCGGGAGCTCGGGGCGCATTTTCGCTGCCTGCGTATAATCGCTGACTGCAGTTGCATAGTCGCCGCTCTGTTGAGCCTGCTGAGCGGTGTGGAACAGCGACTCCAGTGAAGAGGATGGTTGCTGGGCGAGTCCGACACAGGACGCGCCCAGCACAACCAGCGCCAGCGATTTACAGATCATCGGGACGTTTACCAGTAGAATTTCCCAGCCCACTGGACGTTACGTGGTGCGAAGGTTTGGGTGATGGTTCCGAAACTACTCGCGCAACCGGAGCCGCCATTGGGGTCGCAACCCTGCCAGGCGCTTGCTCCCGCCGCCGGCGCGTAGAAGTTGGGATGGTTAAAGGTGTTGAAGGTTTCGAAGCGGAACTGAATCCGCATCGACTCGCCGAAACGCCAGTTCTTCTCCAGCGCCGTGTCCCAGTTCTGGTAGTGGGGGCCGCGCAGATCGGAGAAATAACGGGGCGCGTTACCAAAGCTGCCGTATGGCGCAAAGGCGAAGGCTCCTGTGTTAAACCATTCGTGGATGCTTTGGTGCGCGGCGTGAACGTTGCCGATGACATTTGGCCTTGGATTGCCGCCGTAGGTAGGCTGATCGTTGCCAAACACGCCAATCGGGATTCCCGCCTTGAACGCCGCGATGCCGGAGAGTTCCCACCCGCCCACCACAGCATCAGCCACCCGGCCCATGCCTGAGCCGAGCCCCTTGCCGCGGCCTACGGGTAGATCATAGATATAGCTGGCAACCAGCGCTTGCGGAATATCACCCGCGTCAACGCTCTTGTCAGCCGCCAGATTGTAGTTATTCGCCGGAGTTACGCCCCAGTTGGTCGGCCCGTTGTACGACCATCCGTTGTTTCCTTCGACGTTATCCAGGAATTTCGAATAGGTGTAGGAAACCAGTGCGGTCAGTCCTTTGCTGACCCGGTGGTTGTACGTTACCTGGAGAGCGTTGTAGAGCGATTGACCGACGGGTGCGTCTGCCTGGCCAACCCCACCGTTGCAGTACTGCGGATAGGGCGACATCAGCTGGGCATTGGTCACGCTCGCATTGTCCAGGTTGCAGGAGCTCGGTGCGATCGTTCCGGAGGATTCCAGCGCTTTCAAAGGCGCCGCGAACGGATTCGCCGCTGCCTTGCCACCGAGGTAAGTCGATCCCAGCGAAAGGTACTGCGGGTTGAGCTGGTTGTAATTGCGACTTCCGATCATGCGCACGCCACGATTGGCCACATAGTCGACTTCCAGCTGATCGTTGTGCGTCAGGGCATACTGCACCCCGAACATCCACTGTTGTACATAGGGCGAGGGCCGGCTGCGGAACACACCACCAATGCCGTTACCCACCTGCTGAAAGTCGCCGTTAGCGTTGCCCGTTGCCTGGGCGTAAACGCCGCCCCAGGGACTGGTGGTGCTGATACCCGGATTAGGTGTGATGCCTCCGTCCAGCGTGACGTCCGCGTAAGTCGCGGTGGAGAAGCCATCCTGATCACCCGCGCCGGAACTCGTCACCGACTCCGGATAGAAGATGCCATAGCCGCCATGCAGCACCGCTCTTGCCATCGGCTGATAAGAGAAGCCGAAACGCGGTGCCCAGTTTGTCCAGTTCGGGTTATAAACATACCGGTTGCCGGGCCCAAGGAACTGGAGCGCGCCCATCAGCGGTTTCCCAACCAGAGCGCTCAGCGGGTTAAGCACGTCCGGGTTGAAAATTGAGGCCGCGTTGTGCCGATACGTGTAAGGCGTCTGAATCTCGTACCGCAGCCCGAGGTTCAGGGTCAGGTTGCGAGTTGGTTTCCAGTCATCCTGCAGGTATTCACCAAAAAGATGATTCGACTCAAGCGGGCTGTCGGCATAACCAGCTGTCGTTCCGGAATCGATGACACCCAGCAACATCTCGGCCACGCCATTGCCGCTGGCGAATCCCGAACCACTCAGAGGGTCGGGACCCGCGGTGAACTGGCCGTTGAAGTCGAGCTGATCCTGATAGTAGGGATGCTGCCCGAATACCTGCTCCACGCCGGTGACGCCGAAACTCAGCGTGTGTTTGCCATTGACCTTGATGAAGTCGCCGGACAGCGTGCCGATGGGCCCGTGATTCGTGACCGCCTGTTGATCGTTGGCGCCAGGGCCCAGGGGAGACTGGCCGCCGATGTTGACCATCGGAAACAATGGGTCATTCTGGCGGAGGTACGCGGGAAGTCCAACAGAGGTGGGATCGAAGCCGAAGGACTGGTTGTCTGAGGTTTCGTGCCAGATGGTTACACCGGACGTCAGGTTCATGGTGAAGGTCGGATTAAAGACGTACGAGTAGCCCGCCCACATCCCCCAGCGATTATTCGGCCTGGCATTCCCAGGGCCGGCCGGATTGTTGCCCCAGTCGTTCGCCGCACCGGTCTTGAACTCCTCCTTGTACGCGTAGCGGAAATAGACTCGCGAAGCCGCGTTGATATTGTGATCCAGACGAATCGTATATTCGTTGGAGTGCGCGGGCGCTGTACCGGAAACAACGAGATTGTTCGACAGGCCCGATCCCTTCGCCGCCGGGTAGTAGCTCAGCAACTTAGCGCCAACGGCATCCGGCGTAAAGCCAGACAGATTGGAAAGGATGTTGCCGGGAACAGGGTTGCGAATGTAACCACTTTGCGTGGCCACCAGCCCGGTCCCGTAGGGGTTGGAAGTAGTTTTGGTATCCGCCTGGCCGGCCACGATCTGATGGCCGCTTCGCGGATCATAGATCTGCCCAACATAAATGGGCCGCCCCAGTCCATCGGTACCGACCTGCGTCGTGCCGAGAATCTCTGAGAAGTTGCCATTGCGGAAGTTATTGTCCGGCACCGTATAGGTGTCGACGGTCGGGCTCGATATCGATAGATGCTCGAATAGCCCATAGATGAAGGTCTTTTCCTTTTGCCGGTACAGGCCCGGAATATAGAGTGGGCCGCCGGCGGAAACGCCGCCCTCCTGCCGCGAAAGCTTCTGGTTTGAGGTGGAAAAGTAAGGAACGGCGTTCAGATCCTGGTTCTGATAAAAATCCCAGCCGCTGCCATGAAATTTGCTTGTGCCGGACTTAGTGACGACATTGATGACGTTGCCCGTGCTCCATCCATACTGCGCGGTAAACGAGTTGTTCTGAACCTTGAACTCCTGAACGGAATCGACGGAAGGAACGAAAATAACCGCGCCCCATTCGCTGTCCGTGTTCCACGCGCCGTCGAGCATGAAGCCGGTACTTCCGAAAAAGCCACCGGCGAAGTTCATGAAGGAGATGTCCTGGTCGGCGTCATCGGTGGTATTGGTGCCGCCACCCAGAAGCATCTGGCCCTCGGAAGTGTTACTGACCGAAGCATTCAGGCTGGCCAGGCTGTAAACGTTGCGAATGCTCAGCGGGTACTCGGTAATATCTTTTCCGGGAATATCTGCGGCGACATTCGAATTGTCGGTATTGAGTTGCGAAGCATCGGCGGTGACGGTGACACTCTGCGTTTCGGACCCAATCGTCAGGCTCACATCCTGCGTCGCCGACTGCGAAGCATTCAGAATGATCCCCGACTGTTCGTACACCTTGAAGCCCTTCGCCTTGATGGTGAGGGTGTACGTGGATGGCGGCAGTTGCGAAAAGATGTAGCGCCCCGCGTTCTCGGTGGTAAACGCGCGCGTGACACCTTTCTCATGGCTGGCCAGGGTGACGACCGCTCCGGGCAGGACAGCTCCCGTTGGATCGGCCACCGTGCCCGAGAGGGTTGCGGTTGTGGTTGCGATCTGCGCATGCAAATGCGGCGCGCTTGCCGTCCAAACCATGAACAAAACCGCCATCGCCCCTAGATGCGAAAAGAACCGTGGTATCCCGCTATTTCCTGTCGTCAATGTGAAGCCTCCTCAAGCGGACCTGGCACATGGGATTTTCCAGGATTCCTAAATCCCGACACTGCTCGTTTGCCTGGCCTGGCAATCCAGCACCCCTTCTAGCCGCGTGGAGGTTGAACAGATAAGCTCCTTACGGCATGGCCGGGAGGGTTCTTACGGCATTCTTTGCCTGTTAAGCGCTCCCAAACCATTATTCTTCTGTGACTTGGAAATGTTCACCGATCGCACGTAAAAAACGCAGGCAGAGTTATAATCGCAAGCGACCCAGCCGAATAGAGCGAAGCGAACATGCGTGAAGAGCAGCTCGTGATCGAAGAACCAGGCGCGGAAGCGGTCCGCGATGAGCTGGACCGGCTCCTGGCCAGTCCGTTCTTTAATCACAGCCGCCGCTTCCCCAACTTCCTTCGTTTCGTCGTGGAACACACCCTCGCCGGCGACATCGACAAGATCAAAGAGCGCACGCTGGGTATCGAAATCTTCGGACGCGACGCTGACTATGACACCGCGACCGATCCCATCGTTCGAGTCACTGCCGCCGAGATTCGAAAGCGCGTCGCCCAGTACTACCAGGATCCGGCGCACAACCATGAGCTGCGCATTTCACTGCCGTCAGGTTCGTACGTTCCGCAGTTCACCTGGCCTTCCACCGAAGCGCAGCGAATCCCGGCTTTGCGGAAGCAGGAACTGGTGGCCCAGGCCATCGACGAGTCCGCTGCTGCCGGCCGGACGCCGCGAACCGCAGGCATTGTTTTCCGATGGATTGCCGCGGTTATCCTCCTGGCGGCGGCTGCGGCTGCCGTGCTGATCTGGCAACGCTCCCGGCCGACGCCCTTCGATACTTTCTGGCAGCCGATCCTCGCACCGGCGCAGCCGGTGCTTGTGTGCGTTGCCGATCAGCTCGAGTACTCCGTGATTCAGTTACGGGATGCAGCCGATCCCTCGCATCAGATCACGCTCAAGGACAACCTGACCGCGATTGTGATCGACGATCTGGATGCCGTGGTCAAAGCAGCGGGGATTCTGCAGGCAAAGGGAAAGCAGTACGGCCTCAAAGGTGAAGGAGCGACGAATCTCGATGACCTGCGTCGCGGCCCCACAGTCTTCGTGGGGGCCTTTGATAATGCCTGGACCCTTCGCCTGACTCGTCCTCTGCGCTACCACTTTGCGAACGACGCGACCATGACGCGGCTGTGGATCGAAGACAGTCAGGCTCCGGGCCAGTCGAAATGGACTGTGGACCGCAGCGTGCAGATGACGACCAACAATTACCGCGACTACGCAATCGTCTCGCGCTTCACCGACAGCAACACCGGCCAGGTCGCTGTTGTGATCGCGGGTATCGGTCGCGGTGGCACCCGGGTCGCCGGCGAGTTTCTCACCGACAACTCCGACCTCGCGCAACTCATGCGCGCTGCGGCTCACAGTGGCGATAAGAAGAACATGGAAGCGGTGCTGAGCACGCAAATCATCGACGGAGAACCCGGCTCTCCCAAACTGGAGGCTGCCTATTTTTGGTAGTAGCGTCTCCACGGGGAATTCGGCGGCAAAGCGGTGGCCGCGCTTTTCGGCGATAGCAACCCCGGGGGCAAACTCACGATCACCTTCCCGCGCAGCGTGAGGCAGCTTCCGGATTTCTACAACGCCGATCCCTCCCGGATGCTGAATACTTCACCGGCTGGCCCACAACTACCACAACCTCTTCAATCCGGCGATTGACTTTATGGCTCCAAAGAGCGCCACCGGCCAGTGGGTCGAGCCCTTCGATCCGAAACTCGGCGGAGGACAAGGAGGGCACGACTATTTCACAGAGATGGATTCGTGGGTCTACACCTTTGCTGTGCAGTATGACGTGGCCGGCCTGATCCATCGGTTCGGCAGCCGCGATGCCTTCAAACAAACACTGGACCAGCGCTTTGTGGAACAGTATGGGACCTCGAAGTTCTCCCCAATCCGCACTGGGGCAGCGCTCCCGAGGATGCTCCGCCCTCTATGTCGGCAGAGACAGCTGCGCAGTAACGTTGGCAATGCGTTCGCTGGGTGATCTTGCGCGAAACGGCCCGATCGATGACTTCAGCTCGACACGACCTCCAACGGCGTTCAAATCGCTGATCGGATAAGCGCTGATAATGTACTTAAAATGAATCCGCCCCTCACATCCTGTCCCAGCCGTGTGAAAAACAGAGTGAACGGGTACAACCCGTGCGCATTTCGGAATCCCCTTCCAGGGAACCTGATCACCGGCTCGAATACCGTTACCGATGAACAGAGTGCGCTCGCTTACCTTGGCGGCCGATCCAACGTCACGGAGCGGATGGAGGCAGGAGTGACCACGACGCGACGCGAATTTCTCGGAGGATCCCTGGCGCTCGGGGTTCTGTCCCGGATAATGCCGGCGGATAGCGAGCCGTCGGCGCCTCGTGAGGAACTCTGGTACACCCAGCCCGCGGAACGATGGCTCGAGGCTCTGCCGGTCGGAAACGGGCACCTCGGCGGGATGATCTACGGGGGCGTGCCGATGGAGCGGATTGCACTTTCGGCAGCTGCCGTTTGGTCGGGTGCACCAGCAAGTGGTGAAGTCAATCCAGGCGCCTTGCCGCACCTCGGCGAGATTCGCGATCTCTTCTTTGCGGGTAAGTACGACGAGGCGCAGAGGCTCTGTCGGGAATATCTTCCCGGGCGGATGAAGAACTTTGGAACCAACCTCCCTCTGCCCGAACTGCAGCTCAGCTTCGACCCCGCCGGCAGCCGGACTGGATACCGGCGATCGCTGTGTCTCGATGAGGCGATCGTGCGAGCGCGCTACCGCGAGGGTGGAGCGGCATTTGTGCGGCAGGTCTTCGCGTCGCATCCACACAAGGTACTGGTGGTGCGGCTCACGTGCAGCAAGCCGGGTCAGATCGGCTTTCGGATGAGCTTCGGTCGGGCAGTTCTGCCGATTACGGTGAAAAGCACGGGGACCGACACGCTGATGCTCGAGGGTCACGCCTGGGAGCGCATGCACAGCAGCGGGCACGACGGGGTCGCGTTCCAGATTCGAGCCCACCTGATCCCCGAAGGGGGCCGATGCACGGCGGACGAAGATGCGATTGATGTGCGCGGTGCAAACGAGGTCACAGTGCTGGTGGCGATCGGAACAAGCTTCGGGGGTGGAGATCCGGATGGCCTTTGCCGCGTAGCCATTGAAGCGGCGAGGGACATCGACTTTGGACATTTGCGGCGCGCCCATGTGGAGGATCACCAGCGACTCTATCGCAGGACGAGTCTAGACCTGGGACGCAGTCCATCCGCGATGCGCCGGCTGCCCACCGATGTGCGCCGGAAGAAACTCGAGAGCGGCGCAGAGGATCCGGAATTGCTGGCATTGTTTTTCCAGTACGGCCGTTATCTCACCATTGCCGGATCGCGCGCGGATTCTCAGCTGCCACTCGCTCTTCAGGGCATATGGAATGACGGGCTGGCCAGCAGCATGGCCTGGACCGACGACTTTCACCTCGACATTAATACCGAGCAGAACTACTGGCCAGCCGAAGTAGGCAACCTCGCCGAATGCCAGATGCCCCTGTTTGGCCTGATCGATGGCATGCGCGAGCATGGCCGAACCACCGCTGGTGAAATGTACGGAGCGTCGGGCTGGGTGGTCCACACCGTGACGAATCCGTGGGGCTATACAGCACCGGGCGATGTCGGCTGGGGAATCTTCGTTACGGCCGGGGTCTGGATCTCGCTGCAGATGTGGGAGCACTGGAGGTTCAACGGCGATGTTGAGTTCCTGCGGAGCCGTGCTTATCCCGTCCTGCGCGAGGCAGCGGAGTTCTTTCTGGCCTATATGGTTCCGGAACCGAAGCACGGCTGGCTCGTCACGGGCCCCTCCGATTCTCCGGAGAACTGGTACCTCACTCCATCCGGCGGGCGCGCGAGCGAGTCAATGGGAAACACCTGCGACCGGGCCTTCGTGTATGCGCTCTACTCGATGTGCATCGAGGCGGCGAGGACCCTCGCCATCGATGACGGTCTGCGGAAACAGCTGGAACAGGCGCGGGCGAAGCTCCCGCCCTATCAGATCGGACGCCACGGCCAACTGCAGGAGTGGCTCGAAGATTTCGAAGACGCCGAGCCGAATCATCGCCACACTTCACATCTGGTCGGTCTGTATCCCCTCGATCAGATTTCACCCCGAACCACACCAGAGCTGGCGCGTGCCGCTGAACTGACGATTCGGCGCCGCATGGAGGCTCCGCATTGGGAACAGAGCGAGTGGGGCCGTGCCAATCTCGTGGTCTACTTCGCCCGGCTGCTTCAGGCAGAAAATGCGCACAATTACGTGGTGGGCCTGATAGCCAAAGCAGCCGATGCCAACCTACTCACCTTTTCCAGCGCCGGCGTCGCCGGCGCCACCCGGAATATCTTCGCGGTGGACGGCAACACGGCAGGGACCGCGGGGATCGCGGAAATGCTCCTCCAGTCCCAGAGCGGTGAGATCGCGTTTCTGCCGGCACTCCCTGAAACGTGGCCGAACGGCTCGGTTCGCGGACTGTGTGCACGAGGCGGATTTGTCGTGGACCTGATCTGGAAGCACGGCCGACTGCAGTCGGCCTCCCTCTTCAGCCGCAACGGAGGAACAGCGCAGCTTCGCTATGGCGATCAGGTCATGCGAATGCATTTCCAGCGCGGAGAGAGCAGGCACGTTCTGGCCGAGAGCTTTTCAAAGGTTCATGCAGGCGCTGCGGCATCTCCGCAGGGACCTGACCAGAGCAGCCAGATCTAACAAGAGGAGACAATCGATGCGGTTTGCGTTTCGCATGCGGATGTGGCGTAAGGTTTGCGTTGTCTTACTCGGACTCTTTGTGGCCAGTCCACTGATCGCCGAAAAGCCCGCCAGTATTCCTGAAGAGATCGAGTGGACCTGGGAGGTGCGGCCTCCTCATCCGGATCCACAGTTGCCCAACGTGCTGCTGCTCGGTGACTCCATTTCGCGCAACTACTTTCCTGAAGTCCGCAAGGATCTGGCTGCCATCGCCAACGTTTATTTGATGGCGTCCTCCACCTGCGTCGGCGATCCGCGCGTCGCGCAACAGATTGCTGAGTTCGCGACCATGGAGGGGATCGGGTTCCGCGTCGTGCACTTCAACAACGGCATGCACGGCTGGGCGTACTCAGAAGATCAGTACAAGGCCGCTTTTCCTGCCTATCTGCGGGCAGTCGACGGTTTGACCGATAAGAGGGGCAGGCTGATCTGGGCCAGCACCACACCGGTGCGCACGGATGCGAAGGATGCGACAGATCCGCGAATTGAAGCGCGCAATCGCATCGCCAAAGCGTTTGTCGACTCTGCGGGTATTCCCATCGACGATCAGTTTGCGCTGATGAAGCAGCATGAAGATCTGCATCAGGACCCGGTTCACTTCAATCCCGCGGGCGCGGCCCTTCAGGGAGATCAGGCGGCGGCCATGATTCGCAAAGCGCTCGAAGAAACTGCTGGTCAGCGGTGAACATCAAGCCTGGGGACATGCAGACCATCTCCGCTGGTTGTCAGGCAATCAGGCGTACCCGCCACGTCCTTACCTCAACGTGAACACCAACTTCGGTTTTCCGGGAGCCTCCCAACTTTCCGCAGCCGTGGAGAGCGGGACGGCTTTAGTAGGGAGGTTGAGCTTGCCATGCGCGGCGAGATCAAAGGTCTGGCGGATTCCGTCGAAGAGCTTCGGCAAAGGAACCGACTTAAGGCCACTGCCCATGATCTGAATGGCCGATGAGCGCAATGCGGCGGCAGGCAACTCAACGGATTCGCGGCTAGCTTCCCCAACCTGGATGAAGCGAACCGGGTGTGCGTCTTCCACTGCTTTGGCGACTGCGATGATGATGATGCGCGCGCTCGCGCCCCAGAGGTAATCGACCACAACATCCAGCCCGTCGGCAAATGTGGCCGTAAGCGCTTGCTCAAAGTGCGCGACGCCCTGCGGATTTTCAGGACGGAGATCGAAAGGGATGACGACATCAGCGCCGAGAGAACGCAGGGCTTCAAGCTCCTGCGCATTGCGGCCCGTGACAATCACCTTTCCTGCTCCGAGCTGCTTGGCGATTTGGACAGCGACAGACCCTGCAGCGCCAGTTGCACCGTTGATGAGGACAGTCTCGCCGGACTGGAAGTGGGCACGCTCGACCAGCGCAGCAAAGCAGGACATGCCGGGGTTTGCCAGAGCGGCCGCGGCCACATCGTCGAGATTGTCGGGCAAGATGATGATTCGACGCGGGTCGACAGGGGCCTGCTCCGCCATCGCTCCGAAAGGAGCTTCGGGCATCGCGAAGTACACGCGGCGGCCATCGTCGAGGGTGCCCACGCCGTCCACGCCCGCAACAAAGGGATATTGGTTGTCTGCGCTGTAGTGCGAGCCAGAGGCTCGGCCTTTTGTGAGATTGGTTAAAGCTGCCGCAGTGACGTTAATGACTTCGAGCCCATCACGCTTTACGGGGCTCGGAAACTCGCCATAGCGGGGTTTCATACCAGGGGCTGTCACGACGGCTGCTTTCATTTGAGTTGCTCCTCTCTGAGTAGTCTGGGGAGATCGTCTGTGCGACGCTTGACCATGTATGCCAAAGAATGACCCGAGACTGCCAATTGTCCTCGAAAAGCTGGGCGTCGCTGCGTGGGAACTGCCCCGAGCTGCAATTCGGCAAATGCCCGCTCATAGCCATGCCGAGGCACAGTTGTTCGGTCTCGACAGTGGGCTTGCAATTTTGGAGACCGAAGCGGGTGCCTGGATGTGCCCGCCAGGACGTTGTGTATGGGTTCCCGGCAGCATGGTACATTCTCTGCGGTCGTGCGGCAAAATCAGTGGCTGGATGGTGCGTCTGGATACTCGCGAAGGTGCGAGCCTGCCTGCTGAGCCACGCATTCTGGCTTTGTCTCCGCTGCTGAAGGAGATCGTCGTGCGGATGATGACGTGGGTGGCGAGTCCGGAAACGAGTACCGCGAAACAACGGTTGGTAGATGTTCTGCGCGACGAAATTCGTTCGGCTTCACAGATGTCGCTGCACCTGCCGCTCCCTCGTGATCCGGCTCTGAAGCGCATGGCTGCGAGTATGGCCGAGGATACCTCTGCGATTTCCAGGGACTTGGTTGCGCTTGCGCGTAAGGCTGGTCTGTCGGAGCGCTCACTGTTCCGGAACTTTCAGAAGGAAACCGGGCTAAGCCCAGGGCAGTGGCGTCGGCAGATGCAGGTGTTGCGCTCTTGAACTGCTTGCGAAAGGACGGTCGGTGACGGAGACCGCGTTCGAGGTTGGCTATCAGAGCGCGGGTGCCTTTATCCGGGCTTTCCGCCAGGCACTGGGAGTGACGCCAACGGAATACTTCCACAAGCAGCGGAGTTCTTGATCGTGGAAGTGACGGCCGCTTGATGGTACTCGAATTGCCACTCGACCGCACGATTCACAGCCGAGTGGCAATTCCCCTAACCGAGCACAGCTGGCTCAGCTGAGATCGGTTCACCTCCATTCAGGACACCCGCATCACCATCTCCGGATCACCCGCCAATGGAACCGACATGTATCGGTTGGCGTCGGAACGAATCTGGCTCACGAACTCCTGACGTGTCTTGGATCGTCGGCAAGCACAAGCGAGCCCGGCCGCAAACACCCTTCAATAAGCATGAGAATGTCTGCATAGAGCGCCTTCGCACCACCCTGGCTGGACGCTGCACCGCACAGCCTGCGCTTTTTACTTGGCCGCCTGTTCAGCTTTGACGGTCACCGCCTCCAGCTTTTGTTCGGCATCCCTGGTCTGCTGATCCAGGTAGCGGAAGACCTCATACTGGGCCGCAGTCGGCCTGGCATAGGCCACCTCCACATCGGCGGTCAGGTAGGCCAGATGCGCGTGCAGCTTCGCCTCCTGCATGGTGTCGCCCTCGCTCGAGCGGACCTTCATCTGAACAACGCTCTCAATCGCCGCGTTCAGCGCGTCGAGTGCGCTCGACGCCTGAGCGTGACTGATTTGGTGGCTGGAAACCGCGTCCTGCAGCTTGTCGCGTGCGGCCAAGGCGCGGTTCACGTCCTGATTCAGGGCATTCATATCCGTCTGAATTTGTTGTGTCAGCGTCTGACGTGCTGCCAGGTCCTCCTGCGTCGCATGCAGACGCGGATCGAGAGCGACGGCAAACGCCTGCGTGGATTTTTGTCCGCCGTAACTGAGCACAACTGAATAGGTGCCGGGCAGCACCATGGGTCCGTTGGTCGAATAGTCCAGTCCTCCCGCCGCAGCCGGAGAATGGTAGCCATTCACCTCTATCGCCGGTGGGTAGCGCAGGTCCCACTGGAATCGATTCATCCCCGGCTCAATCCCCGTCAGCTTCGCTTCTGCCCGCTGCCTCTGTTCAATGGCGCTCTCACCG
>Ga0335072_10006841_pt1 | contig 16648 bp, 17 predicted proteins | sample Lox_Sample_21_FD_206725 | JGI IMG/M metagenome (GOLD analysis project Ga0335072, IMG submission 206725) | Soil microbial communities from Loxahatchee National Wildlife Refuge, Florida, United States - Lox_Sample_2.1 | ecosystem: Environmental > Terrestrial > Soil > Wetlands | place: USA...
TGAATCCAGCGCCGCCACCGGTCTTCTCAATAATGTGCGAGACGTCTCCGTTGGCGCCCAGGTGCATCCATCCCAGGCCGATTCCACTGGGCCTTCCCGCGTGATCCAATCCGTACTGGCCTTGCAGGCTCGAAGGCAGCAAATATACGCCATGCGCAGCTTCGGATTGAGCAGACGGGCCGGTGCCTAACAGGTAGCTGAGAAACTTCTCCATGTCGGCAGGTGTGGAATAGAGACCGCTGCTTCCTTCCGTACTTGCCGTTATCGTGCAGGGTCCCTCTTCGTGTGCTCCCGTCATCAGCTGTTCGCATTGTGCCGGGCTCGGAAAGAATGTCGTCTCCCACATCCTGAGCGGCTTCAGCGTGCGCGTTTCGAGCAAGGTTGCGTAGGGCGTATGGGAAGCGGTTGACAATGCGTCGCTCAAAAGATCGAAACCAACATTTGAATAGAACGCCTGTGTTCCCGGCGTGAACTTGAGTTGCGCGCTCGCCAGCCAATGCCAACGCGTCTCGTAGTCAGGGTAGGAAAAGTGCGGTGTGTGGCGCGGTGCTGTCCCAATCTCGCGCTCCAGTCCCGCGGTATGCGTAGCCAATTCCTCCAGCGTGATGGGCGCACCCTTCTCAGGAACTACTGCGCCTTCGGGGGCGAATTCTTTGAGCGTGTCTTCCAGCCGAACCGTGCCATCGGCCACAAGCTTTGCCAGTACATCCGTGGTAAAGATCTTTGTCAGCGAGCAGAGCCGCACTACTGAGTGCTCAGTCGGAGCGGCGTGCGACCCAGGAACCGCTTCACCATAGCCGTGGAAGTAGACCTGGTCGCCACGCACCACCACCAGCACAAGCCCGGTCGCCCCGGTGTTTGTGTATAGATCGGCACCCAGGATATCGGCTTCCTTCAGATCATGAAGGGTCATCACGGGCGCTGTTTGCGCAGCGAGAGGAAGAAAACTCAGGAAAAGAAGGGAAGCCGTGAGGAAACGCATTGTTTTTAGTTTAGGACCTGGCTGATCGCATTGTTCTGAAAATATGCGGCTATGCAAATCCGGAAGTTATGTCGTCGCAATGAAGCGCAGAAATTCGGTCGGAAACGTCAGCGAAGCCAGCGAATCACGTAGCTGTGCCCCATCCTGGTCCGACCAGGATGGGGCACGCAACGATGAACTACCAACTAAGAACTGTGAAGAGCCTGTTAGTCGTTGTAATTCAGTGCTTCAAGGCCCAGGTAGACTGCGCCCGCGCCCAGCTCTTCTTCGATTCGCAGCAGTTGGTTGTATTTTGCGATGCGATCGGTGCGGCTGACAGATCCCGTCTTGATCTGGCCCACGCCTGTCGCCACTGCGAGGTCGGCGATGAACGTGTCTTCGCTCTCGCCTGAGCGGTGCGACATCACCGAAGTGTAGCCATAGCGCCGACCCAGTTCGATTGTCTCCAGCGTTTCGGTCAGGGTGCCGATCTGGTTCACTTTAATGAGGATCGAGTTGCCCACACCCTCTTCAATGCCGCGCTGCAGGCGCTTTACGTTGGTGACGAAGATGTCATCACCGACAAGCTGAAGGCGGCTCCCCAGCTTGTCCGTCAGAATCTTCCATCCCTCCCAGTCATCCTCTGCAAGCCCGTCCTCGAGCGAAACGATCGGATACTGACGAGCCCAATTGTCGTAAAAACTCACCATCTGATCGCTGGTCAGTTCGCGCTTGTCGCCCTTCTTGAAAACATACTTGTTCTTTTCCTTGTCGTAGAACTCGCTCGACGCCGGATCAAGCGCAATCGAAATCTGTTCGCCGGGCGTGTATCCCGCCTGCGTGATCGCTTCCAGGATCAGGTCTACCGCCTCGTCGTTCGATTTCAGGGAGGGAGCAAAGCCGCCCTCGTCGCCCACCGCCGTGTTGTAGCCCTTTTTCTTCAGCACGCTCTTCAGTGTGTGGAACGTCTCCGCAGACCAGCGCAGTGCTTCACTGAAGCGCTCTGCACCAACCGGCATGATCATGAATTCCTGGAAATCCACATTCGAGTCGGCATGGGCGCCGCCGTTCAGCACGTTCAGCATCGGGGTTGGCAACACGCTCGCATTTACGCCACCAAGGTAGCGATACAAGGGAACTTCAAGCGTCTGCGCCACCGCGCGGGCCGCAGCCAGCGAAACAGCCAGAATTGCGTTCGCACCCAGCTTTCCCTTGTTGGCCGTTCCGTCAAGCCCGATCATCGTCTGGTCGATCAGGCGCTGATTTGCCGCGTCCATGCCTTCGAGTTCCGGAGCAATTACGGTTTCGACATTGGCGACCGCCTGCAACACGCCCTTGCCCAGGTAATGGCTCTTGTCGCCGTCGCGCAATTCCACCGCCTCATGCTCGCCAGTCGAAGCGCCCGAGGGCACGATCGCCCGACCTAGTTGGCCGCTTTCCAAAATCACATCTGCTTCCACGGTGGGGTTTCCGCGCGAATCCAAAACCTCGCGCGCGCGAATCGCAAGAATCTCTGTCATATCTGTCCTCGCTATACGGTGATGCAGCCGGTCGTTCAGTTTGGGACGGCGATCCACGGCAACAGCCTCTCCGGCAGCGCTCTGAATTGTTTCCAGAAGCTGGTGCACGTGCTTAAATCCCCTCTCCGTCCGGCGAAAAATGGCTTAAGAATGAATAAGGTTCACTTCGGATTCTAACAAACGGAGCGGCGCTGAATCGTGTAGTTCCGGGTCACAATTGCAGACGTTTAACATCGCCGGGTTTTCGGGCCGTGTTGCCGGATTTGATTCGTACAGGCGAAGGCACATCTGCTTTGTGCGCAGTGTGAATGCAATCACCACCGCGTCTAGCATTAGAGTTGGGCGGAGTTTGTGCGGATTTGGTCTCCTCACTTCTCGCCGCAAAACATTTTTCAGCAGGCCGGGTCTAAGTAGGTAAGGGGAGTTCCGCCTGCATCAAGGAGTTCTGGATGAACCGGCCCATTTTTGCCTGTGCATTCTTCGCGTTGGCAGCGACCGCGGTGGTGGCTCAGCAACCGAGCCAATCCGATCCCTACCAGGGAACCTCGAATCCTCCACCCAACGACACCATCACCACCAGCGAAGACCAGCCGCCCATTCCCAAGCCGTCGCCCGCTCACCCAATTCAGGCACCCGCGGCGGCTCAACCGATGGCCGTTCAGCCCGCGCCGATGGCCGTGCGGGGTGACAATGGTCCGGTTCCACAGGCCTATGGTGACGGCTCTGATTCTGGCATCGTCGGCGTAGCGCCTGGCGCTCCCGACCTTGCAACCCGCGCCTACGCCTCCGATCCCGACAGCGATATCGTGCATCCGGCTCCGCTGCCGCCAGGTACCCTCGGCGAGGGCACCTTGATCCGCATCAAGCTGATCGACGAAGTCTCCAGTTCCCTATCAGAGAAAGGTGAACCTTTCCGAAGCCGCGTAGCCACCGATGTGCTGCAGGATGGCCAGGTGGTCATTCCCGCCGGAGCTGAGATTGACGGCCGTGTTGCAGAGGTCTCTCAGGGCAAGTTTGGCGGGCACGGATCCATTCTGCTGGTCCCGGAAACGGTGACCCTCGACAATGGTTCCAAGTATGAGTTGCACGCAGTAGTCAATTCCACACCCGGATCCAATTTGAAGGTTGGTCCCGAAGGCGTGATCACGCCCGGCTCGCGCCTGAAAAAAGATGGCTATGAATATGCCGGAGTGACCGGCGGCGGCATGATCACCGGCGCCATCCTTGGCGGTCCAGCGGGATTGCTGGCCGGTGGCATCATCGGAGCGGGGGTCGTGACAACGCATCTGCTGGTCAACCATCCGCAGGCCAACCTTAATGCGGGATCGTACCTGATGCTTACCCTCACGCAGCAGGTGCAACTCGTGCCGGCTGCAAATTCACAGGGAAACTGATTCAGACCTGACTTAGGGGTTATTTGGGCGCGGACAGCAATGTCCGCGCCCCTTTGTTTGCCTTCGAAGGCGGGTGCTCGAATCTGCAAGAGCGTATCGTCCCGATAAGCGGACATTGGATCTGCCTGCCCTGCTAAACTCCGTGATGCTTGGAGGTTTCAGTTGGCTGACATTCAATCCATTGCCATAATCGGCGCTGGCACTATGGGTTCCGGAATTGCGCACGTATTCGCACGATCCGGCTTTCCGGTTATGTTGTGTGACGTTGACCAGCGCTTTCTAGATCGCGCCCTCGGCTCTATCCGCACAAACCTTGGCCGCGAAGCCGCCAAAGGCAAGCTGCCCGAATCCGACATCGAACCTGCCATCTGCCGCATTGCCACCACCACCAAGCTCGATTCGCTCTCCGGCACAACGCTCGCAGTGGAAGCCGCTCCGGAACGATTCGACCTGAAGGCGGAAGTTTTCAGATCGCTTGATCACATTCTTTCTGAAGCAGCCATCCTCGCCTCCAACACTTCTTCGATTTCGATCACAAAACTGGCTGCACTGACGAAGCGTCCCGCCCAGGTCATCGGGATGCACTTCTTCAATCCGGTGCCGGTGATGGCGCTGGTTGAGGTTGTTCGCGGCATAGCCACCAGCGACGCAACCTTCACTACAGTGCGCGACCTCTCCATAAAGCTCGGCAAGACTCCCGTCGAGGTCAACGACGCTCCGGGCTTCGTTTCCAACCGGGTTCTGATGCCGCTGATTAACGAAGCCGCATTCGCGGTGATGGAAGGCGTGGCAACTCCCGAAGCGGTCGACCAGGTTTTCAAACTCGGAATGAATCACCCCATGGGCCCGCTGACGCTCGCAGATTTCATCGGCCTTGATGTTTGCGTCGATATTCTCCGCGTACTGCATGAAGGCTTCGGCAATCCCAAGTACCACCCCTGCCCCCTGCTTGTCCGGATGGTCGATGCCGGGTGGTTGGGGCGCAAGTCCGGTCGCGGATTTTACAACTACGAGAAATAGTCGTCCCTCGTTTTTCAAGATGGGTGTCATCCTGAACAGAGCGGTTTTCTTCAGCGAAGTGAAGGATCCGCTTTTCCGCGCTGTTCGAATTCCACGAATCCTCAGCGAAAGGTCGACTCGGAATGAGACTCCTCTTTCATCGTTCAGCCATTGCATTCACCGTCTTATTCGCACTTCTCGTCTCTGGAGCCGCACAAACTCCGACACCCCCTCCCGTTCCGCCGCAGCCCGTGCACCCGTCTCCGCCAGTGCGCGACCCGCACACATCAGGGTACGTGCAGGCTAAAGAACTCCCCGACGGCACAGTTCCGCCATTCGACGCCGACGGCAACTTCATCATCGGCCCCACGCACCCTCCGTCACCCGAAATGACGGCAAAGGAATTGACCAACGGCGCCATCGTCGAATTCACGATGAGCTCCGCCGACAGCAAATACTATCCGGGAATTGCCCGCGATAGAGGCACCTTCGGTACGCCCGATCCCAACGATCCGGCCAAACTCATCATCACCACCAGCCATCCCGCTCCCTACACGCGGAACGTCGCGGTTTACGTGCCGAAGCAGTACGTTCCGGGACGCGAGGCTCCGTTCATCGTAGGCGCCGATGGCCCCGACCACATGCTCTTCACGGCACTCGACAATCTCATCCCCGAGCACAAGCTCCCCGTGATGATCGCTATCTCCATCGGCAATGGCAGCGGCGATGCACAGGGCAGCGAGCGCGGCCTGGAATACGACACCATGTCAGGCAAGTACGCGGAGTTCGTGGAACACGAGGTCTTGCCGCTGGTCGAAGCGAAGGCGCACGTAAAGCTCACTCAAGATCCCGATGGCCGCGCCACCATGGGCGGCAGCTCCGGCGGATCGTGCGCGCTGATCATGGCGTGGTATCACCCCGAGCTGTATCACCGTGTGCTGACTTATTCCGGCACCTACATCAACCAGCAATGGCCATCCGACCCCAAGACGCCCCATGGCGCGTGGGAGTTCCACGAGCATCTCATCCCTTCAAGTCCCCGGAAGGCGATCCGCATCTGGATGGAGGTCGGCGACCGCGATCTTTACAATCCCAGCGTGATGCGTGACAACATGCACGACTGGGTCGAAGCCAACGAACGCATGGCGCGCGTGCTCGCCGCAAAGAAGTACCACTACCAGTTTGTCTTCGCCGAAAACGCCGGCCATGTCGCTGGAACCGTCAAGATGCAAACGCTGCCCGAAGCGCTCGAGTACGTGTGGCTGGGGTATAAGCCGTCACAGTAACTGCGCCCCATCCATTTACCTGCTCATTTCCTGTCCAGCCGGAACGCTGCGGCTTGGAAATCGCCGTGAAAGTTTTCGCCCATCTCCATTCCATGATTCATCCAGTAGGCGCCACTCGCCGTCGTCGGACTTCCCGTCTTCAGCGCGCCTTCAATCGGCGTTAGCACGTAATCCGACGTCGGATCGAGCCCCTTCAGCTTCAGCAGCGGAAACCCGCGTCCTTCCTGCGTAGAGTGAATGAAGGCAAAGACGACCGACTGGCTCTTATCGCGATTCACCGTCTGCGTGGCCGAAAACTCGCTCCCATCGCGCGGCGAGATCAACCGGTACAGATCACCCTGCACGATCGTCTTCTGCACCTGGTGGTATGCCGCGATCAGGCGCTTCGCAGTGGCTGTCTCCTCGTCACTCCACTTCGTGATGTTGGCTCCGATGCCAAGCGAGCCTTGCATCGAACTCAGCATTCGATAGGTCAACGAAGTCGACCGCTTGTTCAGCCAATGCGGCGAGTCCGTCACCCACGCCATCATGATCTGCGGCGTATACGCGTAGGTAAACCCATCCTGCTGCGTCAGCCGGTCAAACGGATCGGTATTATCCGACGGCCAAACTTCGTCTGCGTACCTCAATATGCCCAGATCGACCCGCCCGCCACCACCCGAACATGACTCAATCTCCACCTTCGGGTGCTTCTTCTTCAGCTCATCAAGGATGCTGTAGAGGTTGCGAGTGAAGGCGACGTAGACCTTCTTCTGCTCCGCCGGCGGAAGCTGGTCCCATCCCGGCTCGCTCCAGTTCCGGTTGTAGTCCCATTTGAGAAACGCAATGTCGTTCTCGGTTAGGAGCTTGTCGAGGAAGCCGAATACGTAGTCGCGAACGTCCTGGCGCGCAAGGTTCAGCACCAGTTGATTCCGTTGCTCCGACCTCGGGCGTCCCGGGAAATTCAGTACCCAATCCGGATGCTGGCGATAGAGGTCGGAATCCGGATTCACCATCTCCGGCTCAACCCACAGCCCGAAATCCATCCCCAGCGCATGGACCTTGTCGATCAGCGGTTTCAGCCCGTGCGGAAACTTCTGCGGGTTCACATACCAGTCGCCGAGGCCGGCATGGTCGTTCTTGCGCTGTCCAAACCAGCCATCGTCCATCACAAAGCGGTCCACGCCCAGGGCCGCAGCCTTTTCGGCCAGGGCGATCTGCCCCTGCTCGTTGACGTTGAACTCGGTTGCTTCCCACGAGTTGTAGATCACCGGCCGCGCCTTGGGTGCTGCATCTTCTCCCGAACCCACACGATGCGGCAGAATGTGCGCCACTTCGTAGTGTTGAAGCAGGCGCGAAGCTCCACCGAGCCCATGTGCGCTGTAGCCACCGTAAAATACCGGTGTTTCCAGCGACTCGCCGGGATGCAGCACATACCCGAAGTCGAACGGGTTGAACCCGGCTGTGACGCGAACCGCATCGAGCTGATCCTTCTCCACCGTGATGCGCCACGAGCCGCTCCAAGCGAGCGCACCGAACCACACCTCGCCCGCGTCTTCGTCCGGCCGATCTCCCGCCTGAATCGCAAACCAGGGATTTGCCTGATGCCCGGTTGATCCGCGACGACTTTCGATCACCCTCTCGCCGGGATGCAGTTCCTCCTGGGTCAGCGTCCACTCGCCGGCCCATCGCCCGGTCAAATAGTCGAGCGTGTATTGCCCAGCCGGGAGCTCCAAGGCGGCTGCGGCGGCCTGTTCAATCGTTACAGGTTGCGCTTCGCGATTTTCAATTGTCGCCGATCGCGCAAGGATCCCCGAGACGGGATCGATTATATAGTGCAACGTGACGAAAACCTGCCGTTTGATGTCTTTAAGGACAATGTCGAAACCATCAGATGCGGTTTCGTGATGGTCGTAGTGCAGCACCAGGTCGCGATTCCCGTCAGCAAACGTCACCTTCAACGCAGGCTCGACAAACAGCCCCGCACCCCAAGCCGCATACTCCTGCGGTGTGGTCGTGTACGACGAGTCAAACGATGCCCATTCGCGTGCCGGCACTGCGGGTCCCACCCGATCCGTCGACGCAAGCCGACCGCCCCAGTAAAGCTGTTGCAGCTCTCCGCGCGCATTCACCCCGAACGCATATGTCACGTCTCCGCCATCGAGACGGAACACTTTTGCCGTTTCGTCGTAGCTCGCGGGGCTTTGTGCCATACCGATAACCGACCCTGCCAACACAATTCCGACAGAAATGCCCTTCAGATTTCTCATGGTTTTTCCGGCCTTGGATAACAAAGCAACCATGATAGCAACGGTTCACGGGAATCGGCAGTTGAGAACCGATCTTTCACCGTTCACGTCGCGTCAGGGCCGGCTCGGAACACTTCTTCACAGGTTCGGAGCCTGGAATCGTCTATCCTGAGACTGACGATAGTCGTAGCCGGAGGTTCAGGATGCTCTCCCCTACCCTTACCGCGCCTGCCTGTCCTACGCCCGCCGAGACCATCGCGGCTGCCATCGATCGTGTGGTTCCGCTCCAGGGATTGCCGTTCGAAGACCGCCTCTGGCTCGCTCAGCACGGCGAAGAGGTAGTTGCCCAGCCCGGCGAAATTCTGTTCGAAGAAGGTGCGCCGGCCGATCGCATGATTTTGATCCTCAAAGGGGAGATCCATGTCCGGCGGCAGCGCGGCGGCCCCATGGAGCTCTTCATCGGCCGCACCGGCGCCATGACTGGCCTACTCCCGTTTTCACGGATGAAATTCTCCGGGGGTCAGGGCTTCGCAGTCACTCCCGTCTGGGCGATTCTCATTCACAAAGACCAGTTCCCGGAGATGCTTGAGGCCATCCCTTCCATGGCCCAACGCGTGGTGTCCACCCTGCTCGACAGGGTCCGTGAAGTGACTCGCATCGAGCAGCAGGCGGAGAAACTCACCGCTTTGGGCAAGCTCTCGGGCAATCTCGCGCATGAACTGAATAACCCTGCGTCAGCAGCCCAACGCGCGGCCTCCAGTCTGGTGATGGAACTGCGCTCCAATCGCGAAAACCGCTTCAAGCTTGTCAATCTCTGCCTCACCCAGGAACAGATTGACGGTGTCGAAGCTTGGGAACAGAAAATTCTAAGCCGTACCTCTCGCCACGATCCGCGTAATGCTGCTCAGCAGATCCAGGCTGAGGAGGAGCTGCGCCACTGGCTCACCGCGCTGCCCTGCGAAGGGTCGTGGGAGGTGGCGGCCCAGCTCGCTGAACAGCGCGCCGCTGTAGCCGATCTCGAAGAGCTCCGTAGCCTGCTTGGGTCCAGTGAAACTTGCGTTTCCCTGCAATACTTCGCACGTTACTTGAGATCTTCGCGCTCTGTTGAGACCCTCCTCAACTCAACCGCACGCATCTTTGACCTTATCAGCGCCGTTAAGGCCTACTCCTACATGGACCGCGCGCCGATCCTCGAGGTCGACGTTCCCGCAGGACTCGACGCCACTTTGCAAATGCTCCAGTCGCGCATGAAGGACGTCGAAATCGAGCGTAACTACGATGCCGACCTGCCCAGGATCAGCGCGTACGGCAGCGAACTTAACCAGGTGTGGACGGCACTCATTGAAAACGCTCTCGACGCCCTGGCTGAAACCAGCGCGGGGGGCAAACTCAAGCTCACCTGTCGCCTCGAAGGCGAGATGATGCTGGTCGAGATTTGGGACACTGGCCCCGGCATTCCCCCGGAGTTGCAGGATCGCATCTTCGAACCGTTCTTCACCACCAAGGCGCCGGGCCAGGGCCTTGGCCTTGGACTTGACAATGCGATGCGCATCGTTCGCAAGCATCGCGGCCATCTCAGCGTGCGGTCAGACCCGGGCTCAACGTGCTTTCGCGTCCGCCTGCCGCTCGATCAATTGCAGGCATACTGAACGCCTTTCTTTACCCCAGTTCTGCACGGCAATTTCCATGGAGGCTTCCAATGGCAAAATCCGTGTCTATCGAAAAGCAAGTTGACACCACCGTTACAACCCTGCTGAATGTCCGGCGCGGTGCCGCAGCGATTGACTTCTACTCGCGCGCATTCTCGGCAAAGATCCTTTCGCGAAACGACGCTCCGGACGGCAGCGTTGTTGCCAATCTCGCCGTCGGCAAGGGCAACTTCTGGCTCGCGGACGAGTCGCCGGCACACCAGAACTTCAGCCCTGAAACCCTTGGCGGCAGCAGTATGCGCATGGTGATCATTGCCGACGACCCGCACTCGGTCTTTAACCAGGCAATCGCCGCCGGCGCATCATCCATCTGCCCGGTTCGGGACGAGTCCTACGGCTGGCGGATTGGCCGTGTTCTTGATCCCTTCGGCCACCATTGGGAGATCGGCAAACCACTCGCGGAGAGTTGAACGGCGTGACAGACGATTCAGCGAAAGCCCCCGAACGGATCCTGACGGAACGGCTGCTCCTGCGGCGTCCGCGGCAAAGTGATGCGCAAGCGATCTTCGACAAGTACGCGTCCGATTGCGAAGTCACGCGCTTCCTGAGCTGGCCCAGACATCGCAGCGTCGCCGATACCCTGGCATTTCTCGCCATGAGCGACGACGAGTGGCAACGCTGGCCCTCTGGCCCTTATCTCGTCCTCTCACATGAAAACGGCGGATCAGGGAAGGTGGTCGGAAGCACAGGCCTGTTCTACAAGAGTCCAGCCCGTGCCATCACAGGTTATGTCTTTGCGCGCGAAGCTTGGGGCCTTGGGTACGCAACGGAATCTCTGCGAGAGATGGTTCAGATTGCGCATAAAACCGGCGTACAGCGCCTGGAGGCCATTTGTCACGCCGAGCACTCGCCCTCAGCCCACGTGCTCGAGAAATGCGGCTTCACCCGTGAAGAGGTCCACCGCGAGCACTTCGTCTTTCCCAATCTCAAGCCCCAAAAGAGAAGTGATGTGTTCAGCTACGTGCGCTTTTTTAGCTAAAAGTGTCCAGAAACGCGACGCCCTTGCGTCCTTGTGACGACATCTCGTCATCGTCACTTCGTCACTTTCGTTTGTTCTTCTCGCGAGCAACGGCCTAAGTCGAGCGCCTGCAATGCGAACACTTGCGTAATCCCCTCCTTCATGTTTGGTACACTTCGTGCTTTATGTGCATGCGAGTCCCGTCGATAGGTTCGGGAACGGTCTTACCGTTGGAGTCGCATTATGATGCACCTCGTCATCTCCTGCTCGTCCTACCTGCTCTTTTTTCTCGCCAAGGCCATGATGCCAACGCAGAAAGCAACCTGGCGCACCCAGCAGGCGGAGCACGACCAATTCAACCGGCACTAAGCGACTGCTTCACGCCTCCCGATAAACTGCCGCTTCGGCGCTTTCCCGCTCAGCCCTTCAGACCATGGCTCTGAACGATTCGTTCGCAGACTGAGCGAATCCGCTCCCCGTAGAGCTTCTCGCATCGCTCAATCTCCTTGTCGCTTTCCTGCAGCCGATCCGGGTGCCATTCTTCGCGGACCCGTCCCACCGGCAGGTCGTCCGTTTCGCTGCCAATTCCAATGAGGGCTTTCCGGTCTTCTGGCATGGCAAGCGTCGGATCGACGCGCAAAAACGGAACCAACGCTCGAACAGCCTCGATGGCGTTGATTCTCGACTCCAGCAGATTCTTCGCAATCTGTAGCGCCTGACGGCGGTCTCGATCACCCATGGCAATCGCTAAAATGATACTTCCGCGGGTTCCGTCACCCGCATTACCGACTGGTCTCCAGTCTTCTGTTTCCAGGCCGAGCGAATGGCATCGATCTTGGCGCGGTTCTCGGCCGTATCTGGATAATCGATAACCAGCATCTTGGTTCGCAGGCGCTCGGGAGCGGCCTGGTTCTTCCCCTGCCACTGACCATAGACATCAAGCACACTCAGCCCGTCCGGGAATCGGGGCGACACCTCGCGATCGAGAAAGCTGCGCCAGTCTGCCTCGCTCACTCCTTGCTCGGGGTGCGCTGCCGGCCCCAATCCGAAATAGAGCTTTGTATCCACCCAACCCCGGGTCGCGTCCGGATGCGCAGGGTCACCTTGCAGTGTCGCAGGGGCCGTCGACCCAGCTGCGGAACGAATCAGCGGATGTCCACAGGCGGCCAGCGAAAGCGCCAGAATCGGCCCCAGAAGAACAGCTCGGGCGTGCATAGTACTCCTGAACGAACTTAAAACCTACTTTTCCACTTCAACTCCACGCCAGAAAGCCACGTATCCTTTGATCTTACGGGCTGCAGGCTTTGGATCTGGATAGTACCAGGCTGCGTCCGGATTATCCTGTCCGTCAATGTAGAGACTCATGTATTTGGCTTGCCCTTTCCACGGGCAAGTGGACGTCGTGCTGCTGGAACGGAAAAATTCCCTCTTGAGACTGCTCTCCGGGAAGTAGACATTTCCTTCGACCGTTTCCGTAGTATCGCTCTCAGCTATAACTTTGCCATTCCAAATCGCTTTTGCCATCGATCACACCGCTTTCCGCCGTTCGCTACATTGCACGCGGCGGGATAATCGTTAGAACAGTAACAGAGATTTGACGCGGTGGCGAGTGCGGCGGATTCCAGCTGCTGCCCTATCCGCAACCGAACTCTCGCCTTATGGAACCCCTGGTTAAAACAGCGGCGTTTTCCACAGGAGTCCAAATCGGCACGGCAGCAAGGGAGCAGGGCTCTCCTGCTCTTTTCATAGTATTGGACCTTCTTCTACCTGCTCGAGCCTTACTTGGCAGCGGTGATCGAGTCGATGTGCACCGACTTCTTATCCGCGTCTGTGCTTGCTCTGACGGTGACGTGGCTTCCGTAGAAGCTCTTCACTGCATCGGGATTATCGATTGCCCATACCTGTTTCTTGCCCTCATCGACAAAAACCGGCGTCATGCCGCCTTCGATGCACTTTTTCACGCACTCTGAGCCCGAACCGGCGTGCTTGGCGCCGCACATTGAATCCGAGATCCAGCCGTTGATGGTCTTTGAGTCAGCTGCGCCCGCCGCGGCTGCGCCGAACGCAAGAGCTGCCAAACCGATTGCTGCAATCCGTTTCACCAGAAACCTCCGAAAAAGTCAGATTTGATCCGCACTCCATAATGCTCCATGGATTCAGTTGATTACAAGCAACATCTCCACGGTGTTCGATCGGATCAACGACTTGACCGTTCATTCTTTGCTCTGCTGCAAAGCCCTGCGCCTTCCCTCAACGTTCTTCAGAGCAATTTCGTATCTCGCTGCCGCGGCGGAGAATCGGTTCACCATCTCCGAGGTCTTGTTCATGAAATGTGGCATCTTCTCGCGAATCGCCTCCAGGATGTGGGCAAACTTCGCAAGAATGAAGAACCCCTCCCCATTGCAATCGACAAAGAGGTCTGCCGAAACCGCACCATGCAGCACCATTGCCGCCGCCATCTCCCAGTAGGATGTCACCTGGCGGAAATAGGCGTTGTGCGGATCGGCTGGATTGTGAACTACAGCGAAGAACTCCTCGGGGGTGTTCGGCCAGAACTCCCCGGCCATCCAGGCGCGTGCCTGCCGCATCAGGGACTCCGTGCGAAGTTCATAAAGTTTCAGAATGATTTCAGCATCAGCCGGCGTAGCAAGCATCCGTTCCATGTGCGTTCTCCGAATGCCAATAGTAACGGATTCAGGCGCTGCTAAGTCGAGACACGCGGAAACGCGAATGCGGGAGTTCGCGATCCCGCACCTCGGTCGCATCCAGCTGCATGGTTCAAGCCGGCTGCAATTCTTTCTTCGCTTCGGGCTTTTCGATTACCGGCCCATGCGTTTCGGCAGTTGGTGGAGGCGGTGCATCGCCGATCCGCTTTGAGTAGTGGCAGACAATCTCCGCACCCGGCTCGGGCTCGGCTGCTTTTTTCCCACGCTTCTTGGGCTTCTCTTCTTCGGCGCCCTTCTTCTTGTTAGGGCATTCGAGATAGATACCGCTCTTCAGTGTCTTCTCCACGAGATACGGGCTTCCGCACTCCGGACACTTCTTCGGCACCGGTTTGTAGTTCGACGTAAAGTCGCACTTGGGATAATTTGTGCATCCCCAGAACACATTCCCGCGCCGCGCCTTGCGTTCGGCAATGTCGCCTTCGCCGCACTTCGGGCACTTCATGCCTTCAATGAGATTCTGCTTAATGTACTTGCACTTGGGGTAGCCGGAGCAGGAAACAAACTCTCCGTATGCTCCTGTGCGTAACACCAGCGGCTTTCCACATACCGGGCAGTCCTCACCGGTGGGCTCGGGCGGCTTCTGCTGCTGCTTCTGGCTCAGCTTGCGGATCGTCTTGCACGGCGGGTCGGCATTGTAGTCCGGGCATGCCATGAACGGACCAAACGGACCGCGTCTTAGCACCATCACCTTGCCGCAGTTCTCACAATATTCCTCGGTGTCTCCCGCTTCCTGCGCCTCCGGGGTATTCAGGTCGGGCTTGGCCGCGATGTTTTCCTTGGTGAATGTGCAGCTTGTCGGATCCTTCTTGTTGTATGCCGAGCACGCAAAGAAACTGCCGAACTTGCCCCACTTCAGAACCAGGGGCGACCCGCACAACTCGCACTTCTCGTCTGTGAGTTGCTCCATGCGCTTGATGTTGCGCATCTTCTTGTCGGCGTGTTTCAGCTCGTCTTCGAAGTGGTCATAGAAGCCGTTGAGCAGGGTGGTCCACTTCTCCTTGCCCTCTTCGATGTCGTCCAGCTCTTCTTCCAAACGCGCCGTGTATTTGGTGTCGAAGATGTAGGGAAAGCTCTCCACCAGCAGGTCGCAAACCACCATGCCAATTTCAGTGGGATAGAAACGGCCCCGGGAGCCGCCGTGTTTCACAACGTATTCGCGATCCTGGATCGTATTGATGATCGATGCATAGGTCGACGGCCGGCCAATTCCCCGCTCTTCCAGTTCCTTTACCAGTGAAGCTTCGTTGTAGCGCGGAGGCGGATCGGTGTAGTGATCCTCGGGGAACAGTTGCTCGAGATCCAGGTTCTTTACACCATCAAGACTGGGCAGCTTATTCGCGAGCGAGTTCTCCTCGTCGTCGGCCTTCTTGTCTTCCGAAACTTCGTACACCTTGAGGAATCCGTCAAACCGCATCACCGAGCCAGTCACGCGGAAATCGTATGTCTTGCGATCGATAGCCGATTTGGCCTCGATCTTCGCCGTGGTCACGTCGTAGACCGCAGGCACCATCTGCGAGGCGATGAAGCGCTTCCAGATCAGGGTATAGAGCTTGAGCTGTTCGTCACTCAGATACCTCGCCATCGAATCCGGCGTGCGCGCGGCATCTGTCGGGCGGATCGCTTCGTGTGCGTCCTGCGCATCCTTCTTGCCCTTGTAGACATTGGGAGAATCGGGCAAATACTGCTTGCCAAGCTGCTTGCCGATCCACGCGCGCGCACCTTCCACCGCATCGGGCGCAACACGAGGCGAGTCGGTACGCATGTAAGTAATGAGGCCGGTCGTGCCTTCATCGCCGATGTCAATGCCCTCATACAGCCGCTGCGCAACACCCATCGTGCGCCGCACATTGAAGCCAAGCTTGCTGGCGGCATCGCGCTGCAGCTGACTGGTAATAAACGGAGCCAGTGGACGCCGTTGCTGTTCCCGGTATTGCACCGACGCAACGGTCCATTCCGCCTTCTCGAGAGCCGCCAAAGCGGCATCCATCGCCTTCTTGTCAGGCAGGGCGTTCGAAATGAATTGGTCCTTGCCGTCTTTGTCCTGGCCATTTGGTACGCGGGCGGACTCGCCGCCAATACCCACAAACTTCGCCCTGAAGCTATCGCCGGCTCGGCGCTCAGGATGCAGCAGCGCTTCCAGCGTCCAATATTCAACCGGCTTGAATGCCGCAATCTCGCGCTCGCGTTCGACAATCAGCCGCACGGCTACAGTCTGTACGCGTCCAGCCGAAAGTCCGCGGCGCACCTTGTCCCACAACAGCGGCGAAATCTGGTATCCCACGAGCCGGTCGAGAACACGGCGCGTCTGCTGCGCATCGACGAGATTCTCATCGATGTCTCGAGCATGCTGGAACGCGTCCTGCACGGCCTTCTTCGTGATCTCATTAAAAGTTACGCGGCGAATCTTCTTGCGCTCTTTTGCATTGGTCCCAAGCTGAAGAGCGAGGTGCGCGGCGATCGCTTCGCCTTCGCGGTCAGGGTCAGGCGCGAGATAAATCTCATCAGCCTTAAGGCCCGCCTTCTTCAGCTGGTCAACAATCTTTTCCTTCCCCGGCGAGACAATCAGCTCGGGTACAAACGTGCGCTTCTTCAGCTCCACGCCAATGTCGTTCTTGGGCAGATCCATAATGTGCCCGATCGACGCGCGTACCTCGAAGCCCTTGCCCAGATATTTCTCGATCGTCTTCGCCTTCGCAGGAGATTCGACGATCACCAGTGATTTGCTCATTGCCATCCTTAATTGCGTATTACTCTACCCTAGCCTGCCCACCGCTCCAACCCGGACGGGCTCCGGCCATCGGACTCAGCAAGGGATTATTCCGTTGCATTTGCGTATTCATAGAGAAATGCCCAACGCGATTGGCTCT
>Ga0335072_10006842_pt1 | contig 16648 bp, 14 predicted proteins | sample Lox_Sample_21_FD_206725 | JGI IMG/M metagenome (GOLD analysis project Ga0335072, IMG submission 206725) | Soil microbial communities from Loxahatchee National Wildlife Refuge, Florida, United States - Lox_Sample_2.1 | ecosystem: Environmental > Terrestrial > Soil > Wetlands | place: USA...
CGATCGCATCGGGGGCCTGGGCGCGGCGGTTGCAGATGTTCCCGATCCCCCAGGAGGCCGCGGCGCCGATGCACAGGAGCAGTGCGCCGAACGGCACGCCGTGGGCTCGGCCCGCGGCGATCACCACCACCCCGCCGACCGCGACCGCGGCGCCCGCGAGTTGCGCGCGCCCGGGACGCTCGCCGAGGAACACGATCGCGAGCGCGATCGTGAACACGGTCTGGGTGGGGAGGATCACCGACGCGAGGCCCGGCGGCACCCCGCGGTGGATCGCGACGAACAGCAGCGCGAACTGCCCGGCGCTCATGAACAGGCCGACGCCGATCACCCATCGCAGCGGCACGCGCGGCCGGCGAACCACCAACACCGCCGGGAACGCGACGAGCGTGAACCGCAGCGCCGCGAACAGCAGCGGCGGAAACGACCCGAGGGCCACGTCGATGAGGACGAAGTTGATACCCCAGACCAGCGCCACCGCGATCGCGAGCAGAACGTGGCGGGTCGGCATGCCACGACTGTGACGCGACCGTTAGGCAAGAACGACTAGACCTTCTTGACTGAACTCGTAAGCTGCTCTTCATGATCGAGCTTCGCCGCCTGCGCGCCCTGCGCGAGCTCGCGAACCGCGGAACGATCGCCGCGGCGGCCGATGCGCTGTATCTGACGCCCTCGGCGGTCTCGCAGCAGCTCGCGGCGCTCGAGCAGCAGGTGGGACAGCCGCTGCTGATCCCCAACGGGCGCACGGTCCGGCTGACGCCTGCGGCCGAGGCGGTCCTCGGACACGCCGACGCGGTGTTCAGCGAGCTCGAGCGGATGGACGCGACGCTCGCCGCGCTCGCCGGCGGCGACCGGGGTCGTGTCCGGATCGGGTCGTTCGCGACCGGGATCGTCGGCCTCGTCGTGCCCGCGGTCGCGCTCGTGCGCGAGCGGGCGCCGGCGGTGGAGCTGTCGGTGCAGGAGTGCGAGAGTCCCGAGGTGTTCGACCTCGTCGCGCGCGGTGAACTCGACCTGGGGATCTCGATGGAGTCCGACACCGCGCCGCGCCACGACGACGAGCGCTTCACCCGGACTGCGCTGATGCGCGACCTGCTCGACGTCGCGCTGCCCGAAGATCACCGGCTCGCGAGCGAGTCGGCCGTCCCACTCGCGGCGCTCGCGTCCGAGCCGTTCGTGGCGCCGCCGCGCGGCTGGTCGTGCGAAGACGTGATCCGCGTGGGCTGCGCGGCCGCCGGGTTCTCGCCCGCGGTCGCGCACCGGTCCGCCGACTGGACCGCGGTGATGGCGCTCGTCGGCGCCGGCCTCGGCGTCGCGTGCGTGCCGCGGCTCGCCCAGGACGAGCCGCCGCCGGGCGTCGCGATCCGCCCGATCGCCGGCGAGCCACCCTGCCGGCACCTGTTCATCGCGTGCCGGCGCGGTGCGGAGGAGCACCCGGCGCTGGTGGCCGTCGTCGAGGCGTTGCGGACGGCGGCCTCGCGGGCCGCGGCCGAGCCCGTGGGCGTGCACATGCACGAGCGCAAGCGCGAGCGCGTGCGCGAGGCGGCGGGCTCCGCGGCGAGGGCGTAGGCCCCGCGGCGGGCATGCGTAGGCGCCCCCCGGGACGATCGGCCAGAGTTCACGCCGTGACGTTCCTCCACGCGGTCAGCGTGGGTTTGCCTGCCTGTCGCCGGTTCCGTCCCGAAGAGCGCTTTGCTTGATCGGAAGTCTCGCGCGCGCATCGGTCGGACGTAAGACACCCTTGGGGTTGGCGCACACACCTGGCGCCGAACGCGACCTGACCACGGGGGCGAAACGGCGCCCGGCTTGCCCGCCCGCGCGGGCGATGGGATTCTTCTCACGTGTTGGAGCGATTCACCGAGCGGGCCCGGCACGTCGTGGTCCTGGCCAGCGACGAGGCGCGCGGCTTCAAGCACGACTCGATCGGGACCGAGCACATCCTGCTCGGACTGGTTCGCGAGGAGGAGGGATTGGCCGCGCGCGTCCTCGCCTCGCTCGGGATCACGCTCGAGCGGGCTCGGGGCGAGGTCGTGCGGATGGTCGGGGTCGGTCAGGAGGTGGTCACGGGCCAGATCCCGCTCACCCCGAGCGCCAAGCAGGCGCTCGAAGCCTCACTGCGCGAGGCGATCACCCTCGGGCACAACTACATCGGCACCGAGCACATCCTGCTCGGCCTGGTGGCGCTAAACGACGGCGCAGCGGAGCAGATCCTGCTCGATCTCGACGCCAGCCCGAAGAGGATCCGCGCCGAGACGATCCGCGCGCTGAGCGCCGCCGGCGCGATCCGATCGCGTCCGGGGTCTGGGTCGGGGCCGGGGTCTGGGCCGGGGCCGGGGTCTGGGCCGGGAGCCGGGCTGGTGCCGGGTGCCCCGCCGGCGGGGTACGAACATCAGCCGTCCGGATTCGAAGAGTGGATCCGGGTCGGCCCGGGCGCAGGCGCCCGCCGGCTGTTGCTCGTCGCCGCCGGGCGAGCGCTCGATGACGGCCGCTCTGTGATCGAGGCACGCGACGTGCTGCTGGCGCTCACGCGCGACGAGACGATCGCGCCGGTGCTCGCGGACCTCGGCGTCGACGAAGCCGCGGTGCTCGAGGCGCTCGCGCGCCGGCGCGCTTGACCTACGACATGATCAAGGCCGAAACCCGGCCGGACGGCGGCGCGCTACCGGCGTGACCGGCGCCGGGCCACGTCGATCTCGCTGGAGTCGACCTCGTGGCCGGCGGTGCAGCGCAGCTCCACGCCGACGGGCTCTCCGCAGTCGCGGTGAAGCAGCTCGACCGGACCGCCCCGCTCGTCGAGCCAGCGGTCGCCCCACTTCATCAGTGCGACCAGCACCGGGAACAGGTCGGCGCCCTTCTCGGTCAGCTTGTACTGCTGGCGGGTGCGCTGCCCGGGCTCGCGGTAGTCCTCGCGCTCGAGCAGGCCCTCGTCGACGAGCTCGCGCAGCCGCGCCGCGGCCACCGGTTCGCTGATGCCCACGCGCTCGGCGAAATCGTCGAATCGGGTCGTGCCGTAGAACGCCTCGCGCAGGATCAGCAGCGCCGAGCGCGTGCTCACGACCTCGAGCGCCTTGGCGATCGTGCAGCGCTCGGCCTTCCAACCCTCGCGGGGGTCGAGCGCTCCGGTTAGGCGAACTGCGGAAGTTGACATGCGCACCAATGATAGCTGACTTTTGACTTCGTAAGCCAGCATGCTACAGTGCCTGGCTATGTCAACCCTAAGCCAGCTTTCGAGCCGCCGCGGCGAGCGTGCCACTTCACCGAACGTCGTCCTGTTGATCGTCTGCGCCGGCGTCGTGCTGGCGAGCCTCGACCTGTTCATCGTCAACGTCGCGCTGCCGCAGATGGCCCGGAGCTTCGGCTCGACCGGCCTCGGCGACCTTTCCTGGGTGCTCAACGCCTACGCGATCGTGTACGCGTCGCTGCTCGTGCTGTTCGGGCGCCTCGCCGACCGCTACCCACGTGAGCGCGGGTTCATGGTCGGCGTCGCGGTGTTCGTCGCCGCGTCGGCCGCGTGCGCCGCCGCGACCAGCCTGCCGATGCTGATCGCCTTCCGGATCGTCCAGGCCGGCGGCGCGGCCCTGCTCACCCCCACCTCGCTCGGGCTGATCCTGGCTACGTTCCCCGCCGAGCGCCGCCAGAGCGCCGTCCGAACGTGGACCGCCGCCGGCGGGTTCGCGGCCGCCCTCGGCCCGGCGGTGGGCGGAGTCCTCGTCGCCGCCAGCTGGCGCTGGGTGTTCCTCGTCAACGTCCCGATCGGCATCGCCGCGCTGATCGCGGCCTGGCGCCTGCTGCCCGACGTGCCGGGGCACCCGATCCCGTGGCCCGACGGGTTGAGCGCGGTGCTGATCACCGCCGGCGTGGGCGCACTTACGCTCGGCCTGGTCGAGGGCGGCACCTGGGGTTGGGGCAGCACGCGCACGGTCGGGGTGCTCGTCGCCGCTTTCGTCCTGCTGGGCGCGTTCGCGCTTCGGACCGCGCGCCACCACAACCCGCTGATCGATCGCGCGCTGTTCCGGGTGAGGCCGTTCACCGGCGCATCGGCGGTCGCGCTGCTGTTCTCGATCGCGTTCGGCGGGATGCTGCTGTCCCGGGTGCTGTGGGCGCAGGACGTGTGGCACTGGTCGGCGCTGACGACCGGGTTCTCACTCGTTCCGGGTCCGATCATGGTCCCGTTCTTCTCGTTCCTCGTCGCCGGCCCGCTGATCGCGCGCTTCGGTCCCGGCGCCGTGATCGCGGCGGGCTCGACGATCTTCGCCGCCGGAATGGCGTGGATGGCGCTCGCGGCGGGCCTGCGGCCGGACTACGTCGGCGACGTCCTCGGCGGTCTGCTCCTGACCGGGATCGGCGTCGGCCTGACGCTGCCGACGCTGATGGCCACGGCAGCCGGATCGCTTCCGCCGACGTCGTTCGCCACCGGGTCGGGCGTCGTCAACATGCTCCGCCAGGTCGGTCTCGCGATCGGCGTGGCCGTGCTGATCGCCGTGCTCGGCTCGCCCCACTCGCCGGCGCAGGTGCTCTCGGCCTACCAGCGCGGTTGGACCGTGATCGCTGCGATCGCGTTTGGCGGCGGCATCGTCGGGTTCCTCCTGCTCGTGCGGCGACCGGCGCCGGCGGCGGTTGCCGCGCCTCCCACCGCGGAGCTTGTCGCGGCCTCGGTCGATGTCTGAGACGCTTTCGCAAATGTCAGACCACGTGGCCACGACGAGCGAGTTGATGCGCCTGCTCGAGATCGAGTTCGACGAGCGCGGTCCGACGCGGGTGACCGGCTCGGTCGCCGCCGACGAGCGCCACCACCAGCCGTGGGGCCTCGTCCACGGCGGGCTCTACACGACCGTGATCGAGACGTTCGCGACGAGCGGGGCGTTCGAGGCCGTCAAGGATCAGGGCATGCAGGCCGTCGGCGTGTCGAACCTCACCGACTTCGTGCGCCCACACCGCAGCGGCCGGCTGGACGTGGTCGCGACCGCGATCCATCAGGGCCGGACGCAGCAGCTGTGGCAGGTCGAGATCCGCCGCCCCGGCGATCACAAGCTGGTCGCCCGGGGGCAGGTCCGGCTCCAGAACATAGAGTCCACGGCATGACCGACCTCAAGGCCTCCGCCACCGATCGGTGGGGACCGCCGCGGACGAAGACCATCGGTTGGTATGACCCGTCGGTCTCGGCTACCGCAGCGATGACGCTCTCCGGCCGCGCGTTCCTGCAGGCGATCGTCGACGGCGATTTGCCGCGGCCGCCGATGGCGGAGCTCACCGGCGCGCGCCTGGTGTCGGTCGGCGACGGCGAGGCGGTGTTTCGCTGCACCCCCGACGAGTCGACCTACAACCCGGTCGGGCTCGTCCACGGCGGGCTGCTGTGCACGCTGTTGGACTCGGCCGCCGGCTGCGCGGTCCACTCGCTGCTCCCCGCCGGCGTGGGCCTGTCGTCAATCGAGATCAAGGTCAGCTTCCTGAGCGCCGTGCGGGCCGACAGCGGCGAGCTCGAGATCGTCGGCCGCGCGCTCCGGGTCGGGCGACAGGTCGCGTTCGCCGAGGCGCACGCCCACGCCGCCGACGGCAAGCTCGTAGCGCACGCGACCACGTCGATCGCCCTCCTACGCGGCTAACTCCGCACTCGTCCCCGCCCGGCTGGCGAGCGAGGAGTTGTCCACACCAGAGGTGGCTGAACCCGAATTCACCAGGCACGGGGCCGCGAGTGAGGGGTTAGCCGGATTCGGGGGTGGGAATGGGCCGCCTGCGGCGGCGTCCTCCGGATGAATTGCGGCAGGCCCTGTCTGCGAGGCACGGATGTCGAGCGGGACCGTCGCCGCAATGCCGGTTCCGCGCGGGATCCGTGCCGCGCGGACGTGGGTGGTCGCGTACCCCTGAGTCGTTTGAGAGCCGGCGGGGCGAACTTCAACGGCGGGCACCCGGAGATGGGTGCTGTTGTCCCCCGGGGCGGGTTCGCGGCGCGCGAGGCGGCGTTTCCCGCACCCATCAGGTCGATAACTCGGCAATCGACGCCCGCGGGCGTGGCCGTGCCGAGTTACGCGTGATAGTCACGCATAACACGGCAACGTCCCGGCGATCGCTCCCCATTGCCGTGTTATCCACCTTCCCGAGGGCCCGGGTCCACGCTGAGGCAGCCACACCCTCCTCCAGGTGCCGCCGTTGAAGTTCTGCCCGCCGACTCTCAACGACCCAGTGGTACGCGAAAACCACCGCGCGGCACGGATGCCGCGCGGAACCGGCCCCATGGACGTCGAGCGAAGCGAGACCCGCTACTCGTATTGGAGCGCCTGGAGCACGTTGAGCCTGCCGGCCCGCCGCGCCGGCCAGATCGCCGCGATCAGCCCTGCGATCACGGCCGCGATCACGAACACGATCAGCGTGCCCACCGGGATCGTGAACGTCCCGAAGTCGATCGTGGCGCCGATCAGCGCCGCGAGCAGGATGCCGAGCGGGATCCCGAACGCCGCGCCGAGCAGCGCCGTGATCACGCTCTCATGGCGAATCATCCGCCGGACCTGGCGCCGGCTCATCCCCACCGCGCGGAGCATGCCGAGCTCGCGCGTCCGCTCGAACACGGTGAGCACCAGCGTGTTGACGATCCCGAACAGGCTCACCACGATCGACAGCGACAGCAGCACGTACAGAAGGTTGAGCAGCGTGCTCAGTCCTTGCAGCTGGTTGTTGATGAACTGCGACTTCGTCTGGAGCTTGGCATCCGGGAACCCGCTGAGCGCCGAGTTCAGCGCGTTGGTGTTGGCCGTGGTGACGCCGCCCCGCATGTTCACGAACGTGAACAGGTTCTGCGGGTTCTGGTACTCGCGGTCGAACAGGGCCTGCGAGATCGAGACATCCCCGTACGGCGAGGCGCCCTTGGGCGGATTGCTGATGCCGATCAGCTTCAGGTGCAGGAACTGGCCGGCGGGCGTCTCCACCCGCAGCGGCGAGCCGACCTGGAGGTGCTGGGCCTTGGCGTAGGCCTTGTCGACGAACGCGCCGTCGTTCCCGAGCTGCGCAGGAATGGCCTGGCTGCCTGCCTGCCAGTCGACCTTGATCGCCTCGCTCGCGTTGGGCGGAACCCCCGTGACGTTGATGTGCGACCCGAACGCCTTCCCGTCGCCGGCCCGAACGCCCACGACGCCGGTCACTCCCGGGACGCCGTGCACGGCCCGCTCGGAAGAGAGGCTGATCGGCGAGAAGTTGTTGGTGGCCGTGATCGCGTAGTTGGCGACGAATGCCTTGTTCACATTGTTCTTGAACCCGGTCCGCAGGCCGTCCGCGAGCACACCGACCAGCGTGACGAGCGCGAGCCCGATCATCAGCGCCGACGCGGTCGAGGCGGTTCGCGCGGGGTTCCGCGCCGAGTTGCCCTCGGCGAGCTCGCCCGCCGCACCGCCGATCTTCGTCGCCGGCCAGCCCAGGACCTTGACGAGCGGCGGCACCAGCTTGGGCGCGAGCATCGAGACGCCGATGAACAGCCCGACCGCTCCGAGGCCCACGGCGAGCAGGCGCAGCCCGGTCGACAATCCGCTCACCAGCAGGCCGATGAGCATCACCACGATCGCGCCGATCACGGTCGCGGCGGCCGCCTGCGTACCGTATTTGGCCCACCGCGAGGGCGGCAGCAGCGCGCCCTCGCGCGCCGCTGCGATCGGCGGCACGCGCGTCGCGCGCAGCGCCGGCCGCAGCGCCGCGATCATCGTGATGATGATCCCGACCGCCAACGAGATGATGATCGTCCGCGTCTTGAACACCGTCGACGCCTGGGGAAGGTCGATCCCGAACGAGACGAGCAGCGAGTTGAGCGCCTTGGCCAGCAGCAGGCCGAGGAACAGCCCGACGATCGACGCCAGCGTTCCGATCACGAACGCCTCGACCAGGACCGACCGCAGCACCTGGCGCCGGCTTGCGCCGAGCGTGCGGAGCGTCGCCAGCTCTCGCGTCCGCTGGGCGATCGTGATCGACAGCGTGTTGGCGATCACGAAGCTCCCGACGAACAGCGCGATGCCGCCGAACGCGAGCAGGAAGTCCTGGAAGATGTTGAGGAACCCGCTGGTGTCGTTGGTCGCCTGTTGGGCCTGCTGCTGACCTGTCTTCACCTGCGCGCTCGGACCCAGCAACGGCCTGATCTGGTTGACGACCTGCTGAGCCGTGTACCCGTGTTTGGCCGCGACGCTGATCGAGTCGTACTTGCCCTGCTTGTTGAACAGCTGCTGCGCCTTCGCCAGCGTGAACACGGCCATCGTGGCACCGCCGAGCGAGGAGACGCCGGCGATCTGGACCGTCCCGGAGATCTGGAACCGTTCCACGGGACCGCGCGCGACGACCCCGATCTCCTCGCCGACCTTGTAGTTGTGCTTGCTGGCCGTCGAGGCGTCGATGGCGACCTCGTTCGGGCTCGTCGGGAAGCGGCCGCTGGTGATCTGGAGCGGGTTGAAGTGCCGGCCGGCGGGCGAGTAGCTGAAGGCCAGGCCGGGCGCGCCGCCACTCGAAATCACCTTCCCGTTCCGGCCGACGAGCTGGGCGGTGTCCGAAATGCCTCCGGATGCGATCGACACCGACGGGAGCGCCTTTACCTGCGTGAGAAGCGAGGCCGGCAGCGACGGCGTCGTGGGCGCGTTGCCGTTGTTGCTCGACGAGATCGCGCTCTTTCCGGTGATCACCGCGTCGGTGTTCTGGTAGACGGTGGTGAACACCGTCGAGAATGCCGACTTAATCGTGTCAGTCAGCACGAACGTGCCACTCACCATCGCCACCCCGAGCACGATCGCGAACGCGGTCAGCGCGGCGCGGAGCTTCCGTCCGAGGAGGCCGCGGAGCGCGACCTGGGTCACGACTGCAGCGTGCTCATCACCTCGAGCACCTGTCCTGCGTCCGTGTCGACAAGCTCCTTGACGATCAGCCCGTCGGCGATGAACAGGATGCGATCGGCGATCGCGGCCGCCCGTGCCTCGTGGGTCACCATCACGATCGTCTGGTTGTAGTCACGCGCCGAATCGCGCAGCAGGTCGAGAATCTCGCCGCCCGTCTTCGAGTCGAGGTTTCCGGTCGGCTCGTCGGCGAACAGGATCGTCGGCTTGGTCACCAGCGCCCGGGCGATCGCCACCCGCTGCTGCTGACCGCCGGACAACTCCGACGGACGGTGCTTGCGCCGCTCGGACAGCCCGGTCTTCGCCAACAGCTGCTCGAGCCACTCCCGATCGGGCTTCTCGCCGGCGATCGACAGCGGGAGCAGCACGTTCTCCTCCGCGGTCAGCATCGGCAGCAGGTTGAAGAACTGGAACACGAAGCCGATGTGATCACGGCGCAGGCGGGTCATCTGCGCGTCGTCGAGGTGGGTGATCTCGGTGCCGGCGATCGTCACCGTGCCGCTGGTCGGCTTGTCGAGCCCGGCGAGGATGTGCATCAGCGTCGACTTGCCCGAGCCGGACGGGCCCATGACCGCGACCAGCTGGCCGCGCTTCACGGTGAGCGACACTCCGCGCAGCGCTTGGACCGCGGTCGCACCCTCGCCGTACTGGCGTTCTAGCTCGCGCGCCTCAACAACTACCCCGCCGACTGGGGTATCCACCGAAGCGCGGACTTCGGTTTCCTCTGCCGGCACGTTGCTTTGTATAGCACCTGTAACGGTTTCAGGTAGTAGGGCTAGCTGGTGTGTATGGAACTTTTCACACCGCGGTCTTCACATACTGTTCACGTAACGCGGTCTTCTTGAACTTCCCAGTGGCCGTCCGCGGGATCTCCTCGAGGAACTCGACCCGCTCGGGCACCTGCCACTTCGCGAATCCCTTCGACAGGTGCTCGCGCAGATCCTCGGGGGTGGCGTCGGCGCCGTCTTTGAGCACCACCACCGCCATCGGCCGCTCTCCCCATTTGTCGTCGGGTATCGCGATCACCGCCGCCTCGGCCACGGCCGCATGCCCCATCAGCAGGTTCTCCATGTCGACCGAGGAGATCCATTCACCGCCCGACTTGACCAGGTCCTTCGTGCGGTCGGTGATCCGCAGGCAGCCATGGCTGTCGATGCGAACCACGTCGCCGGTCTGGAACCAGCCGTCGTCGGTGAACTTCTCGGCGCCGCTCCCCTGGAAGTACGCCGCCGCCACCCACGGCCCGCGCACCTCGAGCTCGCCCATCGCCTGATCGTCCCAGGGGATCAGCTCGCCGTCGTCCCCGCGCGCCCGGATGTCGACGAACGCGGCCGGCGTGCCCTGGCGGGCGCGGTATTCGAACTTCTCGTCGTCGCTGGCGTCGTCCATCTCCGGGGGCACGATCGCGGTGCTCGCGAGCGGAGACGTCTCGGTCATCCCCCACCCCTGCACGATGAACAGATCGTGCCGCTGATAGCCGGCGATCATGCTCTTGGGGACCGCCGAGCCGCCCACCAACAGGCGACCCAGGGCGCTCAGATCCCAGCGCCCGGGCTCGGCCTCGATCGCCTTCAGCATCGCCATCCACACGGTCGGCACGCCGGCGGTGAGCGTGACGCGCTCATCGGCCAGGAGGTCGAGCACGCTCTCGGCATCGAGGCGCGGCCCGGGCAGGACGAGCGCCGCGCCCATCATCGAGGCGGTGTAGGGGATGCCCCAGGCGTTGGCGTGGAACATCGGCACGACCGGAAGGACCGTGTCGCGCGTCGAGATGTTCATCGCATCGGGGAGAGCGGCGGCCATCGAGTGCAGGACGAGCGCCCGGTGCGAATACAGGACGCCCTTCGGCCGGCCGGTCGTGCCCGACGTGTAACAGATCGCGGCCGCCCGCCGCTCGTGCGGTTCGGGCCACGCCATCGGCTCCGCGCCGGCGATCAGCGACTCGTAGTCGAGCGCGCCGTCGACGACCGCGCCGGACTCTGAGACCACGATCACGTGCTCGAAATCATGGGCGGAGCGGAACCCGTCGAACACCGGCAGCAGCGACTCGTCGACCACGATCGCGCGGTCCTCGGCGTCGCCGGCGATGAACCCGAGCTCGTCGGGATGCAGGCGCGGGTTGAGCGTGTGAATCACGGCGCCCATCGCCGGCACGGCGTAGTACAGCTCGAGGTGCTCGGACTGGTTCCAGAGCAGCGTCGCTACCCGGTCCCCCTCGGCGATCCCGAGCTCGGCGAGCGCGGACGCCACCCGGCGCGCCCTGCCCACGCACTCTCCCATCGTCGAGCGGTGGATCTTCCCGTCGGGCCGGCGCGTGACGACCTTGCGGTCGGCCGTGAGCGACTCGGCGCGCTCGACGACCGTCGTCAGCGACAGCGGATAGTCGTCCATCATCAGCCCGCTCAGCACCGGCTCGCTCATGCTCTCCTCCTTTACCGGGGTCCTCGCACCCACAGCATGACGCTTTCGCGGTGGCTAGGCGCTGTCGGAGACCAGCGCGCTGAAGAACTCGATGTCCTCGCGCTGGAGCTGGCAGATCTCGAGCCAGTGCCCGAGCTCGGCCGTCGTGTCGACATAGCCGGCGCGGACGCGGTTCGGGATCAGCACCGTGTAGTCGACCTTCAGGCCAGACGCGGCGAGCAGCCCGCCGACGCGCGCCCATTCGTCGTCGCCGGGCTCGATGAATGTCGCGATGTGATGGAGGCGCACGGCGAACGATCCATCCGGCGGCAGCACGCGCGTGTAAAACTCGACATGGCCGGCCACCGGCTCGATCAGCTCGACGATCGTGCCCCCGCGGGCGCCCATCGCGAACTTCGCGTCCCATTCCGCGGGCTGTTCGCCGATCAGGAACGTGGCGCCGCCGGCCGGGAGCTTCACGCAATGCTCGAAGCCGAACCGATCGGACATGAACTCGACCGCGCGGTCCAGATCATTGGTGATGTAGCCGAACTGCCAGACGTTGGCGAGCAGGTCGGCGAGCGCGTCCACGCGGCGGGGAGAGTCGAACAGGCCGCTCACGCGACGAGCTGCTCGCGGCCGGCCGCAAGCTGCCCGCCGGCGCCCGAATCGAGGTAGTCGGCGAGCCGCGCGGCGAGCGCCATGATCGTCAGCGACGGGTTCACCGACAGCGTGCGGGGGTGCAGCGAGCTGTCGCCCACGTACAGGCGCCGGATCTCGTGCGACTGGCCGTGGGTGTCGACGACCGACGTGGCGGGGTCGGCCCCCATCCGGCAGCTGCCCTGCATGTGCGTGGTGGCGAGCCCGGACCACAGGATCTGGGTGGCGCCCGCGGCCTCGAGCACGCGCGTGGAGAACGCGCGCGCGGCGGTGATCCGCTCGAGCTCGTGGGGCTGAAAGTCGGATAGGAACAGCTCGTTGCCGTTCTCGTCGAGCGACACGCTCGCGTTGTTGTCGTCGTTGGACATGTTCAGCAGCCCGATCCAGCGGCGGTACTTCTTCGCCGCCTGCACCAGCGGCTCGCCCCACATCGGACCGTTCTCGTCGCACAGGCTCGCGGCGAATCCGATCGGGTCCTGGACCGTGACCGCCTCGACCGCGAACCCGCCGTCCTCGTCGGCGGCGAAGTCGTAGCAGTGACCGCTGATCGGGGCGACCATGTGGGCGTCCTGGGGCTCGTCGAACAGGCCGAACACGAACTGCGCGGGGTGCAGGCCGAGGTGCTTGCCGATGTTCGGGTTCGGGACCTCGGATCGCATCAGTACCTGCGGCGTCCGCAGCGATCCCGCGGCCACCACGACCACGTCGGCATCGACCCGGTGGGTTTCCCCCCAGGCGTCGAGGTATTCGACGCCGGTCGCCTCGGCCCCGTTGCCGCGATCCTCGATCAGCACCCGCTGGACGAACGAGTTCGGCCTGAGGGCGAGCGCGCCCGAGAGCACGGTCCGGTGGATGTACGTGTTCATCGTCGACTTGCCCGCGTTCGTCGGGCAGCCCTGGAGGCACGACCCGCACTGCTCGCAGTTCTCGTCGATGTAGGCGCGGACCGGCTCGAGCGTCGCGCCGACGGCCTCGAACCCGCGCTTGGCGGTCTGGACACACTGCTTGAGGTCCCAGTCGGTCGAGCGGTCGCGAACCCCTAGGTAGCGCTCGACCTGGTCGTAGTACGGGTCGAGGTCGGCGCACGAGATCGGCTCGCCGCGCTCGTTGCACAGGCCCGAAGCGGCGTGCCACTTGTCGAGTTCGCGCTGGGTCGCGCGCAACGCCACCTTCGTGTTGATCGTAGTGCTGCCGCCGACGCAGCAGCCGCTGATCAGGACCACCGGGCCGAGACCGAAATCACCGGCCGGGAAGGCGAAGCCGAGCGGCCACCAGTAGTCGTGCGACGCCCGGCTCTCCCACCGCATGAAGTCAGCGGCCACGTAGTGACCGCCGGCCTCGAGCAGCAGCACCGAGCGGCCGCGCTCGGCGAGTTCGCCCGCGACGACGCCGCCGCCCGCGCCGGAGCCGACGACTACCACTTCGAACCGCTCCGAGGTCATCCGGCGACCCCCGCGCTCATCCGGCGACCCCCGGCGCTTCATCCGGCGACCCCCGCGCTCATCCGGCGACCCCCCGCGCTTCATCCGGCGACCCCCCGCGCTCACCCGACGACCCCCAGGTACGACCAGTCCTTCTTGATCCGCATCGCCAGCGGCGAGTGGAAGTCGATCTCCTCGTACGCGCTCGGTCCGCTCGCGCCCGGCGCCACGAAGTCGCTGTAGAAGGCCTCGACGGCCAGCGCTCGGATCAGCTGGAAGGCCGGCGTGGCCGCGTGCGGTCTCAGGGTCTCGGCGCCCCCGGGCGCGGCGTCCGCGAGCGCATCGATCGAGTCGAGCACGCCGGCCCGGACCGGCTCCGGCATTTCCGTCATGATCGCGTCGATGTAGACGACGGGACCAACGCGACCCGAACCGGGCACGATCGTCTCGCACAGTGACTCGAGCACGGCCGCGCGCCGCTCGTCGAGGTTGCGCAGTGCGTCGCTCGCCACGCGGCCGACTCTACGCCTCCGCTGCGCAAGCCTGCATGCCGGTGCGGGCGCGGATGGTTGTCTATGCGTGCATGGCAAAGGGGTGGCATCCTGGTCGAAAGCTATGCATGCCGACACCACGGACAGCGTTCATGCGCTCGCGGACCTGATCGTCCGGTTCGGCGCGAACGTCCAGCCCGGTCAGATCGTGGCCCTGAGCTCCGCCCCGGGAAAGGAGCCGCTCGCGCGCGCCGTCGCCGAGTCGGCCTACAAGGCCGGCGCCAAGTTCGTCGACCTGTCGGTGTTCGACATCCATCTCAAGCGCGCCCGCGCGCTCTACGCGGCGCCGGACACGCTCGGGTTCGTGCCCTCGTGGTACGGCGACCGGATGCTCGCGATCGCCGAGCAGCGCGGCGCGAACATCGCGCTCACCGGCCCGGTGGCGCCGCACGTCATGGACGGGGTCGACCCGGCGCTGCTCGGCAAGGATCTGCTGCCCGCGCTGCGCGAGTCGATCGAGGTGGTCAACAAGCGGACCACTAACTGGACGGCGGCGCCGTGTCCGACGGCCGCGTGGGCCGAGCTCGTCCGCCCCGAACTGCCGGCGGCCGAGGCGCTCGAGCGCCTGTGGCATGACGTCCTGCACGTCTGCCGCGTCGACGAGGACGACCCGGTGGCCGCGTGGGAAGAGCGAATGGACCGTTTGACCGCGGTCGCGGACCGGCTCGATGAGCTCGCGCTCGACGCGCTGCGCTTCGAGGGGCCGGGGACCGACCTGACCGTCGGGCTGCTCCGGTCCGGCCGGTGGCACTGCGCGCGGATCACAACCGTCGACGGGATCGTGCACGCCCCCAACCTGCCGACCGAGGAGGTGTTCACGACGCCCGATCCAGCTCGCGTCGACGGCTACGTCCGGTCGACGAAGCCGCTGTTCGTCTCGGGCGTGATGGTCACCGGCCTGCGGGTCCGGTTCGAGGGCGGGACCGCGGTCGAGATCGAGGCCGATCAGGGCGCCGACACCCTCCGTGCGCTGTCGAAGCGCGACGCGGGCGCCGCCCGCCTCGGCGAGGTGGCGCTGGTCGACCGCGACAGCCGGATCGGCAACCTCGACACGGTGTTCTTCGACACGCTGCTCGACGAGAACGCCGCGAGCCACATCGCCCTCGGCGAGGGACTCGACTTCACCGTTGGCGACGAACAGGATCAGCAGCGGGTCAACCGGTCAGAGCTCCACATCGACTTCATGATCGGATCGAGCGAGGTGGCGGTGACCGGCATCCTGCTCGACGGCGCCGAGGTCCCGCTGCTCCGCGACGGCGTCTGGCAGATCTGAGCGGGTTCCCGCGTCCGGCCCGCGCTACCCCGGCTCGCGCCCGGCCCGCGCTACCCCGGCTCGCGCTACCCCGGCTCGCGGGCCCACGCTACCCGGGTCCTGGGGCCACGCTACCCCGGCTCCCGGGGCGATACGCTTGCAGCGCCCGACGGAGAGGTGCCGGAGCGGTTGAACGGGCGCGACTGGAAATCGCGTAACGGGGGTTGACCTCGTTCGGGGGTTCGAATCCCCCCCTCTCCGCTGGCCGGTGGCACGGACGCCTGCGCCGGCCTGCCGTTCGATCTGCATAGGCGCCGCCCGGGCTGGTGCGGGTGGCGTCCGGCTCGCCGGTGGCCCCGCTCCCGCGCGATCGACAAACCCTCACAAACGCGAACGAACCCCCCACCTGGGGGGCCAAAGCGACATTTAATGGGATGTATTGGCGTTTCGTGGGTATTGCACAAAAAACCGGAGCCGTGGGCGCCGTTGAGGAGAGGATTTGCCGCAAATTGCTAGCGCAGAGTTGCGCGAATGGTCCCTGCACGGGCCCGTTAAGCGACGGCCTATTCGTCCAGACGCCGGGACGAACTTCACGCTTGGCCGAAATTCGGTCGACCGGAAGTACAACTTGCACAAATGTTTGGCGGTCGCTTCCGTTCCGCCAACCCAAGGGCTAGCATCCGCACAGGGGCAATGAGGGGAACTACCGATTTCCGTCCAGCACTAAGACTCGTACAGCCGGCCGTCGTCGAGCCGGTCGAGTTCACGTGGTTCTGCGGGCACTGCGCGGCTCCCTCGCGGGATGCTCAACCGCCGGCGCCGATGGCGCGCGTGTGCCGTTCCTGCGGTCTCGGGGTCATGCTGGAAACCCGCGCGGACATCGCTCCGAGCCATCGCGACGCGTTTCTGGTCATCGACAGCTCGCTTCTCGTCCAGGCGATGTCGTGGCGCGCCGAAACGCTGCTCGGCGTGACCGAGGACAGCGCGGTGAACCGCCCGGTCGTCCAACTGCTCGTCCCCGCCGACGCCGAGGCCGGCCGGCCCGCGCGCTTCGCCGCCGCCCTGGTCGAGGCGGCCGCCGGCGCCGACGAGCCGGTCAGCGCGTTCGTCCGGCCGTGGAACACGTTCGGCGTCCGGCTCCGCGCTCGAGTGGCGTCCTGCGGCCCTCCGCGCGCCGCGCTCGTGGTCCTCGAGGATCAGCAGGCGCGGCCCCTTCGCGTGGTCAGCTAGACGATCCGCAGCCCGCGGCCGTTCGTCCCGCAGCCGGACGTCGTCGAACGGGTTGATATAGCGGCAGCTTCTTCCCAAGCGGCCCGGATGCGCCGGCCGCCCTCGCCAGCCCGCCCTACGCGGCCGCCCTCGCCAGCCCGCCCTACCCGGCCGCCGGCGGCAGCACCTCGGGCGCCCCGGCCGCCACGAGTGGCGCCGGCAGCCGCACCGAACCGTCGTCCTGCTGCCCGTTCTCGAGCAGCGCGATGATCGTCCGCCCGACGGCGACCGCCGTGCCGTTCAGGG